>Ga0208116_1000022_pt1 | contig 119735 bp, 123 predicted proteins | sample LakWasMeta9_HOW4_2_FD_183859 | JGI IMG/M metagenome (GOLD analysis project Ga0208116, IMG submission 183859) | Freshwater sediment methanotrophic microbial communities from Lake Washington under simulated oxygen tension - Sediment Metagenome... | ecosystem: Environmental > Aquatic > Freshwater... | reverse complement strand
GATTAATGTTGACCGCTTCATTCTGACCGACGGAAAAGCCCTGCCAGTTCACCACGGCTTTCTGGCTGCTCTGGTCAATCTGCATCACGTTGGCATTGGGATTGCTGACGGTGGCTTGTCCTGCAACCAGCTGGTCGCCTGTGGGCAATGCCCAGCTTGGCGATGAACACAGCAGTAAGCCCGTCAGTAGGGTGGGCATTGCCCAGCGTTCGGACTCGCATTCTCTGGTGGGCGATGCCCACCCTACGTTATTGGCGGTCATCGGATTTTTACGGCGATTCGCCGAGCGTTTGCCCTGACCTTTGCTGATTTCAGACACCGCAACCCACGCGCCTATGGCTTCGTTCCAGATGCTGTGATAAATGTGGTTCATGATGATGACGTGCCTTGTGTCGGTTTTTTCAACAGCGATGCAAATAATGCTGTTGACACAAAAATAAGGTTCATATTATCACCCTGAACGGCATCATGCTAAACGTAATTATCTAAAAATTAAGCGGTTTTTGCAGTGGAGCTGTTAAAATCGAAACAACTGATATAAATAGAAATACCCTGAGTTCATTCATGCCCACATTACTACATCACCTGCTGTTCAAGAGCGCACAACACGCCCCGCTTCGCCCTGCTATCGTCCACAAAAAAACCACCGTGTGTTATGAACAACTGGCGCAGCAGGTGCAACAGCAAGCGGCGGCTTTAATAGCCAGTCATTTAAAGCCCCAACAGCGCGTGGCAATTTTTCTGCCCAAACAACTGGAAACCGTCAGCAGTGTATTGGCAATCAGCTTGGCAGGCGGCGTGTTCGTACCGATTAATCCCGTGTTAAAAGCTCCGCAAGTGGCATATATTCTGAATGATTGTAATGTGCATATTCTGATTACTTCAAAAAGCCGTTTGCAAAATCTCGCGCCTGCGTTGGACAACTGCCCTGATTTGCATACCGTTGTGTTAGTTGACCACGACACGACTGCCAGTCTTTTGGAGGACTGCCAGTCGTATTCGATTCTAGGCTGGGATACCTATTTACAAAACGTGGTCATACACCCAACGCCCAACATTATCGACACCGATATGGCGGCGATTCTCTACACCTCAGGCAGTACGGGCAAACCCAAAGGCGTGGTGTTATCGCACCGTAATTTGGTGGCAGGCGCGAAAAGTGTCAGTGAATATTTAAGCATCACGGAAGCAGACCGCTTATTAGCCGTGCTGCCGTTCAGTTTTGATTACGGTTTAAACCAACTGCTTAGCGCATTATTGAATGGCGCGTGTTGCGTGTTGCTGGATTATTTATTGCCGCGTGATGTGCTGAAGACCTTGGAAACGCACAAAATCACAGGCTTGGCGTGTGTGCCGCCATTATGGGCGCAACTGGCAAAACTGGACTGGTCGCCCAGTATTAATGAGCATCTACGCTACCTGACCAACTCAGGCGGCAAACTGCCCAAAGCGGTGTTGAACGCGATACGTCAACGTGTGCCGAACGGGCAGTTTTTTTTAATGTACGGTTTAACCGAAGCGTTTCGCTCCACTTATTTACCGCCTGACCAATTGGACACCCGTCCTGATTCCATTGGCAAAGCGATACCCAATGCCGATATTTTAGTGGTGCGTGAAGATGGCTCGCCGTGTGTTGCGCATGAAGCAGGGGAGTTGGTGCATCGTGGCTCATTAGTGGCACTGGGCTACTGGAATGACCCGATTAAAACCGCTGAACGTTTCAAGCCCGCACCCCAACAAAACCCCGCGTTGCCGTTTCCTGACATTGCCGTCTGGTCGGGTGATACCGTGACGATGGACGAAGAGGGTTATTTGTATTTTGTCGGGCGTAAAGATGACATGATAAAAAGCTCAGGTTACCGAATCAGCCCGACAGAAATTGAAGAGGTGATTTATAGCTCAGGCGTTGCCAAAGAAGCCGCCGCCATTGGTGTAGAGCATGAGAGTTTAGGGCAGGTGGTCGTCGTTGTGCTAAGTCCAGAACACCACTACGACGAAGCTCTGTTAATGCAACATTGCCAAGCGCAACTGCCCAACTTTATGCTGCCTGCTAAAATCATCGTATTAGATAATTTGCCGAAAAATCCAAACGGCAAAATCGACCGTAACGTACTGGCTCAACAATGTGCCGAACTTTTCTCGGTAGTGAGTTAAAAGAAACTATTGTCCACAAAAGACACGAACAGCACGAAAAAGTGCTTATCGTTCCAATGCTCCGCATTGGAACGATGAACATAACCATTGAATTTTATTATGACCACACACACGCCTCAGCACCAGCCGTGCATTAACAATCAGCTAAGCATCGGCGGTATAGAACTAACCCGTCTCGTCAATCGGGTCGGCAGCACGCCGTTTTATGCCTATGACCGACAGGCTATCATTAACCGCATGGCAGAATTACGCCGACAAATGCCCGCTGATTTAAAAATTCACTACGCGCTGAAAGCCAATCCCATGCCTGCTGTGGTGCAACTGATGGCAGGTTTAGTCGATGGTTTTGATGTCGCCTCAGCGGCAGAAATGAAAACTGCCTTAGATACCGCCATGCCTGTTGAACATATCAGCATTGCAGGGCCGGGCAAACGTCCCGCTGAATTAAGCCAAGCGATCGCCGCAGGCATTACCATCAACGTGGAATCGTTCAACGAACTGGAAACCATCGCCCAGTTATCCTCACAAACGGGTATCGCTGCCTCGGTCGCTATACGCATTAATCCCGCGTTTGAACTGAAAAGTTCAGGCATGAAAATGGGCGGCGGCGCAAAACCATTCGGTATTGACGAAGAGCAACTACCCGCTGTATTGAGACGGGTACACGCTTTACAGCTGGATTTTCAAGGCTTTCATATTTACAGCGGCTCACAAAATCTCAAAGCCGAAGCCCTGATTGAAGCCCAGCAACAAAGTATTGCTCTAGCCTTACGCTTGCTGGAATTCTGCCCCAACGGTATCAAAAAACTCAATATCGGCGGCGGTTACGGCATTCCCTATTTTGCCAATGAAACACCGCTCAATACCCAACAAGTCGGTGACGCACTTGCCGTGCAAATGGATATTGTCAAAGCCGCACAACCGCACGCGGAATTGATGATTGAACTAGGGCGTTATCTGGTCGGTGAAGCGGGCGTGTACGTCTGCCAAGTGGTGGATAAAAAAATATCGCGCGGGCAAGTGTATTTAGTCGTCAATGGCGGCTTGCATCACCACCTCGCCGCCTCAGGTAATTTCGGGCAGGTGATACGCAAAAACTACCCGATTGCTATCGGTAATAAAATGTACGCCGAACAACAGGAAACCGTGAATATCGTCGGCAGCCTGTGTACGCCATTGGATATACTCGCCGACAAGCTATTATTACCCGTCGCCGAAGTCGGTGATTTTGTCGTCGTCTATCAATCTGGCGCGTACGGTCTAACCGCCAGCCCGAATGCGTTTTTAAGCCAACCGAGTGCGGAAGAGGTGTTGGTGTAAATGCCCTGCACACATCGTTCCAACGCTCCAGCGTTGGAATGCTGCCGTGGACGCTCCGCGTCCTCTTACTAAGCGTCTAACTCTATCAAACCACCTAAGCCCATATAAGAACTGGCACTGGAATAATACCCATGCTCTGGCAGATTTACATAGCCACGTTTAACAGGATTGGCATGAATATAATCCAACTTTTTCCGCATCATTGCCTTGCTAAAAATAAGTTCCGCATGAACCCCCTTTTGCCAAAACTGATATTCACGGTCTGTTCGGTGCGACAGGTTGGCAAACCGTAAACGTGCTAACAGGCGTTCAACACGATGTCATAGTTCTTACATATTTGGCAGGCAATATATCTCCAGAACGTCGAAGTCCTCTAATTTTTCCGCTTAAAACAGCTTTATTAAATTTTTTACCTCGTTGGGTTTTATTTCCATGAGAACCAGTCCACGAATCACCATAAATTTCTTTTACTGTTTTGGGTTTTTCATCTTGTGGCAAGCTGTCAACTAACAATTGAACCATCTCTAAATTTTCTAAAATCATCATAAATAACCAAATAACATGGAAAAATTCCACGCCCAAAAAAGAACGTGGGAACAATTTTAACGCTGTAGCGTTGGAACGATGTGTTTAGTTTGGTTAGGGAAGATCGTTTTTAGCAATAGCAATATCAGCACGCACAATTCTTTTTTCACGCCAATGTCTTAGTAAACCTGATTTGAGATTACCGCGCACATCAGAAGTTTCAGAAAACTTTAGTGTATTCCACTCATGAACCGTTACAGAACCATCTTCATAAGATAACTTCACCCATGCTTTTTTTGTTTCAATTAAAAGTAACTTAAATTGTTTGAGATTGCTTGGGTAATAATGTTCTTCCAATTTACGATATACCGTTATAGGTGGGCGTGTTTGCTCTAGTACCTTATCATTCGATAAAGTTACGTTATCCGAATTTTTTTCATTTTCGTAAAAATCAATTAACCTCTTAATAACACTCTGCTCATTCTCGAACGTTTCTGCTATTTTGCCCAAACGTTGATAAAGTTCGGTTGAAATTTCAATAGTTTTTTTCATAATTTAATTTTCCAGTAAAAACAAATGAGAGCTTAATATATCAATTTTACTAAAAATAGTAAATATATTTGCTATTTTAGCTATAAATAATTAAAGCTCATCATTCCAACGCTCCAGCGTTGGAATGCGTCAGTGGACGCTCCGCGTTCTACACGATACTAAAAGTTAAAGAGCCGTAGGGCAATCTGAGGTAAGAAACTCATTAATTTTGAATAAAAAAGTATTATTCAGCGCATTCCGTAGTAAATATAGTGATGCCCGCTTTATTAGAAACCTAACTTTTGCCCCTAGCAGGACTATTGCAAGTTCAACACTGCCTAAGTTGCGAATGACTATGATAAAATTCTGCGACATCGAAAGCCTACGCGCTGGATTGTTCAGTGCGTTGCCGCGATAAACCTTAACTTTTAACTTTAGTGAGTCTGTTATGAACAAACCTAAAAAAGTCGCCATTCTTACCGCTGGCGGATTAGCTCCTTGTCTTAGTTCTGCCGTTGGTGGTTTGATTGAGCGTTATACTGAAATTGATCCCAGCATTGAAATCATCTGCTACCGTAGCGGTTATAAAGGCTTGCTGTTAGGTGATTCATACCCTGTTACGCCAGAAATTCGTGAAAAAGCAGGTTTGTTGCACCGTTTTGGTGGTTCGCCGATTGGTAACAGTCGCGTTAAATTAACGAATGTGAAAGACTGCGTAAAACGCGGTTTGGTCAAAGAAGGCGAAAATCCACAAAAAGTGGCGGCGGATCAGTTGATTAAAGACGGCGTGGATATTCTGCACACGATTGGCGGCGATGATACCAATACGGCGGCGGCGGATTTGGCGGCGTTTTTGGCTGACAATAACTATGGCTTAACGGTTATCGGTTTACCAAAAACCGTTGATAACGATGTGTTCCCGATTAAACAATCATTGGGCGCGTGGACAGCGGCTGAACAAGGCGCGCGTTATTTCCAAAACGTGGTCGCGGAAAACAATGCGAACCCAAGAATGCTCATCGTTCATGAAGTCATGGGTCGTAGTTGTGGTTGGTTGACAGCGGCTACGGCTGTTGAATACCGTAAATTATTAGACCGTGCTGAATGGTTGCCAGAATTAGGCTTATCGCGTGAATCGTATGAAGTTCACGCGGTATTTATTCCTGAAATGGATTTTGATATTGCAGCAGAAGCGGCACGGTTACGCGCCATTATGGATAAAGTCGATTGCGTTAATATCTTCGTATCAGAAGGTGCGGGCGTGGAAACTATCGTTGCTGAAATGCTGGCTAAAGGTCAGGAAGTACCACGCGATGCGTTTGGTCATGTGAAATTGGATGCAGTGAACCCCGGTAAATGGTTCGGCGAGCAGTTTGCTGAAATGTTGGGCGCGGAAAAAACACTGGTACAAAAATCAGGTTATTTTGCCCGCGCGGCGGCTTCTAACATTGAAGATATTCGCTTGATTAAATCCTGTACTGATTTGGCGGTGGAATGTGCATTGCGTCGTGAAGCGGGCGTTATCGGTCATGATGAAGATAACGGCAATGTGTTACGCGCGATTGAATTCCCACGCATTAAAGGCGGCAAACCGTTTGATATTGATACCCCTTGGTTTAATGATGTGTTAGCGGCGATTGGTCAAACCAAAGGCGCGAAGGTCGAAACCAGCCATTAAAATTAAGCATTGCTAAGACCTGCGAGGTTTTTAAAACCTCGCAGGTTTTTTATTCCCCTTCGATTTTCTGATTTTTAATACCATGCGGCACATGAGCGGCAGATACCTGCTCTGCAACTGCTGATTCACAATGTCCTTTTTGATCGTCAAAAAATATATCTGCACCAAAGGCTTTTAAAAACGCGCCTTTCGGTAAGCCTCCCAAAAACAACGCTTCATCAATCCGTATGCCCCACGCGCGTAAGGTTCTGACCACCCGTTCATGAGCAGGCGCACTGCGGGCGGTGACTAAGGCGGTTCTTATCGGTGATTTATCGGGTTCAAACTGGTTTTGAATGTGATGCAAGGCACCGAGAAAATCTTTAAACGGCCCGCCCAATAACGGATTTTTGGCTTCGTGGCGTTCATTTTCAGCAAAAATTTCTAAACCGCGTTGCTGAAATATGCGTTCTGATTCGTCGGAAAATAATACCGCATCACCATCAAAGGCAATACGCAGCTGGGTCGAGGTAGGGGTCAGTGCTGAGCCGTTTAAAATAGTGGCAGCGGCATAGCCCGCGTTTAAGGTTTTGGTGACATCATCCACATTGGTGGATAAAAACAAATGCGCGCCAAACGCCGAAATGTAGTTGTACGGCGATGCGCCGCTGGTAAATGCGGCGCGGGTAATGTCCAAGTCGTAATGGGCAATGGAGTTGAAGATGCGTAAGCCTGTATCCGCGCTGTTTTGTGAGACTAAAATCACTTCAACAAAGGGATCATCGGGGCTGCTTGCATTAATCGCCAGTAGTTTTTTAACTAACGCAAAGCCGTAACCTGCGTCCAATACTTCATCTTCATGCTCTATTTGATAGCGGCAAAAGGCTTCTTTGCCTTGGCTTTCAAAGACAGCGTGTGACTCATCCAGATTGAATAAGGCTCTGGATGAGATGGCAACGACCAGTTTTTGTTTCGGCATAAAGGCGATTAGGGGTTAATCCACACGGAATCTAAATTGAGCGTAGTTTTGGCTTTGTTGGCATACGCGGCGGCTTCGTCTTTGGTTTTAAAGCCTTTCACTTGCAGGCGATAACGGGTTACGTTTTTAACAGTCGCTGAGGAAATAGTGACGGGTATGCCTTTTTGCGTAAAGCGGGCGGCGGTACTTTTCGCTTCGTCCAGTTTATTGGATGAACCAAGATTAACTGTCCAGCCTGCATTGGTTTGCGGTTTGGCGGTAGCCGTTTGTGGCGCGGCAGTCGGCGTGGTTGCCTTTTGACTGGCGGTAGCCGCAGTAGTTGCAGCAGCGGCATTGACTACTTTGTTAATATCATTGGCAGGAACCTGCATGGCTTTATCAGGGATGTCACTGAGTTTTTTAGGGGCATAGACACCTGTTTTACCTGCGGTTTTTGCAGTATCTTCCGACGGTTTGCCTGTCGTGACTTTAACTACAGGCGCGACTGGCTCAGCGGGCGTATTTTTAACGGCTTTGCTGGCAGGCGGTACGGCTTTAGCGACAGTTTCAGGTGCGGGTTTTTTCTCGGCAACCGTGACAGCGGCAGTTGCCTGATGTTTAGGTGCTTCTATTTTGGCGGCAACTACTGTTTTTTCTACGGGTGCAGCGGGAGTTGGGTTTGCTGCGGGTTTGGTAGTCACTTCTGCTTTTTCTATCGGGGCAGGGATGACATTGGCTGCGAGTTTGGCGGTTTTTTCTGAGCCAGAGCCTTTGCCTTGATGTGCGGCGACTTCATTTAATTGCTCGATAACATCCTCAACTTTTTGGTTTAACTGATCTATTGCGGGATCTGTGCCTTCCATATCGTCAGGTGTTACTTTGGCAATATTTTTTATGTCGTCTTTGATAGCGGTGGTTGTGCCTGTTAAATCAGATACTTCTGATTTGGTTTGTAACAGCATCACGCCCACTGCGGCGACGGCAACCAGCGCGACGGCACCAAAAAATACCGCCGTGTTGGTAGCGGATTTTGCCTTTTTTACTTGCTCGGAAAACTCGTGTATCAGCTCTTCCTGTTGTTGATTAATGCGTTCTTGTTTGGATTTAAATTGACTTAACGCAACGACCGCCATACCTGCACCATTAATAGCAGGAGCATCATCATAGTCGCTATAAAATGAGTCGGCGGGTGGTGTTTCAGCAGTAGGTTCGGTTGTCATGGCATCTTGACTCCTATCATCAACGGTGCTGGGTTGAGAGGTGTTCTCGACAGGCGCAGGTTGTACTTTTGCCGCTTTAACGGGTTTACGCTGATCGAAATAATCGACATAAAAATTGGTTTTTATCTCAGGAATAACCTGTGCAGGGGCAATCAGTGTAGTGGGTTTGTTCGTGATGAAACTATCGGGTTCAGCAGGCTGTTCAGGACTTGGTTGCTGAGTTTCCGTGTTATCAGCAAACAAATTATCGGTGACAAAACCACCTAATGCACTGGGTTCAGGGTCTTCTTGGTCGGGCGTTACCTGCATCTCCACTAGGTCAAAATCAAAATTCTCCGCCTGAGAATTCAGTCTGTTGCGTCTGGGTGTGGGTTTTTCATCTATTGAATCGGTCATCGTTGAACTCATGGATTAGGAGTAAATTGAAACGTAAGCATCATTTTCATGCGTGGCGGTCTGAAAATGCTTTATTCTATATTCTAATACTAATGGAACTTTATGTTGATAAAGTTTCGCTCATTTGCCCATAATCTCCAAAAGAACACAAAATACTATGCAACTAGCCATCACCATTTTAGGGCATCATCAAAGTCGTTTTATGGCGGAAATATTGCCTGCTATCCGCGACTGTAAATGTAATATTTTAGACATAAAATCCTCCTGCATTGGTCAGACTACCGCCGCTTATCTGTTGATTGACGGTAACTGGAATCAAATTGCTAAATTTGAAAATACCTTGGAGCTGATTCAAAAACGTCTGGAAATTAAAGTTCATACCCTGCGTACCGAGCCAAAAGAAAAAACCAAAGATTATTTACCTTATTCAGTGGAAACCATTTCGCTCGACCACGAGAGCGTTGTTGAATCCATTGCCACTTTTTTAATGGATCATGATATTGAGATTGAAGAAATTACCGGCAGTTCTTACCAAGCCCCTTATCTGCAATCATCGGTATTTTCCAGTAAGCTCATTATTTTAGTACCTCCCTCAGTATCACTGCTGATATTACGCGAAGAGTTTATGGATTTGTGCGATCAGCTCAACATAGACGCTATTCTTGAACCTGTTAAACGTTAGGACACCTCATGACCCAAGTTACACTCAACCAGCCTGTGCCTGATTTTGAAGCCCGTGCTACAGACGATAAAACGATTCATTTATCGGATTACTCAGGCTATTTTGTGCTGATTTATTTTTACCCCAGAGACAATACCGCAGGTTGCACCCAGCAAGCGCAGGATTTTCGTGATGCCAGTGCCAAATTTGCAGCCCTCAATACCGTTATTCTTGGCGTATCGCGTGATAGCGTGCGCAGTCATGACCGTTTTAAAGCCAAATATGAGTTGCCGTTTGACTTGCTCGCCGATCAGGATGAACAATTATGTCAGATGTTCGACGTGATAAAAATAAAACCTATGTACGGCAAAGAAGTACGCGGCATCGACCGCAGTAGTTTTCTGATTAATCCAGATGGCGTACTGGTTAAACAATGGCGCAAAATCAAAGTTGCCAATCATTGTGAAGAAGTATTGCAGGCGATTAAGCACTTTATCGCGGAAGCCCCGAAACTGCGCTAAAAATTTGCCACATTTATCTCGTTCCCACGCGGCGCGCCACTGCCCGCAGTTAAGCGTAACTGTTCGTAACCGCGTAGCGGTGAGATGTTTGTAGCAACAAAATATAAACACAATCAAGCCCCGTAGGGGCAAAATGTTTGTCCTCATCTAACATTTCACCCCGCTGGGGTTTTTCTTAACTTAATGGCTGTGATGCAGCGTGTGCGAACAGTTTTGTAATCATTTTATTAACGGTTAGCTATATCAATCAATGCTGCAACATATCAAATATCATTCTGGCAAAATTCGCCGCTCTGGCGGGGTCGGATAATAATTGCAACATTTGGTTATTATGTACTTCACTGCTATCAATCACCGCATCATCAATGGCTTTGATAAAATCGCCCAGCATGGCTTGTTCAGGTGAATTATTTTTAATTTGTTTCATCACTAGCGCGTTTTCACGGATTTTATCCTTGATGGTGTGTGCGTAATTCACCATGTCAGTGTCGGTTAGCTTCTCGGTATCAAAAATCTCATTCAAGCGTTTAATAATCTCCGAGAGAAATTCTTCCTGTTTATCCTTGGCTTGTGCTGAACCCAAACCGTTACTGGGTTCAAGCTGATAATCCCCCGCTTCTTTAAGGCGTAAATCTTGTTGATGAATAATCGCCAGCCGATAATGACTCAACTGCACATTGCTTAAATCCAGCCCGTCTTCCTCTATAAAACCCTCACGCAACAGCGGGCGCAACAAACGGGCATACAAACTCAGTTTTTCCAGATGCTTATCGTCATAATCGACAATTTGCGACATGAACTCATAAAAGCGGGTAAACGTGCCTAAATCCTTACTGAAAATGTCCAGCGCGTCGATTTCTGTTTTGCAGTCTTTAACACTGTTTTCGGCATTAGTAATTAACACCACATCAGCGGATTTTTTAGTGTGTTCCAGTATCATTTTAGCGTGTTTATGGGCGGCAATCGCCGATTGATAGCGTTTTTGCCACCGCTCTACTGCGGGTTTGCAAATATTAATAATCGCCGCATCACTGTTCGTTTTCACAAAAAACGCCGCGCAAAATTGCTCCACTTCCTGCCAAGTAAAAATACCCGCTGCCCGCAGTTTATCGAATAAATTAAAAATCAAATCAGGGTCAGAGACATCGGCGAGTTCAGCGGTTTGATAATACGGCTGAAACGCTTCCAAAATATCCTCAGGCTCATTAAAAAAGTCCAACACAAATGTGCCTGTTTCCGCTTTATGCGGATAAACACGATTCAACCGTGACAGCGTCTGCACACACTCCACGCCGCCCAGTTTTTTATCGACATACATTGCGCACAGCTTAGGCTGATCAAAGCCTGTTTGGAATTTATTGGCAACAATCATCACTTGATAATCATCCGAATCAAAGGCTTTGCGCAAATCCCGCCCTTTTAAATTCGAGTTCATATTATGTTCAGTGAATTTTTCACCCAGCAAATTTTCAGAATTGGGGTCTTTATCAGTAAATTCCACTTCGCCAGAAAACGCCACCAGCGCGTGAATATTTTGATAACCCTGAGCGACAATATACTGATCAAACCCCTGTTTATAACGCACCGCTTCTTTGCGCGAACTGGTCACCACCATTGCTTTTGCTTGACCACCCAACAAACCCATCACATTGGCTTTAAAATGCTCCACAATCACCTGTATTTTTTGCGCAATATTGTAATCATGCAGCCGCACCCATTGATTTAATTTTACCGTCGCTCTTTGGCTATCCACTTCCGTGTCTTTGCCCTGAATTTTTAACGCCAAGTTGTACGCGACTTTGTAATTGGTGTAATTTTTCAACACATCCAAAATAAACCCCTCTTCAATCGCTTGGCGCATACTGTAAACATGATACGCGGCGGGAAGATTGGTTTTTGATGGCAGTTCGGCTGGATTCGGTACGCGTCCGAACAGCTCCAAGGTTTTGGATTTCGGCGTAGCGGTAAAGGCAAAATAACTGATATTCAACGACCTCTGCCGCGCGGCAAACGCCGCATTAAACTTATCTTCCGCGCTGGGTTCTTCGTCATCCTGCTCGTCAGACATCAACACTTCTTTCAACTTATTCGCCGTTGCTCCAGTTTGCGAGGAATGCGCCTCATCGGCAATAATCGCATAACAACGTTCTTTTAAACTGACACTGTTTTCAATCGCTTTTAACACAAAAGGAAAGGTTTGCAGGGTGACAATAATAATCGGCTGGGATTTTTCCAGCGCGGCGGCGAGTTTTTCTGATTTAGAACCATCGCCCTCTTTATTATTAATCCGTCCCACCACACCATCAACGTGTTCAAACTGATAAATCGTATCCTGCAACTGGTCATCTAACAGCGTTCTATCGGTGACAATAATCACCGAATGAAACTGCTTATTGCCGTCCGCGTTGTACAGTGACGATAATTGATGCGCCACCCACGCAATCGAATTGGACTTGCCTGACCCCGCGCTGTGTTGAATTAAATATTGATGCCCCGCGCCTTCGGTTTTCGCGGCATCCAGTAATTTTGTCACCACATCCCATTGATGATAACGCGGAAAAATCAACACCTCTTTTTTATAACGCCGCCCGTCCCCGTATTCTTTTTCCTCAATATGCAAATGCACAAACCGCGCCAGAATATTGAGCAAATTCTCAGGCAACAACACCGCATTCCATAAATAATCCGTGGCATACTGATTCACATCCAACGGCACATCATTACCCGCGCCGCCGTCTTTCGTGCCTTTATTAAACGGCAAAAACACCGTTGCCGCGCCTTCCAAACGGGTCGCCATATAAACTTCATACTGACTGACCGCAAAATGCACCAACGCGCCGCGCTTAAAGGTTAATAACGGCTCGGCTTTTTTGCTGGTCGGATCAACAGGTAATCGCGTGGTTTTATACTGCTTAATCGCATTCTGCACCGCCTGTTTAAATTCCGATTTTAATTCCAAGGTGGCAACGGGAATGCCATTGACAAACAACACCACATCAATCCGCGCCAAACTGCCCCAAGGGCTATACACCAACTCAGGCACAACCCGACACCGATTTTTGCTAAACCGCACCAAGGTATCAGGGTTTAAATCGTGTTCGGGTTTGAATTGGCACAGACTAAAGCGCGTACCACGGTCGCGAATGTCATGGCGCAACACGCCCAACGTGCCGAAGGTACGCATTTCTTTATTCGCGGCATTCGGGTCGATTTTATTGAGTTGCGTGGCGACGCGTTCTAAAAATTTTTCATCGGTCTTATGTGGATATAACGCGCAAAATTTCTGCCATTGTTCGGGTTGCGTATCCTGCACAAAACCCAATAAATCCGCTGAATACAAAGCCAACTCGCGGTTATAGTTTTTTGATTCGCCCAACAACCAGCCGTTAGCCAGTAATTGGGTAATCATATTGTTTTGAAAATGGCTTTCGCGGGTTTTATTATCCATATTGACCTTTTAATTGTTCTCGTTTCCACGCGTCGCGTGAGAATGCCGTTTTCTCGTTCCCACGCAGCGCGTCACTACCATTAAGTTAAGCTGAAAAAGCCTTGTAATTGACTGAGGTAGGCGCGAATTTATTCGCGCTTTCCTGCGTACGACGCGAATAAATTCGCGCCTACCTTTTCTTAACTTAATGGCATTGACGCAGCGCGTGGGAACTAGACTAACTCGCGGCGTGTTTCATAATTGCCTTGCGGTGCGCGTTCCAGTGTTTCGCCTTCCCAGCAACCCGCTAACGATTTTAAAGTGTGTTTTTTAGCCGTTGGTGTTGTTTGTTCTGGCAATGAATCCAGTGCGATAAAAATCACCTCCGTGCGGCGGTGACGTAATTCGGGTGGGATGGGAATCATCTCTTGTGGGTTTTCAATAATTTGACGGATAGCGAACATGACTATTTTCCTGTTAGTTGGTTATATTTCTCGTTCCCACGCGCCGCGTGGGAATGCAGCGTCAACGCGCCGCGTTGTAGACCGCAGCGCGGTCTGACTGAATTCCCACGCAGCGCGTGGGAACTAGACTAGGATTCCCACTGCCTGACATCAATTTTTCCTGTGACGGCGGCGGAGATTAGGGCGGTGCGGCGTTCTTGCATGAGGTTGATATTAGCTTCACTTTTACTGATTATTTCATCCACAACAGCAAGTTTTTTCTTGGTAACTTTAATAATGTAAAGCTGTTCATCAACTGGAGGACAAGGAATAACTAATTCCCTGATAGTTTCTTGATTAATATTCGGGTCTTTCCTCGTACCCTCAGCACCAACCATCCAAAATGGTCTATAAAACTCAACATACAAATGAAGAAAATCTGGGGCAATTTTTTCATTAGGTAAAATTGCACATACCGCCTGATTTATTGTTGACCTAAATTTCAATAATGCGTGCTTACCTATTGAACCCGCACCGCCGTACATTGCGACTAAAACAGTATTTTCTGGTAACAACGAACACGCAGAATCTATGACTGCTTGATTTGTTATAAATATAGGCGTTTCAAATAATTCACAGTTATTCAAGTCAGTAGTTCTAATCCAAGGAATATCACCATCTTGATAATACTGCTCAAATTTAGCAGTATTTGGAGTTCCGCCGCTTTCAGTTTTGAAAAACCATTTTATTTTAGGTAACGTCCAATGTTCAGGCACTTCGCCTAACCATTCCACGCCTGAGTCTTTCATCGGTGCGTTAGGGTTTAAGCCTTTGGTCACGGCATGACTAATGACTGCCTGACGTTTTTCTTTTAGCAGTTCGATAAGCCGCCGTTGTTTTTCAATTAGTGTATCAATCTTGGCAGTTTCGTGGTCGAGGAAGTTGGCGATAATAACCGCTTCTTCTTTTGTCGGTTTTGGGAAGCACACATTGTCTAGCGGATAAGTTCCTAATCCGTAGCGCGTTAATCCATTTGAGCGCGTTGCAAAATATGCACGAGCATAGCCGCATTCAAAAACGCGCTTAATGTAAGCACCATACGCTATAGCATGAGGTCTGATTATTGAAAGATGGTAGCCACAAATTACTCCAGCCATATTTTCAGGAACAAACGTAGGAATCGCAATATCGTTAGGGTCTTCGGAATCTTTTGTGATAATCGTATCGCCAGCCCGCAAAGTAAATTTTTTTACTTGCTCTTCAGTTGCGCTGGCATTCATAAACTCCATAGCGGCATTAACCGTATCGTTGTAATAAACATCGGTGTAATTACAAAGCAAAACAGGAACTTCACTGGAGTTTGTTTTTTTATCAACGTTACTGGGTTGAACATTGGCTATAAATTTTAACTTTTTCACGTCCCAATGCTCAGGCACATCCCCCAACCACTCAACCCCAGAGTCTTTATAAGCCGCATAGCGTTGGTATTTCATGCGTTTTCTCCTGCGCCGATAGCCAGCGCGTAGCACTCATGCACACTTCTCGTTCCCACGCGCCGCGTCACTGCCATTAAGTTAAGCCAGATTGTCGATAATAACCGCGTAGCGGTGAAATGGTTGTAGCAACAAAATATAAATACAATCAAGCCCCGTAGGGGTGAAATGTTTGTTTTCGTCCAACATTTCACCCCTACGGGGTTATGAAATCGTCTAAACATCTTGGCTACAAATATTTCACCCCGCTGGGGTTTTCTTAACTTAATGGCATTGACGCAGCGCGTGGGAATGCAGTGGCAACGCACCGCGTTGTAGACCGCAGCGCGGTCTGACTGAATTCCCACGCAGCGCGTCACTACCATTAAGTTAAGCTGAAAAAGCCTTGTAATTGACTGAGGTAGGCGCGAATTTATTCGCGCTTTCCCGCGTACGACGCGAATAAATTCGCGCCTACCTTTTCTTAACTTAATGGCATTGACGCAGCGCGTGGGAACTAGGTGATACGCCACATAACGTTGGTATTTCATGAATCCGACCGTGCAGTTTCAAACTCTTTGCGTAGTAAATCGTTAATCAACACCTGTACTTTTTCACGATTAGAGCCGTATTTTTTGTTAATACACTCGAAAACGTCGTCGTCCAAATGAACAGGAAGTGTTTCTAAACAATCGTTTTCATATTCTTTCATGCGTTCATCACTAATCACGCCGCAAGAGTGCAAATCACGAGCAGTTTCATAAACAGCTTCAAATATCACACTATTTTTTTTAAATTTTTTCATGATGAATTTCCTCTATTTGTTGATGACTCAAAAAATCGTTTAATTGCGCATTCGACATTTGCAATAAATCGAATGCCACATCTTTTAATTTTCTTAACTCACTTGGACTGATATTATCACGCTGATTTTTTTCAAACCCCAACATAAAAAACCAGCGGTCATTTTTGTTTGTTGCGATAAGTGTTCGAGTGCTGCCACTTTTGCCGCGATTGGGTAACGCGATACGTTTTTTGACCACACCGCCACCTAAATCAGCATCAATCAAACCGCGTTCCATTTCAGCAACGGCATTTAAAAGCAGCTCATCAGACAAGCCGATTTTTTGCATTTGACGTACAAAAAAACGGGTTTTAAAAACACGCGCTGTCACGAATGCACCTCTTGCAATAATTTCATAATGTCCGCGCTGACGGCATCTAAGTCGGCATCTATGTCCAGTAAATCACGCGGCGGCTGATACTGATAAAAATGGCGATTAAAGGGAATTTCATAACCGACTATGCCTATTTCGCCGTCTTTGTCATCGCGTTTAGTGGCATCTATCCACGCATCGGCAACGTGCGGTTGTACTTCTTTAATAAAGTAGGCTTCGTTGATGGCGTTGACGGTTTCGGCTGGATTGAGGGCGACGTTTTCATTATCGCGCAAGTCGGAATCGGCTTGGTATTCGATGACTTGGTTATTCACTGCAAACAATCCATACAGCGGATTAGCGGTGGTTTTATGGATTTTTTTGATGACTTTTTCAGCGGCAGGATTACGCCAACTGACGGCATCTTTGAGTTGTTTTTTCTCTTTGCTGTCCAGCGTGACGGCGGCTGTTTTACAGGCAACTTTGAGCGCGTCTTCAAAAGCGTTCATGTCATCACATTGCGCTGAGCCGATAATGTGTTGCAGTTGTTTGGCTTTGGCGAGTAAGGCTGTTTGGTCTTGCCACGTTTTAGGCGCGAGTAAGTCTTTGATTTGCCCTTCTTTCAGTTCAGAAAAATGGGTTTTAAGGTGTCTACGAATGTCGTCGGGCGCGGCTAACAGTTCACCCCATTCAGCATAAACTGATTTCATGGCGGCATTTAACGCACCCGATACAAACCGCAGTTCTGCAAGGCGTTCATCACTGAATTGGTAAGATTCACGCAACGGGCGTTCGATACTGATACGCCGATAGCCGAATTCATAACTGTTAAAAATTTTACTGGCGAAAGTTTTCGCGGCTTCGGTTTTGGGATTGGCGGATTGCCGCCCACGGTTGCTTTTTTGTTCGGCGGGTTTGTCGAGTTCACGCGCTGCAATGGCGACAAAATCACCAAATGCACGGGTGACGGTTTTAATGTCGGTGTCGTCCATTTCATTGCGTTTTGAACCCAAGGATTTACGCATTTTGCCGCATAAATTGACCGCGTTGATGAGCTGTACTTTGCCTTTGCGCTCGGGGGCTTTTTTGTTGGACAGTATCCAAATGTAGGTGGAAATGCCCGTGTTGTAGAACATATCGGTCGGCAAGGCGACGATGGCTTCCAGTAAATCGGCTTCTAAAATGTAACGCCGTATTTCTGATTCACCTGAACCCGCACCGCCTGTGAATAACGGCGAGCCGTTGAGAATAATCCCAATACGCGCGCCACCGTCTGCCGCGTCGCGCATTTTGCTAATCAGGTGTAATAAAAATAACAACGAGCCGTCAGAGACACGCGGCAAGCCTGCACCAAATCGTCCATCAAAACCTTTGAGCGTGTGTTCGTCTTTGATGTCGCCTTCAATTTTTTTCCAATCGACACCAAACGGCGGATTGGACAGCATATAGTCAAATTTATGGGTATAAAGTTGGTCGTTTGATAAGGTGTTGCCGAGTTTGATATTTTGCACTTCTTGCCCTTTGATGAGCATATCGGCTTTGCATATCGCGTAACTTTCGGGGTTGAGTTCTTGCCCGAAGCCTTTAATCGCCGCTTGTGGGTTTAGCTCGAATACATATTCCATACTCGACGATAAAAAACCGCCCGTACCAGCGGTGGGATCGTAAATGGTGCGCACAATACCTTCTTTAGTGAGCGCGTCATCGTCTTCCATAAACACCAGCGCGGTGGTTAAACGCACGATGTCACGCGGGGTAAAATGTTCACCTGCGGTATCATTGGAACTTTCGGCAAACTTCCGAATGAGTTCTTCAAACACCAGCCCCATTTCATGATTGGAAATGGCTTTCGGGCTTAAATCGGTTTGCCGTACTTTTTGGACGATTTTATAGAGCAGATTGGCATCGTTTAACTGCCCGATAAATTCGACAAATTTAAAATATTCAAAAATCTCGCGGGCATCTTTGGAAAAGCATTGAATGTAAGATTCTAAATTAGCGGCAATGTCTTTTTCGCCCAGTGTGGCTAAATCCATTTTGGAGGTGTTGAAAAATGATAAGCCGCCCGTGGCGCGTAACAATAATTTTTCTTGGGCTTCTTCGGGCAGGTTCATCGCCTGCACGGTATCAATTTGTGCCAGAACCGCCGCTTTTCGGTCTTCTAACACGCCTTCAAGCCGACGTAATAAGGTGAACGGCAAAATGATGCGTCCGTATTGGCTTTGTCTGAAATCGCCGCGCAGTAAATCAGCCAGCGACCAGATGAAAGCCGCGAGGTTGTTGGTGTGTTGGGTCATGGTGTGAGTGTTTATCGTGTGTATTGCGAAAGAATAAGGGTATTTTACGCACATTCAAATATCCTTGTAGGTGCGAATTTATTCGCACCTACATATTTACTTTGATAAGGCTTCATAGCCCGAAATGACATCAAATAATTCTTCATCAATGCCGCTTTGACGTAATTGGTGGAAACGGTCGTGAAGGCTTTCCACCAATTCATTGATATTTTTATCCGCGCGTTCCATTGCCGCTAGGCGACTGGCATTTTCACTGGCGAGCGATTCTGCGCAGGCGCGAAACAGCGAAACGAATAAATATTCACTGATAAGAGCGCGTAAGGTCACCAAGCCCGTGCCGATGACTTCGGGTAAATTTTTTGCAGGCCACGGTGGCGCGGCGAGTGTGCGTTGCCAGTCATTATCTAAAGGCAGCAGACGCAACATCACGGGTTCATAAATCGAACCCGATTTGCGGCGATTGTAAAACAGATACAGTGCAGTGGCTTCGGCGGGATGGCTTGTTAAGGTTGCCGACAAATCATGATGGGTTTCGTATTCCAGCAACATTTTTCCAATCAGCGGGGTAATCGCTTTAACGGAAGTCGGTACGCTGAACAGTCCGATGAGTGGAAAATCGGGGTTTTCTAAGTGCGCATGAACACGTTCACCGACTGCCCAGATTTTCGGTTTGCCTGCTAAGGTGGCGAGGGTTTTTAAGGCGTAATCGGCGATGACTTCATTAAACTGCCCGACCAGCCCTTGATCTGAACCGAAGACAATCGCCCCGATAGACTGTTCGGCGGATGGCGTGTGTCGTTGCGTGTTGATGAATTCAAGCTTGTGGTGACTGAAACACACGTTTAAACCCAGTTCCACAGTGCGGTAATAATCGCCTAATGCGCGTACCGATTGTTCATATTGTCCGATACTGGAAGCCGCCAAGGCTTTCATGGTGCGTACCACGGCTTGCAAGTCACTGGCACTGTTGATTTTTCTCTGCAAACTGGCGGCGGTGTCACTCATGGTTTGTCGTTGGTTTGAAAGTCTGTCAGTGAGGCACGCGCAATGCTGATAATCAGTTGTTTATCTGCGTCGCTTAGTGTTTCGGCAGTATTCAGGCGGTCGCAGACCGATTCTGGAATAGTTGCTGCCGCTGCTTGGACGGCGTGTTCAGCCGCCCCCATTTGTTCTAGCGGTACGCTGTCAAATAAGCGTTCGGTTAATGCCAATAAAATCGTAATTTGTGCAGGCACAGGCACAGGCGAAAATATCAATTGATTTAAACAGGCGCGAATGCGTTGCCCGTGAGTAATGGCTTTGCGGGTGTCTTCATCTAATCGCGCCCCAAAGCGGGCAAAAGTTTCCAATTCTTCAAACTGCGCATACGCCAGTTTTAAATCGCCTGCTACGGCGCGGTAAGCGGCGCGTTGCGCTTTGCCACCGACACGCGATACCGATTTACCGACATCTACCGCAGGCAATACGCCCAATTCAAACAAGGTGGGCGATAAGTAAATCTGCCCGTCGGTGATGGAAATAAGATTAGTCGGAATATAAGCAGAAATATTCTGTCCTTCTGTTTCGACGATGGGTAACGCGGTCAGCGAACCACCGCCTAATTCTGGGCATAAGCGGGTGGCGCGTTCTAATAAACGTGAATGAATATAGAAAATATCACCCGGAAAAGCTTCGCGGCCGGGGGGACGGCGCAGCAATAAAGACAGTTCACGATAGGCGCGGGCGTGTTGGGTGAGATCGTCATAGACAATCAGCACATCGCGTCCTGTTGCCATAAAATGCTCGGCAATGCTGGTGGCAGCGTAAGGCGCGATATAGGTTAAACCAGCGGGATCATTGCCTTCTGTGACCATGACAACGGTGTACGCCAGCGCGTTTTTTTCTTGCAGCACGGCAATGGTTTTGGCAACCGTGGAGGCGCGTTGTCCAATGGCGCAATACACGCACACTACATTTTGGTCATGCTGATTCAGAATGGTATCGAGCGCAATCGCCGTTTTTCCCGTTTGCCGGTCACCTAAAATTAATTCCCGTTGCCCACGTCCGATGGGAATCAGCGCGTCGATGACTTTGATGCCTGTTTGCAATGGCTCAGTGACCGGCAATCTGTCCATGATAGCAACGGCGGGGCGTTCGATGGGTAAGCGTTCGCTGGTAAACACGTTGCCTTTATCATCTAAAGGTCGTCCTAACGGGTCGATAACTCGCCCTAATAAACCCTCACCGACGGCGACATCTAAAACCCGTCCTGTGCGTTCCACTTCGTCGCCTGCGTGTAAATTCCAATAATCACCCAGCAATACCACGCCGATTTCATGTTCGTCTACGTTGAAGGCAATGCCTAATTCACCGTTACGAAATTTGACTAATTCATCAAACCCTACGCTAGGCAGTCCTGATACTTTAGCAATGCCTGTGGTGACTGTGGTGATTCTGCCGACTTCCTGCGGTAGCAGTTGCGGCGTGAACGCGTCCCGCGCTTGGCTGAGTTCAGCAAATGCAGATGCTAAGGCAGTTTGCAGGCTGCTCATTGAACCGCCTTTGCATTGGGTTTAATGAGTTCATCAACGCTTTTTTCTAAGGTGCTAATGTAATCGCTGATACTCCACGCGATTTTCCAGCCGTTGACGCTAAGCTCTATGCCGCTGATGATGTCGGGTGCGGTTTCAAATTGCAGTTGAATATCAGCCGCGAAGGTTTCATTCAGGGCGTTTTGAATTGCCGCGCGCTGTTCGTCGGGCAATTCAAACGCACTGCGCACGATGGCGGTTTGGGTTTTTAATTTTTGCACAATACCCGTTTTGACGGAATCATCTAAGTCACGCAGGCGACGGATGAACACGTCACTCAAGCGTTCTTCTAAGCGGGTATCGGCAAGATCCGTTAGGGCTTTGCGCACGATGGCGAATACTTCTTGCTGGGTTTGACGATGAATGGCTTGATTGAGATGCTGCGCGTCGCTTTTTAAGGCATCTAACCGCTTGGTTTGTAACATCTCCGCCGCCGTCCGTGCTTCGTCTAACAGCCGTTGGCGTTCTGTTTTTGCCGCTAGCACCGCTTTATTTAACAGTTCAGCGCGTTCTTTATCGAACCGTTCATTTTTGTGCTGGAATTCATCGCGCTGTTTTTGGGCTTCGGTTTTTTGGGTCTCGGCATCATTTAATTGCGCGGCGATGCGTTTTTCGCGCTCATCAATCGTGTGCAGAATGGGGTGATACAGAAACCGTTTCATCAACCACACGAGGATGCAGAAGTTGAGAACTTGCGCCCCGACCGTGAACCAATCAATCAGCATGGTTTAATGTCCTGCCGTTTGCGCGATAACGTGATTCCAAAACGGATTAGCGAAAATAAGAATCATCGACACCACAAAGCAATAAATAGCCGTGGATTCAATCATTGCCAAGCCGACAAATAAGGTGCGGGTAATGGTCGGTGAGGCATCGGGCTGTTGCGCTAACGAGGTTAATGCAGTGGCAACCGCTTTGCCTTCTGCAAAAGCGGGTGCCATCGTGCCGAAACAGGTGGTGATGCCTGCCGTGAAAATTGATACCACTGCAATAATAGTCATACTATCCATCATATCCCCTTAGTTTTATTGTTTTTTGTCCACGAAAAGCACGAAAGACACGAAATTTTTATTATGACCTGTGCAATAAAGACCTGCGAGGTTTTAAAAACCTCGCAGGTCTAGAGACTATAACGCTAGCTATTTTCGTGCTTTTCGTGTCTTTCGTGGACACATTCTGTTAATTACGAATGCGCGTTGCGGCGGCAATATACACCGCTGCTAAAATACTGAAAATATACGCCTGTACCATGCCCGTGAGTAAGCCCAGCAGGGTCATCACTATAGGAAACACAAACGGAGTAATGGTCAGTAAAATAGCAATAATCATTGTTCCGCTCATCATATTGCCAAACAGCCGCACCGCTAATGCAAAGGTGCGCGACACTTCGCTGATAATATTAAACGGCAGCATGATGACGGTCGGCTCTATATACGATTTAAGATAGCCGCCGATACCTTGATCCATAATGCCAAAAAACGGCACGGAGATTAATACGCACAGCGCGAGGGCAACGGTGGTTGATAATGACCCTGTCGGCGGTTCATACACAGGAAAAATCGTGCAGAGACTGGCAATGGCGACAAATAAAAACAGCGTCCCCAAAAACCCCAGATATTGCCTAGGCTGACTCAGACCCACGTCTTCAATTTGTTTTTCAATGTTGGTGACGATAATTTCTAACAGGTTTTGCCAGCGGGTGCGGTGTAACTCGGTGGTCAGTTTACGGGTGATAAGTTTTGAACCGATGACTAATAACAGCATCAAGCCCCATGTATAAACAATAGTGGCGTTCAGTTTAAAAAATCCGAATTGCCAGAAAATAATGTCATCAGGACTTAAGTGCATGGTGCGTCTCCTGTATGAACAGGTGTGAGTTTTATTACCAATAAACGCGCTATGGTAAAGCCCAGCAAGCACCATAACAGCCGTTGCCAATCACCCGCAGCGACCACATAAAACCCTGTCATTGTTACGCCCGTACGCAATAAAAAACTGCCCATTACCCACAGTGCAGGGCGTTTTGAGGTTGCCAGTTTCTGCACTGTCCACCACAAACCGCCGAAAAAAAATGCCCCCAATAATAAGCCTGCCAGTACGCCTAGCAATATGTCAGTCATCATTTTTTTCCTCCTGTTTATCGTGCATCGCTTTATCTTCTTTTTCTACCCACAGCCACGCATTGAAACAACCAATCATCAGTCCAGCCACTAATAATGCCAGTGTCCAGCGATGCGTTCCCGCATAATGTTTATCCAACCAAAGTCCCAGCATCGTACCGAGCAAGGTCGGTATAACCACGGACCAGCCAATCAAGCCCATAATGCCTAACCCAAACCATACATCAGGGGCAGTGTGCCGTTGTGCTTTGAGTTTTCGCGCGGCTTTTTCGCCCACTTTATCGGCAAACGTTGGTTTGAGTTTATTAGTCATGTTGAAATCCCGCAAAGCGGCGTAAAAAACCGCTTTCTAATTTTGCCATCACTGAACGGATGCTTTGTTCGTTCTCGTCCAGCGTTAAAAATTCCTGTTCTACCGCCGTGCGTAACTGGGCAAGGCTTTCGCCTGCCATTGCTCTGCGCACTGAAATCAATACTTCACTGCCTGTTTTGACCAACACGCCTTCATCCACCGCAATATACACCTCACCGTCTGCCTCCGTTTCATAACATAAAATACTGGGCAATAACGCCACTACACAATCCAAGCGGTGCGGCAGAATACCAAACGAACCGATACTGGTTTCTGCGATAATGCGCAATACCTCGGTTTTTTCGGCAAAAATTTGAAACGGCAGTAAGATTTTAAGATTCATGTGTCGGTCAGCTCCTGTATTTGCTGTTGCCGATAAGACCTTCTGGTCGTCAGTCCATTTTATTATGACGGTGCGATAAAGACCTGCGAGGTTTTTAAAACCTCGCAGGTCTGGCAATTTGTGTTAGAGAGCCGTGGCAGGCATTGGTTCAGCGGAGAATTTTGCTTTTGCTTCATCCACCGCGCCTATCATGTACAACGCGCTTTCGGGGTAATCTTTGAATTCATCCTGCAAAATACGCTCACAACCGTTCAGCGCGTCTTCCAAACTGACCAGCTTGCCTTGCAAGCCCGTGAATTGTTCGGTGGTAAAAAACGGCTGGGTCAAAAACCGTTCCAAACGTCTCGCCCGACCGACCACATTACGATCTTGTTGTGACAACTGCTCCAAGCCCAGCATGGCAATAATATCTTTGAGTTGCGCGTATTGCGCCAAGGTGCGGCGAATTTCTTGTGCCAAGGCATAATGGCGTTGCCCGACAATCGTAGGGGTTGCCATTTTAGAACTGGATTGCAACGGGTCGATAGCAGGGTATAAGCCCTCACTGGCGCGTTTGCGTGACAATACAATGGACGCAGACAGATGGGAAAAAGTATGCACGGCGGCAGGGTCGGTGAAATCATCGGCAGGCACATAAACCGCTTGAATCGAGGTAATCGCGCCCGTATCGGTATTGGCAATACGTTCTTCCAAACCTGATAATTCCGTTCCCATCGTTGGTTGGTAACCCAGTCGTGAGGGCATTTGTCCCATTAAACCCGACACTTCTGAGCCTGCTTGAATAAAGCGAAAAATATTGTCGATTAACAGCAACACATCACGGTGTTCATCGTCACGAAAATACTCTGCCATCGTCAACGCCGCATGACCCACGCGAAACCTTGCTCCTGCGGGTTCATTCATCTGTCCGAAAATCATCACCATATCGGGTAACACGCCTGCGTCTTTCATGTCGCGGTACAGTTCTTCACCTTCACGGCAACGTTCACCAATACCACAAAAAATACTCACGCCTTCATGATGCCCGACCATGTTATGAATCATTTCGGTGAGCAACACCGTTTTACCGACACCCGCGCCGCCAAACAGCCCCGCTTTACCGCCACGCTCTAACGGTACGAGAACATCAATCAGCTTAATGCCTGTTTCAAAAATTTCCGACTGCGTAGAGCGGCGTGTTAAAGGTGGCGGAGCGCGATGCACTGACCGCCATTGCACCTCAGCGGGCGCGGGTTGTCTGTCAATTGCATTGCCGAACACATCAAACATTCGTGACAATATGCCTTTGCCGACGGGGGCTTGTAATGACGCGCCTGTGTTTTCCACCACCATGCCGCGTGCCAATCCTTGCGTGGGTGTTAAGGCGATGCCGCGTACTTGATGCGCATCGAGGTGTGCCAGCACTTCAATAATAATGTCGCCATTTTTTGCGTGCAATAAGGCGTAAATTGCGGGTAACTGCGTATCGAATCCGACATCGACGACACTGCCGCGTACCGAAACCACTACGCCATTCACTGTTTTCATGGCTTGCCTTGTTGTATGAAAATACCATTGACTGAAATATACGCTGTTTTTATGGTACTGACAGCCTATAAACTTGCCTAACACAGGAAAATAGTTGAGAATGCCTGCCTTTCTATTATCAGCTGAACGCGATTTAATGAAACAACCCATTCACACAACACTGCTTACACTGTGCAATCGTCAGCCGTTATCGCTGGCATTGGGTGTGCTGTTGCTGTTGGGTATTGTGTTGTTTAATTGCTTTGCACCATCGGTCGATATTAATGGCTGGAGCAGTGGTTTTACCCATCCATTACACGGTGGCGATCATTTCCTCACCATGCTGGCGGTTGGTATCTGGGCGGCGCAATTGCGCGGCAAGGCAATCTGGTTATTGCCGCTTACCTTTGTCGGCGTGATGAGTTTAGGCGGTTTAGCGGGTGCGGCGGGTTTGTTTATACCCAGCGCGGAACTGATTATTTTACTGTCTGGCTTGGTGTTCAGCGTTTTCATTGTCCGCAAAATCCGATTCAGCAGTCAAACCAACGTCATCATCGTCGCCTTCTTCGCGTTTTTCCACGGTTTCGCACACGGACAGGAAATATCCACCTCCGCCAGTCTGATTTCCTACACCTTAGGTTTCATGGTCGCCACCTTGCTGCTGCATGGTGCGGGTATTTTAATCGTGCGCTTGCTGGTGGTGATTTTCGCGCTGTTTATCAGTCACTTGGCTTATGCTCAGTCATCGGTGAGTCATTTGGTTGGTAAGGCTAGCATCGCAACCACACAAGTCGATAATACACATGAGTTTTTCATAGCGGCATATCCTGCACCACCTGATAGCAGTGACGATAGCGGTGGACATAAAACCGTGGGATGGGCTGAGGCACGAAGCCCATCAATCGCGAACGATAGTCGCGTAGGTTGCGGTGAGCTTGTGAACACCAATAAAACTAACCACCTGTGCGTGAATGTTGGGGTTCATACCTCTTCCCAGCCTACACTGGGTGGGTGCGAATTTATTCGCGCCGTGCATTCAGTTTGCAGCGACATCGCATACACGACAACCTGCTTGCTCAGCCCGCAACTGGGCATACACTTTTTAACCAATGGGGTTGGATTAACTTCGCCGCCTGCCGCGTTGTTTTCTGACAATGCCCCTCGTTTTTGCACTACCGCTATTTCTGCCATTCACGGCACTCAGCTTGCTACAACCGCCCCAGAATTCGATACACCTTCAGCCTCTTATACACTCGCCACCAGTTTTTTAACCAACGGTGTCGGCGCGACTTCGCCGCCTGTATTGATTGTATCCGCTGTTGTTATCTCTTCTGATAGACATGAGTTTGCTGTACGCAACTTAACCCGCTTTAAACATTCTACCGCGCATCAGCCGCACCCAATTTTCCAGCACTTCGGTCATTTTCAAAACACGACATTCTCGCGTTCGCCGCCGTTTGCTTTTTGTTTACCGACCAAGCGCGTTGGTCATCCTGCTTTACCAATCATTTACACATAATATAAAAATAATAGTGAGGAAGAAGATGTATATACAACAGATAGTTCCATTTAATCTCGCCTGCAAACCGCAAACCCTGCGCCTGCAAAAAGCGGGCTTAGCGATAGCCGCTTGCGTGTTGATGCTGAATGTTGCAGACAATGCCGAAGCCGCTGATAAAGTTAAAGCGGATAAGCCGATTAAAACGCAATCTAAAGCTAAAACTAAAGTTGAAGAGCCGATAGATTTAGGCGAAATGGAAGTCAGTGCCGCCACTGACCGCGCCCATAATCTGGTCGGTATTGCCGAGAGCGCGTCACAAGGTAATGTCGGACAAGAACAAATAAAATACCGTCCGATTACCCGCCCCAGTGAAATTTTAGAAACCGTTCCCGGCATGATTTCCTCGCAACACAGCGGTGAAGGTAAAGCCAGCCAATACTATTTACGCGGCTTTAATCTGGATCACGGCACCGATTTTTTAACGCAAATAGACGGCGTACCTGTCAATATGCCCTCGCATTCGCACGGTCAAGGCTGGATGGATACCAACTTTTTGATCCCTGAAATGGTCAAAAGTGTGCATTACCAAAAAGGTAATTACTATGCCGATACGGGTGATTTTTCCAGTACAGGTTCGGCAAATATCGAATATTTCAATGAATTAGAGAACAACACCGTTAAATTCACAGGTGGCAGTTATGATTATTACCGTGGTTTAGGCATGGGGTCTAAAAAAATCGGTGATGGCAATTTACTGTATGCCGCTGAAACCGTACACAATAACGGCCCGTGGAACGTTCCCAACGATTACATGAAATTCAACGGCGTATTGCGTTACAGCCAAGAACACGCGCATTCAGGCTGGAATGTCACCGCAATGGCGTATAAAGCCGACTGGCAATCCACCGACCAAATTCCGCAACGCGCTGTGATTGACGGCACGCTGAATCGTTTTGGTACGATAGACCCCAGTGATGGCGGCGCGAGTCGGCGTTATAGCTTAACAGGCGAATGGCATCGGCAATCGGATGACAGCGAAAGCAAAGTCATCGTCTATGGCTTGTATTCAAAATTAAGATTATTTTCTAATTTCACTTATTTTATGAATAATCCCGTGCAGGGTGACCAGTTCGGACAACCTGACGAACGCTGGACAACAGGCTTAAAAGCCACGCACACTTTTTTTCATAAAATCGGCAGTGCGGATTCTGAAACTACCCTCGGTTTACAAGTGCGTAACGACAATATCAACAATGGCTTAACCCTGACCGAAGCCCGCCAACAGTACGACACCGTGCGCAAAGACAACGTGTGGATAACCAACGTCAGCCCCTATCTGGAAAACAAAACCCATTGGAACGACTGGTTTCGCAGTACCGTCGGTGTCCGTTTTGATGGTTATCGTTTTGATGTCAGTAACAGCAATCAAGCAGCAAATAACGGCACCCGCAACGCGGGCATCGTCAGCCCAAAATTGGGTTTAACCTTTGGGCCGTGGGCAGATACCGAGCTGTATTTGAACGGCGGCTTGGGTTTTCACAGTAATGATGCACGCGGTATCAACACGACAGTTGATCCTGTGACAGGCTCATCCACCGATGCCAGCGGCAATCAAATCAGCAAAGCCGTGCCGTTAGCGCGTACTTACGGCGCGGAAATCGGCGCGAGAACCACTTGGATAAAAGGTCTGCAAAGCACATTAGCCGTGTGGTGGTTGGACATTGACTCCGAATTATTATTTGTCGGTGATGCAGGCACTACCGAAGCCAGTCGCCCCAGTCGCCGCTACGGTGTGGAATGGGCAAACTTTTACTCACCCATCGATTGGATGACTTTAGATGCTGATTTAAGTTTTTCTAAAGCGCGGTTTCGCGGCAATGACCCTGCGGGTAACTATATTCCCGGTTCAATTAACAGCGTGTTAGCCACAGGTGCGACCGTGCATGATGTCTGGGGCGGGTTTTTCGGCGGCCCGCGTCTGCGTTATTTCGGCCCGCGCGTGTTAATTGAAGACGGTACACAACGCTCCAGACCCACCATCATGTTATCAGGTATGGTCGGCTACAAATTCAACCCGACGTGGACAGTCCAAGCCGAAGTGTTCAACCTGCTTAATCGCAAAGACAGCGGTATCGACTACTACTACGAATCACAGTTACGCAATGAAGCCGCCCCCGTCGGTGACACCCATTTTCACCCTGTTGAACCCATTAGTTTCCGTTTGAGTTTGAGTGCGAATTTTTAACTAAAAACACACAGCAACATTACGATAACGGAAAAATCATGAAAAAAATTATTTTACTGGTGGGCTGCGCGTATTTGAGCGGTGCTATAGCCGCCGAGCCTACTACTGCTACGAAAAAATCAGCCATAAACACGGATAAAGCGAAAGAAATGCCAGAGATGACGGTAACGGACACGTCAACTGATTCGACTCGACTATTTCCTAACACCGCCAAGGCAACGCCCAGTTTTACTATTGATAAACTAGACATTGAGACTAAGGTGAATGCGACCACGGTTGAAGACAGCTTAAGGTATGCGCCGGGTGTGCTGGTACGCAAGCGTTATATGGGCGATCCCAACGGTGCATTGGGTATTCGCAGCTCAAATTCGTTTCAAAGTACACATTCTTTGGTGTATGCCGACGGTATGCCGTTACACAATCTTTTACGCACAACGGCGGCTGGTGCGCCGCGTTGGTCTATGGTGTCGCCGAGTGAAATTGAATCTTCAGAAGTGCTGTACGGCCCTTTTTCTGCGCAATACAGTGGCAATGCAATGGGCGGAGTTATTCAGTTAAACACTAAAATGCCTGAAAAATTTGAAGCTGAATTTGATGCGACGGGGATGTTTCAAACAATGAACCGTGCAGGACGCAATCAAACATTAGACGGTTTTAGAACCTTTGTGGCAGCGGGTAATCGCGTTGATAAATTCAGCATTTGGGGTTCATACAATCATTTTGAAAACCAAGGGCAACCACAAACCATCAACGCGGCAGCGCGGACAACACCTGTTCTTAATACAGCCGCACAACGTACTGCTCAAGCGGCATTGCCCAGAGTTGTCGGCGGTGAAAATTATCAATTACCGACTGCCGCGCCTGCTGTTGCTTACGGTGATATAGGTATCGCGCAACCCATTACTGATTTATATAAAATGAAAATGGGCTATGACTTTACCGACGATTTACAAGGTCGCTTTACGTTTGCCTATGAAAATCGGCAGGATACGGTCGATGATGCAAATAGTTTATTGAAAAATCCCAATGGTACAACTAACTGGGGCGGTGCGACCGTCGCAACAGCGGCAAATCCAACAGGCGGTGGTTTATCGGCTAATACCAACTATTACAATCCGTTATTTAATCAAAATATGGTCGTACCCGGTTCGGTATTTAACGTCAGTAACGTGGAACGCAACGCCTTTAACTATGGTTTAAGTTTAAAAGGCAAAATATCAACCAACTGGAAAATTGATACCACTGCCAGTTATTACGATGCTAAAAACCATGATGTTAGATCAATCCTCAATCCCAATCACCCGCAAAACCAAAACAAAGGGCAGATTATTGATGAGAAAGCATGGTGGGCTTCTTACGATTTGAAACTTGCTACTGATAAGTTTTTGGGGCGTGATGATGTGTCGTTTATGGGTGGTTATCAATTCAATCATGCTAGTTTAGGGCTTAAAACCTATAGCAGTAATAATTATGCGGCACAAACAACCAGCGCGTTGCTCAATGATAACGCGGGGGCGACGCAAACTAATTCGCTGTTTTCTCAAATGGAATGGCGATTTCTGCCTGATTGGAGTTTGATGGCGGGTGCAAGATATGATCTTTGGCAAACGATGGATGCCCACGTTTATGATTACAACTTGCCTGCAAACTCAAGATTACGCATTCAAAATTATGAAAACCGTGATGCGTCACGCATTTCACCCAAAGCCTCGTTAGAATTTTCACCGAATAACTGGACATTCCGTTATTCATTCTCTAAGGCGTATCGTTTCCCGATTGCAGAAGAACTGTATTCCACTCAAAACACCTTAAACAGAGCCACCATCGCTTACCCTGGTTTAGGCCCTGAACACGGGTATTTTCATAACTTAATGGCGCAGTACGACATTCCTAGAGGTTATGTTCGCGCCAATATTTTCTACGACCAAGTCAGTGATGAAATCAACAACACCTTCCAGACGATTAATGGACTGACAACGACTGCCTTCTTACCCATCGACCAAACCGAAACCGTCGGTGTTGATTTAACCTATCAACAAAATGAAGTCTTTAAACTGCCTGTTGATCTGATGTTTAACACCACCATCATGAATAAAGAAATTACCAAGAATGCGCGTAACCCGTTATTGGTGGGCAATCAGTGGGATCGTTTGCCCAGATTGCAAATGAACGGCACAGTGACTTACCACATCATGCCAACATGGGACGGCTCAGTCGGTGTACGTTATCGCAGTGATGCGTTTCAGACCTTAGCCAATACAGATGTGGCCAGTGAGGTCATGGGCGGCACGGATGAATCCACGTTCGTTGATTTAAAAACCGTTTATAGATTGCCCGTTTATAAAAACTTAAAAAGCACGGTGTCCGCAGGTATTGACAATGTTTTCAATGAAACCGCCTTTGAAAACCATCCTTACCCCCAGCGTACTTATTTTGTGAGTGCATCGTTTAAATACTAACCGCGCTTTAAGGAATGTATTGCCAAGTTGGTTTTATGAGGTAATTTATGGCTTCAACCGACTTAGTATTCTACTGATAACAATTATTTGGAACATTATAACGATGACTACGACTCCAACTGTGCTTGAAGCAAAAAATTTAATTGTCCATTACAAACAACATTGTGCGATTGATTCTTTAAATCTCAGTGTGCCTAAGGGCTGCGTTTATGCGTTGTTAGGCGGTAACGGTGCGGGTAAAACCAGCACGATCAGCACTTTTTTAACGTTTAATCAGCCGTCTAGTGGTCAAGTGTTGATTGAGGGCGAATCACCGCACACCAATGCGGATTTGGTACGCGCCAAAATTGCCTATTTACCTGAAAACGTGGCGTTGTATGAGTTGATGAGCGGCGTGGAAAATTTAACTTTTTTCTGCACCTTAGCGGGTATTACCGTATCGCGTGAGCAAGCGGGGCATTTGCTGACTGAGAGCGGCTTACAGGCAGATGCACACGATAAACGGGTGAAAATGTATTCTAAAGGAATGCGGCAAAAAGTGGGTTTAGCGATTGCATCGGCAAAACACGCAAAGGCAATGCTATTAGATGAACCGACTTCTGGGCTTGACCCCAGTGCTGCCAATGATTTTGCTCAGCGCATTCGTGCCGCCGCCGATACGGGTATGGCGGTGTTAATGGCTACGCATGATTTGTTTAATGCGAAACAGGTTGCTGACCGCATCGGTATTATGAAAAACGGGCGATTGGTGGAAGAGTTTGATGCCCATACCGTACAACATGATGAGTTGGAGCAAAAATACTTGGCACACGCACGGGGTTTAGCATGATAGCGGCAATTGTGCAGAAAGAATTTACCTCGACTTTGCGAGATGGTCGCTTATTGACCTTAGGTTGTGCCTTGCTGTTACTGTTTATCGGTTTTTTTCTGGCATCCACGTTTGAACTGGAACAGTTACGCCAAGAAAAAGACAGTGTGGGTATTACGGCAAAAGAGCAGTGGAATACGCAAAGTGTTAAAAATCCTCACGCCGCCGCGCATTATGGCATTTATGTCTTTAAACCAGATTCGCCTGTTGCCGCCTTAGATCCTGGTTTAAGACCGTTTATTGGTCAATCATTATGGTTAGAGCCGCACAAACGTAATTTAATGCGTTTTAATCCCAGCGCGGATCAGATTGTGGCGAATCGTTTTGGACAGGCGAGCACCAGTTTTGTGTTGTATGCGTTATTACCTTTATTGATATTGGCATTAACCTTTAATTCAGTCAGCCAAGAACGCGAACGCGGCACACTGCGGATGCTGCACAGCTTGGGTTTGAATGCAAAAGCCTTACTATTTGGCAAATTGCTCGGCTTGTTAGCGGCGTTCACTTTGGTGTTATCGCCCGCCTTATTGATTGCCTTGGTGTTGATGCAACAACGCTTTAGCCTGAATGGCGATGATGTGTTGAGATTGCTGTTATTGCTGAGCGCGTTTTTACTGTATTACTGCATTTTTGTTGCCGTTGCGATTGCCGCGTCTGCGTATTTTAAAACCAGCCGCGTGACTTTATTTTTCTTATTGGCTTTTTGGCTGGGCGGGGTATTTATCGCGCCGCGATTGGGTGCAGTTGCTGGACAAAGCCTGATTACCCTGCCTGATACCCAGGAATTTTGGGCGGACATTAAAGAGGATATAGAACACGGCTTGAACAATGACGGTACACACGAACAACGCGCCAAAGCCTTTGAAGCCAACATTTTGCAACAGTACAACGTCAGCCGCAAAGAAGACTTACCTGTTGGTTTTGTGTCTTTGAATCGGCAATTTAATGATGGCTATTCCAGTCGCGTTCACGCCCTGCATTTCGACCAATTGCGCGATAACTTCCGCTTTCAACAGCAACTCACACACCTTGCGTCATGGTTAGGGCCAAGCCTTGCCATTCGCTCAATTTCCATGAGTTTAGCGGGCATGGATTTAGCACATCAACGGCATTTTGAAGATGCGGCAGAAGCGTATCGACATTATTTTATTAATCTAACGGAAGATCTAGACCGTGAACGCAGTCATGGTACGGAACGCTCTGCCAAAGGCGAAGAAGCCGATTGGCGCAGTGTGAAAGACTTTGACTATAACGCGCCCAGTTTAGCGTTTGCCCTGCACGCGGCACGCTTGGATATAGCCGTGTTACTGCTCTGGCTACTTATCGCCTTGAGTTTGTTGAATTTATCCGCTAAGAGATTGAACCCATGATGAACCTTATTGCTATTGAATGGACACGTTTTAGTCGTAACGCGCTTAATCTGTGGATTGTCGGCTTATTTATGCTCATGATGATGCTAAGTGCGGTATGGTCTGGACTGGCAGCCCGCGAATTTCGCGCTCATGTCGGTGAACATCCGACTGAACAAAGCGTAAAACCCACAGAAACACACGATGCGGCAAAACACGCCGACACCGCTAATTCCGCAGAAATGCACGACGCGCCTAAACAACCAGAAAACAAGGAAAAAGCCAGCGCGTTTTCTGCCAGTTCCAAAGCACCGCCGTTGGATTTACCTGCCTTAGGCGGCTTGGCATTAAATGCCAGTCAAATGGATTTTTTAAGCACTCATATCAAAGTGTCAACCCGCAGTCGGCACACCGATGGACGCACCACCGATGCCTTATTTAACCCCTTAATGCACGAATTTGGCTTTTTAGATTTTGCCACCTTATTGGCATTACTCACCCCCTTAGTCATCGTTGCCTTAACGTATGGTTTAGTGCAGGAAGACCGTGAAAGCGGGGTCTGGCGATTAGTGTGTACCCAAACGGCGAAACCGTGGCAATTAGTATTCACGGCACTGGCAGTGCGTTATGGCTTATTACTGGCGGTTATTCTGAGCAGTTCGCTCATCAGCTTTGTTATGGATTCAGACGCGACTGCTAACGCCGTAGGGCATTGGCTGTTGTTCAGCAGTTTATACACCTTAGTTTGGTTTGCGATTGCAGGATTATTCTTGTTACTGCCTGTGTCATCAGGTGCGGCGGCAATCGCCATGCTGGGTACTTGGCTGATTCTGACCTTTGCTGTGCCTGCTGGTTTAGGCTGGGCGGCGAATCAATACGCCAAAATGCCTTCACGCATGACCACCATTATCGACATTCGCCACTTCCAAGAACAAAGCAACTCACAACGCCCTGCCATACTCGCCCAATGGTATGCAGCCCATCCTGACATTCAACAACCTGCTGGCGAATTACCGCGCGACATTGCCAACTTGCCCGCCGCCTTACAACTGGATAAGCAAATACGCCCATTGATGTATCAATTTGAACACGCGCGGCAACAACAATTTGAATTTATGGAACGCTGGTCTTTCCTCTCGCCCTCCTTAGCGGTTATTTTGATGGCAGACCGATTAGCGGGCATAGATGCACCGCGTTACGCGCAATTCATCCAACAGGTCAACCAATTTGAAGACCAATGGCGTGATTTTTTTGTGCCAAAAATCATGAGTAACGCGGAATGGACAGCGCAAGCACAACAAAATATCCCCGTTTTTCACTTTACCGCGAAACCAAAAACCAGTGCCTATTGGCGGTTATCGTTAATTCAACTGGCAACTGTTACGGTATTGCTTAGCGGGTTATTTTTATTGCGCCGACAGTTTATCAAAACCTAAATGCGTTTGTTTAGTTGAATCCAAAATCGCTTTGATGTCAGTAACCGTAATCAAGCAGACAATAACGGCACTCGCAATGCGGGCATCGTCAGCCCAAAATTGGGTTTAACCTTTGGGTCGTGGGCAGATACCGAACTGTATTTGAACGGCGGCTTGGGTTTTCACAGTAATGATGCACGCGGTATCAACACGACAGTTGATCCTGTCACAGGCTCATCCACCGATGCCAGCGGCAATCAAATCAGCAAAGCCGTGCCGTTAGCGCGGACTTACGGCGCGGAAATCGGCGCAAGAACCACTTGGATAAAAGGTCTGCAAAGCACATTAGCCGTGTGGTGGTTGGACATTGACTCGGAATTATTATTTGTCGGTGATGCAGGCACTACCGAAGCCAGTCGCCCCAGTCGCCGCTACGGTGTGGAATGGGCGAACTTTTATTCACCGACTGACTGGTTGACCGTCGATGCGGATTTAAGTTTTTCTATCGACTACTACTACGAATCCCAATTACGCAATGAAGCCGCCCCCGTCGGTGACACCCATTTTCACCCTGTTGAACCCATTAGTTTCCGTTTGAGTTTGTCGGCGAATTTTTAAGCATGGGTAACGACACCTGTGCTATTTAAAATGGGGTCACAGAATATTCACTGCTTTGTGTCTTAATTCCTGCGTACTGCACCGCGTTTCTCTGGCAAAGTACGCGGGCATCATTTTATTGTTCAGACTTTTTGTTGTTCCATACTGCCTGAATATCGAGAATGCGCGGCAGAATGGAGATGAATATATCCACCAGTTTCGGATCAAAATGGCTGCCCGCACTGTCCTGAATGGTCGCTATTACCTGATCTGTCGACCATGCGTCTTTGTAAGGTCTTTTCATCGAAAGAGCATCGAAAACATCCACCAGTGCTGCAATCCGAGCGGCTTCAGGAATGGCTTCACCCGACAAACCATCAGGGTAACCGCTACCATCCCAGCGTTCATGGTGGTGTAAGGCAATTTCAGCCGCCATTTGAAACACGGGAGCGTGTCCTTTAATCAGAATGTCATGACCGATTCTGGAATGTGTTTTCATAACACCCCATTCCTCTGTGTTCAGCTTGCCTGTTTTTTTGAGAATAGCATCAGGAATGCCGATTTTGCCCGTGTCGTGCATCGGTGCCGCCAGTTCAATCTGTTTGCAATCATCTGCTGACCAGCCGCAGGCTTCAGCTAATGCGCCTGCATAGGCAGCCATACGCCAAATATGAGCGCCCGTATCGGTATCGTTGAAATGCCCTGCCGCACCGAGCATATAAATCACGTCTTTATGACTTTGTTCCAGATGCGCGGCACCGACCAGCGAAAGATGTGTGTGTACACGCGCAGCAACAATCGCAGGTGATATGGGTTTCACAATATAATCGACTGCTCCAGCTTCAAAACCTGCCGCTTCATCTCCATCCTCCCCCATACCGCTTACAAATATTACTGGAATCGCCTTGGTACGCGAATCTGCTTTCAAGTGGCGGCATACGGTATAACCGTCTATGTCAGGCATTTGTATATCCAAAAGAATCAGTGAGGGCAAATGCTTTTGTGCCATCGCGAGAGCTTCAACGCCATTTTGCGCAAAGACAAGAGGGTATTTTTTTGACAAAATACCTTCCATTACGACAAGATTTATCAGTTCATCATCGACGATTAAAATAGGAGGAATTGACATTATTAACGCTCTAAAAAAAATATTATAGTTATCAGCAATTCCCTTGACAGCAGATTCAGCCCCATGAAAATCATAGTTCTCAATTGCAGTTTGCAAGGTTATTTGACTGTTTAGAGGAGGTGTTTTGCATAGCTCGGTCATGATGGATTTTACTTCAAATGGGCTATCGGTATCCAATGCGACCGGCATATCAATAGGTGCGTATTTTGTATTGAAGTAAGCACAGTATCCATTGCTATTTGTAACTTCATGAGCTTGTGAGCATATTTTGTGCCAGCATGAATGCCAGTTTCTAACTCCCGAGCCATGAACCCGCTATTTCTTTTAATTTTATACTTCAAGACATAATCTGACATTCTCAAAAACCCACCATTCCCGTTTAACGGTATAATTTCGTCATTTTTCTTTTGCCATTACTTAATTATGACTAACATTAATACTGAAAAACTGTCCAGCGCACGATTTGCCGAAGCCACCGATGCGTTTGTTGAAGTCTTCACCGCTTCGGTGGATTTTGATCAGCGCATGGCGGCGCAAGATATTGAAGGCTCGATTGCTCATGCCACCATGTTGGCGCACTGTGGAATTCTCACCGAACAAGAGCGCGACGATATTATTCGCGGCTTAACGCAAATCAGCGCGGAAATTGCCAGCGGTGAGTTTGTCTGGTCGATTAAACAGGAAGATGTTCACATGAACATCGAAGCCCGTTTGACCGATTTAATCGGTATTGCAGGCAAAAAACTGCACACAGGGCGGTCGCGTAATGATCAGGTGGCGACTGATATACGCTTGTATATGCGCCATGAAATCCAGCAAATCAGCGCACAACTCACCCGCTTGCAACACGCGATTTTAAATTTGGCGGAACAGCATTTTGACACCATCATGCCGGGTTTTACCCATTTACAGGTCGCCCAGCCCATTACCTTCGGGCATCATTTAATGGCGTGGTTTGAAATGCTCAGCCGTGACGCCGAACGTTTAGCCGATTGTTTAAAGCGCGTGAATGTCCTGCCCTTAGGCGCGGCGGCATTGGCAGGCACCAGCTATCCGATAGACCGTCATAAAACCGCCGAGTTATTGGGTTTCAGCCGTCCGTCGGCAAACTCTTTGGATTCCGTCAGTGACCGTGATTTTGCCATTGAATTTACCGCAGTCGGCAGTTTAATCATGATTCATTTATCGCGTTTTTCAGAAGAGCTGATTTTATGGTCGAGTGCGCAGTTTGATTTTATTGATATGCCTGACGCATTCTGCACAGGTTCATCCATTATGCCGCAAAAGAAAAACCCCGATGTGCCTGAATTAGTACGCGGTAAATCTGGACGGGTGACAGGCAATTTAATGAGCTTATTGATGCTGATGAAAAGCCAACCGTTAGCTTATAACAAAGACAATCAGGAAGATAAAGAGCCGTTATTTGATACCGCCGATACGCTGATTAATTGCTTACGCGCCTACGCCGATATGATTCCGCACCTCCGTGCCAAAAAAGACAATATGTACAATTCCGCAAAACGCGGCTTTGCCACCGCCACCGACTTGGCGGATTATTTAGTACGCAAAGGCATGGCGTTCCGTGATGCCCATGAAGCGGTGGGTTTAGCGGTACGTTTAGGTGTAGACACTAACCGCGATTTATCAGAATTATCGTTAGAGGAATTACAAGGCTTCTCGGCGTTGATAACAGCGGATGTGTTTGATTATTTAACGCTGGAAGGGTCAGTAGCAGCGCGTAACCACATCGGCGGCACAGCACCTGAAACGGTGAAAGCGGCGATTGCTACCGCTAGATTGGCGATGTAGTTTTGTGGGTTGGGTTAGGCGATAGCCGTAATCCAATCCGCGATATGAACACAAACGACTTAATCAGGAGTTCATACTATGACAACTCACCTCGTTATTGATGATGCTTTAATCAATGAAGCGTTTACTTTAGGGCATTTTGCAACCAAAGAAGATACCGTTATTACCGCATTACACGAATTTATTAACCGCCGTAAACAACGCGCGATGACATCGTTGGATGATGACGTACCGTTATCAGGTTTTCAACGCTTCTTACTGGATAGCCCAGAAATGTCGGATGAAGAATATTTAACGATTGAAGAGAAAAGACGGCATTTTCAACAATGGAAATAATGTGTCTTGATACCAATGTATTGATTGCCCATAAGCGCGCTAAAAAAGCGGATAAAGATAAAACATTTTTATTTCGGTTGACGACAAAACCGTATCAATTTGCTGTTTCCAGTATCACGGTGTATGAATTATTACGCGGTGACAATCAAGATGAAGATGCTTATTGGAAAGCCATGTTTAATAATATGACGGTACTCGATTTTGATATGAATTGTGCTGAACACGCGGCAGCAATTTATCAGAATTTAAAAACGCGAGGCTTGCTGATTGAAGCCGAGGATTTATTGATTGCCGCGACTGCATTGCGACATCAAATGAAACTGGCAACAGGTAATGTAAAACATTTTGCCAGAGTTGCAGAATTGGAATTGGTTATTGATGATGGGTTGTAGCGTAAGTTGGATTGCAAAAAGAGGCAACCTAACCTACGCGACTGAAACGGTGAGAATCACGATTGTAACGACTAGATTGGCAATGTAATTTTGTAGGTTGGGTTAGGCATTAGCCGTAACCCAACGTAATACCATGAGATTGTCGGGTTACGCTACGCTAACCTCGGTACTCCCCTTTTCATTCCGCAAGCTCGATACGGTCGTTATTTTCCAATCAATAAAATTAGGAAACCAATTGCAAAAATGGCTGGAATCACGGCACAAAGAGACATGAGAATTTTTTCTGCTGCTCCTGCACTTAACAGCAGCTTGATGGTTGCCACAAAGATAAGAACCGCTCCAGCTTGCAAAACAATCAACTCCGCTGGTGTTCCACCGTGAAAATAGTTACCTGCATTGGTGAATAACAAAAGCAGATGGAACGCGATTATTGCCACATAGTAAATAACCTTTAGAATTAGAACGCTTGGCATAGTCAGTTCATTACGCCCTGACTTCGTCCAGCAAATCAGGGTGACGGTCAAGGATTTTGAGTAATTTGACCAGTGCCAGCGGTGGTTTGGTTTTACCGCTTTCGTAGCGTGAAAAAGCATTGACACCGCCACCGAAAATTTCTGCGGCTTCTCGCTGGTCTAGCAACAGTTTTTTGCGAACGCTGACAATGAATTTTGGGTCAACAATTGAGGCGTTTACCTGTTTGTTAAATTCCAGCATAAAGTTCATAGTGCGCCGCGATTCGTCGGCATTGAAAATGGATTCATCACAGGCAGGGCAGAATTCACCTGTGACGGCTGGAATAACTGTGGTTTCGCCTTTATAGGCATAAGGCATATCGCGGGTATCATGCACTAAGTCTGCTGCCGCACAAGAGGGACATTTCATATTCATAGCTCCTTAAAGGACACGATAAGCACGTCATCAATGACGGTGAGTTTAAGATAAATTTCGCCCACTGGTGTAGTGGGGCGATAGACATCTTGCCAAACTCGATGGTCTGCATGAGTGGTCATGCTTTTATAAAAATCAGCGGGTGTCAGTGTCATTATCACTGCAATCATGCTATCAAAATCGAACCCCAACGCAGTGCCGCCTTCACGCGCCGCTTTTGTGGTTCGTACATTCCCTGCGTCAATCATGGCTTTAACGACGGATAGTTTGCAGTGAGGTGTTTGTTTTTCCATAGATTTACATTAACCTAATAGGTTATATTTGGCAAGTTTTATGCCTATTCTGTCAGGCAGGACAAACAGTTCTATCCTGCGGAATTACCGTAATCGGTGGGCAAGCAAAAAGACCCTTGCCCAACCCGCGATTAACAACCCGAGCAAAAACATCAGTACAGGTTTATCACCTAACCGTGCATAAGGCGTTAAGCCGCCCATCGGGGTGATTTCGCCAGTTAATACGCCGACTTCAAATACGGGCAGTTGCTGGGTTATTTTGCCATTGGGGGCGACGATGGTGGTTAAGCCTGTATTGGTGGCGCGTAATAAAAACCGTCCTGTTTCCAAGGCTCTCATTCTGGCTATTTGCGCGTGCTGGTGCGGTTCTATGGAGTTGCCGAACCAGCCGTCATTGGTGACGTTGACCAGATACGCTGCACTACTTAAGCCTTGAATCGCCAGTTCACCGAATACGTCTTCATAACAAATTGAGGTGATGAACGGGTAGCCTGCCGCGTTTAATAACGGCTGATTATTACCACCTGAGGTGAAGTTGCCCAATTTAAGCCCCAGTTTTTTTAATACCAATCCTGAAAACGGTTGCAGCGGCAGGGTTTCGCCGAAGGGCAGTAAATGCTGTTTGCGATAGTCGGCGATGTGGCTGCCGAGTGTCATGACGGCGTTGTATTTTTCGCCGCTGGTGTCGTTTTTTATCGGTAAGCTGACGATTAAATCGCTCTGGTGCTGGTTTGCCAGAGTGTTTAAGGGTTTTAAATAGGAGTCGTTGACTTCGGATAAATAGGCGGGGATGGAGGTTTCCGGCCAGACGATTAATTGTGCATCCCAGTGTTGTTCGGTCAGGTCTTTGTATAAACGCAAGGTGTTGATTTTATTGTCGGGCAGCCATTTTTTGTCTTGGGTGATGTTGCCTTGAATCAGCGCGACGCGAAACGGTGCGCCGATAGCTTGTGTCCATTCGATGGTGTGTAAATAAGCACCTGTTGCCCATAATGCAACCAAGCAAAGCGCGACACGCCAGTTGTGGTGTTGCAGAAAAAGCAGAATCAGCACAGCACTTAATGCTGTTATAAACCCCGCACCGTACACGCCCAGTACAGGAATGTAGCCTGCCAGCGGGGTGTCCAGTTGTGCATAACCCGCAAGCAGCCACGGAAAACCATCCAGCACCCAGTGACCGCGCAGATATTCAACCAATAGCCAAATCACGGGCATGGCGAGTGTGCGGCGCGAGTCTTTCAGCAATGCGCACAAATAACCTGCCAAGGCAGGAAATATTGCCCAAAAAGCGACAAATACGCCTGTCATCACGCTTGCATTGGTCACACTGGCGTGACCAAAATCGTGAATGCTGACATAAACCCACGAGATGCCCAGTCCGAACTGCCCCGCACCGAATAGATAGCCGCGCACTAATGCCCGTCTGGGTGTTACTCGTTGCCAGCACATAAACAGACATAAGAGGGCGATAACGGCGAGGTAGGGGTAATCAAACGGCGCGAATGCCAATGTGTATAACAGCCCCGCACCAACCGCTAAAAACTCGCCTGTATAGTGATGGAACATTTTTTTTATCACGATAACAGTCATCGGGTTGGTGTCGGGTTGATTGGTAATGACGCGGTAGCGGGTTTAATTGCTGAGCGGTTTTGCGCAATAACGATTACGCCCTTTATCCTTTGCACTATATAAGGCTTGATCTGCTTGGTCGATGAGGCACTCAGGAGAAAAATCCATTGTTGGAATCATGCTGGTAATGCCGATACTGACGGTAACGCAGTCAGTGATGGAAGATGCCTGATGCGGAATTTTTAAGTCTTGAATGGTGTTGATAATAATTTGTGCAATGACAGCCGCGCCTTCTTCATTGGTTTCTGGTAGCGCGACAATAAATTCTTCACCGCCATAACGCGCGACTAAATCGCTGGGTCGTGAGATGATTTTTTGGATGGTTTGCGCAATTTCAAGCAGACAGTCATCACCGCGTTGATGTCCATAAAAATCGTTGTACGGTTTAAAGAAGTCAACATCGAGCATGAGCAAGGACAGCGGCTGTTGAGTGCGTGCCAGTCTGCGCCACTGCTGTTGAAAAAAATCATCAAAGCAGCGTCGATTGGCGATTTTGGTCAAGCCGTCTAAATGGGCGAGTAAGCGTAATTCCCGATTGGCGACTTGCAATTCCAGTTCCATGTTTTTGCGGGCAGTCACATCGCGCACGGCAATGGCAAAACCGTCGCCCAGTTTGACGGCTGCAAAGTGATACCACGATGATTCGCCCAAGGGATAATAAATGTCTTCGGCTAAGGGTTCGCCGGTTTCCACCACGGCAACCACGCGCTCGAACAATGAGGAATTAATGCGTTGCAGAAAGCGTTTCAGTACTAATTTACCAATCAGTTCTTCACGACTGCGATTAAACGCTTGAGCAATAACAGGATTAACGACGAGACAGCGAAAATCTTCGATTTCCCCTGTTTGGCTGGCACGGACAGCCTGCAAGGCGGCAATGCCATCGAGAGTGGTGTTTAACACGCTGGACAGTAAGGCTCTGGATTGATACAGCACTTCTTCGGTTTCCTGCCGTTTTTTGACTTCCTGTTGCAAGGCGATTTTTTGGCGTTGAATCAGCAGTTGGTTTTCGATGCGTACTACCATTTCTTCATTTTGAAAGGGCTTGGTAATGTAATCGCTACCGCCGCAGGTAAAGGCATTCACTTTATCAACGGCGTTATCCAAGGCACTGATAAAAATAATAGGAATATCGCTCCATCTTTCGTCTGCTTTAATGGCGGTACAGACTTGAAAACCGTCCATATCGGGCATTTTAATATCTAATAGAATCACATCGGGCAGATTGACGTTAAGCATTTTCAACGCCATTTTGCCGCTGGTCGCACTACGAACGGTATAACCGAGTTGAGTCAGCAGGTTATTGAGTAAATGCAAATTTTCTGGCAGGTCGTCAATTAATAGAATGTTGCCTTTTGTAGAGGTCACGTCGATCATAGTTATCAAATTATGTATATTTAAGTATTGTTATGCAGGATAAATTTTGTATTAATACTTATTCGTTATTATCGCGCAATGAAGTGAACGGCGTATGACTACAGGGGATGTTAATGTTTGCCCGTTATCAGCGGTTCAATGACATTGAGAATAGACTCAAATTGAAATTCGCGTACCAGTTTGGAGAGCTGTTCAATTAAAAAAGTATGGGTGGCAGGAATATCTTGAATGAGTATTATTAATTGCGCGGTCTCTCCTTGCAATAAAGCGGCGGATAATTGTGCAAGCCATTCGTCAGGCATGACTTGGAAATGGTGCGAGCTGAGCGGAGACGGCGTTTGCTTTTCCGTTTTGCTCTCTTCATTATTCAGTACCGCGTTGTTAATGATGGTTAATAAATGATTGCCGCTGTTATGAATGATTTCGGCACATTCGTAATGTTCTTTGGGTAACTTATCATCGTATAGCAACAGCTGAGCAAACCCCATGATGGCAGTCAGCGGCGAACGTAATTTATGGCTTAGATGGGCAATAAAAGCGGCTTTTTCTTGCGTGGTGCGTTCGGCGTTGGCGTTGCTGATACGCAGTTCTGCGATGGCGCGTTGTTCGGCAAGACTTTGTACGGCTATTTGTTGCGTCCAGCTGACCAGCAGAGCCGTAAGAGCGGGCAGTTTTTCCCTGTCTGCCCGTTGATTGTCGGCAAGTTCGATACTGCACTGTCCGGTAAACAGATTTGCCAGATGACAATTGTCAATCATCACAGGTGCGGCACAATGAATTCCGCCATGACTGCATTGATGTGCGGCATAGCGACTGCCTGATTGCAATTGCGCAATCAGATGAGTGTCGCTTTCCGTGCAACGTGATAAATCAGCTGATGAGGCAAGCACCGCACCCTCTACAGTCATCAGATGCACAGGTAAATTCATTGCCGTTAAAAAAGGAGCAAACAAACTGTTTAGCTGTACAAAATCAATGGCTTTGAGCAGATTGTCCGTGTGCTTATTATGTGCGGAATCAAAATTTATCATAGTTATTAATCAGTTGAGGCGACAGAGCGTTGCTTACAATGAGTGAGCAGATGAATTTTGCAACGCTTTATCTGCGGCTTTCTTTTGTTCTGATAAATACGTTCCGCCCATAATGATTGCCATAATGAGCAGATAAACCACTGCCGCAATGCGCCGCGCTTTTTTGCTTTCGTTATAGTGACTCATTGTTTAATCCCCCCTGATGATTTTTAAAAGCCAATATCATACTGGACTTTGCATATTTTTATTGCCATTCAATTCAGGTTACTATATCAATCACTGCTTATACACCCACCCATCTGCTTATGAATACTAACCAATCTCTTGCTCAGCGCGACCTTTCCGTATTATGGCATCCGTGTACCCAAATGCACGACCATGAAACTATGCCGATGATTCCCATTAAAAAAGGGCAGGGCGTTTGGCTGGAAGATTTTGACGGCAATCGCTATCTGGATGCCGTCAGTTCATGGTGGGTGAATTTATTCGGTCATGCCAATCCTGCCATTAACGCCGCGTTGAAAGACCAGCTTGATAACTTGGAACACGTTATTTTTGCGGGTTTTACGCATGAATCCGCGATTAAACTGGCAGAAAAACTGGTGGAAGTAACGCCCATCGGATTAACCCGCTGTTTTTATGCCGATAACGGCTCGGCGGCGGTGGAAGTCGCGCTGAAAATGAGTTTTCATTATTGGCGCAATCAGGGCAGACCTGCGAAAACCAAATTTATTACGCTGGAAAACAGCTATCACGGCGAAACTCTGGGCGCGTTAGCGGTCGGTAATGTGCCGCTGTATAAAGAAACCTACGCGCCGCTATTGATGGATGTTATCAGCGTTCCCAGTCCCGATTGTTATCATCGTGAAGCGGGCGAATCGTGGGCAGATTATTCCATCCGCCGTTTTGAGCTAATGGAACAAACCCTGCAACAACACGCCGATACCGTATGCGCGGTGATTATTGAACCATTAGTACAATGCGCGGGCAGTATGCGAATGTATGACGCGGTGTATTTAAAATTATTGCGCGAAGCCTGTGATAAGTATCAGGTACATTTAATCGCCGATGAAATCGCCGTTGGGTTTGGACGAACGGGTACGTTATTCGCCTGTGAACAAGCCGAGATTGCGCCTGATTTTATGTGTTTATCCAAAGGTTTAACGGGCGGATATTTGCCCTTGGCGGCAGTCATGACGACTGATTTAATTTATCAGGCATTTTATGATGATTATGTGAAGCTGACCGCGTTTTTACATTCACACAGTTACACGGGTAATGCGCTCGCGTGTCGGGCAGGCGTAGCAACGCTGGAAATTTTCCAGCAACAAGGTGTTATCGAAAAAAACCACCAACTAGCACAAACAATGGCAAAAGTCGCGGCACGGTTTCATGACCATCCGCACGTTGCCGAAGTGCGACAAACAGGCATGATATTAGCCATTGAACTGGTGAAAAATAAAGCCACCCGTGAACCGTATCCGTGGCAGGAACGCCGTGGCGTTAAAGTCTATCAATACGCACTATCGAAAGGCGTGTTATTGCGTCCCTTGGGCAATGTGATTTATTTCATGCCGCCTTACATCATCACCGAAGAAGAGTTGATATTACTGGCAGAAGTCGCGTGGCAAGGCATACAGCACGCGGTGGGTTAATCGGATACAATACGGCATTGTTGTCCACGAAAGGCACGAACAGCACGAAAATGAAGAGAGTATACACCGTCTGCGTGGTGGTTTTTTAAAAGCACGGTGCGGGAACGAAACTTAAAATTTTTCGTGACTTTCGTGTTTTTCGTGGACATTTTAAAAGGATAATCATGCGAATCTCCAGACTCTACACCCCCATTCCCCTTACTATCAATCAAGCCATCGAACTCGATGATGACAATGCGCATTATGTGCGTAGTGTGTTGCGCCTGAAAAAAGACGCGAAAATTATTTTATTCAACGGGCAGGGCGGCGAATACCTGAGCATCGTGCTGGAAGTGAGCCGCAAAGCAGTGCGCATTGTGCCTGAACAATGGCATGACCGTAGCGTGGAATCGCCGCTGCACATCACGCTGGGTTTGGGTATTTCACGCGGCGATAGAATGGATTTTTCGGTGCAGAAATCCGTGGAATTGGGTGTAAATCACATCACGCCATTATTAACGGAACGCTGTGTGGTGCAGTTTAAAGACGATAAAAAATCCCAACGCTTAACGCATTGGCAAAAAATCGCCCAACACGCGGCTGAACAAAGCGGTCGAACCTTGCCGCCTGATTTTACGGAAATTACCCAGTTATCCGACTGGCTGAATAATCAACAGGGTTTGAAAGTGTTTCTTGATCCGTATGCCGAAACCACCTTGGCGGCGTTAAAACCCATAGATATGCAGGTCACGTTATTGGCAGGGCCTGAAGGCGGATTTGCCGATAGTGAACGCGAGTTGGCAATAGCGGCGGGCTTTATTCCCGTGCGTTTGGGCAGTCGTATTTTACGCACTGAAACCGCATCGTTAGCGGCATTGGCGGCGGTGCAGATGTTGTGGGGTGATTTTGGTAATGTCTAATATTACACGCTTGGCGTTATACAGTATGCGTTGTGTTTGGTATGCGCTCGTGCCGTTGCTGGTGTTGGGTGCGGCGATTGCCGTGTCTTGCGTACTGGCGTTTTTTATCATGAAAGGCGTGGGAGATGTTATCCCGTTTCAAAAAATGATTAGTAAATCGACGCAGTTATTGTTGATTCTGAGTATTTTTCCTGCGATGAAGCTGCTGGCTATCGACAAACAGCAGTTGGGTTTTGCCGCACGACCTGTGTTTTTCAAGCAATTATTACAAGGCTTGGGCTTAGGGTTATTGACCTTGCTGCCGATTTTTATCGTGCTGTGGGTGCTGAAAATCAATGTCTTTGATGCTACTAAACAGTGGACGACGGGTTTGGTGTTGGCAAAACTGGGCTATACCTTATTTCTGGCGTTACTTATTTCACTGATTGAAGAGCCGTTATTTCGCGGTATCCTGCTGACGGGTTTAAGAAAAAAAATGCCGCTTGCATTGGCAATCGTGGTGAGTGCGGTGTATTACTCCGCGCTGCATTTTTTGGATAATAATGTCGCTATTTCTGCGCAGGATGTGCATTTCTTCACAGGCTTTAGCTTATTAAAAGGCGCGTTTCTCAATGTCTTTAATCCGATGATGTTTTCATCGTTTATTTCGTTGATGATGGTGGGGATTTTCTTAGGGATTGTCAGAACGCAGGTAAAAACCAGTTTAGGTGTGTGTATTGGCTGTCATGCCAGCTGGGTGTGGCAAATTAAAATGAGCAAAAGCTTGTTTGATACGAATTTGTGGTCGGATTATATCTATTTGGTCGGCGGTTATGACGGCATTGTCGGGCCGTTGGTGACGGGCTGGTTATTGCTGGAAATAATCAGGTATTTTGTGTATCGGAGAATGACACGAGACTGATAAAAACAGTAATTTTATATGGTTTGATTATTAATACACCATATAAAGTGACTATTGTTTTAAGTCTTTGCCGCACCAATGGACATAGGTGCTTGATTTCCCTGTTACAGAAAATCAGGCATCTTATTCAATCGGATAAATGAATAACAGCTCCCATGTCAAAATCACCATTTTCAGTTGTCTGGCATCGAACGATGGTAATAGAAAAAGTCATCTGATTTTTTGCCTTGGTTTCCACCAGAATAATGACTTCCACGGTAGATCCCACTGTAAACGACTGCTGACTGATAAAAGAAATACCATTGCCGCTTAAGGTAACGCACAAGGCTTGGTGTAATTCTTCGGTACCTAATAATTTGCAATAAATTTCGCAATTGACAGCCAATCGTCTAGTCTCGCGCTTCTCTTCAATATTATTCATTGCTTTACTCTTAATTAGATAAAGGATATTAACTTAAGATTAGCATGATATTTTTGATTTTCGATAATGGTATTATAAGAATGACATAATAGATTCATGTTTACGGGCTGACTTATTAAATCAGCTCACTCGATTTGATGCCTTTTTTGTTGTAGAGCGTGTAGAGCGCGCTACTGAAAAAACGGTTGAGCCGGTCAATAAAGCCACTGAATTTAAAATTACCGTAGAACAGGAATGAGTAATGACCGCACACACCAGCACCCCTGTATTATTCACGCATGGCAAAGAAGCAGCGTTAGTTGCAATCAGTAAAGTATTGCATCACAGTGAATTGGGGCAGTTGTTGGAAGAGGTGTTTTAAATACCACGACTGCCAGTTGTTACACGCTATTTCGCTGTAAAATCCAGTTCATACCCTGTAAATTTACGGATATTCAACACACCCGTATCCAATAACAGATACTGCCCCTTGATGCCTTGCAAAATACCTGCCACGTCGGGTGATTTATCAAAATTGAACGACTTCAGCTTGTCGGGATAGTGTTGTATGGGAAACTGTATATCGACAGCGGGTTCATCAGGTAATAATTCCATCAAGGTGCTGGGGAATTGGTGGCGAATTTCTGCCAGTTCTGCCGCGCAGTCGGCGAGTAATACCTCACGTTGTGCCGCTAAATCAATGGGTTCAGGCTGACTTTTGAGCATTTTTTGCCAACTGGTTTTATCGCTGACGTGTTTCGCCAGCACCACTTCAATTAATCCTGCCAGATAACGTGAGCCGACTCTAAATATCGGTAATGCCTGTACCGCGCCTTGGTCTATCCAGCGGGTGGGGATTTGTGTTTGTCTGGTAATGCCGACTTTAATGCCGCTGGAGTTGGCAAGATAAACGATGTGAGGTTGAAAACAGAACGTTTCGCCCCATATCGGCTCTCGACAAGTTCCCTTATGATAATGGCAGGTTTCAGGTTTCATAATGCACATATCGCATTGTGCCAGTTTGGTAAAACAGGGATAGCAATAGCCTTGATTGAAGGTTTTTTTAATGGCTTTATGGCAATGCACACAGGCGATATTACCCGTAAAACGGAGCGTGATGTGCTTGCCCAGATAAGGGTTCAGGTCGATACTGTCATCATTTAACACTAATTGATACTGAACAGGATTGCTCAGGTGCGTGCGCATTTTTTCGGTGATTCCTTGCATAGCGGGTATTCCTCTCAGGTCAGGCGACTACAACTGGTATAATGTCGCCATTCTATCATTCACTAAAGAGTCTGTTATGCCGCAAATACAAGTTTCGTCTGGAAAAGATGTACCGATGGATATTAATGTTGTTATTGAAATCCCCGCTTACAGTAACCCTGTTAAATATGAAATGGATAAAGAAACGGGCGCGTTGACCGTGGATCGCTTCATGGGAACCGCGATGCAATACCCGACCAATTACGGTTATCTTCCGCATAGCCTTTCAGGTGACGGCGACCCTGTGGATGTGTTGGTGATGACTCCAGACCCCGTATTAGGCGGTTGTGTGGTGCGCTGTCGTCCTATCGGTATTTTAAAAATGATTGATGAAGCGGGTGTTGATAATAAAGTGCTTGCGGTGCCTGTTAAAAAACTGACTTCGGCTTATGATCGTATCAAAAGTTATCAGGATGTGTCTGAAAACCGCCTGACTAAAATTGCTCATTTCTTCCAGCATTACAAAGACTTGGAAGAGGGTAAATGGGTCAAAATAGAAGGCTGGTTCGGTATTGATGAGGCGTGTGAAGAAATCATGTCCAGCATTGCCCGTTATGACGCGCTAGAGCATAAACCCGCATTTTAGCGTGTTAGAGGTCGGTTAGTGTGAATACGCAAAGGTTAAGTGACAGATCGCTGCAATTATTAAAAAAACTGGTTGAGCGGTATATCAGCGACGGTCAACCAGTGGGGTCAAAAGTATTGGCGCAAGAAGCGAATTTAAGCCCTGCCACCATTCGCAACGTCATGGCGGATCTGGAACAGCAAGGCTATATTCAATCGCCGCACACCTCCGCAGGGCGCGTCCCGACAGTGAGCGGTTATCGCTTGTTTGTCGATAATTTATTGACCGTTAAAGCTCTGGATTCCGACGAATTGAACCGCCTGCATCAAGGTTTATCCGCAGAAGATAACAGTGATGTCATCGGTGCGGCATCACGGTTACTGGCGGATTTAACCCAAATGGCGGGCGTAGTCACTCTGCCGCGCCGCGAGCTGGTGTGTTTGCGTCATATTGAATTTCTACCGTTATCCAACACCCGCGTGTTGGTGATTTTCGTCACCAATGAACAGGAAGTGCATAACAAAATCATCCACACCGACAAAGTATTCAGCGCGGCGGAATTACAACAAGCCGCCAATTATCTCAATTCCATCTATTGCGGACGCAGTCTGGTTGCTGTCCGTGAAGCCGTTTTAAAAGAACTGGAAGACGACCAGCAACGTATGAATCAGGGAATGCTGGATGCCATTAAAATGGCGCAACTGGCATTCAACCAACAGCCTGCAAAAGACGATTATGTGCTAACAGGCGAAACCAACTTAATGGGCTTTTCCGAATTAGCCGATAGAGAACATTTGCGCACCCTATTTGAAGCCTTCAACCAGAAACAAGGCGTGATTCATCTGTTAGACCACTGCATGAAAGCTGAAGGTGTACAAATTTTTATCGGCAAAGAATCAGGTTACCACGCCTTTGACCAATGCAGTTTAGTCACCTCTTCCTATTCCATCAGTGATGAAGTCGTCGGCGTATTAGGCGTAATAGGCCCGACCCGCATGGCATATCAAAAAATCATCCCCTTTGTCGATGTTACCGCAAAATTATTAAGCGTAGCCTTGAATCCAAAATCACAACCCCCATTGTAGAAACTTGATTGTCAGTTGGGTTAGCTGTGCGACAAACGCACAGTTAACTCGGCATTTCAGTAATAAAGCCGTTGGGTTACGCTGCGCTAACCCAATTTACGCAACAATAACAACAGGCATACAGCATGAGTACAGAACCCGAAATTTTAGACACTTCCACTATCGAAAACCTCATTAACGAGGAAGATCCGTCGCACACCGAAGTGGGCGAACACGAATACACCATTGATGAGCTGAAACAAGAATTAGAAGAAGCGAAACAAACAGCTCATGCCAATTGGGATAAAGCGGTGCGTGCGCAAGCCGAAATGGAAAACCTGAAACGCCGCACCCAAAAAGATTTGGAAGACGCGCATAAATACGCCTTAACAGGCTTTGCCAAAGAATTATTAGTGGTCTTAGACAGCTTGGTTTTAGGCTTGCAAGCGGCAACAGGCGATAGCGAAGAAGTGCAAAAATTCCGCGAAGGCAGTGAACTCACGATTAAACAATTCGAGTCCGCGTTCAGCAAATACAACATTGTCACCATCGACCCGATGGGCTTGCCGTTTAATGCCGAACAGCATCAAGCTGTATTAATGCAAGTCGTTGAAGGTGCTGAACCCAATACTGTGGTCAGCGTATTCCAAAAAGGCTATATGCTGAATGGGCGTTTATTACGCCCTGCAATGGTTGCTGTTGCAAAAGCTGCTGATTAACACTTGAACCACAAAAAATAACCCCCATTTAAGTAACAACTTTTACACATTCAATAGGAATAACAATAATGGCTAAAATAATTGGCATAGATTTAGGAACGACTAACTCTTGCGTGGCAGTCTTAGAAAACGGCGTAGCAAAAGTCATCGAAAACAGCGAAGGAGCGCGTACTACGCCTTCTATTATCGCCTTTAGCAGTGATGACGAAGTATTAGTCGGTCAATCGGCAAAACGTCAGGCCGTCACTAACCCAAAAAACACCCTGTTCGCCATCAAGCGTTTAATCGGTCGTCGTTTTAAAGATGATGTCGTGCAAAAAGACATTAAAATGGTGCCTTACGCAATCGTTGAAGCAGAAAACGGTGATGCGTGGGTAGAATGTCACGGCAAAAAAATGGCAGCACCTGAAATTTCAGCGCGTATTTTAATGAAGCTGAAAAAAGACGCAGAAGCCTATTTAGGTGAAGCGGTCACCGAAGCGGTTATCACCGTACCTGCGTATTTCAACGACTCACAACGTCAAGCGACTAAAGACGCAGGACGTATTGCGGGCTTGGAAGTCAGACGTATTATTAACGAACCAACGGCTTCTGCATTAGCGTTCGGTATGGATAAACCCAAAGGCGACACCAAAATCGCAGTGTATGATTTGGGCGGCGGTACATTCGATATTTCGATTATTGAAATTGCCGAAATCGAAGGCGAACATCAATTTGAAGTGTTATCAACCAACGGCGACACTTTCTTAGGCGGTGAAGATTTCGACTCGCGCGTTATCGAATATCTGGCAGAAGAATTCAAAAAAGACACAGGCGTTGACGTTCACAACGATCCATTGGCTTTACAACGTCTAAAAGAAGCGGCTGAAAAAGCGAAAATCGAATTGTCATCCAGCCAACAAACTGATGTCAACTTACCGTACATCACCGCCGATGCCTCAGGCCCGAAACATTTAAACGTTAAATTGACTCGCGCTAAATTAGAATCTTTAGTTGAAGAATTAATTAACCGCACCAAAGGCCCTTGTGAAATGGCGTTGAAAGATGCGGGCGTATCAGCTTCTGAAATTAACGACGTGATTTTAGTCGGCGGTCAAACGCGTATGCCTAAAGTCCAAGAAATGGTAAAAAGCATTTTCGGCAAAGAACCACGCAAAGACGTTAATCCAGACGAAGCGGTAGCTTTGGGCGCGGCGATTCAAGCGGGTGTATTGGCGGGTGATGTCAAAGACGTACTGTTATTAGACGTTATTCCGTTGTCCTTGGGCATTGAAACCATGGGCGGAATCATGACCAAACTGATTGAGAAAAATACCACCATTCCAACCAATGCGGCACAAGTATTCTCAACAGCAGACGACAACCAAACAGCGGTAACCATTCACGTCTTACAAGGCGAGCGCGAAAAAGCGGCGGCGAATAAATCATTAGGTCGTTTTGACTTAGCGGACATTCCACCTGCACCACGCGGCGTACCTCAAGTTGAAGTGTCGTTTGACATTGATGCCAACGGTATTTTAAACGTGTCGGCAAAAGACAAAGCGACAGGCAAAAAACAATCTATCATCATCAAAGCCTCCAGCGGTTTATCGGATGATGAAGTTGAACGCATGATTAAAGATGCTGAAGCCCACGCTGAAGAAGATAAAAAACTGACTGAATTAGTCCACGCCAGAAACCACGCCGACGGCATGATACACGCCACGGAAAAATCGCTGAAAGAATTGGCGGATCAAGTGGGCGAGGAAGAAAAAACCAGTATTCAACACGCGATTGACGCACTGAAAGAAGCCGTTAAAGGCGACGATAAAGACCTTATCGAAGCCAAAACCAATGATTTAACTGAGCTGTCAGGCAAATTAGCTGAACGTGTTTATGCCCAAAAAGGCGCGGAAGGCGGTGAAGAACACGCACATCATGCAGGTGGTTCTAGCCACGCAGCAGAAGATGACGGCGTGATTGATGCTGATTTTGAAGAGGTGAAGAAATAAAACTTCTTTGATTTGAAACTGAAAAAGGCGAAACTTCGGTTTCGCCTTTTTTTTTGGCGTAGGGTGGGCAGGATTTTTTGCCCACCGTATATCGACAAATGGTGGGTAAGCGATAGAGATGTTTGCTCACACTACTTGGCTTTTATGTAAAAGGTTTATTTAATTCAGATTATGGTATTCTCTAAAAACCGCCTTAATAAACCACTTGTTAGCCATTACCTATGAATCCAATCACCTACTCGCTTTGTCACAAACCAGTCATTGGTATGGTGATGTTTATAACGTCTCTTTGCGCATTTCCCCCTCTATTCTCACATATTCCAATCGCGCTTGATAAAGCAGGTGCTATTGCCTACTCAAGTTTTTCAGTCCCCGTTACTAAAAAGTATGTATTAGAAATTGATTTTGAATTTCCAAATAAAGAAGCTAAATCAAAAGACGAAATAGTCGGTGATAGATATAATGAAAACTGTCGAGGCAACATTAAATATCAGGACATACCAGAAGAAAAACGCATTGGACTAGGAAACCCCATTTTGTTTAGAGTTATTATCAGAAATCAAAAAAATAACGCTGTCATTACTGATAAAGTTTTTGAATCACTCTGCGTTATTAGTGGCTTTAAGAATGAGAAGACTCGTACGATTGGTTGGTTAGATTTAACTGAAGGCAAATACTCAGCAGAGGTTATTAATCTCGATGCTCAAAAAAATCTTGAAGGTGTAAAAACAAGCATTATCCTTAATTCAGGACATGGCAAACAAATTTAGCCCTGTAGGTCGTACGCTGGGTTGCCGTCTTTTTATCTCGTTCCCACGCGCCGCGTCACTGCCATTAAGTTAAGCCAGATTGTCGATAATAACCGCGTAGCGGTGAAATGGTTGTAGCAACAAAATATAAATACAATCAAGCCCCGTAGGGGTGAAATGTTTGTTTTCGTCCAACATTTCACCCCTACGGGGTTATGAAATCGTCTAAACATCTTGGCTACAAATATTTCACCCCGCTGGGGTTTTTCTTAACTTAATGACAGTGACGCGCCGCATGGGGGCGAGAAAAACCTAAAGAAATTGCGATGGTGAAAAAAGACGTGCTTCGGGTTTTCGTTCACAAATGGCCAAGGCTTTGTGAAAACAGTCATCGGCGGCAACAGGGCCCAACACTTCACATAAGCCCATGTAAATTAAATGTACCAAGCGTGTGAGCGTTTGCTGACTTAATTCTTCAGACCAAGTGAAACTATTCGGAGTGTTTGCCCATTGCCCGATAAATTCGGCAAGGTCTTGTGATTTTAATTTTTTATCGGTCACCAAGTCTGCCAACATGATAAATAATTCCTTTTGGTCGGGCGTGTATTCAAGAACAGAGGTGGTGAAACTGATAAAAACCAAGTTATAGGCTGCTGGCGTAATAGGTGTTTCTTTTGGTTCTGCTGACGGTATTTCATCGACAACAATACTTTCGGGTTGCAGGAGCTTTTTAGCGGGTTCAACTCGTTTTTTTCTATGCACCAATGATAAGGGGTCGTTTATCATGGGTGCAGTTTTTTCTGACATTAATTCATCAAATTTACTGCACAGTGACTTATGGTCTTGTAAATCAATACCAAGCTCCATACAAATTTTAGCCACATAAGCAATGACATTAATTGCGCCATCTACTTGAAAATCACGCTCTAATATCTCGATAGCTTGAATCAGCTCCTCTTCCGATAAATAGGACTCAAAACAAGCCCAAGCAGCCTGTCTTCTGCGTTTTTTAACATCCATCGTCAACATATTGATTATGCCTCGTTAGAATCCAACCGCTTTTGAAATTCTGGATAACCCACTTCATAATGTTCGGTATAGTCCAAGCCGCGTTGTTCATGCAGGGTGGATGCTCTGATACCTAATACCTTATCCAGCAGTTTAAAAATAATAAAGGCAAGTGGAAATGTCCATAAGAAACAGCTTGCAACCCCTAGGCATTGCACGAGTAAGGCTTTGAAGCTGAACGCATCGTGGGGAAACAACGCTACGGCTAATGTTCCCCATATTCCTGCGATACCATGCACAGAGACAGCTCCCACTACATCATCAAGTTGTAGGCGGTCTAAAAAATCCACGCCTATGCAGTAAAAAATACCGCCTGCAAAACCTACAATCACGGCGGCAAGCGGTGAAAAATGCGCAACACCTGCGGTAATGCTCACCAAGCCTGCAATACTGGCATTAACCGTTGTGGATAATAAAATGGATTGCTTTCTAACGGTCATAAATAAGAATGCCCCCAACGCGCCTGCACTGCCGCCTAAATGGGTGTTAAAAAGAATCATGCCTAGATTATCGGTGGCGAAATTACCGATACTGCCACCATTAAAGCCGAACCAGCCCATCCATAAAATAAACGCGCCTAATACCACCAAACTTAAATTATGTCCGGGTATTTCGCGTATTTCACCTTGTCTTGAATAGCGTCCCAAACGCGGGCCCAATACGATGATGCCTGCTAATGCACACCAGCCGCCAATGGAATGCACGGCGGTGGAGCCTGCAAAATCAATAAAGCCCAGTTGTTTTAACCAGCCATTGTCATTCCACACCCAGCTGCCAAAAACAGGATAAATAATGCCTGATACGGCAGCACTAAAAAGTAAGTAAGTCGTAAAATGAATACGTTCAGCCACCGCGCCGCTGACTATGGTTGCTGCGGTAGCGGCAAACATGGTCTGATAAGCCAGATGAACTGCTTTGCTGCTGCTAAGTTCTTCAGGGAAAAACAGACTGCTTCCTATCCAGCCTCCCAGACTATCGCCGTACATTAAACCATAACCCACTGCCCAAAAAATGACAGCCCCCAAGCACATATCCATGTAATTTTTCATCATCACATTCACTGAGTTTTTTGCCCGCGCCGCACCTGCTTCTAAAAAAGCAAAACCTGCCTGCATAAAAAATACCAGTGCCACACATACTGCTGTCCATATAACCTGTAGGTCATTCATTAAATTGCTCCATTGCAAATAAACAAAGTTAGTTATCAGTTGGGCAGCAAACAATATGCCAGAACAAAAAACGGATTTGTAAAGATAAAAATCCCTTATTTATTATGCTATTAGGTTGTCTTTGCAAATATGAAAAAGATACAAATAATACATAATGGTGCAATCACGCACCATTATTGGGTGATTGCTTTTAAAACACAGCCTTGGCTTGTCCTATTTTAAGCATGGTTGCACCAAAGTAGGCATTAGCCAAAATTGTTATGTGTATAGTGCGCTGGGTGTATTTATATGTAGTGAAACAGTGCGGGCAGGGTCTGCGTGAAGGGTGTCGTCGATGCTAAGTTGATGGGGTCAAAAAATAGGCTTTTTGACCCCATCAATCAGTCCTGACAATAACGTTTATTTAGCAGATGCAGGACTTGCTTCGGCAGGTGCAGCAGGTGCAGCAGGTGCAGCAGGTGCAGCAGGTGCTTCAGCTGGTGCGGTTTCGGTGGTAGCGGCAGGTGCTTTATCGGCTACTTTAATCAGCCAGCCCGTTTCTTCGTGGCATATTCCCTCAATGACTTTGGCACTGACATTCAATCTAAAAAATTTACCTGTAAATTCAGCAGGTATTTTTGATGTTACTTTATGAAAACTGCTGTTGCTCTCGACAGTAAAGGGAATAGCCTGATTTTTGACCGTCAGTTTAATAGTGTCTTTATTCGTCCATACAGGGACTTTGAAGCTAAATTCCGTTTCGGGTGCGACTTGATGCTGTTCAGGCATTTTATATTCCGACAGCGTAAAGTCGGTAAATTTGGGTTTATGACACTCTTTTGCCAGCTCTTCTGGGCTGTAAGCCAAAGCCGCGCCATTCATTAACAGGAGTGCGGTCAGCAATACGGATTTTGTCAGTTTCATTATTATTCCTCGTGTGGATCTTATGTTATTAATTATTAAAAGGTATTTGTTTATGACTACACGCCACTTTAATTATTTTTTGCATTAAATTCAACTGATTCATGACGTGGTGTGAGTCATGATAGCCACAAAACCGAGCAGGTCTTGTACAATATCCCCATTGTAATTATTTTAGTGAGTGCGAAATGGCAGAGAGTTTGAATTATAAAAGTGCGGGTGTGGATATTGCCGCTGGGAATGAGTTGGTGGAGCGCATTAAGCCGATTGCCGCAGCAACCCGCACCGCAGGTGTAATGGCTGGATTAGGCGGTTTTGGTTCAATGTTTGAACTGCCTTTAGACCGCTATAAACACCCTATTTTAGTGTCAGGCACCGACGGCGTAGGCACAAAATTAAAATTGGCGATTGATTTAAATACACACAACACGGTCGGTATTGATTTGGTCGCTATGTGTGTCAACGATATTATCGTGCAGGGTGCTGAGCCGTTATTTTTTCTGGATTATTTTGCTACGGGTAAATTGGATGTCGATACCGCTGCCGCTGTGATTGAAGGCATCGGTGCAGGCTGTTCATTAGCAGGTGCGGCGTTAGTCGGTGGCGAAACCGCTGAAATGCCGGGTATGTATGCCGATGGTGAATACGACTTGGCAGGTTTTTGTGTCGGCATCGTCGAAAAAGCCAAAGTGCTGGACGGCAGCAAAGTGCAAGTCGGTGATAAATTAATCGGCATGGCTTCTTCTGGCGCACATTCCAACGGTTACTCACTGATACGCAAAATTATTGCCCATAGCAATGCGTCATTCGATGAAGCATTTGGTGATACAACGTTAGGCGAGGCATTATTAGCTCCGACTAAAATTTACGTCAAATCGTTGTTGGCATTGTTGGAACAGGTTGATGTTCACGCCTTGGCACATATCACAGGTGGCGGCTTAACGGAAAACCTGCCGCGTGTATTACCCGAAGGCATAGATGCGAACATTAACTTAAGCGCGTGGCAGTTTCCTGCGGTGTTTCAGTGGTTGCAACAACAGGGTAATGTCGCTTTGGCGGATATGCTGACGACGTTTAACTGCGGCGTGGGCATGATAGTGTGTGTTGCTGCCGAAGATGAGCAGGCGACACTGGATGCGTTGACTGCGTTAGGTGAAACGGTGTTCAGTCTGGGTGAACTGGTCGCCGCTGACGGCAAACCTAAAGTGAACTATTTGTAAGTTGGGGCAATACAAACCTGCTAGGTCTTCAAGACCTAGCAGGTTTCAGTTTAGGCACTGACAACGAAAAACGCCCCTTTACGGGGCGTTTTTATTTTATTAGATTTGGCTTTATCAGGCTTCCAGCACCACACTGGCGCGGATTTTTTTCATCGCGTTTTGTTCCAGCTGTCTGATGCGTTCCGCAGACACGTTGTAACGTTCTGCTAATTCATGCAGCGTGGCTTTTTTCTCGGCTAACCAGCGGCTGGTGAGAATATCTAAACTGCGTTCATCTAAACACGACAAGGCTTTGGCTAATAAATCCTGTTCATGCCCTTCCCAATCGGCATTTTCAAACAGTTCAGCGGGATCTGCGCCGTGCTGTTGCAGATAAGTAGCGGGTGCGGAAAAACTCTCGTCTGCGGATTCGTCCATCGGCATATCAAAAGACATATCCCGACCGCCTAAACGCATTTCCATTTCATAAATGTCGCTTAAATCCACATTCAAATCCTCAGCCATCGCCAAGGCTTCGTCATTGGATAACCAGCCGATGTTCTGCTTGGATTTACGCAGATTAAAAAATAATTTACGTTGCGCTTTAGTGGTGGCAACTTTCACGATGCCCCAGTTTTTAATCACATATTCGTGAATTTCGGCTTTAATCCAATGCACGGCAAACGACACTAAACGCACGCCCATATCGGGATCAAAGCGTTTAACGGCTTTCATTAAGCCGACGTTGCCTTCTTGAATAATGTCAGGCATGGATAAACCATAACCGCTGTAGCCGCGAGCGACATGAACCACAAAGCGCAGGTTGGTCATGACCAATTCACGCGCGGCATCCAGATTGCCGTCATCTCTGTATTGAATAGTGAGTTCGCGCTCTTGTTCAGCCGATAATCTGGGCATTTGCCGAACGAGATTTAAATAGGCATCAAATGTTCCGACCGATAAATTAATAGGTAAAGTCAATGCGTTACTCATGATGTACTTCCTCTGGAAAAAACTTTTTCAGATATTAGCACTCTCACAAATAAAGTGCTAATAATTTCGCTAGGGGAGGGGAAAGTTATCGGTTACTGAATGTTACGCATGAAAAAGCAGTAGTCCACGAAAAGCACGAAAGGCACGAAAAAATCAAAATTTGTCATTCGGAGTTCAAGTAATTGATAAATGAGGGCAATCCATTTAAAAAACAAAGGGGTGGCTCACTATCAACAGTGACCGCATTGTTTTTAATTTTTTTCGTGCTTTTCGTGTCTTTCGTGGACAAAGATTTTCTTGTGCGTCATGAGCTATTCGGGGCGGGTATGACGCAGTTGAACAATTAACACGGCCCACGAGCTGAATACGCCTAATAAGGAGGCGATAGCCAGTAAGCCTACCGTTTCGGTGAAACTTAAAAACACCAGATGTAAATCGCCTTCATATAATCCTGACAGTTTTTCCACAGGTTGTCTGAGGATGAGCATCAAGATGGCGTTAATAAACCATGCGGATACGCCTGAAATAAAACCAATCCAGAAGCCTGTGTATAAAAACGGGCGGCGAATAAAGCCGTTGGTCGCGCCCACTAATTTGGAAATCATCACTTCATCACGACGATTATGCAGCTCTAGGCGTATGGTGTTGCCGATGATAAACAATACACCGATGCCTATCATGAAGCTGAATAGCGCAGTGCCGCAACGTGCGACTTCCACGATAGACTGCAAGCGTTCCACCCACTGCATATCCACTTGCGCATAATCGACTTCTTTAAATTCATCCAGCGTTTTAAACAAGCGTTCCAGCTCTTGTTTATCTTGCAGGCTGTTTTTGGGTAAGACTTGCAGCACAATCGGCAAGGGGTTTTTATCCAGCACATCAATCGCCGCACCAAAACCGCTGTAGGTTTTAAATTCTGCTAATGCCTGTTCCTTGCTGATGATTTTAACGGTCTGCACATTGGGATTTTGCCGAATGTTTTTTGCCAGTTCTGCCGCGCTGTCATTGGAAATATCGTCATGAAGAAATAAGGAGATTTGATTGCTGGATTCTAAATTAGCGGTTAATTGCTGGACATTGATGACCATAATATAAAAGCCGCTTGCCAATGCCATCGAGATAGCTAATACGGCAATCGTCATAATGGACGTAAACGGTGTGGCAACCAAACGCCCTAAGCTGGAAAATAAGGCGTGGGCATGATGATCGCGGTAGGCGTGTAATTTATCGACAAAATTACCGCCCGCCGTTTTGGTTTGCCGTGTGTCATGCTTGACAGGTTTTTTAACAACGGGGCGGATGGGTTTTCTTTTGACCGGTTTCATAAGACCAACTGACCATGATCCAGTTTTAAGACGCGGTGGTTCATACGGCTAATCAGGGAAATGTCATGCGAGGCAATCAATACGGTTACGCCAACTTGTTGAAACTGTTCAAATAGTAACATGATTTCTGCGGACAGTTCGGGGTCTAAATTGCCCGTAGGTTCATCGGCGATAATCAACGGCGGCTTATTGACCACGGCTCTGGCAATGCCGACCCGTTGTTGTTCACCGCCTGATAAGGCTTGCGGGAATTTTTTTTCTTTACCTGATAAGCCCACTTTATCCAGCGAAGCCCGTACACGGCGTTTAATTTCCAGATGCCCGAAGCCTGCAATCGCCAAGGGCAGGGCGACATTATCAAATACCGTTCTATCGGTCAGCAGTTTGTAATCCTGATAGATAAAGCCCATTTTGCGGCGCAGATAGGGCAGGTGTCGTTCTTTAACGTGGCTCAAACATTCACTGTCCAAAAATATCTCGCCGCGCGTACAACGCTCCATCACGGCGATCAATTTCAATAACGTGGTTTTACCCGCGCCTGAATGTCCCGTTAAAAAGGCAATTTCACCCTGTTGCAAATGAAAACTGACGTTGTTCAGGACATCGCCTGTTTCAGGGTAGCGTTTGCTGACATTATCGAACTTTAACATAGTGACCTGTTAATCTTTGACGAACAAGGCATCGACAAACAGCTCGGCATTAAAATCTTGTAAATCTTCTATGCCTTCGCCGATACCGATGAAACGAATAGGAATACCCGAATGTTTAGCCAGTGCAAAAATAATACCGCCTTTTGCCGTACCGTCTAATTTAGTCAGCACCAAGCCTGTGAGTTCAACCGCTTCATTAAACAATTTAGCTTGTGATAAGGCATTTTGTCCTGTGCCTGCATCCAGCACTAATAATACTTCATGCGGTGCGCTGGCATCCAGTTTGCCCATGATGCGTTTTACTTTTTTCAACTCGTCCATTAAATTGGATTTAGTTTGCAAGCGTCCTGCGGTATCGGCAATCAGGACATCAATGCCTTTGGATTGCGCGGATTGTACGGCATCATAAATCACCGAAGCAGAATCCGCACCTGTGTGTTGGGCGACTACGGGAATATGATTGCGTTCACCCCAGACTTGCAACTGTTCAACCGCTGCCGCTCGGAAGGTATCACCTGCCGCCAGCATTACGCTATGCCCTTGGGCTTGCAAGCGATTCGCCAATTTACCGATGGTGGTGGTTTTGCCCGCGCCATTAACACCCACCACTAAAATAACAAACGGTTTATCCTGTTTAGGAATATGCAGCGGTTCACTACAGGGTTTCAGAATGTCGAGCAGTTCTTGTTTTAGCGTGGCGATTAACAACTCGCTGTCGGTCAACTGGTGTTTTTCCAGACGTTGCGTTAAGCGATTGATAATCGCGGTCGTGGCATCAATGCCGACATCCGCCATTAATAAGTTGGCTTCTATTTCTTCCAGTAAATCATCGGCTAAGCCTTTTTTTCCGCTTAAAGTGGCGAATACACCGCCCAGACCTGAACGGGTGCGCTGTAATTGCGATTTAAGGCGTAAATAAAGCGATGCAGAATCAGGTTCGACGTACGCAGGTTCAACGAATTTTTCAACTGGCGTGAGGGGAACGCTGGTGTCGATAATCGGCTGTTTTTCTTCAGCAACAGGTTTAACTTCAGGTGCGGCAACAAAACCATAACGGCTATAAAAGCTGATAGCGATTAATGGCAACATCAATAACGCGGCGACTGCGCTGTGCGTGACCGCTACCCATAACGGCATGGATAGTCTAAAGCCGATAATGCCCAACACGATTTCGACAAACAATAACGCACTTAGCACTAAGCCTGCTTTTTTCACCGCATTGGGTTTGTTGGTAGATGTCGCGCTCAGCATCACTAAGCCCAGCACAATAAAACACGCCACTGCCACAAGACGGTGTAGCCATGTAATAGCGATTTGCGCAGGTAAAGTGAAGACTCCGTTTAGGTCAAACGCGTGTTCATAATCGGCAAGCGGCCATAATTGTTCAGTACACAGCGGAAAATGGGTACAAGCAAACGCCGCATTATTTACGCTGACCCACGCGCCTAACGTAATCTGCAAAAATAATAGCACTATGGCAAAGCCTGCCAATAAGCCACCGCCGTTTTGCTGTCTTACCAGCAGCCGATTAACGCGCAAATATAGCCAGAACAAGCACCACAGCGTCACTATGCCCAGTAAGAAATGCGCCACGATTAATACTGGCGCGTGAGTTATAACCGACCATAGTGCCAGATAGCCTTGTGCGTATATCAGCACCAGCAAGCTCAATGTGGAGAGCAGTGCGGTCATTCGGTGGTGTTCTTCACGCCACGCCAATATAACCAGTAAAAGCATACCCGCCGTCAAGCCGATGGATGGATATAAATGACGATTAGCGAGGATATTTTCCAGTATATTATTGTTATCGACTGATACTGGTTCAGTACCTGATAAACGTAGGGTCGCGCCCAATACGACGATGATGAAGGCGAGCAGTATGCTCAATAGCGTGATTTTTCTAAACATTTTATTTTTTTCCACTAACCGATTTGTGAAGCTCTTAACAGGTGCATGAGATCATTTTTGACTTTGTAAGGATCAAAGTCAGGTTCATATTGCATCATGATATTTCCTAAGGGGTCTATTAAAAATAACAGTCCGTCGGGAATATTGCCTGAGCGTAATGCAGTTATTTTTTTCAGCAGGTTGTCGCTGGGTTTAATTTTGATTAAATCAGATTTAAGCGTTGTTTCAGGGTTGTCGCTGCCGATTAATTGTTTGGTTCGCGCTTCATCTAACGGAGTTTCTTCATTCAGCAAGCTTTGAAACAGGGCATCATCAGCTGGATTGCGAGTTTCGCGTAACCGCCATAATAAAGCATCTTTCAGCCACCATTGCGCGGTATTTTCCGCAGGTACATCCTTGAGCATCAAGGCTATGCGGCGGGTGCGGGAAAATTCTTTGTTCAGCATTAAGCGTAATTGTTTGATTTTAAGCACTGCATTCAAACACACTGCATTGCAATGCTCGCTGGGAATCACGTTAGCCAGTACCCAATGCCCTGATAGCTCGGATAAATTAGCCGTCGAAAACGCATCGTAACCGATAAAATCACTGGCTTCGGTGGTAATGGGCGGGGTAATTAACTGACCGATATTGGTACTGCCTTTCACGAGGGTCGGATTTTGTTGCAAACCGAGCGCGATTAAATAAGGCACAATGGTCATGCTGAAAATAATAATAATAAACAAACGATTTTTTTTCTGTTGCGGAGTCATCATGATGATTTTTTAACACTGTAAACGATAAATAGTACGGTGAGAGTGAATGCCAAGGCAAACCATTGTACGGCATAAGCCGTGTGTTGTTCGGGTAGCATGATAGTGCTGGTATGCCAGTCGCGTTTAAAACCATTCGGGAGTTCTTTATCTAATTCCAGTTGAAAACTGAATAAGGGATAGCCCAATTTTTTCGCCAATACCTGACTGTCAACAACCTGCACCACCGCAGGAGAGGTGTCAGTGGGTATTTCTGCACCTGCTATTTTGATACCGACACTGGGGAAGGTATTCGCACGACCTTTGATAATCGTTGGTTCTGCGTCCATAGCAACATTAGGCAACTGGGTGCGGTCTGGATTTGCCGCTACCCAGCCGCGATTCACTAACACGCCTTTATTTTCACCCTGTAAAATAAACGGTGTTAAAACAAAATAGCCGACTTTGCCTTCGCTGATTTGATTGTCGATTAAAAATTGGTGCTGCGCGTCGTAATGACCTGTAACGTCTACTTTTTTATAGCGCAAGTGTTCAGCATTGTCTTCTGTTGTGACCGATAAGTGCGCCGCTTCGGCAGCTTGACCTTGTGCCTGCTGTTGTAAAAACGCCCGTTTTTCATCCGCACGGTGTAACTGCCACACCCCTAAACTTAGTAATAACGGCAACACACACAGAAAAACCAGTGTTGGCAGTTTGGCGAATTTTGCGGTGTAACGCCCCGTTTTAATTATCATGCTTTTTCTTCCGGCTATTGGCACAGAACGCAGAATAAACGAGAATAACAGAATCCACTACTAACAACATCGTACTGTTATGATAAAAATCATCGTTATTATCGCGTTCATCCTGATTATTATTAGTCTTGGTTCTGCCTTGTTTCATTTAATTAAACCTAAAAGCGAAGAAGAATCTGAAAAAACAGTGAAAGCACTGACTTTTCGTATTGTTCTTTCATTAGTGTTGTTTATATTTGTCTTTATTATGGTCGCCACAGGACTGTATAAACCGCAAGGTATCGGTGCGGGAATGCTGATGCAAAAACCTGTCGCCACTGAAAATAACAAATAATTGTAATGACCCAGCTAACGACTGGCGGTCGTTGGTTGTTAGCAAATAATTGAAAGACTCTTTCGACAAAAAAAAAGCGTTACCTGTTAGGTAACGCTTTTTTTGTTACAACGGGTTGGTTTTACATCAAATAAACAAAGATAAACAAGCCCAGCCACACTACGTCAACAAAATGCCAGTACCATGCCGCCGCTTCAAAAGCGAAGTGGTTTTCTGGTTTGAAATGACCTTTCCAGCTACGAAACAGCACGACACTTAAAATAATCGCACCGACGCAAACGTGGAAACCGTGGAAGCCTGTCAACATGAAGAAAGTAGAGCCGTAAACGCCTGAACCTAAGGTTAAACCCATTTCAGTGTAGGCTTCATGATATTCAAAGGCTTGAAAAGTAACGAACAAAAAGCCTAACGCAACAGTAGCAATCAAACCTTTAATCAGTTGATCGCGGTTTTTAGCCAATAAGCCATGATGCGCCCAAGTACAGCTCACGCCGCTGGTCAACAGAATCAAGGTGTTTAAAAACGGCAAGCCCCACGCGCCCATAGGCTCAAATTTACCACCCAGAGCCGCAGGGCCGTTGGTAGGCCATGTCGCTTCATAAGCTGAATGCAATATTTCTTTCGTTGCCCCTGAACCTAACCAAGGCACAGACAAATTGCGGGTGTACCACAGTGTGCCGAAGAACACGGCAAAGAAGATGATTTCTGAAAAAATAAACCACATCATGCCCATGCGGTAGGAAATACCCACTTCGTGGCTGTACATTCCCGATTCGCTTTCATGGGCTTGCAGGGTAAACCAGCCAACCAGCATCACGATGAAAATCAGCAGACCAATTATCATCATGGTCGAGCCAATTGCAGAACCATTTAAAAAATTTGCAAATCCAGCCAGCATGACCACTAACCCCGCCGTACCAATGACAGGCCAGGTTGCTTTATGCGGAATGTAATAAGCGGCATTTGTTGTAGACATAACGTTCCCCTTTTACTTTTTTACTGATTTTTCAGTATTATCAAAAAATGTGTATGACAGTGTAATGGTTTTGTATTGCTCAGGTAATTCTGGATTAATCACAAAACGCATCGGCATGGTTTTCGCTTCTTTCGGTTGAAAAGTCTGTTCTTCGAAGCAAAAACACTGAGTTTTTTCAAAATAGCTGCTCGTTACCGCAGGCGAAAAACTGGCAATCGCTCTGGCAAGTATGACTTTATCGGTCTTGTTTTCAGCATAAAAATTCACGGTGTGGTATTCACCCGGATGAACAATCAGCTGTTTTTTCTCGGCACGAAATACCATCGGCGTTGATTCATTTAATGTAGTTATGAATTCGATGGTAATTTCGCGATTCATATCGACTTTATAAGCCACTTCCGGGACTTTTTTAATGTCATCGGGGCGATCGCGCTCTATCCATTTCCACTCACACAATACATCGTAGAGAGGAACAAGTGCGTAACCGAAGCCGAACATACCTATAGCAACCAATAGTAATGTCCACGCTAATGTAGCATTTTTTTTACTAACCTTGTTTTCACTCATTGAGTTGTTACCGCTTGCGTGACCGCGAACAGATAAACAATAAAGGTGATAGCTATCAAAATCACTGCCGTTAAAATATTTTTATTTTTTGTCGTCATTAGATTTCCAGCACATTGCCGGTTCAACCGGCAATGTGTTCTTTTACCCTAGCCTTAGTGATGATCCAAAACGTGTTCAGTCGGCACGATAGCGGGTGGTGTTTCCCATGTGTGGTAGGGAACAGGAGATGGTAATGTCCATTCCAGACTGTGTTTGCCTGCATCTTCCCATACTTCATCAGTGACTTTTTCGCCTGTGCCGCCTTTGATGGTGTCAATAACGATGTACAAAAATAACAACTGGCTTAAACCAAAGATAAAACCGCCGATACTGGAGACCATATTCCAGTCAGCAAACTGTATCGCATAGTCAGGAATACGACGCGGCATACCTGCCAAGCCCAAGAAATGCTGAGGGAAAAACAAAATATTGACAGAAACGGCCGACAACCAGAAATGAAGTTGACCGATTTTTTCGTTGTACATGTGTCCTGTCCATTTAGGCAGCCAGAAGTAACCTGCTGCCATCAGAATGAAAATAGACGCAGGAACCAGTGTGTAATGGAAGTGGGCAACAATGAAATAAGTATCGTGATACTGGAAGTCGGACGGTGCAATAGACATCATCAAACCGGTAAAGCCACCCATAGTAAACAATACGACGAACGCAATTGAAAACAGCATAGGGGTTTCAAAGGTCATTGCGCCTTTCCACATGGTTGCTGTCCAGTTAAAGACTTTAACACCTGTTGGTACAGCGATAATCATAGTGGCGTACATGAAGTACAGTTCACCTGCGATAGGCATACCGACGGTGAACATATGGTGCGCCCATACGATGAATGACAGGAAAGCGATTGAGGCAGTTGCCCATACCATTGACGCATAACCAAATAACGGTTTACGGGCGAAAACGGGAATGATGGTAGATGCAACGCCGAATGTAGGCAGAATCATGATATATACTTCGGGGTGTCCGAAGAACCAGAAGATATGTTGATAGAGTACAGGATCACCACCGCCCGCTGCGTTAAAGAAGCTGGTGTGGAAAAATCTGTCAGTCAACAACATGGTCACTGCGCCGGCAAATACAGGCATAACAGCAATCAACAAGAATGCAGTAATCAACCAAGTCCATACAAACAATGGCATATCCATCATTTTCATGGAGGGCGCACGCATATTGAAAATAGTGGCGATGATGTTTATCGCGCCCATGATGGAAGAAATACCCAGCAAATGCACAGAAAAGATAGCAAACGGCAGAGCTTTACCGACAGTAATCGGTTGCAGAACTAACGGTGGGTATAACGTCCAGCCGCCGTTTGGTGCGCCGCCTTCCATCAGTAGAGTGCTGGCTAATAATAATACGCCGGCAACCAGTAACCAGAAGCTCATGTTGTTCATGCGCGGCAGTGCCATATCAGGCGCGCCGATCATCAGTGGAATCTGCCAGTTTGCCAAGCCGACGAAAGCAGGCATAACCGCACCGAATACCATGACTAAGGCGTGCATGGTGGTCATGGAGTTAAAGAACGCAGGATCTACAAACTGTAAGCCCGGTTCAAACAATTCAGCACGGATAACCATTGCCATTGTACCGCCGACAAAAAACATGGCGAGTGCGAATAATAAGTACAATGTACCAATGTCTTTATGATTGGTGGTGATAATCCATCTTAACAGCCCTTTAGCAGGGCCGTGGTCGTGATGGTCATCAGCGTGATGATCATCATGTTCAGCTACGACAGCAGACATATTCTATACCTCGAAAATAGTTAAAAAGGTTGGACTGATAATAATGACTGACTTAGTCGTCTTCATACACAGGCGTGATTTTGTTAGGCTGTATTTCGTCGCCGACTTTGTTGCCCAAATCATTTCTGATATAAGTGATTACTTCAGCTAATTCATTATCTTTCAACTTAGAAAATGCGGGCATTTTGCTGGTACCTGCTTGCAAGAAGCCGATTAACGGATCAATACCGCCCGTGACTTTTGGACTTGCTGTTAAAGCAGGAATTAAACCATTAACACCTGAGCCTTCTATTTGATGACAGCCTACGCAATTTTTTAAATACACCGATTTACCATGTGCCATTAATTGTTCACGGTTTTCATCACTCAAATCGGGTTTTTGTTTTTGTTGTTCCAGTGTCTTTTTTACCCATACATCATAATCAGCTTGTTCCATAGCGATGACGACGATAGGCATAAAGCCGTGATCTCTGCCGCATAATTCAGTACATTGACCGCGATAAATACCTGCTTTATCAACGTAAGTCCATGCTTCGTTAATGAAACCGGGGTTGGCATCTTTTTTCCAGCCTAAATCAGGTACCCACCATGAGTGGATTACGTCGGCTGAAGTCAAGACGAAACGAATTTTTGTTTTGACAGGAATGACCAGCGGTTTATCTACATTTAACAGGTAGTTGGGGACAGAACGCGGATCAGCACCTTTGGTACGGTGTGTTATTTCACTGGCTTCATCCAGATGACTTTCAAAGTGAATGTCATTATTCAGATATTTGTAATCCCAGTACCACTGTTTACCAGTGATTTGGATGGTCATGTCTGATTTTTGTACGTCATCCAGTTCCAGCAATGTTTTAGTGGCTGGAATTGCCATGCCGACGAGAATCAGTGTCGGAATAATTGTCCAGATAATTTCAACCGTGGTATTTTCGTGAAATTGTGCAGCTTGATGTCCTTTCGATTTGCGATGATAGTAAATCGAGTAAAACATCGCACCGAATACAACGATACCAATAAATACACAAATCCACAGGATTAACATATGCAGGTCATAAATGTCATTACTGACCTTTGTAACCCCTTTCATTAAATTGAGCGTGTAATCCGCTTGTGCTGCTTGCTGGCCTGAGACCATTAAGGTTGCACCTGCGAATAGTTTCTTTATTTTGTTCACGGAGCAGACTCCTCGTCAGTAGTTATAAACTTTTATTGCTTTATATCGTTGCGTAATCACACCCTTAGTAAATATAGGTGATTTCCTTATTACTTAATAATAATTGGCACAAATAAACCAAGAGATTTTAACCCATGATGCCACGCTATGCCAGTTGTGCTTACCTTAGATTATATTTAATATAAAAAAAAAGGCGTGTGAATCAAACAATTCACACGCCTTTTTTGTCAGGAATGTGGGTTTAGCTATTCAAGGCATCGGCATAAGTCATATCAAAGTCAGGGATATGATTATCCAGTGAGCCTTTAATCAACTGACCGACATCTTGCGTCACTTCAGCTTCGTCTGCTTGAAATTTTGCTTGCAGACCTCCGCAAATGCCGATTAAAGCCTCATGTTCGGCTTTATGGCGGTCATAACCAGCGTAGTTTTTTGCAATCATTTCTTTTTCTTTATGTGCAAAATGATTGACAAGGTAAGTAATCACATTAATTTTAGTGAAGCTTTTTTAAAAAATCAGGATCAATTCGGCAGCCGCCGGCTTCTGGATGGTCTGATAAATCTTGTTCAACATCGCGCTGGCTGGGTAGCTGAAAGGCAATGCGGTTAATTTTGCCGTCTGAAAATTCAAATTCCATCGCGCCGCCTTTAGCACGAGGGCTGCCGTCTTGCGTGGTAAATAATAAGATGCCGATATTATTCACTTGCTTGCCTTGCTGGTCGGGAATCAGTCGCGCACAACTCAGTTCGTTGATGGACAATCCTGAAAAAACCTGCACTAATTGATGTGCATTCACAATGATGCCTTCACCTGACAGGCTGCTCATAGCAGGAACAGGCGCGGGTGTGGCTTCAGTCGGTGTGCCAGTCGGATTCAGTAATTTTTCTAAACCGAAGTCGCCTAAATGATTTTGTAACAACACCGTGCCATCGCCATTTTTTGCCGTTGAGAGCAAGGGGAATATCTGACCTTCCATTTCGGTTTTAGTGGGGTTTTTCAGTACAGACACCAATTGCCGTTCAATGGATTTAAGAGGGACGAAACGTTGTTCTTTTTTCTGGCTGGATTCGCCGATTTGTTGCCAGTCTGTACTGGCGTTTACAGGCAAGCCCATTGCTTTCATGACAGCATAATCACTGTCTACCAAGCAGTTGCCGAAATTTTTGTCGCGATAATTTTGTGCGGCTTTGGTATTGATGCTACTGCTCTGCTGTTGGTTGACATTATAGTTTTTCCAGTCATTACTGTTTGCCAGAAAGTAATAAATAACAGCGTTGCGATCAAATTTATTAAAGCCCAAGTCTTTCATCACTGATTTTAATTTGCGGCATTCCGTTTCCACTTCGGCGTAATTATTCCAATCAGGTTTTAAATTCGGTTTGGATAAGTGCGCGGATTGTTCAATCAGCTGTAATAATTTCATATCGCCTGTGGCTGATTTTATCGGCAGATAGCCGATTTCTTCGAAGGATAAATCACGCGCATCGGGTGTGCCGTCCACACTGGTTTTTAATAATAACGAAGCGGTAATTTCTGGATATACTTTTAGCTCGCCCAGTGGTTTAGTATCGGAACTGAGGATATTGATACCGCCTTCTGCAACGGCATATACTTTAAATAAGGTTTCATTCAGCGTTCCTGTATTACCTGAAAACGTAATAATGGGGGGTAAGGTATGCGATTCTGAACTGTGTTTACCTGTGCTGGAAACTGGTTTTGTCGCCGGTGGTGTGCTGCCTACCCATTGACTCGCTACTTGTCCGAGCAGTGAAACGCCCATGCCCACACCCGTAAACGCCAATAAATTACTGGCAGTGGACATATCCCCCGCCAAGCCCGCTACGTCAACATCGCTGTTGGCACTGGACTGAAAACTGTAGTCAACAGTGGTATCCTTGCCCGAATCCAAACGCATCCACGGGGTCAGATTGAGTTTTTTGGCATCAAATTTAAAATTACATTTTCCGCTACCCGCTTGATATAAAAACCCAGCGGCTTCATTATTAAATTTGAGCTGAGTATTGCGTACATTAAACACCAGCGCAGACGATAAATCATTTTTGGTATAAGACGGTGTCATATCCTTACAGCCGCTTTTCAGGGCGTTATCGCCTTTAAATTCAAATTCTGATACCAAATGTACATAATAGTCATCACCATCAATTACCTGAAAATTTGGCAATGGCGCAAATGAACGGGCTTTAGTTGATTGAGCGGACTGTGCATCACCAGCCGCTTGTGCGGTTGGATAATCAATGGCAATTTGCCGCGTAGACGCACATCCAGCTAATAATAAACTGGCAAGTACACTGAGTTTTAAAGAGGCGTGATAACGCATCGACATACATTAAACCTTATGCCGTTTATTACACGGCAAATCAAACTGAAAAAGAAAAATGATAGGTGGGCATGGTACTTTTGTCATGTTTTATTTTTCTAATGGTATCCTCAATTTGGTATGCTATTTTCAACGTGGCATTTGGGTAGTAGGTTATAATACGCAAGGTAATGGTATAAGAAAGTTGGTTGATAACCTTAATTGTGAAAGCTGTTTTTCGCATATTACACTTTATTAAGATACCATTGTGTTTAATCCACTTTTTTAGATTCAATAGGCAAAGACTCCAAGGAAAATGAAATATGAGTGTGCTGGATGAGTTAAGAAAAAAAGCCGATGAAAAAAAAGCGGCGGAACAGCAGCAAGCTATCACTAATGATGAATTAGAGCAGATTTATCAGACGAAAATATTACCCAAAATGCAGCTGATTTTTGATGGTTTTCAAGAAACCATTAATTATTTGAATTTTTTGGAAGAGCCGATTCATGTCGATAATTATTGCCAGAAATATCCGCAATTCGGCATTCTGTCGCACGCGCATTATAAAATTAATACCGATGGACGTATTGGTCTTGCTGACTACAGTCGCATCATGCAGATTAATGTCAGTTTTTTTTGTGAAGGCAAAGGAGATTTCAGCTATCGCTTGGAATCAGAGCCGTTAATAGACAAAGAAATTAATTTTTTACAGGCTAAAAAACTATTTTTTGATTGGAAACACCAGACTATTGTCGGCGCGCCTTGCACTTTGTTTACCATTCAACGCAAAATCCCTGTTATGTTTCGCGTTGAGGTTGATTTCAAGCATTCGCTGTTCAAAGTGGCTATTAAAAATCATGATGACCTCCAATCGTTTGCCAAGACATTTTCGCCTGAACAAGTGGATAATGATTTTTTAGATGCGTTACTCAGTTATTTTTTGCGTAAAGATAATCGTTTCGTCAAGGCGGATGACATTCCTCTTGAATATAAGAATGCCATTAAAGCCGCTGTGCAGAGTAAAGCGGCTATTTATCAGAAACAACTCGGTCGTACATCCGCATTCGACGAAGAATCAGATGCGCCTAAAAAGACGATTATCGAATCGTTGTTTTCCAAATTCCACAAGAAAAGCTGAGTTATTAATTAGGCAGTATTGATTGAATCGTTGCTTTTACACGCTCTGGACGCAATGTGTCCAGACAGGTGCTGCGACTTTTTTGGTGTCTGTCACAGCCTTCTAAATGGCAGGGTACACAGGATTTTTCACCTTGCAGTAAATAAACGTTATTCACTGTTTGACTGCCGATTTTTTGGAATGGATTGCTGTTCTGCGCAAAGCGGTATGGCCAAGGCGACCATTTAACAGGATTGGTCGGGCCATAGAGTGCGATAACAGGCACACCTGTTGCTGCCGCTAAATGCGTGATTCCCGTATCGGGCCCTATATAAAGTGTGGCATGAGTTAATAATTCGGTTAATTGCGCTAACGACACTTGCCCCGCCAGATTCAGGGTATCATCGGGTAACTGCTTAGCAATATCAGTAATATAATCCACTTCTTCCTGCGCCGCTCCTCCTGTCAGCACCAATCGTAAACCACGTTGCTGCAAATAATGTCCTATTTCTACCCAGCCTTCTACCGTCCATTGTTTATACGTCCATTGCGGATGCGTATGTAACACCGCATAAGCTTTATCACCTACTAATTGACTCAATGCTTGGGTGTTCTGCGTTTGTGGCGGTACCAATTCAAAACACGGCTGCACATTGATTAATGCCAGTATTTTTAAATGTTGCAGTACCGTGTGCGTGTCGTGGTCGTCAAATTCCAGCCAACGGTGTAGAAAAAACCGCTTCCACCAGCCAGTGTCAGGTTTAGGCGGCACGACACCCAGTCGGCGTGATGAAGCAAACAAACTGTATAAAAAAGGGCGGTCGCCTGATTGCGTGGTAATGGCTAAATCATAACGTCTGGCAAGTTGGCGCAATAATCGCCAGTTATCGGCAAACTTGGCTTTGCTGGGGACGGTAATAAGCTGATTAATATCAGGATTGCCTTCCAGCATAGCCGTGGTATTGGCATAAACCAGCATATCCAGTTCAGCATCAGGATAAGCCTGCCGTAATGAGCGTATTACGGGCGTAGTGAGTAACACATCGCCCAGATAACGCATGGCGATAACTAAAATTTTGCGTGGCGGTGGTTGCATAGGTGTTTTACTGCTCGGCTTCATGATGATGACAATCATCGGGCGTTTGCACCGCATGAACCGCCGTGCCGTAGTTATAAACCATCAAACCGCCCAAATCCGCACCGAGTGATAACAAGATGCACATCAAACCTGACAGTGCCAGAAAAAAATTATTTGCAGCCCCTGTCAGCGTGGCACCGCTTTTCAATCGCCAAATAGACAAGACCACGGACAGCGTTAATACACTCAGCCCAAAATACTGATGACGGAGCATGATGTGATGCACGGTTTCGCTATGAGTCACCGAATAAGCCGCCATAAAACCCGCTATAACGGTAAACAGCGCACCTATCGCGCCAAAATATAAAAAATAACTCGCCGCTTCCCGCCAGTGCGGTTTTTTCAACAAACTGGCTGTCAAGTCCAATGCGAAAAACGCCACTAAAAAAGCAATCGGAAAATGCACTAATAACGGATGAATGTTATCCATGCCTGCAAGACCGGGCATGAGTTTGGACAGAAATCCACAACTGCCGCCTGTAGCAGTCAGGTCTTCAAAAAACGTCAATAAACCCGTTAGTATTCCAAGAATGCCGCCATCATGATCCGCATTACCATGAACTTGCCACGTTAAAAAATTATTCATACTCATCACCATAATGGTTAGTAAAGGAAGTTAATCAAACCGCCGTGCATTGTCAGGCAATTTATCAAATACAGGGTGTTTAGCAATGCCGTATTGTTCAGGGTAATACACCGCACCCAAATATAAACCATCGGGCGGCGCAGTCACACCGCCGAGTTGACGACTTTTAACATGAAGCAATTCTTGTGTCCATTCAACAGGCTGTTTACCTGCGCCGATAGCCATTAGCACACCTGCAATATTACGCACCATGTGGTGCAAAAACGCATTGGCAGAAATATCAATGATGACTTTGTCGTCATCTCGATGTACGTCAATAAAATACATCAACCGACACGGACTTTTAGACTGACAACCTTGCGCACGAAACGAGGAAAAATCATGCTGACCAATCAACACCTGTGCGGCGTGGTGCATTTTTTCCACATCCAGCGGCGCGGAATGCCACGTTACCTGATTACGCAATAATGCCGATTTAATCGGGCGATTTAAAATCACATAACGGTAAAAACGCGCAATCGCACTGTAACGGGCATGAAAATCACCGATAGCAGGTTGTACCCAAGTAATGCGTACATCTGCGGGTAAAAAACTGTTGCCCCCCAGTAACCACTCTTTCAGTTCGCGCTTGGTGGTGGTGTCGAAATGCACCACCTGTTCCAGCGCGTGTACGCCTGTATCGGTACGCCCCGCGCACTGCACGGTAACAGGATGATTGGCGATTTTGCTCAACGCCTGTTCCAATACCTGCTGAATATTGCGGTGTTGCTTTTGCCATTGCCAACCATAAAAACCGCTACCATCGTATTCAATCCCCAACACCATACGGGTTTTATTCATGACTATAAACTCTCATACCTACCTTAACTCGATTAAATAAATCCAACATATCGGCATTATACAAGCGAATACAGCCATGCGACTCGGCTTGTCCGTTCATCAGTTCATCGGGGCAACCGTGCAGATAAATATATCGCCATGTGGTATCCACTTGACCGTAACGATTTTTATGCGCTTCTAAACCGCCTAGCCACAGAATGCGCGTTAAAATCCAGTCGCGCTCTGGGAATTGCGCGGCAAGTTCAGGCGTATAAATTTCACCTGTGGCGCGTCTGGCTTTGAAGACACTATATAAAGGTAGACCCGCGCCGATTTTTGCCCGAATACGGTGCCAACCTCTGGGCGTACACCCACTGCCCATCCGTTCACCTGCGCCATTTTTAGCGGTGGAGATCGGGTAGGTTTTTAGTATGCGTCCGTTTTCGATAAGGGACAGTTGCTGGGTGGCGATGCAAATATCGAGGTAAGTATCAGGGGACATTGAATTTTTGAATGGTTGTAGATTGGGTTAGGCGTTAGCGTAATCCAATCTACACGGCTAGAACGATGTAATTGATTAAGCCACTTTCGGCATTGCTCTCAATTTCTCAACCACTTTGTCGCCAAATTCAACGGTGCTAATCATGATCACGCCGCTGTCGGCTTTGGATAAATCAGCGGTTGAATAGCCGTCGGCGAAGACGGCTTGCATGGCTGCCCAGATGTTTTTGGCTTCGGCTTCCATGTCAAAGCTGTTTTCCAGCATCATGGCAACTGAGCCTATCATGGAATACGGATTGGCAATGTTTTTGCCTGCAATGTCAGGTGCAGAGCCGTGTGAAGGTTCGTAGTAGGCTTTGTCAGGGCCGATACACGCAGACGGCATTAAGCCTAATGAACCTAAAATACCGCCGCCTTGGTCGCTTAAAATGTCGCCGAACATATTTTCCATGACCATCACGTCAAACTGCGTGGGTTTTAAGCATAAGTTGGTGGCGGCAGAATCGACTAATTGCTGATAAATGGTAACATCGGGGTAGTCTTTTGCCACTTCGTCTAAAATTTCATTCCACAACACGCTGGATTTTAAGACGTTGCTTTTATGAATATTATGCAGGGTTTTTTTGCGTTTACGAGCCAGTTTGAACGCTTGAACCAGAATCTGACGAATTTGGTTTTCATCATATTCCAGCGTTTCTTTGACATAACGCAAGCCTTGTTCATTCACGCCCATTTCTTTGTTGCCGAAGTACAGCCCGCCGACCAATTCTCTGACCATAATAATATCAATGCCTTCGCCGATAATTTCAGGTTTTAACGGTGAGAAATGCGCCAAGGCTTTAGGTAACGACACAGGTCTGAAATTGGCATAAGTATTGTAACGACGACGCATCGGCAATAACGCGCCGCGTTCGGGTTGTTTATCAATCGGAATCAGTTTGGATTCTTCATGACTCAAACCAATCGGGCCTTTCAAAATAGCATCAGCGGCATCGCAAATATCAATGGTGGATTGGGGAAACGCATCACCGAATTCAAAATATGCGCACGCGCCAAACGCGGCGGGCATTAATTCAAAGGTTACGTCATTGCGTTCTTCAACGACTTTAAGCACTTTGATGGCTTCTTTGGTGATTTCAGGGCCGATACCGTCACCCGCCAATACTGCGATTTTATAATTTTTCATGTCTGCCTTTGCTGTCCGTTTGAGATTAACGGCGTAAGTTGTGTAAAACCGTGCATTTTACTTCAATTTTGGGCTTAATTCGGTATGAATGTGCAAAAAAAGCAGTGAACATAAATTATTGAAATAGGTTTGTAAGAGGGCTTATGAGGTAACTCTATAGCGATTAATAGAAAACTTACTGAATGTATGCTTAAAGGTATCACTTTAATAACCTTACCCACTTCATTGATACCATGCGGTATTTGTTTCAATTTAACGCTAAGTGTGGCGTAAGTCATTGTCAAAAAACAAAGATTGTAATTTAAATCATTCTTGACTATGCACAGTTTGGAATTTATAGTGCCTGTGTGGGGAAAAGTGGTGTAAAGTGGTTTTTATTGGTTGATACGGGGGCATTTTGTTTCGAGGTATAAGTTCAATCAATCTGGATGACAAGGGTCGCCTTGCTATTCCGACTCGTTATCGAGAGGAATTACAAGACTGTGCCGACGGTCAACTGGTTGTCACTGTGGCAGTGAATGAGCGTTGTACGGGTGAGACAGGGTGTTTGTGGCTGTATCCGTTGCCTGAATGGGAGCGACTTGAACAAACCATCAGTAAATTACCCACGTTGAATAAAATGGCAGGTAAATTAAGACGCTTTGTGATTGGCAATGCGACCGAATGCGACATGGATAAACAGGGTCGCTTATTGTTACCTGAGCAATTAAGAAAGTTTGCAGGATTGGATAAAAAAGTGGTGTTGGTCGGTCAGCTTAACAAGTTTGAAATCTGGAACGATCAAGCATGGACAGCCAAAGAAAATGAATGGCTGAATAGCGATGATAATGAAGGCTTTGAAGAATTAGAGTCTTTATCTTTTTAATACGGGAGATTGGTTAGTGACACATTTACCCGTTATGTTTGCAGAAGCATTGCAACAGTTGGCGATTAAAAAAGACGGTGTTTATCTGGATTGTACCTTCGGGCGCGGCGGACACAGTCAGGGGATTTTGAATCAGTTGGGCGACAACGGACGCTTGCTGGCGTTTGATCGTGATTTGGATGCAGTTAATTCAGATTACGCACAAGCCATGTTGAAGGATAAGCGATTTACCCTCAAGCACAGTTGTTTTTCCGAGCTGGAAAACACCGTTGCTAACGAGGGCTTGGTCGGTCAGATTGACGGTATTTTGATAGATTTAGGCGTGTCGTCACCGCAACTTGATAACCCAGAAAGAGGTTTCAGTTTTTTGCGTGATGGCCCGCTGGATATGCGTATGGATGGTTCGTCAGGCGTGTCGGCTGAGCAATGGCTGGCAACAGTTGATGAAGCGTATTTGGTTAAAATTTTATTTGAATACGGCGAAGAGAAATTTTCTCGCCGCGTTGCTAAAGCCGTGGTTGAAACCAGAGCGCACACCCCCATTACCACCACTCGGCAACTGGCTGAATTGTGTGAAAATGCGATTCCGATGCGCGAGAAGCACAAGCACCCTGCGACGCGCACATTTCAAGCGATTCGCATTGAAATTAACAGGGAATTGGATGAGTTAAAAGACGTGTTGCAACAAGCAACGCGGGTATTGAAACCAGAAGGGCGATTAGTGGTCATTTCTTTTCATTCTTTAGAGGATAGAATCGTCAAACGCTTCATTAAGAATGAATCAGGTGCGAAATACAATCCCAGTCGATTACCGATTAAAGAAGTTGATATGGCTAAAGGTGTGTTAAAGAAAGTCAGCAAAGCCCTGACTGCCGATGCGCAGGAAGTAGCGCAAAATCCAAGATCACGCAGTGCGGTAATGCGCGTTGCCGAGAGGGTTGTGTGATAATCAACCGAATTGCGGGCGTGCTGGGAGTCGTGCTATTGATAACGGCTCTGGCAGTTATTTACAGTAAATATTACTCGCGCCTGCTGTTTATCGATATTCAAAAGCAGGAGCGGGAGTTGGATTTGCGCGAAGTCGAATGGGGGCAAACTCAATTGGAATTGACAACATTTGCCGAACAAAATCGCGTTGAAGCCGTTGCGCGGGAAAAATTGAAACTGGTTCTGCCTGTACACGAAAAAATTATCTATATAAAACCGTAAATGTTAGATTTTCGAGGCAACAGTAACGAGACGAAAAAGCTGAGCGGCGATTTTTCGGGCAGACGAAAAGTGCTGGTTATCTTTATGATGAGCTGTATGGCGGTGCTGGTGTGTCGCGCCATTGATTTACAGGTGCTGAATAAAAAGTTTCTGAAAGATCAGGGCGATATGCGGCTGGTCGATGACGAGGAAGTGTCTGCCTACAGAGGCATGATTACTGATAGAAGCGGCGCGCCCTTAGCCATCAGTACGCCTGTGGAGTCCATATCGGTCAATCCGCGTGAACTCAAAATGGATGATAAAAACCAGCTTAAACAACTGGAAAAAGAGTTCAAAGCCAGTCATCAGCTGAGCGTGCCATTAACTGACGAACAAAAAGCGGCGGTACTTGCCGAGTATAAAAAGCAAAAAGTGCTGAAAATCGCGCAAATGGAAAAGCTGCTTGATTTGCCCAAGGGCAAAGTGCTGGATATGTTGAATGATGATTCACACAGGCAGTTTGCTTATATAGCAAGGCAAATAAGCCCCGATCTCAGTGAACAGGTCAAAGCCTTAAAGCTGGTCGGTGTGTACTTTGACAGAGAATTTAAACGTTTTTATCCCACAGGCGGTGTTGCCGCGCATTTGATTGGTTTTACCGACTTGGACGATGTCGGTCAGGAAGGCATGGAAGCGGGTTACGAAAAAATATTAAAAGGCACTGCGGGCAGCAAGCGCGTCATTCGAGATGGCTTACGACGCATTATTGACGATGTGGAAAACATCAAAGAACCTGTGTCTGGAAAAAATATTGAGCTGAGTATCGACCAGCGCATTCAATATTTAGCCTATCGGGAATTGCAGTTGGCAGTGAATGAAAACCGCGCTAAATCGGGCACAGTAGTGGTATTGGATGCCAAAAACGGTGAAATTTTAGCCGCCGTTAATCAGCCGACGTTTAATCCGAATGTCCGCAAAAGTTTACAGGAAAATTTATACCGTAATCGCGCCTTAACCGATATTTTTGAACCGGGTTCAACCGTTAAACCGTTTGTTGCTGCGGCGGCGTTAGATGGCGGCTATGTCACGCCCAATACTGTGTTTAATACCAACGGCAGTTTTCCAATTGGCAGCAACGTGGTGAAAGATGTGCATAACTACGGCTCATTGGATTTAATGCACGTTCTCAAAAAATCCAGCAATATCGGCGTGAGTATGATGGCGTTGAAAATGCCACCGAAATACTTTTGGGGTGTGTATAAAAAACTCGGCTTTGGCAGTTCGGCAGAGGCGGGTTTTGAAGGTGAAGCCAACGGACGGTTGTTAGATTATAAAAAATGGCATGATTTTGACCGTGCAACCATGTCATTCGGCTATGGTTTGAGCGTGTCTGCGGTGCAATTGGCACGCGCCTATACCGCCTTGGCGGATGATGGCATCTTACATTCCGTCAGTTTACTGAAGCGTGATGAAGACGATAAGCCGCAACGGGTATTTTCTGCCAAAACCGCCAAAACGATACGCTCCATGCTGGAAAATGTGATTATGAAAGACGGCACGGCGTATGAAGCCCGCGTGGATGGTTACACCGTAGCAGGCAAAACAGGCACGGTAAAAAAAGCCAGTGGTTCGCACGGTTATACCAGTGGCAGTTATTTTGCGGTGTTTGCAGGTATGGCACCTGCACGAGATCCGCGCCTTATTATCGTCGTGATGATTGATGAGCCGTCCGCAGGGCAATATTACGGCGGTTTGGTGTCTGCGCCTGTCTTTTCCAAAGTGATGACCGGCGCGTTACGATTACTTAATGTTGCACCCGATCAAGTAGAAACCATGCCCATTTTATTGACACACAAACCATGAAACCGAGCGATTTATTGGCGGGATTGATTGCCGCAAAGACCGACTTTGACACAACGGGTGACTTATCTGTTACGGGTATCACTTTAGACAGCCGTGCCGTGCAAGCGGGCAATGTTTTTATCGCTTTGGCAGGTTCAAAACAACACGGATTAAGCCATGCAGAACAAGCGATAGCGCACGGCGCGGCGGTGCTTATTTATGATCCTGCGGGCGGTGGTGCAGACTACGCCGCGCAACTTGTGACCGATATTCCACTGCTTGCCGTAGATAACTTGGCTGGTGCGTTAGGCGAGATTGCTGCCCGATTTTATGGTAATCCCTCGCGTTCTATGAATGTTATCGGCATCACAGGCACCAACGGCAAAACCTCATGCAGCCAGTTTTTAAGTCAGGTGCTGGACGATTGCGGCATTATCGGCACGCTCGGCTGGGGTGATTGGGGTAATCTGAATAAAACACTGAATACCACACCAGATGCGCTGGCAGTACAACGCATACTGGCAAGTCTGTTAGCCGCAAATAAAAAAACCGTGGCAATGGAAGTGTCTTCGCATGGATTAGAGCAGGGTCGTGTCAACGGCGTACAGTTCAAGGGCGCGGTATTTACCAATATCAGCCGCGATCATCTGGATTATCACGGCACTATGGAAAATTATTTACAAGCCAAATTAGCGTTATTGCGTACGCCTGATTTGGCTTTTGCCGTTGTTAATCTGGATGATGTGTATAGCGCACAGATTTTAGCGGCAGTTCCTGATACTGTACAGGTGTGGGGCGTGACTCATACCAATGCGTCAGCGCAAGTCGATGAACACATTACGGCAGACAATATTCACAATACCAGCACAGGCATCGAATTTGAGGTGCGGTGGCGTGGTCAAGTATGCGCCGTCGCCATTCCGTTATACGGTGATTTTAATGTCGAGAACGTATTGTGCGTTTTGGCAGTGATGCTGGCGTTGGGCGTGTCATTGCCTGAGGCGACTAAAAAATTGGCGCACTTGCAATCGGTTACAGGACGCATGGAACGGTTTGGCGGTGGTGAGCAACCGCTGGTTTTTGTCGATTATGCCCATACGCCCGACGCGCTGGATAAAGTCTTGGGTAGCGTCAGAAAACATTGTGCGCAGGATTTATGGGTGGTGTTCGGTTGCGGTGGTAATCGCGATACAGGCAAACGTCCGCAAATGGGGGCGTGTGCCGAACAGTGGGCAGATCATCTTATTATTACCGATGATAATCCGCGTTTTGAAAATGCCTTGGACATTGTGAATGCTATTCTGGCAGGTTGTAAAGACAGCGATAAAGTGACCGTGCTTCAAAACCGCGAGCAAGCCATACAACACGCTATCAGCCAAGCCAAAGCAGGTGATTGTGTGGTCATTGCAGGCAAAGGTCATGAGGATTATCAGGAAATAAACGGCAACACCCTCCCTTTTAGTGACAGTGCGTGTGTACTGAATGCGTTGAAAATAAGAGTTGAATAATGGAAATGAAACTGAGCGAGTGCGCACACCTTGTACACGGCACATTAGTTGGCGACGATGTCAGCTTTGCGGCAGTCAATATTGATACCCGCACTATCACAGCCAAGCAATTGTATATCGCCATTAAAGGCAAAAACTTTGATGGCAATGAATTTGTTGACCAAGCTCAGCAAGCAGGCGCGATTGCCGCTATTGTGAATGGCGGAGTGAGTACCGCGTTGCCGCATATCGTGGTTGAGAATACCGCATTAGCTCTAGCGCAACTCGCAGGTGCGTGGCGTAAAAAACTCGCGGTGTCCGTGGTCGGCGTGACTGGCAGTAACGGTAAAACCACCGTGAAAGAAATGATTGCGGCGATATTGGCAGTGAATCATGAAGTCCTGTTCACACAAGGTAATTTGAATAACGACATCGGCGTGCCGTTGACCTTGTTGCGTCTTGATGAACAACACCGTTATGCCGTGATTGAAATGGGTGCGAATCATGCCAAAGAAATTGAATACAGCAGTACGTTTGCGGCGGCTGATGTGGTTGTGCTGAATAATGCAGGCGCGGCACATATTGAAGGCTTTGGCAGTTTGGACGGTGTCGCTAAAGCCAAAGGCGAGATTATTGAAACCCTGAAAGCGGACGGCACGGCGATTTTAAACCGTGATGATGCTTATTTTGACTATTGGCGCGGCGTTGCGGGTGACAGAAAAATAATCGCGTTTGGTTTGCATTCTGCTGCTGACGTAACCGCGCAAGCGATTCACAGCGCGATTGTTAATCATGAATTCATGACGCGATTTGAATTGTTGTACCAACAGCAGAGTATTACTATCCAATTAAAAGTGGCAGGACAACACAATGTTATGAATGCCTTGGCAGCGGCGGCGGCGTGTCTTGCGTTGGGCATAGAGCTTGAGCAGATCAAACACGGTTTGGAGAGCGTAAAACCTGTCACAGGTCGCTTGCAACCGTTGGTCAGTCGCTTTGGTAATATCGTGATAGATGACAGTTATAACGCCAATGCCACGTCACTCAAAGCAGGTTTGGCGGTACTGGCGAGTTGTACGGGTACACCGTGGGTAATTTTAGGCGCGTTTGGTGAGCTGGGCGACGACAGTGTCAATATCCACAAAGACATGGGCGAGATGATTAAAGCCAGTGGTGTGGTACGTTTATTGGCGGTGGGCGATGATGCCCGTTACACCGTACAGGCTTTTGGTGCGGGTGCGACTTTTTTTGACACCCAAGACGAATTGATTGCAACCCTAACACAGGAGCTGAAAGGTGAGGAAACCCTGTTGATTAAAGGTTCACGAGCGCGGCGTATGGAAAATGTAGCAGCCGCTTTGGTTGAGAATTTTAGGATTTAAATAATGTTACTTTATTTTTCAGAATATTTAATGAACTTCGACAGTAGTTTCAGGGTATTTCATTACCTGACGTTTCGAGCCATTCTAAGCGCATTAACATCATTAATCATTGCCCTTATTATCGGCCCTGTGATGATAAGAAAATTAACGGGTAATAAAATCGGGCAGAGTATTCGTGAATTAGGCCCTGAAAGTCATTATCAAAAATCAGGTACACCTACTATGGGCGGCACGTTGATTCTGGTCGCAATTGCTTTCAGTACCTTATTGTGGGCAGATTTGGGTAATCGCTATATCTGGGTGATTTTGCTGGTCACGATGGGTTATGGCGTAGTCGGTTTTATTGATGATTATCGCAAAGTGGTTAAACGTAACAGCGACGGTTTATCAGCGAAAGCCAAATATTTCTGGCAGTCGGTTATCGGTTTAACAGCGGCGATTTTTTTGTATAAAACAGCGGTATTACCCGCAGAAACCCAATTTATCATTCCGTTTTTTAAAGATGTCATGCTGGATATGGGCTGGACTTACGTCGTATTGACGTATTTTGTCATTGTCGGCACCAGTAACGCGGTCAATTTAACCGATGGCTTAGACGGTTTGGCTATTATGCCCACCACGATGGTGGCGGCAGGTTTAGGTATTTTTGCCTATCTATCGGGTCACGTCACATTTTCAGAGTATCTGGCAATTCCTTATCTACCGAATGCGGGTGAATTGATTGTCTTTTGTGCCGCTTTAGTCGGTGCAGGTCTGGGGTTTTTGTGGTTCAACACCTATCCTGCAATGGTGTTTATGGGTGATGTCGGTGCATTGGCTCTAGGCGCGGCATTAGGTGTGCTGGCAGTATTGGTCAGACAAGAAATTGTATTGGTTATTATGGGCGGGGTGTTCGTCATGGAAACGCTGTCGGTCATCATACAGGTTGCCTCGTTTAAATTGACAGGTAAACGAGTGTTTCGTATGGCTCCGATTCATCATCATTTTGAATTGAAAGGCTGGCCTGAGCCGCGTGTGATTGTACGTTTTTGGATTATTACCGTTATTTTGGTGTTGATTGGTTTAGCCACGCTGAAATTGAGATAAGTCATGGATAAAATAGCAATTATCGACTCGTTAAAAACAAATTTCGGCTTAGACCCGAAAACTGCCAAGATTCTGGTTGTGGGCTTGGGTATTACGGGTATGTCGGCAGCACGATTTTTACTGCCGCTGGGGTTTAGTTTTGCGATGGTCGATAGTCGTGATAAGCCGCCAATAAATGAAGAGTTTTTTCAAAATGCCCCCGATGTCGCTGTTTTTACAGGTGGTTTCGATGATGCTGCGTTTAAAGTTGCCACACACCTGATTGTCAGCCCCGGTGTATCGCTGCATGAAAAATCCATTATAAAAGCCGTTGCCAACGGCACGAAAATAGTCAGTGATATTGATTTATTTGCCTGTGCGGTCAACGTACCGATAGTCGCTATTACGGGGTCTAACGGCAAAAGTACCGTGACCACCATGCTGGGTGATATGGCAACAGCGGCAGGAAAGTGCGTGGGCGTGGGCGGCAATTTAGGCACACCTGCCTTGGATTTATTAGCAAACAATGTCGAGTTGTATGTTTTAGAGTTATCCAGTTTTCAATTGGAGCGCACCTCGGTGTTAAACGCGGCGGCGGCAACGGTATTGAATGTCAGTGCCGACCATTTAGACCGCCATGCCGATATAGCCGAATACGCGCAAGAAAAACAGCACGTTTATCACGGTGATGGCGTGATGGTGATTAATGCCGATGATGTGCTGGTTGCCGCTATGCAGGATGCCGAGCGCGAAACTTTGTCGTTTTCTATCAAAGACAAGGCGGATTTTTATCTGGCTTATCAGGGCGATACCGAATATCTGATGTACCAGCAAACACCGCTCATGCCCTTAGCCGATTTACCGCTGGAAGGCAGACATAATGCCTCCAATGCACTGGCAGCCTTGGCATTGGGTGTGGCAGTCGGTCTGGATATGACCGCTATGTGTGCGGCGTTGAAAGTCTTTAAAGGCTTGGAACATCGAATGCAGCGCGTCGCGCAATTGCATGGTATTACTTGGGTTAATGATTCCAAAGCCACCAATATCGGTGCCTGTGTTGCCGCGCTGGAAGGCTATGATCGTAAAGTGATTCTGATTGCAGGCGGCGATGCCAAAGGCGCGGACATGACGGAATTAACACCCGTCGTGAAAGACAAAGCCAAAAGCGTGGTGTTAATGGGCAAAGATGCCAATTTAATAGAGCAGGCGTTGGCAGGTTGTGTACCCGTACATCGTGTAGAAAATATGGTGCAGGCGGTGCAGATAGCGGCAAGTCTTGCGATTGACGGGGACAGCGTGTTGTTGTCGCCCGCGTGTGCGAGTCTTGACCAATATAAAAATTATCAGGACAGGGGTAACCAGTTCGCTCAGGCGGTACTGGCATTAGTGGCGTGAACAAACACATCAAAACGTCATTAGACGGACGGTTTCATTTTGATCGCTTACTGGTACTTGCTTGCTCCAGTCTGTTGCTGATTGGTTTTGTGATGGTGGCTTCTGCTTCCTTGCATTTGGGTGTGAAAGTCACAGGCAGTGAATTTTATTATCCGTTGCGGCAGTTAATCCATACAGGGCTGGGTTTTGTGCTGGGGTTTTTTATTGCCGCAACGCCGCTGCGAATGTGGGAAAAATGGGGCGCGTGGCTGTTTATCGTCGGTTTGCTGTTGTTGATTCTGGTGCTGATACCGGGTTTGGGTATCAAGGTCAATGGCAGTATCCGCTGGCTGTCGATAGCGGGTATACGCATCCAAGTTTCTGAAGTCATTAAGTTTTTTTCGGTTATTTACATGGCGGGTTACGTCACGCGGCATCAACAGACGGTACAGGAATCGGCGTTCGGTTTGGTTAATCCGTTAATCCTGTTTTCAATGGCGTGTGTGTTGCTGTTATTAGAACCTGACTTTGGTTCATCGGTGGTTATTTTAATGATTGCGATGGGCATTATGTTTTTAGCGGGCGCGAGATTATCGCAATTTATTGTCTTGTTAGGCTCGGTGGCGGCATTGGTTGTTTTACTGGTGTTGTTTTCACCGTATCGACTTAAGCGCGTGACCAGTTTTATGGATCCGTGGGCGGATCCCTTAGATACAGGCTTCCAATTGACCCAAGCCCTTATTTCGTTTGGACGCGGTGAATGGCTGGGTGTCGGCTTGGGTAGCGGTGTACAAAAATTATTTTATTTGCCCGAAGCGCATACCGATTTTATTTTCTCGGTGATAGCGGAAGAACTGGGTTTGCTCGGTGTGGTCACGGTCATTGGATTATTTGCGTTATTGATCTGGCGCATTTTTGCAGTCGGTTTAGCTGCCGAACAGACAGGGCAGCGGTTTTCTGCATTTGTCGCTTACGGCTTGGGTATTTGGTTCGGCTTTCAGTCTTTCGTGAATATGGGTGTGAATATGGGATTGTTACCCACCAAAGGCTTGACCTTGCCATTAATCAGTTATGGCGGCGGTAGTATGATGATTATGTGTTGTGCGGTGGCGTTGTTATTTCGGGTTCATAGTGAAAATGTCGAATTCAAAGCAACCTCGCTGAATAATGGTAAAAGCGTAAGGATTTAGCATGACGAAACGAGTCGTTATTATGGCGGGTGGCACGGGCGGTCACGTCTTTCCTGCCTTAGCCGTTGCGCAATCTTTGCAGGATAAAGGTTGGCAGGTCAGTTGGCTGGGTACGCAAAAAGGCTTGGAAAGTCGCGTGATTCCTGAAAATGGTATTGCTATTGACTATGTTTCGGTGGCAGGCATACGCGGCAAAGGCGTGTTATCGAAAATAACGGCGGTGTTCGGGCTGTTTAAAGCCTGTGTTCAGGCGGCAACCATATTACGGCAACGCAAGCCCGATGTGGTGCTGGGTATGGGCGGTTTTGTTGCAGGGCCGGGTGGCTTAATGGCAAAACTGTTGGGCATTCCGTTAGTGATACATGAACAAAATCGCGTAGTCGGTACGACTAATCGCTTATTGGCGCATATCGCTAATCGGGTGTTGGAAGCATTTCCTGACAGTTTTACACCCGCGTTCAAGGCGACGTGTGCAGGCAATCCGTTAAGAAAACAGTTTTTAGCCCAGCTTCATGAGCGCGAAAACGCCGTAGGGCAGGGCGTAAAAATTCTGATTATCGGCGGCAGTCAGGGTGCGCAAATATTGAATGAAGTCGTACCCGAAGCCATTGCCCATTGGCACACACCAGCAGTTCAGGTAAAACACCAAACGGGCGCAGTGATGCAGGCGCAGGTGGCAGAACGTTATCAAGCCTTGGGCATAGACGCAGAGGCAAGCGCATTTATCAGCGACATGGTAGCGGCGTATCAATGGGCGGATATACTGATTTGCCGCGCAGGAGCAATGACGGTCAGTGAAGTGGCGGCGGTGGGTATTCCTGCTATTTTTGTGCCGTTACCCAGTGCCATTGACGATCATCAAACGGCGAATGCCAAGTATTTAACCGATGCCGATGCGGGCATATTATTGATGCAAAAAGATTTGAACACCGAAACATTAGCGCAACAACTAAGCCTCATGCTTAACAATTTGAAGGCAATGAGCGACGCGGCACAGCGTCTTGCTCGTTTGGATGCAACGGAAGTCGTTGCCAATTACTGTATCGCGGAGGCGAAACCATGAATGTGTCCCACATTAAAACGCTAGTACAGACCTTAGGTAATATTGAGCGTATTCATTTTGTCGGTATCGGCGGTACGGGCATGAGCGGGATTGCCGAAGTGTTATCCAACTTGGGTTATACCGTCTCAGGCTCGGATATTAAAGAAAGCAGCGTGACCCAGCATTTGGCAGAGTTAGGTATCAAGATTGTCATCGGACATCAACGCGCCAATATCGCCAACGTCGATGTGGTGGTGGCATCAACCGCGATAGACCGTAGCAATGAAGAAATTGATGAAGCCTATCTGCAACGGATTCCCGTGATTCCCCGCGCGGAAATGCTCGCCGAACTCATGCGTTTTCGCTTTGGCATTGCGGTTGCAGGTACACACGGTAAAACCACCACCACCAGTTTAACCGCCAGTATTCTTGCCGAAGGCGGACTGGATCCCACGTTTGTGATTGGCGGACGGTTGAACAGTGCGGGAACCAATGCAAAATTAGGTTTGGGCAATTATTTAGTCGCCGAAGCCGATGAAAGTGATGCGTCATTTTTATATTTACAGCCGATGATAGCTATCGTCACCAATATCGACCAAGATCACATGGAGACTTATCAAGGCAGTTTCCAAAGGTTAAAAGATACGTTTATTGAATTTTTACATCATCTGCCGTTTTATGGCTTAGCAGTGATGTGTCTGGATGATGAAGGCGTACGCGAAGTATTGCCGCATTTATCCAAACCAGTGGTGACTTACGGTGTCCACGAAGATGCCGATATTCGCGCCGTTGATATTAAACAACAAGGAATGCACACTCATTTTACCGTGCTACGCAAAGGTGATTATCCGCCGTTACACGTCACGCTCAATATGCCCGGTTGGCATAATATGCTGAACTCATTGGCAGCAATTGCGGTAGCCAGTAAGCTGGAAGTGGAAGACAGCGCGATTATTAAAAGTCTGGGCGCATTCAAAGGTGTCGGACGGCGGTTTCAATTACAAGGTGATTTGCCTATCGGTGACGGCAAGCTCACTTTAGTGGATGATTACGGGCATCATCCGCGCGAGATTGCCGCGACCTTGGAAGCCTTGAAACAAGCATGGCCAGACAGACGCTCGGTCGTGGTGTTTCAGCCGCACCGTTACACGCGCACCCGTGATTTATTTGAAGATTTTGCTCATGTATTATCCAATGTGTCAGTGCTGATATTAATGGACGTGTATTCAGCAGGTGAAGCACCGATTGCAGGTGCGGATGGGCGTGCATTAACACGCGCTATTCGCTTGCGCGGACAGGTTGAACCGATATTTGTGGAAAATTGGCAAGAATTACCCAGTATTTTAGCCGGTGTGGTTAAAGCTGACGATGTCATTCTAACAATGGGTGCGGGTAATGTCGGGCAGATTGCCAGTCAGTTGCCGCAACTATTAACCGAAGCATTGGCAGGCGAATGAAAGGACGGTTATTAACCAATGAAAAACTGGCGAAATACACCAGTTGGCGGGTTGGCGGTGTTGCCGACACGTTATATATCCCGTTGGATCGTGCTGATTTGATTGACTTTGTGGCGCAGTTACCTGCGAATGAACCCGTATTTTGGATGGGCTTAGGCTCTAATTTACTGATAAGAGACGGCGGCATACGCGGCACAGTCATTAATACCAAGGGGCGTTTAAAAGCCATGTACCGTACTGAGGATGGTTCGGTGTATGTGGAAGCGGGTGTGCCGTGCGCTCATGTGGCGCGGTTTTGTGCTGAACAAGGCTTGGTCGGTGCGGAATTTTTGGCAGGTATTCCCGGCACGATGGGCGGCGCGTTAAAAATGAACGCGGGCGCATTTGGCGGCGAAACGTGGACATTGGTCAAACAAGTGGATATGTTGAACGCACACGGTGAGGTAATCGTGCGGCAGCCACAGGATTTTGCGGTCAATTATCGCTCGGTAAAAGGTGTGGATGGCGAGTGGTTTTTAAGTGCATTATTACAATTGCCCGAAGGCGATACCGTCGGCAGCCAACAGAAAATTAAAGGCTTACTGGAATGGCGCAACCAAACCCAGCCGACCAATCAACCCAGTTGCGGGTCGGTATTTAAAAACCCAACAGGTGATCATGCCGCGCGGTTGATAGAACAAACAGGTTTAAAAGGTTACTGCATCGGCGGTGCCTGCGTATCGGAAAAACACGCTAATTTTATTGTCAATACAGGCAATGCAACGGCGGCGAATATTGAAGAATTAATCAGCTATGTGCAGACGAAAGTAAACGAGCAACACGGCGTGATGTTATCGACTGAGGTGTGTATGGTAGGTGTGGCAAGCGAGATGAATCATGATTAAAAAACCAGAACAGTTTGGACGAGTTGCTGTCGTTATGGGCGGCACAGCGGCAGAGCGTGAAGTGTCTTTACGCAGTGGCGCGGCAGTGTATCAAGCCTTAAAACAACAAGGCATTGATGCGGTTGCTGTGGATGTTAAAGGTAATATTATTGATGCGTTAATCGGTGTTAATGCCGATAGGGTGTTTAATATCATTCACGGGCGCGGCGGTGAAGACGGGGTATTGCAAGGCGTGTTAGAGGTGCTGGGACTGCCGTATACGGGTAGCGGCGTACTGGCATCGGCGTTGGCAATGGACAAATTAAGAACCAAATTGTGCTGGCAAGGCTACGGCTTAGTGACTCCGAAGTGGTTTTTATTAAAAACGGACGCGGATTTGGATGCCTGTATTGAAAAACTGGGTTTTCCTGTCATCGTTAAACCCGCACAAGAAGGCTCCAGCATCGGCATGAGCAAAGCCAATAATCGCAATGAGCTGGCAAAAGCCTTGAAAATCGCGGCTGATTATCACTGTGATGTGTATGCAGAAGCATGGGTTACGGGTAAAGAGTATACTGTTGCTGTATTATGTGGTAAGGCATTACCTGTGATTCGTCTGGAAACACCGAATGCGTTTTATGATTATGAAGCCAAATACAAGGCAACGACCACCCAATATCATTGCCCGTGCGGTTTGCCTGAACAGCAGGAGCAGCACTTGCAGCAGTTGGCAGTCACTGCGTGTGAAGTGGTCGGCGTGAAAGGCTGGGGGCGCGTGGACGTATTTATTGATGACGCAGGACAAGCCCAGTTGATTGAAGTCAATACTGTTCCCGGTATGACCGACCATAGTTTAGTGCCGATGGCAGCTAAACAGGCAGGCATTGATTTTGAGGCATTGGTGTGGCGGATTCTGGAAACCAGTTTAGGATAAGGAGTTATGACGGCTGCAAAGTTTTTACTGGTAGCGTTATTGTCCGCAGGATTGGCTTGGAAGTATGGGTTTGATGCGCTGGATACTCACTTAAAAACAGCATTGCCTATTAAATATGTAAGAACCGAAGGTGTTTTTCAATATTTAAGCAAGGATGAGGTGAAAACGGCATTAGAACCACTGGTAAAAACGGGTTTTTTTGATATTGACGTGCAGGTCATACACGCGGCAGTATCGGCGTTGCCTTGGGTTGAATCAGTGACAGTGAAGCGGGTCTGGCCTGATACCCTTGATATAAAAGTAAGCGAAAGAAAACCGTTTGTACGTTGGGGAGAAAAAAGTCTGATTAGTCAGCAGGGCGCGGTTTTTACACCGAATAACATAGAGCCTTTTGATGATTTGATGGTACTGTCAGGACCTGAACAGCAGCACATTAAAGTATTGGAAATTATGAAAGGCGTGAAAACCACTCTGGCAGACCAATCGTTGGAATTGGCAGAGTTCAGCATCAATAATCGCGGCGCATGGAAAATCAAATTAGCCAACGGTTTGGAAATATTATTGGGACGCAGTGAGCAGTTACAAAAATTACAACGGTTTTTAAAAACCCTGACTGTATTACAACAAGAACAGATTGATGCAATGGAAGTGGTTGATTTGAGGTACCCTAATGGCTATGCGGTTTCATGGAAAGCGGGAACGCCCGAATTCGACTGGCAGGCGATTGCAAACGGAAGCCCTCAAAACGTAACAATGGGCGCGATAAAGAGCAAATAAAATGGCGAAAAAAACAGAGCGTAATTTAATAGTGGGGCTGGATATTGGAACATCCAAAGTCGCGGCGATTGTCGGCGAGCTTTCCAATGAGGGCAACCTTGAAATAATAGGCATAGGCTCTGCACCGTCACGCGGTCTTAAAAAAGGTGTCGTTGTTAATCTGGAATCCACCGTGCAATCCATACAGAAAGCGGTTGAAGAAGCCGAACTCATGGCGGGCTGTCAGATTACCTCGGTGTTTGCAGGGATTGCAGGCTGTCATATCAGAAGTCTGAACTCCCACGGCATTGTGGCAATCAAAGACAAAGAGGTGACGCAATACGATATAGACCGCGTGATAGACTCGGCGCGGGCGGTTGCCATTCCTGCGGATCAAAAGATTTTACACATACTGCCGCAAGAGTTTGTTATTGATTTACAAGGCGGCATCAAAGAACCCATCGGTATGTCCGGCATACGTCTGGAAGCCAAAGTCCACATGGTGACAGGCAGCGTCAGTGCCTCGCAGAATATCATTAAATGTATTCGCCGCTGCGGTTTGGAAGTAGAAGATTTGGTTTTGGAACAACTCGCTTCCTGCAATGCGGTACTGACGGAAGACGAAAAAGAACTCGGCGTGTGTCTGATTGATATTGGCGGCGGCACAACCGATATTGCTGTTTATTCCGATGGCGCGATTAAACACACAGCGGTTATTCCTGTTGCGGGCGATCAGGTGACTAATGATATTGCCGTGGCATTACGCACACCGACCATTAATGCGGAAGACATCAAGCGTAAATACGCCTGTGCGTTAACGCAGCTCGCCGATGTTGATGGCACGATTGAAGTACCCAGTATCGGTGACCGATCACCGCGCAAAATTTCCGCGCAGAATTTAGCAGAAATTGTCGAGCCGCGTTACGAAGAATTATTGTTGCTGGTACAAGCCGAATTACGGCGCAGTGGTTATGAAGACGTGATTGCCGCAGGGGTTGTCTTAACAGGTGGCAGCTCAAAAGTAATGGGCTTGATTGACTTGGCAGAAGAGATTTTTCATGTCCCCGTCAGAATGGGGGGGCCGCAAAATGTCACAGGATTAACGGAAGTGGTGAAAAATCCGATTCATTCTACTGGCGTTGGCTTATTGATATACGGAAAAGAGCATCAAAATCTGATTGGCAGCAATGATGCCGAAGGTTCTGGATGGTTTGAAAAAATAAAAAATTGGTTTAATGGTAATTTTTAGTGGCTTTGCATTGTACAGCTAAGGGGCAGTAACATGAAATATGAATTAGTAGACACATACAGCGAGACTGCCGTCATCAAGGTTATTGGTGTGGGCGGCGGCGGCGGTAACGCCGTTAATCACATGATTGACGGTAACATTGATGGCGTAGAATTTATCTGTGCAAATACCGATGCACAGGCATTACGCAAACTGAATATCGGCACCATCATACAACTGGGCGTTGAACTCACCAAAGGCTTGGGTGCAGGTACTAACCCAGAAATCGGTCGCCAAGCCGCCGAAGAAAATAAAGAACGCATCAAAGAAGTGCTGCAAGGCGCGGACATGGTGTTTTTAACCGCAGGCATGGGCGGCGGCACAGGCACAGGTGCGATTCCCGTTATTGCCGCTATCGCCAAAGAAATGGGTATTCTGACCGTTGCCGTCGTCACTAAACCATTTCTGTTTGAAGGTAAAAAGAAACAAGCGGTGGCAGAACGCGGCATCGTAGAACTGGAAAAATACGTTGATTCGTTAATCACCATCCCCAATCAGAAATTATTGCCCGTGCTGGGTAATAATGTCTCGTTAGCCGATGCCTTCAACGCAGCTAACGATGTATTATTGGACGCAGTGCAGGGCATCACCGAACTCATCGTTCATCCGGGTATGATTAACGTTGACTTTGCCGACGTAAGAACCGTCATGTCAGGCATGGGCGCGGCAATCATGGGTACAGGCACGGCATCAGGCGAAAATCGCGCCCGCGAAGCCGCTGAAAAAGCCATTGCCTGTCCATTATTGGAAGACATTAATTTACAAGGTGCGCGCGGTATTTTAGTCAATATTTCCGCGTCTAACATGAGCATGGCGGAGTTCAGTGAAGTGGGCAATATCGTCCACGAATTTGCCTCCGAAGATGCGATTATCAAAATCGGTACCGCAATTGATTCATCAGGTTCAGACGATGAAATCAAAGTCACCGTGGTCGCCACAGGCATGGGCTTACCGTCTGTGCAGGCAAAAGCCACCGTTAAATCCATGCAAACCAACATGAGCGGCGCAGTGGATTACAGCGGTTTTGACACGCCGCCGTCAACACGTCAAAGCAGACAGGAAAATCGAGAAGCGCGAACTTTGAACCAACAACCGAAAGGCGATTTGGATTATCTGGATATTCCCGCGTTTTTAAGACGACAGGCGGATTAGTTTTCAGACACAAAAAAGCCCGACTTAAGTCGGGCTTTTTTGTGTGTAAATGAAATGACTGTATCCATTGTTGAGCCGACCTAAACCAGCCAGTAAAGATAATATGCGAATACTGTTAATCAATGCACCTCACTTATCTATAGGAAGCAGAATGGCAGGCGAACATTTGCCGCCTTTAGGCTTGTTATCCATTGGCGGTTCATTAATAGATAAAAGTCACGAAGTTAAATTACTTGATGCTGAATTTGAACCAATGGCATTGCCTGATATTGCGACTGCAACTTTACAATATAATCCAGACATCGCGCTGTTAGGTCATTCGGGTTCAACTTCAGCACAACCCATTATTTTTGAAATTACACAACTTATTCGTCAACAAAATCCCGCTATAACCATTATCCTAGGTGGCGTATTCCCCACCTATCACTGGCAAGAAATACTGGAAACCAGCCCGCAAATTGATTGTATCGTCTGTGGCGAAGGCGAAGAAACCATTGTTAATCTGGTAGGAGCTATCGAGACAAAAACACCATTAGCAGAGGTAAAAGGCATTGCAACCCGTTTGAATGGCGAAATCATAAAAACACCTCCCGCACCGCTGATTAAAAACTTAGATGCTTATCGCGTCGGTTGGGAGTTGATGGAAAATTACAATTACACTTATTGGGGCAAAAAAAAGGCGGTAGTCATTCAATTTTCCAGAGGCTGTCCTTATCCTTGCAGTTACTGTGGTCAAAGTTTATTTTGGCAACAATGGCGACATAGAAATCCACAGTTACTCGCTGATGAAATGGAAATGCTGCACAAAAAATATGGCATAGAAGTGTTCAATTTTGCTGATGAAAACCCTTCCACTAACAAAGAAGCGTGGAAAGCACTTTTAGAAGCAGTGATTCAAAAAAATCTCAAGCTAATTCTCGTCGGTTCAATCAGAGCTGATAATATTGTGCGTGATGCCGAACATTTACACTTATACAAACAAGCTGGATTTGAACGGTTTTTATTAGGAATTGAAAACTATAATGAAGTCGTGCTGGAAAAAATAAAAAAAGCGGGGTCGGTTACTAAAGATAAAGAAGCAATTCAGCTATTGAGAAAACATAATATATTGTCAATGGCAACCTATGTGGTTGGTTTTGGTGAAGAAAAAACGCGAGACTTTTATAATAGCCTTAAACAACTGCTTTATTATGACCCAGATCAAATTCAATTATTGTATGTAACGCCCCATAAATGGACTCCTTATTTTGAGGATGTGAAGGACAAACGCATTATTCAACTCGATCAACGTCTGTGGGATTATAAGCATCAAATTTTGGCAATAGAAAATTTGCCGCCTTGGCTGGTCATTTTATATGTCAAATTGATAGAAATTATCGTACAGCTACGCCCCAAAGCCTTAAAACGATTATTTTTTCATAAAGATACACGATTGCGAGCGGCGATGCGTTGGTATACAAACATTGGTCGGAGAGTCTGGTTTTATGAGTTATTTCAATTTTTCTTCAACGATAAGCATCAAAATAAAGACATAAAAGTCAGTGAGTTCTGGAAATAACGTGTTCTATCAATTATCCACAAACAACGTTTCATTAATCTCTTTTTTAGCTTCGTAAACTGGAACAGCATGACTTACAAACACTTTCCTGAACTTGAATTACTGGAAAAAATTATTGAGCAGTTAGGTGATTATGCCCAAGTGGAGATTCTTGGCACAGTTCCCTATCAGCAGTATGAATTCCCGCTTTATTGTATCAGCTTGGGTTCTACTCGACCTGATGTGCCTGTGCTGGCGTATTTTGGCGGCGTGCATGGTTTGGAAAAAATCGGCTCGGAAATTATTTTTGCCTATTTGCAGACCATTATTGAGCTATTGAAATGGGACGATACTTTTAAGGCGCAACTGGAAAACTCACGCTTATTATTTTTCCCGCTGGTGAATCCAGTCGGGGTATTTTCCAGCACCCGCTGTAACGGCAATGGTGTCGATTTAATGCGTAACTCGCCTGTGCAGGCGGTCGGTGAGCGTAAATTTTACAGTGGACAGCGCATTACGCCGCATTTACCGTGGTATCAGGGTAATCACGAGAACATGGAAATTGAAGCACAGGCATTGTGTACGGCGGTGCGGCGGTGCATTGCACAATCACCGCTTACCATCACCGTGGATTTACATTCGGGTTTCGGTATTCAGGACAGGCTGTGGTTTCCGTATGCGTACTGTCGTGAACCGTATCCCGATATTGCCCAAGCCTTTGCGTGGAAAGAATTATTCGAGCGGTGTTATCCGCACCATTTCTACAAAATTGAACCGATGAGTCAGGAGTATGTGATTGAGGGTGATTTGTGGGATTATCTGTATCAGGAATTTTTACAGAATAATACCGACGGGCAGCGGATATTTTTGCCGCTCACGCTGGAAATGGGGTCGTGGGTGTGGCTGCGCAAAAGCCCCAGACATATTTTTATGCGTCACGGCTTGTTTCATCCGTTAGTCCCGCATCGGCAACAGCGTATTTTAAGACGACATTTAATTTTGTTTGATTTTTTATACCGCAGTTTATTAAATCCCAAGGGCTGGATAACACAGGATGCCCTGCAAAAACGCGATTATGAGCAACAGGCAATGAGGTTATGGTATGAACAATAACTGGTTATTATTGCGCGGTTTAACGCGGGAAGCAGGGCATTGGGGCGATTTTGTCGCGCAAATGCAGCAGGCTTTTCCAGACGCGCAGATTAACACCTTGGATTTATCAGGCAGTGGTGCTTATTATCAGGAAACCAGCCCCGATTCTATCGCCGAGATAACTCAGCTGTTACGCCAACACGCGCTGGAAAAAGGCTATTTGCAGTCGAAACCCAGATTATTAACCTTGTCCTTAGGCGGCATGGTGGCGTGGGAATGGATGCAGCAATATCCCGATGATATTCACAGCGCGGTATTGATGAACAGCAGTCTGGCAACCGTTAATCCGTTTTATCAGCGGTTGCGCTGGCAAAGTTACGGCAAACTGGCGGCTATTGTCTGTCAGTCCGATTGCTATCAACAGGAATTGGCGATTGTAAAACTGGTGAGTAATCTTGCCGCTCAGCATGAAAATGTTGCAGTAGAGTGGGACAACATCCAACGCGCCCGCCCTGTGAGCAAACAAAACGCACTACGGCAAATTATCGCCGCCGCCAAGTACGCGCCTGCACTGGCTAAACCGATTCCGCCGGTATTATTGTTGAATGGCTTAGGAGATAGGCTGGTGTCATCTGCCTGTTCAGCAAGTATCAGCAAACGCTGGTCATTGCCGTTAATCAGCCATCCGTGGGCAGGGCATGATTTATGCCTTGATGATGCGCCGTGGGTGCTAGAACAGTTGCGGGAATGGGTGAAGATAGCTTAATGACTGCCAGTCCTCTAAGGACTGGCAGTCATATTGTAGCGGTAACGCGGTTTATTCTCTGCCGCCAAAGATGCCCAATATTTGCAACAAGCTCAAGAATAAGTTGTACAGTGACACATATAACGACACCGTGGCGCGGATGTAGTTGGTTTCGCCGCCGTGAATGATTTCACTGGTTTGGTATAAAATCATGCCGGACATCAACAAAATAAACATCGCTGAAACCGCCAGTGATAACGCAGGGATAGCAAATACTATTGCGCCAATCATCGCTAAAATAGCAACCAGCATTCCTGTCATCAAGAAGCCGCCCATGAAGCTGAAATCTTTACGAGTGGTTAATGCGTAAGCCGATAAACCCAAGAAAATCGTACCTGTACCCGCTAATGCCATGATGATTAATTCATGACCATTGCTGAAGTTGTGGATGTACATATTTAAAATCGGCCCTAGGGTTAAACCCATAAAACCGGTCAGCATAAAAGTAAACAGCAAGCCTAAGGCGCGGTCGCTGTATTTGGTCGTCAAAAATAACAGACCGTAAAAGCCCACTATGGTGATAAGAAAGCCGAAAGGCGGCAAGTTCATCATCATAGACAAACCTGCGGTCATGGCACTGAAAAACAGCGTCATGGATAATAATAAATAAGTGTTACGCAATACTTTATTGGTTGCCAACGTGCTGGACGCTGACGGATTAATCACGGTATTTGAACTCATGGTGTTAGTTTCCTTTGATGATTGAAAAAACATTATATCGTTCCAATGCTCCAGCGTTGGAATGTAGCTGTTGACGCTCCAGCGTCTTCTTGTATTTCAAACACACAACGCTGGAGCGTTGCAGGATGAAGTCCCACGCTAGAGCATCACTGACATTAAGTTAAGAAAAAACCCCAGCGGGGTAAAATGTTTGTAGCATCAAGCGATTAGACACAACATAACCCCGTAGGGGTGAAATGTGTGTTTTCATCGAACATTTCACCCCTACGGGGCTTTATTGTATTTATATTTTGTTGCTACAACCATTTCACCGCTACGCGGTTATGAACCGTCAGGCTTAACTGTGGGCAGTGATGCTAGAGCATCGGAATTATCAATACATAATGATTCTAATGTGTCACGCCGCTATTTACTAGCAGCACGTTGCCACTGCCCGATTTTTATTTCTAATCCATTCGCTCCAAGAACCCGCGTACAACTTAGAGCCATACAAGCCCGCGTGTTCCATTGCCAAGACATTATGACACGCAGTCACGCCTGAGCCGCAATAATGCACCACTTGTTCAGGTTTAACCTCGCCAATCAGTTGTTTAAATTGAGCGCGTAATTGGTCTGGTGGTAAAAATAAGCCCTGCGCATTGAGATTAAGCTGAAAGGCGCGGTTCAAGGCGTAGGGAATATGCCCAGCCACAGGATCAATCGGCTCTTGTTCGCCGCGATAGCGTTCGGGGGTTCTGGCATCAATCAGCGTGATGGCTTTACGCGCCAGTTGGTTTTCCACTTGCCCTGCGCTCAGCCATAGATTGTCATTCAGGTAAGCTCTGAAACTGGCAGGTTTAATGCGGGGCAGGGCGGTTGTCAGTTCGTAACCTTGTTGTTGCCACTGTTTTATACCGCCGTCCAATACGGCGACATTATCATGCCCCAAAGCGCGTAATAACCACCATAATCGCCCCGCAAACGCACCGCCTGCATCATCATACACCACGACTTGACTATGATTGCTTACGCCCCACGCGCCCAGTTTTTTTGCCAAGGCTTTAAAATCAGGCAGCGGATGGCGACCTGTGGTGTCGGTAATGTGTGATGATAAATCGTTATCCAAATGCGCATAACGGGCATTCGGAATATGTCCGTGGCGATAGGCATAACTGCCTGCCGTGCTGTCAGCGAGCGAAAATCGGCAATCAATAATCACCCAATCAGGCTGGCTGAAATGGTGTAATTCAGGCGCAGAAATCAGTGTGCGGTGGTTCATAGCGTTAGACCTCTAAAATTATTTTGCCGATGTGCTGACTGCTTTCCATGTATTCATGGGCAACGGCGGCTTCATCCAGCGTGAAAGTGGAATCAATAACAGGTTTAATTTTACCCGATGCCAGTAACGGCCAGACGTTTTTATGCAGCTTGTTGGCTATATCGGCTTTAAAGGCATCGTCTCTGGCGCGTAAGGTTGAGCCTGTGATGGTCAGGCGTTTCACCATAATCGGTAATAAATTAATCTCCGCTTTTATACCGTTTTGCAGGGCGATTTGCACCAAGCGTCCATCGTAAGCCAAGCATTTTAAATTACGCGGAAAATAATCGCCGCCGATAATGTCGAGGATGACATTCACGCCTTTATTGCGTGTCGCTTTATGAACCGCAGTGACAAAATCCTGTTCGTGATAATTGATAGCGGTATCGGCTCCGAGTTTTATACAGGCGTTGCATTTTTCCGCAGACCCGGCAGTGACGATGACGTTGGCATGAAACGCTTTCGCCAATTGGATAGCGGTCACGCCGATACCGCTGGTGCCGCCGTGGACTAACAGCGTTTCTTTAGCGCGTAACTGGGCGCGGTCAAACACATTGCTCCACACGGTAAAAAAAGTTTCAGGCAATGCCGCCGCTTCGACAAACGACAACCCTTTAGGTATCGGTAAACACAACAACGCCGATGCCAAGCAATAGCCCGCATAACCGCCGCCTGTCACTAACGCGCACACGGTATCGCCGACTTTTAAATGACTGACCGCCGCGCCGACCAACACAATCGTGCCAGACACTTCTAAACCGAGTATATCGGACGCGCCCGTCGGCGGCGGATATAAACCTTTGCGCTGAGAAATATCAGGACGATTAACGCCCGCCGCCACCACTTTAATTAATACCTGATGACTGGCGGGTTTAGGGGTGAGACGCGCGGTGAGTTGTAAGGTATCGGCTTCAACTTCAATAGCCTGCATGAATTCTGGAATCATCATAAGTGGCGTTCTGGAAAAACAAGGATGGGGTATTATATGCTGGTATTGGCAGATAGATTTAAACGTTGTCCTTAAAACCTGCTAGGTTTTTGAAACCTTGCAGGTTTTCTGAGTATTAAATTAAGTTATCGTTCCAACGCTCCAGCGTTGGAATGCAGCCGTAGACGCTCCAGCGTCTTCTTGTGCTTTAGATGCGCAATGCTGGAGTAAAACAGCTTTAGCTGTTTTCCAATGGCTGAGGCTATTGGACTCCCAGACAATTTTTTAACAATTTTTAACAGGATAAACAATGATTCGTGCAGGTATTGTAGGGGGAACAGGTTATACGGGCGTAGAGCTATTGCGCATTTTAGCACTGCATTCAGAGGTTGAAGTTGCGGTAGTAACATCACGCGGCGATGCGGGTATTCGAGTGGATGCCGTGTATCCGAGTTTACGCGGTCGTATTGACGTGCTGTTTACTGCACCAGAGCTGGAAACCTTGGCAAGCTGTGATGTGGTATTTTTTGCCACTCCCAACGGCACAGCGATGTTAATGGCAGAACAGCTACTGGCGCGTGGCGTAAAAGTCATCGACTTATCGGCAGATTTTCGTTTAAAAGATGCCGCCGAATGGAGTCACTGGTACGGCATGGAACACGCCTGCCCTGAGTTAATCAGTGAGGCGGTGTACGGTCTGCCTGAAATTCACCGTGACGCAATCAAGCAAGCGCGGTTAGTCGCCTGTGCGGGTTGTTATCCGACCGCTGTCCAACTGGGCTTTTTGCCGCTGATTGAAAATGGGCTGGTGGATGTGAATCATCTCATTGCCGACGTAAAATCAGGAGTCAGCGGTGCGGGACGTAAAGCCGAACTGACAGGTTTAATGAGCGAAGTGGGCGAAAGTTTCAAAGCCTATGGCGTGAGCGGACATCGGCATTTACCCGAAATCAGCCAAGGTTTGCGCTTAGTTGCAGGAAAACCCGTCAATCTGACCTTTGTACCGCATTTAACACCGATGATACGCGGCATTCATGCGACCTTATACAGTCAGTTGACCGCCAGTGTTGCCGATATTCAAGCCCTGTATGAGCAACGTTATCAACAGGAAACCTTTGTCGATGTATTGCCGCACGGCGCACACCCCAGCACCCGTGATGTACGCGGCAGCAATAACTGCCAGATTGCCATTCATCAACCGCAAGGCGGCAACACCATTGTGGTGCTATCCGTCATCGACAACTTGGTGAAAGGTGCGTCAGGTCAAGCGGTGCAGGTGATGAACTTAATGTTCGGCTTGCCTGAGGATGCAGGTTTAACCATCGTCGCTTTATACCCTTAGGCGTTGACGGTATTTAAGTATCTGTATTAATGACGGTTTAACTTAATGGCAGGGCGGTGACGATAGGGTATAATCACCGCCATTCTTTTTTATTTTCCAGTGCAGAATATGTCAATCAGTATCAGAAAAATCACTCACGGCGTATTAGTCGGCAATGTTCAAGTCGGAGGCGGCGCACCTATCGTGGTGCAGTCCATGACCAACACAGACACCGCCAACATCAAAGCGACCGTCAAACAAATCATGGAGTTATCCGATGCAGGCTCTGAATTAGTCCGCATCACCGTTAATTCCGAAGAAGCTGCCGCTGCGGTCGCTGAGATTAAAAGTCAACTCATGGCAAAAGATTACAGTGTGCCTATCGTCGGTGATTTTCACTTCAACGGGCATAAATTGCTGGAAAAATACCCTGATTGTGCCGCCGCATTGGATAAATACCGCATCAATCCGGGTAATGTCGGACGCGGCAAAAGTCGCGATCCGCAGTTTCAGCAAATGATTGAATTTGCCTGTCAATACGACAAACCCGTGCGTATCGGTGTCAACGGCGGCAGTTTGGATCAATCGGTTTTAACCCGCTTATTGGATGAAAACCGTAATTTACAAATACCTGAGCCATTAGCCGCTGTCACCCGCAAAGCCATCGTGTTATCCGCATTAGAAAGCGCGGCAAAAGCCGAAGAAATCGGTTTAAGCAAAAATAAAATTATTCTGTCCTGCAAAATCAGCAACGTCCAAGAATTAATCGCTATTTATCAAGATTTAGCCAGCCGTTCTGATTACGCTTTGCACTTAGGTTTAACCGAAGCAGGTATGGGTTCAAAAGGTATCGTATCGTCTGCGGCGGCATTGTCTGTGCTTATGCAGCAAGGTATCGGCGACACCATCCGTATCTCGCTAACGCCTGAACCGGGTGCGTCCAGAACCCAAGAAGTCATCGTCGGACAAGAAATTTTACAGACTATGGGCTTTCGCTCCTTCACGCCGATGGTTATTTCCTGCCCTGGTTGCGGTCGCACTACCAGCGATTATTTCCAAAAACTGGCAATGGATATTCAAACTTATCTGCGCGATCAAATGCCTGTGTGGCGCACCCAATATCCGGGTGTGGAAACAATGGAAATTGCCGTTATGGGTTGCGTAGTCAACGGCCCGGGTGAAAGTAAAAGTGCCAATATCGGCATCAGCTTACCGGGAACAGGTGAATCACCCGTTGCACCTGTCTATGAAGACGGCGAAAAAACCGTCACCCTGAAAGGCGACCGTATTGCCGAAGAATTTCAGGAAATCGTACAACGCTACATCGAAACGCACTACGCGCCTTAACTGACTTTACGCAGACCTGACCGATTGTAAAAATCGGTCAGGTCTCTTCTCACGCTCATTAAAAATATTACGCTTATGCAACAACCCATGTTAAATACCGCCATTCGCGCTGCCAGACTCGCGGGCGATCTTATCCTACGTTCAGCTGATAAAGTGGATCAATTGCGCGTTGACCAAAAAGGCAGAAACGATTACGCCACCGAAGTTGACCGTATGGCGGAACGTGAAATTATCAACATCATCAAAACCGCTTACCCCGACCACGGCATTTTGGCAGAAGAAAGCGGCGTACAAGAAGGCAATGATTACGTCTGGATTATTGATCCCTTAGACGGCACCACCAATTTTATCCACGGCTTTCCACAATACGCGGTGTCTATCGCCTTAAAACACAAAGGCAAGCTGGAAGTCGGCGTTATTTATGACCCGTTGCGTGATGAATTATTTACCGCCAAACGCGGCGGCGGCGCGATGCTCAACAACCGCAAACTGCGCGTTACCCAACCCAACGGCTTAAAAGGCGCGTTGTTAGGCACAGGTTTTCCGTTTAAAACCGACAAACATTTAGACGCTTATACAGGAATGTTCCGCGCCTTGACCACCGAATGCGCAGGCATCCGTCGTGCAGGTTCGGCGGCACTGGATTTGGCTTACGTTGCCGCAGGTCGCTTGGATGGCTATTGGGAAATCGGCATCATGGAATGGGATATGGCGGCAGGTATTTTATTAATTAAAGAAGCGGGCGGCGTAGTCACCGATTTTTCCTTTAATGACAATTATGTCGAATCGGGCAACGTCATTGCAGGCAGCCCGAAAATGCACCAACTAATGTATGCTTTAATTGAACCACACGTTACCGATAGTTTGAAATAAAGACCTTTATATCCACCAAAGACACCGAACAGCACGAAAAAAAGCCGTAGAGACGTGCAGTGCAACGTCTACATTTTTCGTGTCTTTCGTGCTTTTCGTGGACAATTTAAATCACCACTTTTACGGATTATCATCATGAACGAAACCATTTCAAATAATGCCATTATCTACGCCATTCTTGCTTTAAACAGCGAAGTGGATTTACAACACGAATACTTGGAATCGGATGAAGTTCCCGATGATGAGCGCGACAACGAACAAGGCATCTTAGACGACCTCGAACAAGCCTTTATGGAATTCGTCGATATTTACAAAAAACGCTGCAAAGCAGATAAAGAATTACCTGATTTAGATGAATTATTAAACAGCCAAATCTAATTCCCTATGTTCACGCTGTACGGCATAAAAAACTGCTCAACGGTAAAAAAAGCGCGGGATTGGCTGGAGCAACACGGTATCGCTTATCAATTTCATGATGTGCGTGCCGATGGCTTAACGCTGGAACATCTGCAAAATTTTACCGCGCGGGTGGATTGGAATAACTTACTGAATCGAAGCAGCACCAGTTGGCGACAACTGACTCCTGAACAGCAAAGCGATTTGACCTGTGAAAAAGCGATACAGTTGATACACAACACGCCCACTCTGTTAAAACGCCCCGTGTTAGATACGGGCGAGCGTTTGATAGTTGGGTTTAAAAACCAATACCCTCTGTAGGTTGTGGGTGAGGTGCGAACCCCAACATTAACGTCAATTTGTTGGGGTTCGTGCCTACGAGCTACTCGGCTTATAAGGAGCTATCAAGAATGCCTAAGATGCTCAACGCAATATTAGAGCAAGTATCTGATGTATTTTCCAATGAACTACAAAAAAAGCTAAGTATTACCGAAATAAATCCAGAAGCACTCACTGTATGGGTAAAAACATGGAAGTCTATTAGTACAAGACAACCACCAGATGGTGGATGGGATTGGGAATGTAAAACCAGCAGGCTTAATAGAAAATATAGAAAACGCTTGATAAGCATAGCGATATGGGCAAATAATGAATTATGTGGACTTGCCCTGTGCCGAATAAGTAGAGGGAGCGAAGTTATATCAATGTGTTACATAGAAGGCTCACCAAATGGGCAGCATCCGCTTAGAGGCTATGTGTTTCAAATTATCGAAATGATATGCTTAGAGTATGCCGTCATTAAAAAATCAAAGACTATTAGAATTGAAGAACCAATTGATAGTTTGATGGACTTCTATAAATCACAAGGTTATTTATTGAATAAAAAATTATTGTTTGGAAGAAAATTTCTTAAAAAAGACCTAGAATAAATTCTAGTTTAAAATTAGGCGAATATTTGCCGCCTTATTTATAATAATATAAATTAAGTGAATATCATGAATATACCATTATATTATGAAAATATAAGTTTCGAAGAAAGAATTGTTAAGAAAAATTATCTTCAATTTATAGTATCTGTTAATGATAAAAAATCAGAAGAATCAAGGGTTTTATTTGAAACAACGATGCCTTTTCTTTTATTTGCGCCCTTGCTCATTGTACTAGGGATACTATTAGTTCCAGTTTTTATCTCAGTGTTTATTATTGAACAAATAGCGAATATTTTTTCTTTTTTCAAAAGAGATAATTCTGAAATGTCTTACGAGGAAACTAAACAATACTTTGAAGAAGGACATGGTTATTTTAATAATGTAGCTCATGAGAATAAGAAGAAAATAATGCAGAAAATAGAAAATGCACCATTAGGTTTATAACCTACTGTGTACGTTTTTAGCCGAAAAATGTCGGGTTACGCTATCGCTAAACCGACCTGCTCGGCTCATCCTACGCGCTAACCTGACCTACATGGCTGGAGCGTTGGAACGATACACGTTTTGCATCTATATTAGGATGTCTAATAATAATTATGTTGCGAGTTAAAAATGGATAGCATTTTAGAGGTAATAGTTGAATTTATTAAATTTGTACTCTGGTACATTTTTTGGTGTTTAGTGCTATTTAATATCGGACGGATATTTTTATTGTTGGTCACACTAGGCAACTATCCGCACGGAGAAAAATTAGAAAAAGATGTCAATCTTATATCTGGCGTTGGAGTGGGAATTTTGTTTGCTATCTGGTCAACCATTGCAATTTATAACAACTGGAAGCCTTATGCTGGTACAGCAGCGTAGCCCTGTAGAAATAAGGTGTTTCCGACAAACCTATGCGATGTCGGAAACGCTCGCCCTGCGCTACCGCTTGGACGTGCTTATTCCAACCTACGATTTTAAACACCCCCGCTGGAATAATTGGGGTTAGCGTAAAATAAAGTGTAATTGCACGAACACCGCCTATTTAGCGCGGCAAAACGTGACAGCATCAATAGATAACTAAACGGGTAAAACGATGGCAACTTTAACTTTTGATACGCATGAATTTGTTAAAAAGCTCAAAGGTGTTGGGTTTAGTGAGGAACAAGCCGAAACGCTGACTGATTTACAAAAAAACAACCGTGCTTAACACTTTGGAGCAGGCGCGGCATGATTATGAGCTGGACGATTTAGCCACCAAGCGTGATTTAAAAGAGACTGAATTAAGGCTTGAATTGAAAATTGCTGAAACTAAAGCGGACTTAATCCGCTGGGTAGTGGGTTTGGGATTGCTACAAATAACAATTATCGCAGGGCTACTTTTTAGGCTGACAGGTAAAATATGAATTAGAATAATTTTCTAGTTCCCACGCACCGCGCTGTGTTAAAACAGCATTCAACATTCTCTAAAATTCGTTGGGTTGCGAAACAGCCGCAACCCAACCTACATCCAAATTGAACCATGACCCAAACCCTAGAACTTTTAAAAGACTTAATCCGCCGCGAATCAATCACCCCTAATGATGCTGGCTGTCAGGATATGATTGCGGCTTACTTAACGCCACTGGGCTTTAATGAAGAACGGCTGGATTTTAACGATACGCAAAATATCTGGTTGCGTCGTGGTACGGCAAAACCGTTATTAACTTTCCTTGGACATACCGATGTCGTGCCGACGGGCAAGCTGGAATCGTGGGATTCGCCGCCGTTTGAACCCACCATAAGAGACGGTCAGTTATACGGACGCGGCACGGCAGATATGAAAGGCGGTATTGCGGCTTTCATGACGGCGGTAGAGCGTTTTATTGCCAAACACCCCGACCATCAAGGCTCAATTGCCGTCATGCTGACCAGTGATGAAGAAGGCATTGCCACCAACGGCGTGGTGAAAGTCGTGGAAGTGTTAGAACAACGCGGCGACAAAATCGACTGGTGTTTAGTCGGTGAACCGTCCAGCGATAAAAAAATCGGTGATGTGATTCGGGTCGGGCGGCGCGGTTCGTTATGCGCTAAATTGACGGTAGCAGGTGTGCAAGGTCATGTCGCGTATCCAGAACTTGCCGACAATCCGATTCATCGGTTTGCCCCTGCATTAAAAGCCTTAACCGAAGAAGTCTGGGATAACGGCAATGCGTTTTTCCCGCCCACCAGCTTGCAAGTGTCTAATATTAACGCTGGAACTGGTGCGGAAAATATTATTCCTGCCAGTGTCGAAGTGCTGTTTAACCTGCGTTTTTGTACCGAACTGACCGAAGACATGATTAAACAACGGGTTCACGCCATTTTTGATAAACACGGTTTGAACTATGATGTGGAATGGCGATTATCGGGCAATCCGTTTTTAACCTCAGGCGGCGAGTTGATTGAGGCGGCGCATAAGGCAATTAAAACCGTCACAGGTTTTGAAACGTTGGACGATACAGGCGGCGGCACGTCAGACGGGCGTTTTATTGCCCCGACAGGTGCGCAAGTGATTGAACTGGGGCCGTTAAACGCCAGTATTCATAAAATCAATGAACATATCGGCGTGGATGATGCGGACATTCTGAGCGACATTTACGAGCAGATGTTGGTTGAGTTGCTGAGCTAAGCAATATCAGACCTCCTAGGTTTTAAAAACCTAGGAGGTCTCGCGTTTTGATGAAGACATCGTTCCAACACTCCAGCGTTGGAATGCAGCGTTAGACGCTCTAGCGTCTTCATGTGTTTTAGCGTCGCAACGCTGGAGCGTTGCAGGATGAATTCCCACGCTGGAGCGTGGGAACTATAAATGAAGTTTTTTCGTGCCTTTAGTGGACAGATGCTGTTATTTCACAAAACAACTGTGTTGCGCATACTCTTCCGCTTCTTTCATGCGGGTTTTTAAATCTTTTGCCTGTGATGGATCACGAAATACCCCTCCTGCATCACCCGCTTGTTTGCTCAGATAGCCGAATGTTTTGGCGGCTTCAAAATCAGCAAACGACAGTTTTTCGGCGATTTTGTCGATTTTGCACCCGCAAGCGTATTGCGTGACGTAATTCATTTTGCTCAAATTGCCGTCTTTTTGCGCGATACAATTCAACACATATTCCACGCGGTCACGGGTCGGATAATCATTCATTAAAGGCGCGGTGGGTGTGGTTTTCGCGGCTTTTTTCGTTTTTTTGGCAGCAAGCGCGTTGCCGCTTAAGGTCATGATTAAGGCAATGCTTAAAATGGATAATAGAGTTTTGTTTTTCATGTAAGGCACTTATTCCTAATGGGTCAAAAAGTAGTGAGGGTATTGTACTATGAACAATTCAGCAAAAATAACAGGCGTGATTTTAGCAGGTGGCTTGGCGCGGCGGATGAATCACCAAGACAAAGGCTTGGTGTGTTATCGCGGTCGTCCGCTGGTCAGTTATGCGATTGCCGCACTCGCGCCACTGGTGGATGAGACGATTATCAACGCCAATCGCCACCATGAACACTATCAACAATTCGGTTTGCGGGTAGTGGCAGATCAAACCGCCAGTTTTGACGGCCCGCTGGCGGGTATTCTAACCGCAATGCTGAATACCGATGCCGAGGTGTTGTTGGTTGTGCCGTGTGACGCGCCCTTGATGACCAGCGAACATTTACAAAAATTAGTAACGACCCGTGCGGCGTTGAATGCGGATGTGGCGGTGGCATTTGACGGTGAACGTCTGCATCCTGTGTTTTTAGCCATTCATAGCCGCTTACAGACCAGCTTACAGGATTATTTAGCCAGCGGTGAGCGTAAAGTGCAAACGTGGTTAGCACAACACCACGCAGTACAGGTCGATTTCAGCGCATCACCTGAGATTTTCACCAATGTTAATACCTTGACGGAGTTGTCTTTGTTGGAAGCCATGTAGATTTATTTATTAGCAAGCCGATATACTTTGTATTCGGCGCGTTTTAACAGCTGATTGTCTGAGTCTGCATCAGGTTCAAACACGCTTTCAACATAAGCCAAATCAATATCAAAACCTGCTGAATACAGGGTTTTGATTTCTTCGTCTACCGCTATGGCTTGGTTCAAGGTCGCATTTTCTGCCGCGTCTTCGACGGTCAGTAAAAAAATATTGGCGGTTTTCGGTACGAGTCGCTTTAACTGCGCGACATAAAGATGACGAATATTTTCTGGCAACGCCGTCAATGCAGAGCGATCATAAACGGTATCAAATAGCCCCACATCTGCTTTAGTTAATGCGAAGTAATCGCCGCATATAATGCTGAGGTTGCCACAATTCCAAAGTGTAAATTGACCCATGCGCCGCTTAATGGGTTTTAAATGGTTCTCGCGAAAAAAAGCCCGCACGGCAACAGGACTTAATTCAACGCCAATCACTTCATGACCTTGTTGAGCAAGCCAAATCATATCCAAACTTTTACCGCACAGTGGCACAAATACCCGACTGCCACGCGCCAAATCAAGACTAGACCAGAATTTGCTAAGCAACGGATTGACGACTGTCTGGTGAAAATCGGTGCGCTGGTCGCGCCAGAATTGCAGCCAAAGGTGGTTGTCGCAACTGCTCTGGAGTAGGTTGCTGGCAATGGTTTCAGGTTTAACAGGATAATCGGGCATAATGTTTTTTCTCATAGAAGAAACCCGTAAGACAGGTAATCGTAGAATGGATTTTGCAAGCTCTAGCCGTCTTACGGATTGTGTTGAGTTGCCAAAAAGCGGCAACCCAACCTACACGACTATGGGTTAAAAGACGCAATCTGTGGTAATTCCGAACGATGTTTATAAAACTTTAAGATAGTTTTCGCCGTGTCATTGATTAAAATTTGCGCACAAAAATCAGCATACCAATTGAAGTTTGTAGTCACATTGGTTAGCACTTCAATAGATAACTGAGTTCCATTGCCTACTGGCGTGAGGGTATACGAGGTTGCGGTCATATTGAAATAGCGACCACCTATCACAATATGGTCGTCTAGCGAACCAGATGGAAACGAATCAGGTCTGAAATGATAGTTCCATGCGATATGTTTGTTTAGCTCCCATGCTGTGATGGTTTCATCAAATGACACTCCGCGTTCCCAACGCAGTTTTCGCAATCCTCCCACTTTAGCTTCAATAGTTCGCGCCTCAATGGGATGAGGTGCGCCGATAAGATAGACCAATCCCCCATCAAGTTCTTTAGGTTGAATATCGGTCGGAAAGTTGATGTGATGCCAAACTGTTGCAGGGGAGGCTGCAATGTAAATAGATTGTGTTGTAGTTTGGTAGGCGGTGACGGGCGGTAAGCGATTTTCTATAGGTGCTGATAAAAAGGGCAAAACAAGTGTGACTGATAAAAGTTTAGAGCTATGTGAACCACCAAATAGGGACATCAATACACCGATAATGCCGCCAATCACCGTAAGTATCAGAAATATAGGTGCTGCCATTACAATGCAAATTGTGCCTTCGCGTAATATTGCACCCGCCGCAAATACGAAAAGTGCTGTAGATAATGAGGGTAAGATGGTGGGTCTTAGCAAGCTTGCTGAATTTTGACGTGTAGCGGAAAAGCCGACTAAAATCCCTATGGCGATAGGAATACCTGCAAGAAATGACACTAACATAAGTCCACTGACACCATGAGTTGGCTCAGAAAATACTTTCTCGAAAAACTTATATCCTATTACGCCGTAGCTTGCGCCGAGAGCCATAATTATGATGCTGACAATCATTTTTAAATTCCATTTGATTAATCTCTCCACATCTCCAACTTCTCCATCGAATTTATCCGCAAGTTCAACTTCGGGTTTTGATTCAATTTTATCCTGCATTTTTATTCCTCTAAAAAACAGCCTTGTAGATCGGAATAAGCCTTATTGAGCGTGAGCGAAATAAGGCGTTTCCGACAAACCTATGCGATGTCGGAAACGCCCGTCCTGCGCTACCGCTTGGACGGTCATCACCGACCTACTTTGGAATATAAAGCCCAAAACCAGTTTTGGACTCCAACACATCAAACACTTTCCTGCCAGCGTTGATACAGAACATACCACACCAGCGCACTCTGTATACCCATGCAAATAATGGAAATGCCCATGCTGTCGGCGACTAGCGGGAAAAATAATGCCGATACCGCTTTTAAATCCGCCGCCGCGAATATGCCGGGTAATACGCCGTAGAGTAATACGAATGACAGCAAGGTCAGGCTGAATGCGCGTTGTGGGTTTTTGCCGAAGCTGAAAAACAGGAAGATGCCGATGTCGCGTAGCAGGAACAATAAAATGGTGATTGGGTAAACGTGCAGTTCTTCAATATCGGCGGGATGTGTAAACGATAGCGGTAATGCCACGACCGCCGCTAGGACAAAGGTGACGCACCATAACGGCAGTTCTTCGGCGGCGCGTTGCCAGTTTTCCTGTGTGATGTAGGTGAGCAGACGTTTAATGCGCATCGGTTCGTTATATTCGGTAAACACAATCAGGTAGCTGAGGGTTAAGCAGATGGCGAACGCGGTGGTATAAAAATACTCGCTAAAATGCTGGGCTTCGATAAAGCCACCTGCGTACACCATCAGAAACAGCGCGAACGCGAACCACACCCACGGTAAGGTGCGGATGCGTAACTCTTGCGCCATGAGGCGATAATTGCCGACTACACACCAGAACAACGCCCAGCAGACGGTCATTAAAGTTAAAAACTGGCTGGTGGTGCTAATGCCGTACCAACTGGCATCGGGCATAGCTTGTAAGGCTTGCGGGTTGCTTGATAACGGCATAATCCATGAGCCGATGGTAAACGCGGCTATGATTGCCAAGCCTGTGATGACGGAATTGCTGTTGATTTGCCCTTTGCGCAAGGCAATCAGGCTGAGTAATAAGCTGATATTCTGCACCAGTAAGCCGCTGGTAATCGCGTAGCCGTACACCCACAATAGATTGCCGAGATTGTTTGCAGACAAGCCATAAACCAGCAAGCAGATAACGCCGCCATACCACACGACCAAGGTACTGCCCAATAATTTACCGCACACCATTGTCCACGGGTCTAATGCGGATAAGCGTTGCGTGTCCCATGTGTGACTGCGTTGCTCTTCCAGTACGCTGTCTACCGCTTGCCGCGCTCCCCAAAATGACACCATCAATAAGAATAAACCTAAGGCGGTTTGGGCGGTGATGCTGACTTCGTTATGCGTCTGGTTATCGAGAAAATAGGTGAGGGTGAAGATGATGCCTAAAATCAGCGGCACACCGACAAGGCGTGCTTGAGAAAATTCTAATTGCAGTTGACGTTGAAATTCAGGATTCAGATTCATGCGCGGTGCCTAATGGTGTCCAGATAAGCGTCTTGTAAATTGCTAGTGATTTTAGCGAATTCACACACAGGTAAGTTGCGGGCTAACAGGGTGGTTAATAGTTGATGGTGTTGTACGCTGTCGCCTTGTATTTGCAGCCACGCGGCTTGATTGCCCTCGGTTTTTAATACCGTGAGCGTGTCTATGGATTGCAATACGGCGGCGAGATTGTCCACAGGGGCGGCGAGTGTCAGTTTGAAATCTTGGGTGTGCGCGTGGCTGGTGGTTTTAATCGCCACTTGTTCAATAATTTTCCCTTCGCGCAGCACTAACATATCGGTGCTGTAGGCTTCCAGTTCGGCGAGAATATGTGAGGACACCAACAAGGTCATGCCCTGTTGTTGTAAATTCAAAAACAATTCCGCTAGTTCGTGACGGGCTTCTGGGTCTAAACCCGATGCGGGTTCATCGAGCAATACCACGCGCGGCGAGTGAATAATGGCTTGTCCGATAGCCACCCGTTGGCGCAAGCCGCGTGATAATGTACCTGCCAATACGTCCAGACGGTCATTGATGTACAGACCGCTACTCACTTTGTCGATAGCGGCGGCGCAGTCTGCTTCGGCGATACCTTGTGCGCGGGCGACATAATGCAAACATTGGCGCACCGTCAGGCGGTCATACAATCCGAAAAAATCCGATAAATAACCGATGATACGGTGGCATTCGCGCGGGTGTTCCAGCACATCAATACCATTAATGCGGATGTTGCCGCTCATGGGTTGATCCAACGCTGCCATACAGCGTAGCAGCGTGGATTTACCCGCGCCGTTGGGCCCGACTAATGCGGTGATGCTGCCTTGTGGAATATGAAAAGATACCTCGTCCAACGCCCTGAGGTTAGGGTATTCAAAAATTAACTGCTCGACATTAATCATTATGCTGGGGTGTGGGTAGTGGTTGAAAGACGGTTGGATTTTGGCACACTCTGGCAGAAATAAGAAACCGCGTGTGACACTGGCATCATGATGGCAACTCGACGATGAATGACTTGATTTGATACCAGATGATGCCAATCGCTTCATGGACAAACAGCGAACTACAGCCTAATCCTGCCGCCGTCGGTAAAAAAGCCAGCATATCAATCTGATAGCGGGTAGTAAAAACAGTGGGGGCTTCGACCACCTGAAATCCCGCGCGGCGAAAGGCTTCGGCGGCACGAGGCAGATGCCATGCCTGCGTAATCAGGTAAATTTTGCTAATGCCCGCTTTTTGTAAAATATCAAAGGTATAACGGGCATTTTCAAAGGTATTATCGGATGAATCTTCCGTCCAGCTAACGGGAACACGAAAATCCTGCTCCAGTATGTCGCGCATTTGGTGGCTTTCAGACACGCTATTGCCCAGCGGTTTACCGCCCGTGACTAAAATGGGACGATGGGTTTCACGGTACAATTTTGCCCCGTAGCGCAAACGTAATAACGTACCTGTCCCCGCAATGTCCTGATTGGCATATTCGGGCGCGTGAAAATAACTGCCGCCGCCCAGTATCACAATAGCTTGCGCGTCAGGCGGCGGGTCAGACAGCGGTGTGGCGCGGGCTTCCAGCCATTGCAATGCGCCCTCTGACACATAAGGCGTGGCACACAACCACAGCACTGCCAATGCACCCATCAGTAAGCGTCGCGCCTGTTTTGGGTAGTTGGGCAGTAGCACAATACTCACTGCCATTAGCACAAATAAACTCAGCGGCGGTAATAAAAAGACAGTAATCAGGTTAGTGAAAAACCAAGACATAAAACAGAACCATTCAAGTAAGCTGAAAAACCATCTTACCGTAAAAAATTCGCTTACTTTACTCTCTGTGCGGGTTTAATTTTTCCAAACACACTAATTTCCAATCAGGTTGCACCGCAATCAGCAACGTGATTTGTACAAAACCTTGTTGTCCGTCCGTTGGATGGTTAAATTGGCGTTCGCCACCTTCACGTTTTAAGACCGTTTGGGTTTGCCAATAGTCAGCAAATTCTGGGCTTTGGGTTAATAACGCATCAATCAATTGCTGCATCATGACATTTTGCGGATGACGACTGTAATCGGCGCGAAATTCTGCCACTAGACGTTGAGCGCGTTCTGCCCAATCGGCAATCAGGGTTTTAGCGGTGGCGGATAAAAAGACAAATTTCAATAAATTACGCTCGGTGGTCGATTCATCTAACCAACCGATAAATAATTCTGCGGCTTTCGCATTCCACGCCCGCGCCGTCCAGCAATCATCCAGCAAATAAGCGGGTTCAATAAAACCTGACGGTAACAATAACCATTCGGGTAACACATCAATGGGCAAAATTTCGGGTTCTAATGGATCACGTTTTCCTGCTAAATCAAATAAGGTGACTCGTTCAGCAGGTGTCAAGCGCAGCGCGTCAGACAGTCGTGCCAATGCCGCAGGTGATGCCGCCACGTCACGCCCTTGTTCCAACCACGTTATCCACGTTGCGCTGACTAATGCCGCGTCGGCTAATTCTTCACGTCGCCAGCCTGACGTTCTGCGTCGCGTGGTCGCTTTGGTTGGCGGCGGTAAATGTTCACGGTGCGCTCGAATGAATGCACCTAATAAACGCCGAGGATTTGATTCAGTCATGGGAGTTTTTATACCAGTATAAAATATCATCTTGTACCAGTTTAAAAATAAGAAAACAATAGCCTCGCGTTATTTACTAAATGGATAAAACAGCTAAAACGGCGGTACTCCGTTAAAATACACAATAATTTAAAACACTACTTGGAAATACCATGAAAAAAACCATGTACGAAAAAATTTGGGACAGTCACCTCGTCGTCGATGTCGAAGGTCAAGCTCCTTTAATCTATGTTGACCGTCATTTAATGCACGAAGTCACCAGCCCGCAAGCCTTTGAAGGTTTGAAAATCTCAGGACGCAAAGTGCGCAATCCGCACAGCATTTTAGCGACAATGGATCACTGCGTACCGACCAAAAACCGCAATTTACCGATTGCTGATTTGATTGCCAGAAAACAAATCGAAGTCATGGCAGAAAACTGCAAAGAAAACGGTTTGAATTTATACGACATGAAAAACCCCAACAACGGCGTAATTCATGTGGTTGTGCCTGAGCATGGCTTTGTGCATCCGGGTATGGTGGTGGTGTGTGGCGACAGTCACACCGCAACACATGGCGCGTTTGGTGCGTTAGCGTTCGGTATCGGTACCTCCGAAGTCGAACACGTTATGGCAACGCAAACCTTGCCGCAAAAAAAATCCAAAACCATGTTGGTGCAAGTCAACGGTACATTATCCAAATACTGCTCAGCCAAAGACATTGCTTTAGCCATTATCGGCAAAATCGGCACCGCAGGCGGTACAGGTTACGTTATCGAATATGCGGGCGATGCGATTAAAGCATTGAGCATGGAAGGACGCATGACGCTGTGCAACATGGCAATTGAAGCAGGTGCGAGAGCAGGTCTGGTTGCTCCTGATGAAAAAACCTACGAATACCTGAACGGCAAAGAATTTGCTCCAAAAGGTGACAACTGGGATTTGGCAATGGCTTACTGGAAAAGTTTACCCAGTGATGCAGGTGCAGAATTTGACGCTGTCATTACCTTGGATGCCGCTGATATTGCGCCACAAGTCTCATGGGGAACTTCACCTGAACAAGTGATTGGCGTAAATGCCAACGTACCTGCACCTGACAGTTTCGACAACGATGGCAAACGCAAAGCCTGTGAATCTGCCTTAGCGTACATGGGCTTAACGCCTAATATGCCGATTACCGACATCAAAATTGATTACGTTTTCATCGGTTCATGCACCAACGGACGTATCGAAGATTTCCGCAGTGCTGCCGAAGTTGCCAAAGGCACAACAGTGGCTGACGGTGTAACTGCGATTGTTGTTCCGGGTTCTTATCATGTTAAAGAACAAGCCGAAAAAGAAGGTCTGGATAAAATCTTTATTGATGCAGGTTGGGAATGGCGTGAGCCGGGTTGTTCCATGTGTTTAGCCATGAACGGCGACGAACTCAGCAAAGGACAACGTTGTGCCTCTACCTCCAACCGCAACTTTGAAGGTCGTCAAGGTAAAGGCGGCAGAACTCATTTAGTATCACCCGCAATGGCCGCCGCCGCTGCCGCCGCTGGTCATTTTGTTGATATACGCAACCTATAAGGACTTAAGATTATGCAACCTTACACAAAACACGAAAGCACTGCCGCGTTAATGAACCGCAGCAACGTCGATACCGATCAAATCATTCCGAAACAGTTTCTGAAAAAAGTAGAACGCAGTGGTTTTGGTCAACACTTATTTCACGACTGGCGTTTTAATGATGACGGTAGCGACAACGCCGATTTTGAACTGAACAAACCTGTCTTTAAAGGCGCGAAAATTCTGGTCGTCGGCGATAACTTCGGTTGTGGCTCATCGCGTGAACACGCACCGTGGGCAATCGCCGATTATGGTTTCAACACCATCATCTCCACCAGCTACGCCGATATTTTCTACAACAACTGTTTTAAAAACGGCATTCTGGCAATTATCGTCAGCCAAGCACAACTCGACGCGTTAATGGCAGAAATCGCCGCGAACGAAGGCGTGAAATTCACCGTTGATTTAGAAAATCGCCAAGTCATTACGCCAGCAGGTAACGGCTTCACCTTTGAAATCGACCCATTCCGTCAAGGCAATTTATTAAGCGGTTTAGATGATATTGGTTTGACACTGAAACACGTTGATAAAATTGACGCTTATGAAGTGAAACACAAACAAAGCTATCCTTGGCTTTGGGCGTAAAACCCACCACTCGTTCCCACGCGCCGCGTCACTGCCATTAAGTTAAGAAAAAATGCCATTAAAAACAACGCTTTTTCTGGCGTTTTTGATAATTCAATGACACTCTGGCAGACGACTTTTTGCGTGGGGGTTTACGGTGTTTTCTTGCTAAACAGGGATTAGAAAGAAACAACGCGGTTAG
>Ga0208116_1000021_pt1 | contig 132221 bp, 119 predicted proteins | sample LakWasMeta9_HOW4_2_FD_183859 | JGI IMG/M metagenome (GOLD analysis project Ga0208116, IMG submission 183859) | Freshwater sediment methanotrophic microbial communities from Lake Washington under simulated oxygen tension - Sediment Metagenome... | ecosystem: Environmental > Aquatic > Freshwater... | reverse complement strand
ATGTATTTCTTTGCCAACTGTCTGCCCCATTAATGTACAAACGGAGTATATGAGGGCAATTACCCGTCAAATCAAGAATGACTGAGTACTAGATGAGTTATTTCTCCAAAAAAAAACCCTCGCTTCCTATTGGAAACGAGGGTCTCAATTCCTTAACTAACAACCAAAGTTGTCAGTTAATTATTTCATTAGATGAAAGATGGAATTAATGGAGCGTCTACCATAACCATTTGACGGTTGCCAGCTTCATCAAAGAAGAATAACAAGCCAGCAAAACGGCTGTCTGGATCATAGATCAAGTCAGCTAAACGGTAAACTTCCCAAGCAGCGTCAGAAGCAGTAACTTGTACAGTTCTTGAAGTGCCTGGAGCAATTGGGCTGTTATCGCTAACAGTCAAACCGTCTTCAGCCAACAAGTCATCTGGATAGCCTGTTTCATCAACATGAACTTTAGAGTCTAAGAAACGAACACCAGCAGTGTTGAACTCACCCAAACGTACAGCTGAATCACCATTATTAGTGATAGTCAGTGTCATTTGCATAGCACGACCTGGTACACGATAAGTTGCATCTTCAACTTTAACGTTGACTGTTTTAGCAGGCATTTCAATTGGTTTCATGCCACGCAACAAACCAGCTTGCAAAGGAGTTGTTACAGGATAAGCTGCGTTTGTGCTGCTCATACCGAAAGCAACAATCGCCATAGTACCTGCTGCAAAACCCATAGCAACTTTCTTGTCAAGAGCAGTAATCAAAGAGTCTGCCTTGCCAGCTTCCATAGCAATATGACGTGGTATGAACATTGGTTTACGAGCCCAATATGCCAACCAAGCCAAACCTAAGGCATACCAAAAAGCGTGCCAGAAGTAAGTGTTGCTCAGATTATACGTTTCCAGGTTGATAGTATCACCTAATAACGTAGTAACTGGGTTAACAAATGATCCCATAGAACCAGTAACAGTTACCCATTTACCTGGACCGATGATTGGACCACCACCTTGTACGTTCATCATAGTGTGTACGTGCCAGTCACCTGGACGACGTGCTTTCAACAATACTTTAAACTCATAAGTTTCACCCAGTTCCAGAGAAACTGAACGAGGAACTAATTGACCGCCGATCCAAGAACCTTGACGAATAAATACAGGTCCAGGAATACCGATGTTCAAGAAAGAAACTTCTGGTTTATCAACAGTTTCAGGCCATCCCGCGAAAACGTGGAACTTACCGGAAATTGTCATAGTGTCGTTAACAGCTACTGTATCTTTTGACCAGTTCAGGTCAAACCAGTGAATTGTACGCATACGCATAAATGCAGCTTGCGACTTTTCACCATGAGCAGATGCAGTTGGTGTGTAAAACATCGCTGCCGTAACAGTTATCAGCAGTGCGACAAAGGATAATTTAGCAACCTTGTCTTTAATTAATTTCATATATCCTCCTCTATAATAGAGAATCTATAGTTTTTAGAGTATCTAATGTCAACAGCCTAATTAGCCTAGCCAACATCAGTCTTTTTGTGTGTTTCTTAAAACCAAGTGCTTACGCGCTTTGGGTGAATCCAGTACCCGCAAACCACTTGCCGAAAAAATGCCACAAGAAGTAGATCAAAATACTCACGAAACCAGAGAAGAACGCTGATACTGGAGCAACGTCTTTACCGAAAGTTCTTAATGTACCTTTTTCAACCATTCTGATGTACTCAGGAGTACCAGTTCTTACGTAGTGGTAACCTTGCAAGTCAGCAAGTGTCATCATCATGCCATTGTATTCAACAGGAACATGTAATGGAGCAATGATTGGCCAGTTGCCAGGATAGAACAACAGACCCCAAGCCAAACCGCCAAGAACAGCAGTCAGTGTCATGCTGCCTGACAGCATTAAGATTGCGTCAAGAACGATAGCGCCTGGCATCAAGTTTGATGGGAAGCAGAAATTTACTGGGAAATAAGTCCAACCCCAGAAGTTCAAATATCTGTTGACCCACTCACCTAAGAGAAGACCCAATACACAAACAACAGCGCCGAATGGCAAACGGTAACGCCACCACAAGCTCGCTTGAACAGCAGCAGGGAAAGTGATTGAAACGATTGGCGCTACAGTTACCCATAGACGTCTATCTTTCCAGTCAGTCCAGAAATCCCAGTCACCACCAGTTAACATATAGTGAATGTGATAACCACCAAGTACAACAAAGAACAATACAAATAGAATTAGCCAGTCGAACGTGCGTGAAACTTTAACGGCTTCAGCGCGTGAACGTACAGCTGATTGAGATGCGCTCATTAGCTTACCTCCTAAAGGATTTAAATTATTTTTATTAATTGACTATCTTCACTTTAGCTGTTTCACTCCGAAAAAAGCGAAACAGCCGGGAGGAGATAGTAATTACAACCAAGACTTAATTAAGCTAAGTCTTTTTTCAGAAGCTTAGCTATTGCTGCAACTTCTGTGTTCACAACCCCTAATATACCTAAAGCAGCCCATCCGAAGAATACGAAGCCGTAGTGTAAAGGAGCAACAAACAGTTCTTCCATAAACCAGAAAGTGTGACCCCACTCATTCAAACCAACATTTGGCAGAATCATGAAAGGACCAACGATCACAACCATATATTGCAGGTGCAAACCTTGCTGATAAGTAGGAAGTCTGGTTTTTGCATACAAGAAAGCAGCGCCACCAGTGATGATGTAGATTGGATAGCTCAAGTAGAATTCGATGATGTGACTTGGTGTAAAGTCAGTGTCACGAACGATAGTTTGATGCCATGTACCATCTTGCTCTGTAAAGTAGCTAGCGCCGTAGTAGATAGCGAAAGCATACATTACCAACCAAGTCCAATGAGTAAAGTGTCTTCTCAACTCTTCTCTTGGTGTGATTGACATTACTTTACGGTCACGAGTTTTCCAGATGTAACCCCACAGGATACCTGCAGTTGCAACTTCTAAAACGAACTCGATATAAAGAAAGTTCATCCAATATGTTTCGAATTCAGGTGCGAATGAATCCAGACCAGCTGACCAGCCATAGACGCCTTCATACCAACGAACCCAAGCATAGAACACTACATATAACAGTGATCCGAGGATCATGTTTCTTTTGTTTAACAGCGGTGCTTCCGCAGCATCAGCTCTCACTGATTCAGTTGTAGCTGCCATTTCTACCTCCAAAAATTATCAAATCCCCAACTTGTGATAGCCAGGGGTTATAGTTACAACTCCTTTTTTTCACCGGAACCATAAAACTTTAAGGACCAATGACACTAAGTCAATTTAGTGAGCTGTCAGTCTACCAGCTCAATTAGCCTTGTCAAGTCAAAAACAAACACCAAATTAATTTCCTTGACCCCGGACTTTGTCTGGCAAATTCCTCTACACTTAAAACATTGATTCCTGTTAGAATTAATTTCAATTTTACTTTTTCGAAACCGAAACCATGAAGAAATACACCCTCTTATTTTTTATCGTTAGCTTAGGAATCTTGCTTTTAGTGCAAAGCAAAGTTGTCATGCCCCTCGTTTATAAAGTGATTCAATCAGACTTATTTCTTGTTGACAGCAAAGACCAGGGCGGACAAGATCCCATATCCAACTCATTAACTAAGCTCGCTTTCTCACACTGCAATAACTTCATCAGATCCAAGCTTGGCTCTGATGTGTCTGTTAATTTTCCAGAAAAACCTCTGAATGCATGGAGCCTAGGAAATTACCAATATGTCGTTAATGCCGAAATCGATATCACAAGCGCCACCGCAAGCACTGTTACTAAAAAATATGTCTGCCGCATTAATTATAAAAATGGCGATAATGAAGAAGGCTCTGTTGATTTTGCCAACTGGTCTATTGAAGGTTTGTCTGGCTTAGATTCTTTTTAAAATAGTTATTTGCTGACATCACCACGCAACAGCACATCCCCTGCTTTAACAAATCAGCTATTGCATGGACTCTTTACTTAAGCCCAATACATAAAGAAGAGCAGGGAAAGGAGTCGTGAAACCAATACCTCCAAAAGCTAACAGCCATAAAGCAGAAAGCCAGTGCAACAAATGTTGCACTGGCTTTCTGCTTTATGGCTGCCTACAAAATCAAAACGGTTAACATACCTTTTTGCATATATGCATCAAAAATACCAATCCATATATTTACTAAATTGCGGCATAACGAACTTTTTGTGGCAATGCTAGGATCAGCTACCCAGCATAAGTCCACAAAATTTATTTGCCGTATTTTTTACGGAATTTATCTACTCGCCCCGCTGTATCAACAACGCGCTGTTTTCCTGTATAAAAAGGATGGCATGCAGAGCAAACCTCAACCTGCAAATCCTTACCCAATACAGAACCGGTTTCAAATTTATTACCGCAACCACAGGTTACAGTAATTTGTTTATATTCTGGATGAATTTCTGGTTTCATATCACTTTCACATTACCCACAAGGGCTACGACTTATTAGAGAACCCCGTATAATACGTATTTCATTTAAAGTTCGCAACTCAATTATATTTATGCGTATTATTACTTTAGATGCGAACGGCATCCGCTCCGCGGAGCACAAAGGTTTCTTTACATGGATGCAGCAACGAGACACTAATATTATTTGTATATAAGAAACGAAATGTCAGCTGGATTAACTTAGCTTTGATCCTTTTTCCCTTCAAATTATCATTGTTTTTATCATGATTCTGAAAAAAGGCTAAAGTGGAATTGCTTTATATTGCAAAAAAGAGCCCGATCGAATTATCAACGGCAGACTGACAAGGAATCGATATGAAAGGTCGCTTTATTTGCTCTCCGACTCACCAAGAGAACTCCAAACCTTAAGGTGTAAATTCATGGAAAAACTTGCGCCTTATTCATAAAATCACCGCAACCACATAATCTGAGACAGCTGGAGCATGACTCATAAAGAAATCGACTTAAGAAACTCAAGGCAATTGCTTTTTACCGAAAGAAAGAGCTTGGTTGGACCAATTATTAGCTGATAGTCAATGGATAGATACATCTAACCCCTTATAACCAAGGGACTGAACAAGACACATGGAGATCAAACAGAGGCCACTCTTGGGTAAAAATGGCTGACTGACACATTGGTTATCAAATAACCAACCCTGTCTTTAAAGATAGAATAAACGCAGCATCTATTTATAAAGATGAGCGATTCTCCGATCACGCTCTACTGATTATGGATTATAGCCATGATCAGTAGAGCGGCTTTGATAACGCATCAATAAAAGCACCAGCACGATTGCCGGTAAACCTACTGTTGACGCATAAATAAAAAAAACCGTGTACCCATAGCTATCTACAACTATTCCGGAAAATCCGCCTAATAGTTGTGCCGGCAAAGTCATCAACGAACTGAACAACGCATATTGAGTAGCAGTGTAAGCAGTGTTAGTTAGACTGGAAAGGTAAGCGATAAACACTGCCGTGGCGATACCGCCGCTTAAATTGTCCGCACTTATAACACCTGACAGCAGCAGCAAATTGGGCTCGCTGACCGCCAAAACGGCAAACAGCAAATTAGTAGCCGCCACCATAACCGCACCCAGCAATAAAGGGCGCATAACCCCATACTTGACAACCAACACTCCACCTATTGCAGCGCCGGCAATAGTCATAAAAAAACCAAAAATTTTGCTAATATCTGCAATATCTTTTTTACTAAAGCCTAAATCAAGATAAAACGGATTGGCCATAACCCCCATCGTGATGTCGCTCATTTTGTAAAGAGCGATAAGCATCAAAATCAATAAACCGATTTTGCCATTGCGCTCAAAAAACTCTACAAAAGGATTCAATACAGCACCTGCGATAGCTGTCGACAATCTCCGCCAAATACTCCACTGACTTGCATCAGCATCTTTGCGCAGTCGCCCGTCAAATTGTTTATGCTCTGGCTCTTTAATACAAAGAGTTGCAATCAACCCCACAGACATGGCAGCTGCCATCACAAAGTAAGACACTTTCCAACTGGCATATTCCGCGATATAAAAGGCGCCTGCGCCCGCCATCAATAACGCAATCCGATACCCCAGCACGTAGGTCGCCGCCATAGCACCTTGATATTCAGTATCCACAGATTCAATGCGATAAGCATCAATAACCACATCTTGCGTAGCTGAACAAAACGCTACCCACACTGCAAACAATGCGATCTGCTGCAATTGACTGTGCGAATCCGAATATCCCATGCCAATCAAGCCAATAATAATGCCTAATTGCGCAAGCAGCATCCAACTGCGCCTTTTACCCAAAAATTTCGTTAAGAATGGCAAAGGCAACCTGTCTATAACGGGAGCCCAAAAGACCTTTATTGAATAGGTAACCCCGACCCAACTGAAAAAACCTATAACGGATCTCTCCACACCCTCATCCCGCAACCAGGCTGATAACGTCGAAAAAACCAATAAGAAAGGAAGCCCGGCGGAGAAACCAAGAAAAATCATGCCGCGCACTTGCGGCTGAATATAGATTGAAAAGGCTGAGCGCCAGCTTTTATTGCCAGCCATTGACCTCACCCAACAACCGTGACCGCACTGACAGAAATATTTGGCGAGAACTGCCTGCATAATCCACATGGATTATGCAGGCGTCGAAACCACGTCCTGAGCAGTTGCCGAGCACCGCACGAAACGTGCAGTGCATGCTTGAATTATCAACCATTAATTAGATAGTGAACAACAATACTTGCTACGTAACCGCCAGCAATTGCAGGCGTCCACTTTAAATGGCTAAAAAATGTATATTTATGGTCAGACTGCCCCATCAACGCCACACCGGCAGCAGAACCAACAGATAATAACGACCCACCAACACCGGCAGTTAACGTCACTAATAACCATTGATATAAATCCATATCCAGATTCATGTTCAGCACCGCAAACATAACAGGAATGTTATCAACAATTGCTGAAATCACACCCACTAAAATATTTGCCGTTGTCGCACCTAGCCCGTCGTACATAGCACTGGACAGCAACTCAAGGTAACCGATATAGCCTAATCCGCCAACCGCAAACACTACGCCGAAGAAGAACAACAAGGTATCCCATTCCGCATGACGCACCTTATCGAAAATATCAAACGCGTCATCACCTTCAACACGGAAAACTGTTTTTAAGCGATAGCCATAAAGCATCAACGCAGAAAGTCCGACCATCATTCCCATAAACGGTGGCAAATGCAGAGCTTGTTTAAAACTTACCGCCGTAACGATAGTCAACAAGAACATCACGCAAATCTGTACCGCACCTGGTTTTAACTGCACGGCCTCTTCTGTGGTGACTTTAGGTTGCTCATCAGGAACCGCAAAATACATCACCGCTGCCGGCACAGCGTAATTTACCATCGATGGAATAAACAACTTGAAGAAATCAAAAAACTCAGCGTACTCAGCCTGCCACACCATCAAGGTTGTGATATCGCCAAAAGGACAGAACGCCCCTCCCGCATTAGCTGCAACCACTAAATTAACAAAGCCGATACTGACAAATTTAGGATTATCAGCCCCTACCGCCATCACAACCGCACCGACTAATAAAGCCGCCGTCAAGTTATCAGCCACAGAGGACAAAAAGAATGTGATAACGCCGGTAATCAAAAACAGCTTGCGATAGCCAAACTGCTTTCTTACCAACCAAGAACGCAAGGCCTCAAACACGTTACGTTCGGCCATTGAATTAATATAAGTCATGGCAACCAGCAGGAATAACATTAACTCTGCATATTCTTTTAAGTTGTACTCGAAAGCCTCATGCATATCCTCAGCAGAAACACCGGCTTGAGCAGCCAAAACAGCCGCATTCGCCCAAATAATGCCAGCGGCTAAGATAACCGGTTTGGATTTACTTAGATGCGTAAATTCTTCTGCCATAACAAAGCCATAGGCAATGATAAAGATCAGAACCGTATAAATACCCCGCTCTGTTCCTGTCAAGCCGAGACTTTCAAAACCACCTGCCATTGCCATTCCAGGCAACAGCAATAGAGACAACACCACAAACAATGACCGTAACAAAATAACCCCCTAACTTTTATCTCAAAAATTAACCAAAAAACACCCAAAATTCAGCCGACAATCTTAGCATCATACAATAACCTTTGTCATTTTATGACCCACAGTATATGATTAATGGTTGTAATTAATTGCCTATACAAGCGCTCAGCGCTCACTTATGTACCAGTATAATAACAACGACCAAACACTCATTGAAGAACGGGTATCCCAATTCAGAAAGCAAACCGAAAGCTTTTTGAAAGGCGAAATTTCAGACGATCAATTTCGCGCATTGCGCTTAATGAATGGTCTTTATGTGCAGACTCACGCTCCGATGTTGCGGGTAGCTGGCCCTTACGGCCTGATTAACTCCAAGCAATTCAGAAAACTGGCTCACATTGCCCGTACCTACGACAAAAACTACTGTCACTTTACGACTCGGCAGAACATCCAGTTCAATTGGCCTAAATTGGAACAAGTGCCCGACATTCTTGAAGAATTGGCCAGTGTCCAAATGCACGCCATCCAAACCAGCGGTAATTGTCTTAGAAACACATCAACTGATCATTTGGCCGGCGTTTGCATCGATGAAATTGAAGATCCCCGCCCCTACTGCGAAATAATCCGTCAATGGACAACCCTGCATCCGGAATTTGCTTATTTGCCGCGTAAATTCAAGATTGCCGTCAGCGGCGCAAAGCATGACCGCGCGGCGACTCAACTTCATGACATCGGCTTGCATCTGGTAAAAAATGATGCCGGAGAAATCGGTTTTAGAGTGCTGGTCGGTGGCGGATTGGGACGCACGCCTATCATTGGGCAAGTCATCAAGCCCTTTTTGGAAAAGAAACACCTGCTGTCTTACCTGGAAGCCATACTGCGCATTTACAACCTGTTCGGACGCCGTGATAACAAATACAAAGCGCGTATTAAAATTCTGGTTAAAGAATCCGGCATGGAGCAATTCTCCGAATTGGTCGAAAACGAGTGGCTGCTGATCCGGGATAACCTGGAACTTGACGCCGCGCGCATTGAAGCCATCAAAGCCCAGTTCGCATTACCCCCCTACGAAGCAGATGCGGCGCATGATACCGGATTTGCACAGCACCAACTCGAGAGCAAGGCTTTCGCAACCTGGGTTAAATACAATACGGCCGAGCACAAAGTGCCCGGCTATCGCGCTGCATTTTTGTCGTTAAAAGCGCCGGACTCACCTCCCGGCGACATGACCGATACGCAACTTGACGCCGTTGCCGATCTGGCCGACAAATACAGCTTTAGTGAAATCAGAAGCACGCACAGGCAAAATCTTGTTTTTGCCGACGTCAAACAGGCGGATCTGTTCGAGTTGTGGCAACAGCTAGACGCCTTGAAACTGGCTACGCCGAATAACGGCACTGCAACTGACATGATTTGCTGCCCCGGCCTCGATTTTTGCTCGCTGGCAAACGCCGGTACAATCAGCATTGCCAAAGAAATCAATGAAGCGCTAGATGACCTGGACTACCTCCATGACATCGGCGATGTAAAAATCAACATGTCCGGCTGCATGAACGGCTGCGCGCACCAAAGCGTCGGCCATATAGGCATCCTCGGCGTTGATAAAAAAGGCGTGGAATGGTATCAGCTGACTTTAGGCGGCTCCTCTGAAAATGAGGCAGCTATCGGCGAACGGCTCGGCCCTTCCATTGCCAAAGACCAAGTCACCAAAGCCGTCACGACCATCCTGGATGTTTACATCAAGCAGCGCCTGGATGACGAGTCCTTTTTGGACATGGTAAAACGCGTTGGCCTCAACCCATTCAAAGAGCAAGTCTATGCAGATAATTAAAGACAAACAGATCGTTGACGACAACTGGAGCTATGTTGCCGATGACGCCGAACTGAACGACGGTGATATCAGCGTTTCCTTAGCCCGATGGAAAAAAGACAAGCAACAGCTGCTTAAGGCTAACGGCAAAATAGGCGTCAGAATTGGCCCTGCCGACTCGGTGGAAGACATTGCTGCCGACTTGAAAGACATCCAATTAATCGAGCTGGATTTTCCCGCTTTTGCTGATGGCCGCATATTTTCCCATGCTTGGCTGCTCAGAGGCCGCTATAACTATCACGGTGAAATCCGGGCAACAGGCCACTTCATGCGGGATCAGGTGTATTACTTATCTCGCGTTGGCGTTAATGCCTTTAGCCTGGAAAAGACCGAAGATTTGCCTGTGGCTCTGTCTAACCTGAATGACTTTAGCGTCAATTATCAAAAATCGATTCGTTAATCCGCGTTAGTTCACCACGAAGGCACGAAGAACACGAAGCCATCGCCTAGTTCCCACGCGCCATGCTTATCTTTACACACAAGTATTTTTAAGCACGTCTTTCCGGCAGGGATTGCCGGGATCCAGAAGCCATGGATGGCAATGCCAAAGCTAGCAATAAGCCTTGCTACACGTAGTTGCTTTGTTAAATCAAACATTCACATCCCTGTGGTATGGTTTCCGACAATCCCTGCCGGAAAGACGTGCACCTCAAACACTTGTGTATAACGATAAGCGTGGCGCGTAGGAGCGAAGAAATTTTACCTGTGGTACGGATTTAATCCCGTATGCCGCGCCGAGTACCGGAGCTTTCGGCGGGAATAGCCCGTTAGGGGTGCGGCAGGGATGCCGCACGTTGACGAAAGGGCAGGAGCCCCTTTCGTCAACCCCCGTCGAAAGTGAGGAACGGAGGAAATAAGCGGCAACCGGGTCGCCTTTTCTTTGGATACTTTCTTTTCGACTGCATGGATGCAGGAGGTAGAGCAACGCAGGAGCAGTTGCCGAGGCGAAGCAAAAGAAAGTATCTCGCCGTCGGGTGCGAGAACCCGATTAAATCAATCGTCGCCGTAGCGACACATTGTTAATGTTGTTGGGAATGGCTCCTGTTGGGCTTCATTGCATCGAGCTCAACCTACAGAACTCTCAGGTAACACGAACTGCAGAGATTCTATTTCGTATCGCCTCGCAAGCCGCCTCAATGGCTTCAACTATCTCCTTATGATTCTTGCGCGCTTCCTCATAGTATTCTTTCCTTGATCGTTCCGTGCACTCATAAGTCAATGCGCTCAGAGCAACATCTATCACACATTCAATAGTGTATGCAGCGTACACGCTCACTGAGTAGAAGGGCTTATTCTTCTCGATAATGTCGCGTTAGAAATTGAATGGATCAACAAAGGCGTTCATGCGTCCATTCATTCGCTCCTCCTCCGACTCATCTGGATTGAAGAAGTCTATTGTGGGTCTAAGTTGAAGAGTTGCCTTAAGAAGCAAATACAACGTCTCCCAAGCCTGTTTGTAAATGGCGTACTCATGCTCAAACTGAAGCTTATCAACAAAGACAGTGCGGTTGAACGGCAACATCAAGATTGGCCTTGATTTCAGCATTCCGCTTCTCGAAGGTAGACTTAAGCTCAGCCAGACTTTCTTCCCTACGTTGACTCACGGCTGGCGATTCGGTCGATCCACACTTTCCCAAGGAATGCCGATAGAGCAGCGAGAACAACTGCAACTCCACCCAGCACCTTAAGCAGTTCAGAATAAACGATAGTGGCAATTTCGGTTTCGGTCATGAGATAAGAGCTACTTAATGATTATAAAGTTTCCGTATCTTATCGTAATTTATGAACTTCGCGATAAAAATTGAAATCCCACCTCAACAAACTCAACACATAAAAAACCCGAATCCCAGCAAACATTTCTGTCCGCCAAAATCCGGGCTTCTGATTACCGCTACAAACTAAAACTTATTTTTTCATAATACTGATGCCTTTCAGCAAAGTCAGCGCCTGATACAAAGGATAATCTTTTTCCAAGGCTTCCTTCTCTTTCTCCTGCGCCGCCTCCTTACTCTCCTTGCCTTTGCCGTTTTGCAAATGATGCGACAAATCGGCTTCCTTGACAGGCTTGAACTCGGTTTTTTCCAATTCCTCCAATTTGACGCGGGCCAAGGCGATATCCGGCTCGATGCCCTCAGCCTGGATGGAACGTCCTGAAGGCGTGTAGTATCTGGCTGTGGTCAATTTGACTGCCGAACCACCACTGGTTGGCAATATGGTCTGCACCGAGCCTTTACCGAACGATTTCTCACCCATAATCACCGCGCGTTTTTGGTCCTGCAAAGCTCCGGCCACAATCTCAGAGGCTGATGCGGAACCGGCGTTAATCAACACGACTATCGGCGCACCGTCAAGAAGATCATCGGCAGCGGCATTAAAACGCATTTCCGAGTTTTCAATACGGCCCTCGGTGTAAACAATGAGACCGCTCTTGATGAAGGCGTCACTCACCTCGACTGCCGCATTCAACACTCCGCCCGGATTATTCCGCAAATCCAGCACCAGACCTTTTAGATTGCCAGCATTTTCCTTTTTCAACGCGGCCAGGGCCTCTTTCAAGCTTTCACCGGTTCCTGACTGAAAACTGCTAATGCGCACATAACCGTATCCTTTTTCCAGCATTCGGTTTTTTACACTTTTAACTTTTATGATGTCCCGGGTTATGCTTATTTTTAAAGGTGCTTCTACCCCTTCGCGAACAACGGTAAGTAAAATCGTACTGCCCGGCTCGCCACGCATAAGCTTGACCGCATCAGCCAAGGTCATGCCTTTTACCGGCTGATCATCAAGCCTGACAATTAAATCTCCGGTTTTAATTCCAGCTCGTTGGGCAGGAGTGTCATCAATAGGAGAAACCACTTTGACAAAACCGTTTTCCATCGTAACTTCGATGCCCAGCCCGCCGAACTGGCCGGTGGTGCCTTCTTTTAACTCCTGATATTCCTCGGCAACTAAATATGCGGAATGAGGATCAAGTCCGCTCAACATGCCGCGAATGGCATCTTCCAGTAATTTTTTGTCGGAAACAGGTTCTACATAGTCCCTTTTAATTCGGCCAAAAATTTCCGTGAATGTACGTAAGTCTTCATAGGGCAGAGCTTCGGCTGTATCAGCTACCGGCTCAGCATTATCCCGCTCAGCAAAGACACTGCCGCAGATCCCCATAAAAACACCCAACATAATCCCTAAGGACAAAATGAAAATATTTTTCTTTTTTAACATGTATCTTAAAACTCCAACACTCGATTTCCTAAAAACACGGCCATTAAGCAGTTAATTAACTTGATCCCGACTACTTCCGACACCACTCAAGCGGATCAACCGGCTTACCATTGTTGCGTATTCCAAAATACAACCCGGGGCGGCTACGACCACCGCTTTGCCCCACTGAAGCAACGACTTCGCCAGCATCTACCCATTCACCAACTTGCCGATATAAACTTTGATTAAATGCATAAAGAGTCATGTAGCCCTTGCCGTGATCAATAATAATCAACAAGCCGTATCCGCGTAGCCAATCAGAAAAAACCACTTTTCCGCTGGTAATCGCATGGATCTCCGTTCCCTCGCTAGCGTCAATTAAAACTCCATCCCAAATGTTCTCAGTACTTTCAGCCCGCACACTGCCGAATTTATTAGTCAACCGCCCCTTAACAGGCCAAGGTAGCCGGCCTTTAAATGAAAAAAAATCACCCTTAAGCTTAGGAAAATCATCCTTGGAATTCGGTAATTCTTTGCCCGGTTCGTCAGATGGAACCTCGGCAGTCTTGTGCAGCTTTTTTGTTTGCTCAACTTCAAAAGTGAGATCATTGGTTGATCTTTGTAATGAAGACACCAGATTTCTCAGCTTGTTTTCACTTTCTCTCAAGTGAATTATTTGCTGTTCATTTGAAGAAAAGTCGCTTTTTAACTGCGCCAGCAATTTAGCTCTTCGCTTTTTAACGTCATTTACAGCTATCTGTTCCGACTTCTTTTGCTCAAGACTTTTCTCTAAAAGTTCGGTTTCATGCTGCTGCTGCTTACCAAGCCGATCCAGATGCTGCATAGACTCTGAAATGTTAGCCAGCTTTGTCAGACGAGCCTTATTAAGGTAATCGTAATACACCCGCATCCGGCTGGATAATGCAGGATCTTGCTGATTTAGCAGCAACTTCAATTGTTCCTTTTGCCCCATTGCGTAAGCAGCCTTTATTTGCCCCGCCAATTCTATGTTCTGTTTAGCGACTTCATCCTGAAGACTCTGTTTTTCCTGATGAATCTTACTTAAATTCTGGCGTTTTTGTTCAACTTGAGCCTGCAATGTCTTCAATAAAGCGGCCGTTCTTCCATAGAGTTTCTCAACTTCCCCCAACTGCGCACTTAAAGTATTCTTCCGCAGTTGAATGCGCTGCATGTTTTGGTCGGCCGCTTTAATACCCGATTGAACTTCAGCTAGCTCTTCGTCTTTCCCCCAGATTTCCGTCCGTCCCTCATGGACGAACACACTCAGCAAAAAACAAAAAACCAGCTTCTTTTTTCTCATCCACAGATTAAACAACTTTAATAAGCGACCGACCCGTCATTTCAGCAGGTTGCTCAACCCCTAGCATTGCCAATACTGTTGGAGCCAAATCCGATAAACTACCGCCTGCATCTAATGCTTTGTCACCACCGACATAAACCAAAGGCACAGGATTTGTAGTATGCGCTGTGTGCGGCTGTCCGGTTTCTTTATCAACCATTTGCTCAATATTGCCGTGGTCAGCGGTTATCAACATCTGCCCACCCACCGACTTTAAGGCGTCAACTACGCGCTGCAATGAAGCGTCAACCGCTTCCACAGCCACAATTGCCGCATCGATTATGCCGGTATGCCCAACCATATCGCAATTAGCATAATTACATATGATAACGTCATATTTACCACCGGTAATGGCAGCGACCAAATTATCGGTAACTTCTCCTGCATTCATCTCCGGTTGCAGATCGTAGGTCCTGACCTTGGGTGAAGGCACCAATATCCTATCTTCTCCAGGAAACGCTTTGTCTATGCCGCCGTTAAGGAAAAATGTGACGTGCGCATATTTTTCGGTTTCCGCCAACCGCAATTGGGTCATGCCCAAGTTAGACAAATACTCGCCAAGACAATTTTTTATATCGGTTGGCGGGAAAGCCACATCATAATCAAAATCCTGCTGATATTCCGTCAACGTACAATAATAACCTGTGTGAGGCGCACGGCCCCTATCAAATGCATCGAACGCTGGCGCCGTTAATGCCACAGAGATTTCGCGAGCACGATCGGCCCGGAAATTCATAAACACAACCGAATCTTCGGGATCAAGGGCAACCGTCCGATGTTCGGAGTCCAAAATAGTGGTCGGCAAAACAAACTCATCTGTTTCGCCTCGCTCATAAGCCGCTTCCAATCCCTGTATTGCAGAGTCCGCACTAAAAGCGCCCTCGCCTTTGGCGATCAGGTCATACGCTTGTTTTACGCGATCCCAACGATTATCTCTATCCATTGCATAAAAACGCCCCACGATTGAAGCAATTCGACCTACGCCAAGCGCCGCAAATTTCTCATCCAACAACTTAAGAGAAGCCATTGCACTCTTGGGTGGAACATCCCGTCCATCTAAAAAGGCATGCAGATAAATTTTGTCGAGCCCCCGCTTAGCGGCCAATTCGACCATAGCGGCAATCTGCTCCTCATGACTATGCACGCCGCCAGGAGACAGCAATCCCATAACATGCAAAGCTTTATTTTTTTCTTTGGCAAGATCCACTGCTCGGCAAAGAACAGGATTAGAATAAAAACTGCCGTCGACTATCGCATCATTAACTTTGGAGAAATCCTGGGGAACATAGCGACCCGTGCCTATATGAATATGCCCAACTTCTGAATTGCCCATTTGTCCACTAGGCAATCCTACGACATTGCCGGAGCAACTGAGCAGTGTCATGGAACAATCTTTTTGTAACTGATCCCAGCAAGGTGTATTAGCCATTGCAATGGCATTGTATTCTTTGTCCAACGTGTAACCGAATCCGTCAAGGATCAGCAATACCACCGGCTTTGGTCGATTTACCATTTTTAAATTTATCTCCCGATACTAAAAAAAATCCGCATCACTACGCCTATGACAACAAATCACTTTGTACTCTATCGGATTCTTCATTACCCAAAATGGGCGTAGTGATGTATTATTTTGCCAGATTCACTGGTTTTTATAGTTGGCGACATGCCAATCAAGTGGTCATTATATTAATACACGTTGACAACAGTTGTGTATAAATAATTCTTCACGGGTTCTTTTTAATCGGATTCACCAAAGCAGAAATATTAAACAGACCTATGAAAATGAAAAATCCGCCCAATTTGTATGACGATACCGACATAGCCAAAGCGGCTCTCTGCTTGAAAGCAATGTCACATCCATTGCGCTTAAAGATATTATGCGTTCTGGGCAGCGATTCAGTCTGCGTACAACAAATTGTCGACAAGGTGGGTACCAGTCAGAGCAACATTTCCCAGCATCTGGCCATTCTCAAGGAAAAAAATATTCTCGGCTCCAAAAAACAAGCCAACCGTGTTTATTATTTTATTGACGATGCCCGCATGCTGTTGCTCATTAAAATGATGCGGGACGTCTTCTGCTCTAACTACTAATTCATCTTTTCACTTAACTTTACAATTTATCCATGGACCGCTATTTAGAATTCATTTTAAATCACTACATATTATCTCTTGCTCTGGCTGTAGTAACTTATTTATTGATCCAAGAATTATTCGATACCGCATTCAAAAAATTTCGAGCCATTTCTCCGTTACTGGCTGTCGCCAAAATGAACGATAGCGATACCATTGTTGTCGATGTACGCGAACCGGAAGAGTTTCTTAAAGGCCATATTGAAAACTCAATCAACACGCCATTGGGTAATTTGCCCGCTCACCTGTCAAAACTGGAAGCACACAAAAACAAACCAGTGCTGATCGCCTGCCAAACAGGAACCCGCTCCTTATCGGCCGGAAAAATATTGACTAAAGCTGGATTCGAGCAGGTTTTTGTTATTACCGGCGGCATGCAAGCTTGGGAAAACGACTACAAACTGCCGATAAAATCGGCCGGTAAGAACAAAAACTAAATCCCTGTCTGGAAAGCCGCTCTTACACTAAATCCTACTCATAGAAATCCAACATGACTGAAGAAACCAAACCAGTAGAAAAACAATTTTCCATCCAGAAAATTTATATCAAAGACATGTCTTTTGAGACACCAAACTCACCTAAAGTGTTTATCGGAAAATGGGAACCCAGTGTCGACTTTAATCTGGGCACTCAAGTCGCGCCTTTAGAAGATTCAATGTTCGAAGTAGCCCTTACGGTCACCATCACCGTAAAAAGCGAAGATGCAACAGCCTATCTTGTGGAAGTCAACCAGGCTGGAATTTTCTCTTTAGCGGGTTTCACGGATGCAGAGATGGGACCGATGCTTGGCAGCTTCTGCCCTAATATTCTGTTTCCTTACGCAAGAGAGGCCATTTCCGACCTCGTTACCAAAGGCGGCTTTCCGCAAATGCTTTTAGCCCCGGTAAATTTTGACGCTTTATATTCTCAACATTTACAGCAAGCACAACAAACACCTGGCTCTGACGCTATCAACTAATTCGCTCGATGAATAAAAAAATAGCCGTCCTTGGCGCGGGTTCATGGGGCACGGCTCTGGCAATCCTGGCAGCTAGAAATGGTTGCCGGACGCTGTTGTGGGGTCATAACCCGGAACACATGGCATTACTTGCACAAGATCGTGAAAACAAACGCTATTTACCCGGCCTGATTTTCCCTGAGAATCTTACCGTTACTTCCGACTTGGCTGAGGTCGCCGGGTTTAGTAGCCTCATGCTGGTTTCCGTACCCAGCCATGCATTTAAAGATACGCTTGTTAAGCTCAAAGCGCATTTATCCAATGATGTACAGATAGCTTGGGCAACCAAAGGCTTTAATCCTGATAACGGCTCCCTGCTTCATGAAGTTGTAGCCGATATATTTTCTGTGCAAACCCCGGCAGCCCTGCTTTCAGGCCCCAGCTTTGCAGGCGAAGTCGCGGCTGAACTGCCGACAGCTATTACTATCGCTTCATCCCAGCCGGATTTTGCAAGCCTTTTGGCTGACATCCTGCATAGTGAACGTTTTCGGACTTACACAAACTCGGATCTGATTGGCGTAGAAGTAGGGGGAGCAGTCAAGAACGTCATGGCTATTGCCGCCGGTATTGCCGACGGACTTGGCTTTGGCGCAAACACCCGAGCCGCGCTGATCACCCGGGGACTCAATGAAATCATTCGACTCGGTGTCAAGCTTGGCGGCAAACAGGAAACCTTTATGGGACTGGCCGGTCTTGGCGACCTCATACTGACTTGCACCGATAACCAATCCAGAAACCGGCGTTTTGGTTTAGCTTTGGGGCAAGGTAAAAATACTGATGCCGCCATGGCAGAAATCGGTCAGGAAATTGAAGGCATTTCAGCGGCAAAAGAAACTTTTTTGTTGGCTAAAAAATATGACGTAGACATGCCTATTACCGAACAAACCTACAAAGTTTTATATGAAGGCTTGGCTCCGCTAGCGGCCGTACAAAACTTATTAGCTCGCGAACAGAAAGCCGAATCATAGAGAGAAATTTTATTCACCATGAAGACACGAAGAGCACGAAGTTTTATTCCTTCGTGCTCTTCGTGTCTTCGTGGTGAATTCATATCTATTTTATCATCGCACCCGCATAGCCCATCTGCCGCCAAGCCTCGTAAAGAACAATCGATACGGTATTGGACAGATTCAGACTCCGGCTTTCAGCCTGCATCGGCAAATACAAGCATCGCTCGGGGCCCAGCTCCGCTAACATAGTTGCAGGCAAGCCGCGCGTTTCAGGGCCAAACAAAAAAGCATCCTGAGACTGAAAAGTCACATCGCTGTATATCTGCGTGCCTTTTGTAGTCAGGGCAAAAATCCGACCCGGCTTTATACTGCTTACAAAATCAGCCAATGAATCGTGCTCTTTCACAGCCACCCATTCATGGTAATCCAGCCCTGCCCTACGCAATTTCTTGTCATCCAATTCAAAACCCAGCGGCTTGATCAAATGCAACTGCATGCCGGTATTCGCACATAACCGGATGATGTTCCCGGTGTTAGCGGGAATTTCCGGCTCAAACAAAACAATATGAAACACGATCAGGACTTGATACTGACCGGCGTCAGCTTCCAAATATCGTTGTTGTAATCAGTAATGGTTCTGTCGGTAGAAAACTTGCCGCTAGCGGCGCAGTTTAAAATACTCATTTTGACCCAGTGCTCCTGATCCTGATAAGCGGCTTCCACACGTTTTTGCGCATCGATAAAACTGCGGAAATCGGCTGCCGTCATCCAAGGATCGTAAGGGTTTCTTATCGACGCCAAAATATCGTCAAAAATCCCCGGCTCGAACTGGTTGAAGTGTCCGCATTCAAGCAGTTTCATGACCCTATTTAAATCGTCATCCTGACTGATGATCGCATTAGGGTCATAGTGATGCCTCATTTCTTCAACCTGCTCCTCGGTCAAACCGAACAGGAAGAAATTCTCATCGCCGACTTCTTCGCGAATTTCAATATTGGCCCCGTCCAGCGTGCCGATCGTCAACGCGCCATTCATCATGAATTTCATATTGCCGGTGCCCGAAGCTTCCTTGCCGGCGGTGGAAATTTGCTCGGACAGATCGGCGCCCGGACATATTTTTTCCATTGCGGAAACCCGATAGTTGGCCAGGAAAACCAGTTTTAATTTTCTGCCGACATCAGGATCGGAATTGACAACACTGGAGACGTTATTGATCAGTTTGATAATTTTCTTCGCCATGTAATAGCCCGGCGCAGCTTTTCCGCCAATCAATACACAGCGATCCATCCAGTTCGCCGTATCGCCACGCTTGATGCGGTCATACAGATGTATCACATGCAGCACATTCAGCAATTGACGTTTGTATTCATGAACGCGCTTGACCTGCACATCAAACATCGCGTCCAGGTTAAAGTCGACATCATGTTCAATCTTTTTGAACTCAACCAGCTTGCGCTTGGCGTTTTGCTTGATTTCATGCCAGCGCTTGCGGAACTTCTTGTCTTCCGCATAAGGCTCCAGTTTCTTTAGCAACGACAAATCCGTCAGCCACCCATCGCCTATGGTTGCGGTGATCAGTTCGGCCAGTTCCGGATTGCACGCCGCCAGCCAGCGGCGCGGGGTAACGCCATTGGTTTTATTGTTGAATTTTTCCGGCCAGAACTCATAAAAATCCCTAAATAAACCTTGCTGCAGCAATTTCGAATGCAATGCGGCAACGCCGTTAACCGAGTAGCTGCCGACTATCGCCAAGTAGGCCATTCTGACATATTGCTCATGGCCTTCTTCAATAATAGACATGCGGGTTAACCGGTTCGTATCGCCCGGCCAATGCGCCGAGACTTCGGCCAAAAAATGGGCATTGATATCGAAAATGATCTCCATCAGCCTTGGCAACATCTGCGTGAACAGATTAACCGACCAGCGTTCCAGCGCTTCCGGCAACAAGGTATGGTTGGTATAAGCCATCGTCTTACGGGTGATAGCCCAGGCATCATCCCAGACCAAACCGTGAACATCCAACAACAAACGCATCAATTCAGCTACCGCTATGCTCGGGTGCGTGTCGTTTAACTGGAAAGTGTTCTTCGCCGCAAACTCGGAAAAATTATTACCGTGGCGGCCAACCCAAGTGCCGATCACATCCTGCAAACTGGCGGATGCCAGCATATATTGCTGACGCAAACGCAGTGCTTTGCCGTTTTCATTGGCATCATTCGGATACAGCACCATAGTGATATTTTCGGCGGTATTCTTTTCCGCTACCGCTTCTGCATAATCGCCGGCATTAAACTCCTGTAAATCAAATTCTTCAGTCGCCTGGGCTTTCCATAAACGCAAGGTATTCACGGTGCCGTTCCGATAGCCGGGAACCGGTGTATCATAAGGAACCGCGAGTATATCCTGCGTCTCTACCCAACTGGTCCTTTTATTGCCGAACTCGTCGATATGCGATTTAGTATAACCGCCGAATTTGATCCTCACCGTGTATTCAGGCCGTTCAATTTCCCAGACATTGCCGTTACGCAGCCAGTGGTCCGGTTTTTCGACCTGCTCGCCATTAATGATATCCTGCGAAAACATCCCGTATTCATAGCGCAAACCGTAGCCGGTTACCGGCAATTGCAAGGTTGCGCAACTATCGATAAAACAGGCGGCTAAACGCCCCAAGCCCCCGTTGCCCAAACCGGCATCCGGCTCGTTTTCAATTAACTCTTCAATCTCAAGCCCCAAGTCATACATGGCTTTTTCAACCTCATCGGTAATGCCCAGATTCAGCATGGCATTACTTAAGGTGCGGCCCATCAGAAATTCCATCGACAAATAGTAGGCTCTCTTGCAATCCGAATCTCTGTAAGTATTGAAAGTTTTTTTCCATCTTTCTATCAGTCGATCGCTGATAGCCATCGATAGCGCCTCATAGGCATAGTGCGGCGAAGTATTGTGCTCATCCCGGCCCAGACGGTGGCTGTAATAGCGCTTGAAGTCGGCCACAAGTTGTTGTTTATCCATGCCCAATTCAGGAAGCATGGTAATCGTGGATTTTGGCTTGCTGGTTTTAAAGCTTCTATGCGGCATATTTTTCTAAAACTACAAAGTTAATGGTGTGTTGATGTTAACGACTTTTTTTTATTTAGCCAAAATATTCCATTGCCAGGCCTTCCGCTTGCTTTTGCCAAGCATTGAAAATACCTACCGCAAGTTTTTTTCCCAGCGGCTTACGAGTGCGGCAGCGATGCTGTTGCCGAACACATTGGTAGCGCTTCGGCCCATGTCCAGCACCTGATCGACGGCCAGCAGCAACAACAAACCGGCCTCAGGGATATGAAACATTGACAGCGTGGCGGCGATAACAATCAGCGAAGCTCTAGGCACGCCGGCTACGCCCTTGCTGGTAAACAGCAGCGTTAACAGCATGATCAGCTGGTCGCCCAGCGTCATATCGATGCCGTAGGCCTGGGCAATGAACAGCACCGCAAAGGTCATATACATCATGCTGCCGTCGAGGTTGAACGAATAGCCCAGCGGCAGCACCAGACCGCAGACTTTTTCGTCGCAACCGAAGCGCTCCAGTTGCTGCAACAGTTTCGGGTAGGCGCTCTCGCTGCTGGCGGTGCCGAACGCCAGCAGCATTGGTTCGCGGATATGACGAATCAGGGACAGAATTTTGCGCCCTAAAATCAAGAAGCCGACACAGCCCAGCGAAGCGCACAGCAACAACAATCCTAAATAAAACTCGCCGATAAATTGTCCATAAGACAGCAGCACACCAATACCGTTTTGCGCGATAACCGAGGCCGCCGCCGCAAACACGGCAACCGGTGCGGTATGCATCACATAGCCAGTAACTTTCAACATGATGTGCGTCAATGAATCGAGCAACTTGACCGCCGGATGAGCCAATTCGTCCAGCGAAGCGCAGGCCATACCAAAAAACATTGAGAACACCACGATCTGCAAGATTTCGTTGGCCGCCATCGCTTCGATGATGCTTTTAGGGAACATATGCGCGACAAAATTAGCCAGCGTCGGCGCAGCTTCCGGCAATCCCGTTTCCGCCCCAATCTCAGGCAGGGCCATGTGCAGCGAACCGCCCGGCACAAACCAGTTCACCAGCAACATGCCCAGCAGCAGGCTGAAAATCGACGCCGAAAAAAACCACAGCATCGCCTTGATACCGACCCGCCCGACGGTATGAATATCGCCCATTTTGGCCATGCCCACCACCAGCGTGGAGAAGACCAAGGGAGCGATGATCATCTTGACCAAGCGCAGGAAAATATCGGTCAGCGCGGCAAAAACAGCGATAACAGGTTTTAGTGTTTCGGTTCCGCCCAGCGTCAGGCTAAGCAGCTCGCCGACGATGATACCAAGCACCAGAGCTATAGCAACATAAAATGTCTGGCGGTTAGGGTGTTGGGTGTGGGTTGTCATAAACTTAAAGGGCCTAGTTAAAATTATCGTCGCCGATCAAATGCTGAATTTGTCTGTTATCAAATTGCTGATGATAATTTTCAAAAGACTGCATACTACCGAACCATTGTAAAGCTTGTTGCGATTCGATGCGGCTTGGTTTCTGTTGCCGACTGGCTTGGTAGGAAGAATAGGGGTAAGTGCGAAAGTTATCGCTAAACCCGTGCTTTTGTGGATTGCGGTGGATATTACAGACCAGATGGATGAAATGGTGATCTGAGTCGATCAGGATGCGGTTGAAATTTTTCTCAAATAAACTGCCTGAACGGTCATAAGCCTTGTTAATCGCTTTGGTGTAAGCATTAAATAAATTTGAAAAAGATTGCGAATAATTGCGCGGTGTTAAACCTTCCAGGTCTTCAAGGCCTGGAAGGTTTGGTGTTCAGCACAGATTTAGACTTTCCAGGTTTTCGAAACCTGGAAGGTCTGCTCAGGCTAACAACACCGCTTAACCCCATTCCACTTTTCATCCTGCCACTGCTTGAAAAATGCCTCTTTGCTCAACGGCGTATCGGCTTGATGATGCGCCGCATGATGCTGCAAATAGCGCTCGTAAGCATCATCCCCGGAAAGGCGGCGCACGACACGCCAAAACGTTTTGAGTTTGCTAAGCATCAATCCCTCACCCAGTCTTCAACCAAGCGGCTTGGACTATGCGGCGATTCGGCGAGCGGCAGCACCGGTTTTCCGGCCAGATAACGGCTGCAAACGCGCAGCATATCGAACACGATCAGCCACAATAAGGTCACAAAAAACAGCGTTATCCAGCCGTCCAGATGCAGATTGAAGATCAGCTGCGGCGCAACGGCCGCTTTCTCCGGCGGCAACGCGCCCGCCGCCAGCTTGTCGGCCAGATCATTGGCTGCGGAAAAGAAACCGATACGGACATTGTCGCTGGCGATTTTCTCCCAGGCCGCGGTGCTGGTGATCGTCACCAACCAGGTCAGCGGCAAACCGGTTACCCAGGCGTATTTCAACTTGCCGGATTTAACCAGAATGCCGGTCGCCACGCACAGTGCAATCGCGGCCAGCATCTGGTTGGCGATACCGAACAGCGGCCACAAAATATTGACCCCACCGTTCGGGTCGATCACGCCGATATACAGAAAATATCCCCAGCCTGCCACGACCAGTCCGCTGGTCAAAACGACCGACGGCGTCCAAGAAGTCTCACCCAGTTTCGGCCAGATATTGCCGAGCATGTCCTGCAACATGAAGCGGCCCACGCGGGTTCCGGCATCGAGCGTGGTCAATATAAAGATAGCCTCGAACATGATCGCAAAGTGGTACCACAGGGCCAGCATGCTTTCGCCGAACGCGCTGCCGAAAATACTCGCCATGCCGACAGCTAAAGACGGCGCGCCGCCGGTTCTGGCAAACAGCGTCGCCTCGCCCATTTGGCTGGCTAGAAGCTGCATCTGGTCGACCGTAACCGGAAAACCCCACGAAGAAATCTTGGCGACGGCATCGACAGCTTCCTTGCCGACCACGCCCGCCGGGCTGTTGATCGCAAAAAACACGCCCGGATCGAGCACGGTCGCAGCCATCATCGCCATGATCGCGACAAACGATTCCAGCAACATGCCGCCGTAGCCGATCATGCGTATATCGCGCTCGTTGCTGAGCAATTTCGGCGTAGTGCCGGACGCGATCAGCGCATGAAAACCGGAAATCGCGCCGCAAGCGATGGTAATAAACACGAACGGGAACAGCTTGCCGCCGAAAATAGGCCCGGTGCCGTCGATGAACTGCGTCAGCGCAGGCATTTTAACGGTCGGTTGCAGCATGATAATCGCCACCGCCAGCAACGTGATGGTACCGAGCTTTACATAAGTCGACAGATAATCGCGCGGTGCCAGCAACAACCAAACCGGCAAAATCGCGGCCGCAAAACCATAAGCCATCACCCACCAAGCCAGCGTCAAACCTTCATAATCGAACCAAGTGCGCAAGGTAGGATTGTCGTCGATCCAGCCGCCGCCCATCACCGACAACAATAATAAAATCACGCCCAACGCCGAAGCTTCCAACACTTGGCCGGGACGGAAACTGCGCATATACAGCCCGACGATCATCGCAATCGGAATGGTCGCCGACACCGTCGCCGTAGCCCACGGGCTGTGCTTCATCGCGTTGACCACGACCAAACCGAGCACCGCAATCAGGATGATCATGATCGCGAACGTGCCGATCAGCGCCGCCGTGCCGCCCAATGCGCCCAGCTCGTCGCGGGCCATTTGCCCCAGGCTTTTGGCATCGCGCCGGGTCGACAAAAACAGCGTGACCATATCCTGCACGCAACCGCCCAGCACCGCGCCGAACAATATCCACAGCGTGCCCGGCAAATAACCGAACTGCGCGGCCAGCGTCGGCCCCACCAGCGGCCCGGGACCTGCGATCGCCGCAAAATGGTGGCCGAATACGATCCATTTATTAGTCGGCACAAAATCGCGGCCGTTATCTAAACGCTCGGCCGGTGTCGCCCGTGTTTCGTCAACCGCCAGCACCGTCGCGGCAATCCACGCCGCATAAAATCGGTAGGCTATCGCGTAAATGCACAACGCGGCGGTTATAAACCACAGTGTATTGATGCTCTCGCCGCGGTTTAAAGCAATACCGCCGACGGCTGCCGCACCGAGCCCGGCAATCAGTACCCAGATCGAGTTTTTCAGTAGATTATTCATTAGGCATCTTTTTTATTATTGATGTTTTAACGGTGAAACAAGGGAGGAATTATCCTTGAAAACTATAGTGTTGGGATAGAGTTATCGTCGATGGCGCTGTTTGAATTGCCGCCATTCCGGCAGGATATGCGCTGCCGATTTCCTAAAAATACTTAGCTGAATGCAACAGATGCCCAAATCTTCTAAATGATATATCATAAACTAAACTAATTAAACTTAACCTACTGAGGTTTATCATGCACACCGTCAATATTCATGAAGCCAAAACCCAATTGTCCAAGTTGATTGATCAAGCAGTAAAAGGAGATTCCTTCATCATCGCCAAAGCTGGAAAACCGTTGGTCAAAGTGACCAGGCTGGATGCGCCATCGGCCGGACAAATCCGAAGGCTGGGCTTCATGGAAGGACAAATCGCCGTTCCCGATGATTTCGACAGCATGGGAGCTAAGGAAATCGAGCAGCTTTTCGGCGATGAAGAATGAAACTGCTACTGGATACTCACTTATTATTGTGGGCGGCCGGCTCGCCTGACCGATTGTCAGCCGTTGCCCGTCCGTTATTGGAAGACCCGTCGAACGAACTACTTTTCAGTGCGGCCAGCCTTTGGGAAATTGCCATCAAGCGCGGGCTTGGACGTTCCGATTTTCAGGTCGATGCAAGAGTGTTGCGCCGTGGGCTGCTGGACAACGGCTATCAAGAATTGGCTATTACGGCTGAACATGCCGTTTCCATCGATAGCCTGCCGCTGATCCATAAAGACCCGTTCGACCGAATCCTTGTTGCGCAAGCCACTGTTGAGGGAATTACATTGCTGACAGTAGATACTTTGGTAGCGAAGTATCCAGGACCGGTACGGCAAGTTTAATTTTTAAATGGTGCCATTATTCCCTACAGCGACGTAGCATCTACAGGACTAAAAGATACAACCACAATAAACCTGCACAATGTTGGGACAGATGCGTGATTGCAAGACTTGACCCCATGTTTTTTGGGTTGTGTTCATTCCCAAAGACATGACCCATGATGGAAAATCAGGGCTGGAAGGATGGATTCGAACCACAAGGTTACCTTAGGAAACGCTGATTTATTCCGTTCGTGGTGAGCTTGTCGAACCATGAGCGGAATAAGTCCAATTCAATCCGTAACTTAAAAAACCCTTCGACAGGCTCAGGGCGAACGGAGTGATTTAATCAGCGCTTCCCTTAGCAGCGAATTCCAAAAGAAAAACGGGAGCTATTTATCGAAGAGATTTGCTCAAAATATCTGGATAAAGTGCCGCTAGGAGCGGACGGTAAAGCGCATGTGGCTATGGTCATGATTGAAGTCGAAGCGGAAAAAAGGCATTAGAAAACACTCGAATCACTGTTCGGCAACCTCATAACGTTGCCGGGCGGCAAGACGGACTTCTTCTTCGGCATCGTCCAACATTTGTCGCAGCAAATCCGGCTCTGCTCGCAACGCTACCTCGTAACGCACCGTCCAGTCACTGTCCTTGCCGATCATCTCCAGATCGTCAACATCCATACGTTGAGCAACAATGCGGCGAATGCCGACTTCCGCGTCATCGGCCATCAAACCCAGGCTGACACTGGGGATGCGTTCCGCCACCATGCGCCGCACCTCATTATCGGGATCGGCCGCCAAGCGGAACAAACGGCCGGTTGGCAAGCGTTTGGCGACATAGACCCGCACCAGGTAATCGGCATCCCCGACCATCAGCTCCAATTGTTGCTCCGGTAAGCGGTCGGCTACCGTTATCCTGACTTCCCTATCGGTATCGTCGCGCAATTCCGGCAACCATTCCAAAGGCATACGGTAGGCCAATACGCGCCGCACGGCTTCATCGGGATCGGTCAGCAAAGGCCGTAAACGATCGGGCGGTAAATAGCGGGCGGCGATAGCACGGCGTTCCCAAAAACCGTCTTGAGTGTAATCGGCGGCGTAGGCCGGATGCGCACGGAAAAACCGGTCGATCTGCCGGCCGCTTTCCGCAACCACACAGCAATCGCCGGGTTTGCAAGTGCCTGCCGCCAGTAACGTGTCGCGATATTTGCAGGAGCTACAGTCGGCCAACGGGGTTAGATCGTTTTCGATCCCGGCTTGCTGCATTCTTAAGCCGCCTCCGACAAAGCAGGCAACAACTGCGGAGTGATTTGCGCCAGCCAGGTTTTAAGCCGCTCTTCGGTTAAGAATGGCTGCGTACGTTGATCCAGCACCAAGCCGACAAACCGGTTATCGATGATCGCATCGGAGTGTTCAAACTGATAACCCTCGGTGCTCCAAGGGCCGATAATGTCGGCGCCGTAACCGTAAAACACCCGGTAAAGCTGGATCAATGAACTGGCGAAGCGCGAGGCGTAACGTTCCTGATTACCCAATCCGAACAAGGCCACCCGTTTACCGCTCAAGTCAACACCGTCGAGATGAGGCACGAACTCTTGCCAATTGCTTTCTATACAGCCGACCGCCAGTCCCGGCAAATCGCCGACGCCGTAACTCGGCGTGCCGAGTATCAATGCATCGTACTGCAATAATTCAGCTACAGTGGTGCGGTTGATGTTTTTGGGTTTATCGGCCAACTCTTCGCCCAATAAACTGTAAATCTTTTTAGCGACCAAACGGGTGCTGCCGGTATCGGTTCCGAAAAAAATGCCTATTTTGCTCATAAATCACCTGTGCTTGAGATTGCGGGATGCTGTTACTGCAACATAAGCAAATTTCGCTCCAGCTTTAGGTGGGATATTTTTTGTTGAATATTAGATAGATAGATTGTTTAGACCTGAAAGCAATTCCAAATGAGTGCAATCATTCCGACAATCGCGGCATAAGCTGGGGAGTTTGCGACATAGGCGTGGGGTGGTTTTTTGTTGTTTGCACTTCGAATTCAGTTTTTCCCTCGCTTCCGCGCTCGTCGTTATACACAAGTCTATTCAAGACCGTCATTGGACATGAACGTTGGCAGACGGCCAACTACTTCGAGATCGCTCTCGTTCCCACGCGGCGCGTGGGAACGAGTGAATAATAAACAGTTAAGTGCTACTTTTTGGATTGATTATCTGAATAGGTTGTGCCAAGCGCGACTTAACTCATGAATAGCGCTCGGCTGGCTCAATAATTTAAGACTTGGCTCGGCTTTTTGCATGAAATTTCTGGAGTTGGTAGAAGTGATCAAAGCAGAACTTAGTGATGTGCTCCAGTTTTCCGTGTAATTCAATAAACATAAAATGTTTGTTACCAATGACAAAGTCAGCACGTCCTGGTTTCCGAGCTTCAAGGATGAGAAGTGGCGGAGGCCGTAGCGCATCAAAATCATTTCCCTTCGTATAGAGAGGGCCTGAATACGCTATATCAGTATGTTTGACGTGCACGGTCTTGGCGCGCTCACCACCATTTTTTGCGCGCCCATAGATTTCTGGGTACGCATCGATGAATGTTTTGATGTCAACACCTTCTTCATCGCGCATGATTACAACAACCGAATAAAAGGAATTGAGTATTGCTGAAAATAGATACGATGCTTCCTTTGCCGTGTCTCTCATGTGGGTAAGCGGACGATGACGTTGATCAAGCACATCAAGAAGTTCGAGAAAGAACTGTGCTTCTTCAAGTTTCTTGGCAGAGCTCATTAGGATATAGCCACAAGATAATTAGATGCTGGTAAGGTAGGCTCACAATGATTGCTTGCAATAAGAAGTGTCCCATTTCAAGTCATTAGTCTTTTTTACTTGAGATAAAGTCAGAAAATGATTTCAAGTCGTCATAATTCAGCTCACAGTAATGAAATTCTTCTAAACCATCCGGTAGATTTACTGTTCCGTAGCGTATGAGTTTTATTTTGCTGATCATGACATGTTGGGATTCTAATAAACTTCTAACCAGTCCCCGACGGTATTCGCTGATGACAATGCGATACCATTTGTTAACACTTTCACCGGAAGTAAAATGAATTTCATCAAACTTGGCTTTACCGCCTTCAAACTCTACACCTTGTTTGAGTCTATCCAACGTGGCATCGTTGATGTCGCCAAAAACACGCACGGCGTATTCGCGTTCAATTTGTGTTGAAAGGTGCGTTAATTGATTAGAGAGTTCGCCATCATTGGTGATTAAAACTAAACCAGATGTATTAATGGAAGGCGGCCACACTGGAATCCAACGTGCTGCTTCAAGTTTGGCTAACTTGGAAAATATTAGAGCATTGGCTGTCACTTCCTCTCTAAAGGCTTTGTGATAAAGGAACACACGAGTAGATTGCTTGGTACAATTTTCCCAATCTTTCACGCAATCATCTACTTGTAAACAATCACCGCTATTTAATTTTTGGCCTTGGATAGCAACATTTCCATTCACTTTAACTCGTCCTTTGATTATCCACTTCTCAGCTTCTCTTCTAGAGGCTGCTAAGCCGCATTGGGCTAACACTTTTTGTATGCGTTCGCCGCATCCTGAAGATTCGGATAACAGATTTAGTGGTAGATCCATTTAAATCACCATATATAGTTATAAAAACAAATTATAACACAATATATAGTGATAACGAGCATTTTAAATATATACAAGATTACATAGAATATCATGTCTACTGCTCGACCCCCCCATATGACAGCCTCGGGCAACAGCTTTTTTCGTTGCCCGACACTATTAGCCTATCTGATTGTCGGGCATAAACAGCATGCCCGACCTACGGAACTATCAATCAGGCTCGTCCAAAATTGATCGAATTGTTTCTATTGTCATGATCAGGGTCATCGATTGTAAAGGCGACTCCACGAAACCGCGTGAAAGATAGAACTGCTTGGCTTGATCGGAAAGCGCATGAACCAATAGCGCAAACACTCCGGCATCACCGGCGACGTTGACTGCTCGTAGCATCGCATCACGCAGCAGCGCCTGTCCGATTCCCTGATTGTGGTAGCGCTTATCGACGGCGAGCCGACCGAGCAGCAAGACCGGCAATGGGTCCGGCATGTTGCGCCGCGTCGGCTTGGGTGCCGTCTCATGGCTGATCGCTCCAGCCGAGAGGCTGTAATAACCTATAACATTTGCCCCGGCACACAACACGAAGCAGCGGGAAGCGCCGGACATATGATTTTTAAACGCGCGCTTTTTGAGCCATTCGTTTAAGGATGATTCTCCGCTGTTAAAGTCCGCCAACTCTTGATCAGCCGTGATCGGAGCAGGCGGTATAAAATCAAGCTCGCTCATTTCTCCCAGGGCGCTTTGGTCTTGAGCAACCGGCGTAGTTTGTCGGTCGGCGGCAACGGGTGATCGAGCAGTGCCTGAAATTTAGCAAAGGTACCCTCATCAACCGTGAAGAATGCTTGGTCGAGCAGCACGTCTTCCGCTTCACGACAAGCGGCTTCAAGCATAAAATCCGAGCGGCTGCGGCCTAGACGATTTGCAGCTTGATCGATGAGATCACGTTGTCTGGCCTTAGCGCGGATGTTGATGGAAACGGAAGCCGATTCTTTGGTTTGTGCATTTGGCATGGCTATACTCCTTTGTATACGATTTCAGCATACATTGTTGTATAGAACTTTACAACACAGTGCACGCACCGCTTCTATGCGCGTAGCTCATCGCCAGACACAATTATTTTAAAACACGTCTAAGATAGAGATTCACCCAAAGGAGGGATCTTGCAATCAAGCATCCATAGCTAAACTGACAGGCAGGCACTCATTCAACGGCTGTCACTGGATGGTCGAACCGCAACATTCAAGAAAGCCCGGTTCTGAGGCCGTTGAAACTAATTTTGGAAGCTATCAAATCAAGCCAGTGTTTTCATAAAAAGCCCTGAATAAATTAGCTATATAACTGCCATAACCCCAACAGACTCACAGTAACCAAACCACCGCCAATCCAGCGTTTAAATAGCAAATCATTACGCATAATAGCGTTATGCGCTTTCAAGCCCAGCACATGTCCTATCGCGGCAACAGGTAAAAGCGTCAGTGCCGTTAGAAAGTGCAAATCAACGGATAGGGCAATAAACGTCGTCATTTTGAGGCTGACCAGGATGAACCATAAAATAAACAAGGTGTCCCGCAACTGGTATTTGCTGACGTTGCGCATATAGACAGCGACCATCAAGGGGGCTCCGGTCAAGGAAATCCCGGCAATGTATCCGCCTAACATTAACAGCCCTCTATCCGCCCAAACATGTCGGCTATTAATGCCTCGGTTAAGCAGCCAGGTAAAACCGTAAAACAGGGTAACCGAATAGATAAAGCTATTCAGCCATAAGACCGGTAGATTCAGCAGTCCGAAAACGCCTATGAGGGCGGCGGGAATAATGTAAATCGCGGAATAGCGCAAATACGGCCAATCGACATTATGCAAGCGGTTAAGCAATGTTAAGCCGGAGAAAAACAGTAAATGCACGCCGATGATAGGCAACCATAACAGGGGATTGTTATGGATAAATAACATCAGCGGTAATCCTAATGCGGCACCGCCGAAGCCCAGCCCTGTCCGAACAAAGCCGGTCCAGACGAACACAAGAGCAATAGCTAGTATTTGGTAAAGAGAAAAATCGAGTAACATCATTGAAGAATCATCTGCCTTATTTTGAGTCGCTTTGTCTGTTTATTAGGCTCAACGGTAAGCCGGCAGCGCAGATTTTACCAATTTCAGTATCTTTATTTTTTATAGATGCTGCTAAAAATAAATCATCTCGGTTAATCAATGGGATAGAAGCTTCACGGATCGGGCACCCACAGTAGGCGCTTTACGACTTGTAAGGATGCAGGAGGTAGAGCACCAACAGTAGGCGCTTTAGGCGATGCAGGAGCAATTGCCGAGGCGACGGCTTTTTCGTTGCCTGACACTATTAGCCTATCTGATTGTCGGGCATAAACAGCATGCCTGTCTTGCAAAAATATTGAATAATATCTACCAAAACCTCTAACACTATTAACCATGTCCGAAAACATACCAGTTCCAAAAATCAAAGGCGAATACTTATTAGGCAATTTACGCCAGATGAAAGCCAATCCATTCCAAGCGCTTTGTGACTGGCAGCGTGATTATGGCGATCTATCAAGCTTTAAATTGGCTATGCGCCATTTTTATTTAATAAGCCACCCGAAGCTGATAGAGCAGGCTTTAATCAAGCAAAGCGATATATTCGTCAAAATGTACGATCCTAAAAAACCAACCGGCCTAGGATTGGTGTTAGGGCAAGGCTTAGTGACCAGTCAGGGTGCTTTATGGCAAAGGCAACGGCGTTTAATACAGCCGGTTTTCCAGAGGAGTAATTTGGCGTCGTTACACTCGCAAATTGTGACTGCCGGTAATCACTTGTTAGAAAGATGGCGGCGTCTGGGCGAAGGCGCACAAGTGAATCTCGCCGATGAAATGATGCAGGTAACGCTTGAAGTGATTACTCAAACCATGTTCAGCACCAGCGTGCTCGATAAAATCGAGCGCATTGCGCCCGCTTTGGATACCGCGCTTCGTTATGCAGCCAAATCCGTCATGAATCCCTTGCGACTTCCGTTGTCTATACCTACCCAGGCCAATCGGGAATTCAATGCCGCAAGCGCGCTGTTGGATGAGGTCATTTACGGAATCATCGAGCAGCGCCGCAGCCAACCAAGCGCACATAATGATTTATTGGCTATGTTGCTGAATGCAAGCGACGACAGCGGTAACAAGATGTCCGACCGGCAGATTCGCGATGAAGTCACTACTATTTTCAGTGCCGGCCATGAAACCACTGCCAATTTGTTAACCTGGACGCTGTATTTACTGGCCCGGCATCCGGATGTATTGGCTAGATTGCGTCAAGAACTGGATACATTGCTGCAAGGCAAAATCCCAACGGCGGAAGACTTGCAACAGCTTGTCTATACCAGAGCGGTACTGAATGAATCGATGCGCTTCCGCCCGCCGGTCGGCATTATGATGCGTAAAATCACCAAAGATACCGAGATTGACGGATATTCGTTAAAGCAAGGCAGGCTGGCGATGTTCAGTATTTACAATATTCATCATCACCCGGACTTTTGGCCGCAGCCTGAACGGTTCGACCCCGAGCGCTTTTTAACTGACGAGAATCGCCGTTTTTCATTCATGCCGTTCGGAACCGGCGAGCGCATCTGCATCGGCAACCATTTTGCGTTGCTGGAAAGCCAGCTTTTATTGAGCATGATCGTTCAGAATTTTGATTTGCAGCTACTTAATAAGGATGAAGCAGAGATTGAAATGGCGGTGACGCTGAAGCCGAAAGGTGGGGTTCCGGCGAAGTTGGCCGTTCGAAGCAGGTAAACTCGTGTGACGGTCTCGGCTCTTTAGCTTAAAAATCGCAGTTGACGAGAGTGGGAGCCGTTCGTGCTGAGCTTGTCGAAGCATGAGCTTGTCGAAGCATGAGCGGCTCCCACAACCCCTCCATTCGATGAGTATTCCAAACTCCGCTCACCTTTCGACTGGGCTCAGGGCGAACGGAGTTTGGAATACTCTACTGCGTTTTTAGGTTCAAACGAACGGGAGAACATGTACGAGCCATGCTTCTCACCGCAAAAAAAAGCCCATCATAAAGACGGGCTTTTTTAAACACTTAAACTGGCTGTAGCTTTATTCCCCCTCATCCCAACCTTATCCCTCAAGAGAGAAGGAGCAAGAGAGGAAGATAAGATCAGTTTTTGGTTTTATCAACAATCTGGTTGGCTTTAATCCAAGGCATCATGCTGCGCAGTTTGGCGCCGACGACTTCAATCGGGTGTTCTGCATTCAAGCGACGCTTTGCAGTCATTTCCGGATAGTTGGTCATGCCTTCCATAATGAACTGCTTGGCGTACTCGCCGTTTCTGATGTTTTTCAACGCTTCGCGCATCGCCCAGCGGCTTTCTTCGTTGATTACGCGTGGGCCGGTAACGTATTCGCCATACTCTGCATTGTTGGAGATCGAATAGTTCATGTTGGCGATACCGCCTTCAAACATTAAATCAACAATCAATTTTAATTCGTGCAAGCACTCAAAGTAGGCCATTTCAGGCTCATAACCCGCTTCAACCAAGGTTTCAAAACCCATTTTTACAAGTTCAACCGCACCGCCGCATAATACCGCTTGTTCACCGAATAAATCGGTTTCACATTCGTCGCGGAACGTGGTTTCAATGATGCCTGAACGACCACCACCAATAGCAGAGGCATACGATAAACAAATCGCTTTCGCTGTGCCTGAAGCATCTTGCTGAACTGCAATTAAGTCAGGAACGCCGCCGCCGCGTACAAATTCAGAACGGACGGTATGCCCTGGTGCTTTAGGCGCGATCATGATCACATCTAAATCAGCGCGTGGAACGACTTGGTTGAATAAAATCGCAAAGCCGTGGGCAAATGCTAATACCGCACCTTGTTTGATGTTGGGTTCAATTTCGTCTTTATACAATTTTGATTGGAATTCATCAGGCGTCAAAATCATAACTATGTCCGCGCCGGCAACCGCTTGTGCAACGTCTTGCACGGTTAATCCATGTGCTTCAGCCTTAGCCACTGATGGTGATCCTGCACGCAAACCCACGACAACAGAAACGCCGGAGTCTTTTAGATTAAGAGCGTGGGCATGGCCTTGTGAGCCGTAGCCGATAATCGCTACTTTTTTACCTTTGATGATTGAAAGATCGGCATCTTTGTCGTAATAAACTTGCATGGTTTTTCCTGTTTTGGGTGTTTAAAGTATTTAGTTGGTTTTTGATCGCCAGTGTTCTGGTGTCTTACAAATGCAGCCCTTTTTCGCCTCTTGAGATACCTGTCGGCCCGGAGCGCACAACCTCAATAATGCTATCGCTATCGATAGCGGCGATAAATGCATCCAATTTGCTGGATGGACCGGTCATTTCCACGACGTAAGTGGTCGGCGTAACATCGATAATCTTGCCGCGAAAGATAGCCGTCAGGCTTCTGATTTCTTCGCGAGTCTGGTCGGTGGTCTTGATCTTGACCATCATCAGTTCCCGTTCAATATGATCGGATTCGGCCAAGTCTATCAGTTTAACTACATCAATCAGTTTATTCAGCTGTTTGGTGATCTGCTCGATAATGTCGTCGCTGCCGCGAGTGACCAGGGTCATGCGCGACAGGCTGGGATCTTCCGTTGGCGCTACGGTCAAGGACTCGATATTGTAGCCGCGCGCAGAAAACAAGCCTGCCACCCGCGACAACGCACCGGATTCGTTTTCAATCAGGATAGAAATAATATGTCTCATTATGCCAATTCCCTGTCGGTTGAGGTCCCTTCCGCGACTCTTAATTTCATATCGTTATGGGCTTTTCCTGCTTCAATCATCGGATAAACGTTTTCGGTTCGGTCAGTCAGGATGTCCAAAAATACGGTGCGGTCTTTCAGCGCAAACGCTTCTTCCAGGGCCGGTCTGACGTCCTCGGGTTTATCGATACGCATGCCGACATGGCCATAAGCCTCGGCCAATTTGACGAAGTCCGGGATGGCATCCATGTACGAATGCGAGTAGCGGCTTTCGTAGGTAAATTCCTGCCATTGGCGAACCATGCCCAAATAGCTGTTGTTCAGGTTAATGATTTTTACCGCGGCATTGTATTGTAGTGCAGTCGACAATTCCTGAATGCACATCTGGATGCTGCCATCGCCGGTCACGCAGGCAACTTCCGATTCAGGAAACGCCAATTTAACGCCGATGGCCGCAGGCAAGCCAAAGCCCATCGTGCCCAAACCGCCCGAATTAATCCAATGCCGCGGCTTGTCGAACGGATAATACTGGGCCGCCCACATTTGATGCTGACCGACATCCGAGGTGATGTACGCCTCGCCTTTGGTGACTTGGTACAACTGCTCAATCACGTATTGCGGTTTGATCAGTCGGCTGTTGCGGTCATATTCCATGCATTTGACGGCACGCCATTGATCGATCTGGTTCCACCAGCTTTCCAGGGCTTTCTTGGACGGTTTCTTTTTGATTTCCCTGATCATTTCAAGCATCTGTTCCAATACCGGTTTGACTTCGCCGACGATAGGAATCGCTACTTTCACAGTCTTGGAAATAGACGCCGGATCAACATCGATATGGATGATTTGCGCGTGCGGACAAAACTCGTCCAGCTTGCCGGTAACGCGGTCGTCAAAACGCGCACCGATCGCAATAATCACGTCACTGTCATGCATCGCCATGTTGGCTTCATAAGTGCCGTGCATGCCCAGCATGCCGACAAACTGTTGCTCGGTTGCAGGATAAGCGCCCAGGCCCATCAAGGTATTGGTGACCGGAAAACCCAATAATTTTGCGAATTCGGTCAATTCCTTGCTGGCTTCGCCCAAAACCACGCCGCCGCCGGAATAAATGATCGGCTTTTGTGCCGACAATAATAAATCTACCGCTTTTTTAATCTGTCCTTTATGGCCGGTAACCGCCGGATTATAAGAACGCATGGTGATTTTTTTAGGGTATTTGTAAGGTACCTTTATTCTGGGATCGGTTATGTCTTTAGGCACGTCAACGACAACTGGGCCTGGGCGGCCGGTGGTCGCCACATAAAATGCCTTTTTGATGGTTTCAGCCAGCTTGGTCACGTCTTTGACCAGGAAATTATGCTTCACGCAGGGACGGGTAATGCCGACCATGTCGACTTCCTGAAACGCATCGCTGCCGATGACTGGCGATGGCACCTGACCGGAAATAACCACCATCGGGATGGAATCCATATAAGCGGTGGCAATGCCGGTTATCGCATTGGTAGCGCCAGGGCCTGAAGTAACCAGAACGACGCCGGGTTTGCCGGTTGCACGGGCATAACCGTCCGCCGCATGGGTCGCGCCTTGTTCGTGCCGAACCAGAATGTGTTTGACATCATCCTGCTGGAAAAGGGCATCGTACAAATGCAACACTGCCCCGCCGGGATAGCCAAAAATATATTCTACGCCTTCGTCCTTAAGACTCTGAATTACGATTTGTGCGCCGTTTAGCTCCACGCTAATACCCTCAAAATAGACTTTCGAATTAAACTGATTATATGTGCTTTTAAAAATTCTAGACTCAAATACTCGTGTATTTTAAAGAACGTCATATAGGACTGCTTGCTGGTAGCCGCCCTTTTAGGCAGCATAATGTAATCATTTTACTAGGTTTTAGGGCAGATTGTACATGCATCTCTTATCCTTTTTAAGTCCTGCATGACTGACAAACCATCAGCTATTAAAAGGTATTATCAGTGCTGCCGATGTTAGCCAGAAGCATTACCCGCGGCGATTGCTTTAGCACAAGCGCTACTGCTCGGAAAACTCAACCTCATACCCGGTAAATTTGCGGATATTAATAACACCGGTATTCAGCAATAAATACTGCCCCTTAATGCCATACAGCACTCCGGACACTTCGGCGTCTTTATCAAAATTAAAGGATTTGACCTTGAGTGGATAGCTAGCCACCGGAAAATGAATATCCACAGCCGGCTCATCGATCAACAACTCCATTGCTTCCGGCCCGAAACGCTGGACAATTTCCTCCAGCTCCGTTTTACAAACAGCAATTAATTCATCCCGTTTTGCAACCAGGTCGATAGGCGCTGCCTTACTTTTAAGCATTTGCTGCCAGCTGGTTTTATCGCTGACATGCTTGGCAATAGCGATCTCAACCAGTCCGGAAATATAGCGCGACTGTACTTTAAAAATCGGCAACGCCATTACTGCGCCTTGATCTATCCAGCGCGTTGGAACTTGTGTCTGCCGGGTGATGCCGACCTTAATGCCGCTGGAATTGGCCAGATAAACCACATGCGGCTGAAAGCAAAACTCCTCTCCCCATTCCGGCTGACGGCAGGTACCAGCCTCATAGTGACAGGTTTCCGGCTTCATGATGCACATGTCGCATTGCGCCAACGAAACAAAGCACGGGTAGCAATAACCTTGGCTAAAACTCTTTTTAGTTAGCCTATTGCAGTGCGCGCAAAAGATTTTACCGGTATACACCAGCTTAATTGACTTACCGATCAACGGAATTAAAGCCACCAACTGATCGCCTAGCGGCAACTCGTACTGAACCGGCTTTGAGCTATCCTGCTCGAGCCGGGCGTGCATTTTTCTTAATTGTCCCAGCATTGAATATTTCCTAAATAGATCAAAAATAACGACGGTTCGGTTAGGTTAAACCTGGAAAAAGTAGGTGACTATTCAATGGGTAATTGACTGAGCCATAGCAGCTACGGGATTTATGGATCTTGCGGATCATTCGCCGTTTCTTAGTTGCAGATAACCATCCGTATTTTTTATTAGCCAACGCTCGGCTTGGGATTTCAACAGCTCTTTTTTCCAGAAAGGCGCTCTCGACTTTAACGCTTCCATGATAAACCGACTCGCATCAAAAGCATCACCACGGTGAGATGTCCATACCGCCACCAGCACAATCGGGTCATTCGGCAAAATATCTCCCACTCGATGCACCACCAAAGCATCGATAATCGGCCATTGGTGTATAGCTTCAGCAACAATTTTCTCCAGCTGCTTTTCAGTCATGCCGGGATAGTGTTCCAGGGTCATGCCTTTTACATCATTGCCTTCGTTGAAATCGCGCATTGTGCCTATAAAAATGCTGGTCGCCCCGAACTTGCCGGCCATATCTTTTGCCAAATGCTGGTACGACTGAATTTCCTGCCAAGGATCGAAAGGTTCCGAGCAAATCTTTATAGCCATGATCAGCCCCCGGTCACCGGCGGGAAAAAAGCCACCTCATCGCCGTCTTTAACACCACCGCTTAGTTCAACATACTCCATATTCACCGCCGCCAATATATTATCCGGCAGAGCTTTGTTCGGATTAGCGCGGCGCCATACATCGTCGACCGTAGCCAATCCCGAAGACTCCAGATCATCTTCCGAACGGCCGACATTTTCTTTCAAGCTGGCAAAATAACGCACCTTAATTGACATGATCAGTCACTCAGTTACAAAAAAATAGCATTGGCACAAAGTACATTTTATAGACGATCTGTCGATCGCCTTTTTAGTTTTCTTAACCGGCAGTTGTTATAATAAAAACGTGCCCGCCCTTTCACTGCTAATTTTACAGAAAAATGACTGCATTAACCCACTTTAATCACTCCGGCGAAGCTCATATGGTCGACGTCGGCGACAAGGCGATCACTCACCGCACTGCCGTCACCGAAGGCTATATCGAAATGCAGCCGGAAACGCTCAGACTGATCATGGATGACGGACATCAGAAAGGCGATGTACTGGCTGTCGCAAGAATAGCCGGGATCATGGCCAGCAAAAAAACGGCGGACCTGATTCCGCTCTGTCATCCGCTGCCTCTGACTCATGTAGAGATCAAACTAAGCCCGGAAATCGCCAGCCACCGGATACGCTGCCAGACTACCGTAAAGACCAACGGGCAAACCGGCGTAGAAATGGAAGCGCTGAATGCCACGCAAATTGCCTTACTGACTATCTACGACATGTGCAAAGCCGTAGATAGAGGAATGGTTATTCAATCAGTCCGGTTACTGGAGAAGGATGGCGGCAAATCAGGGCATTGGCAGAAAGCGACCTAATAACTCAATCGTAACACTAGGACATCACAAACAAAATAATATTCAAGCAGTTAACCTACCATACTGACGAACAACCAGTCGATACGGTTGTTTATTGAATTTATTACACTAAACTTACATTTTCAACAACGTGCCGACTGCTTGGCACCATTCAGAAGAACAGCAGAGATAACCATGTCGATTACATTAAAAGAACTTGCCGAATTTTGTGATGCGCGGATTGAAGGGGGTGATCTTTCAGCCATCATCCATTCAGCAGCCGATATTACCTCTGCACTCCAGGGCCAAGTTACGCAGCTAACCAACAGTCGCTATACTCAGCACATCAAGAATTCAACAGCCTCGGCGTGCTTCATTGCGGAAGACTTCGTTGTTGATAATGTACCTGAAAATATGGCGCTGTTGAAATGCACCGATCCTGAACTCAGCTTTATTAAAGCTGTCGGATTATTGCACCCTGCCCGGACGTATGCCCAGCAAATCGCGCCGCAGGCAGTGCTTGAAGCTAATGTGGCGTTAGGCAATGAACTGTATATCGGACCCTATGCCGTCATTGGCGAAAACTCAAGCATAGGCGATGGCAACCAAATCCATGCAGGCGCTTATCTTGGCAAGAATGTCAAAATGGGCAAGAACTGTCGCATTTACCCTTATGCTGTTATTTATGATGATGTCGTCATAGGAAATAATGTCATTATCCATTCAGGGGCCATCATTGGCGCCGATGGCTTTGGTTATAAATTCAGAAACAACCAGCACGTCAAAGTCCCTCAGGTTGGCAATGTGGTCATCGAAGACAATGTCGAAATTGGCGCCAACACCTGCATTGACAGAGGCGCATTGGGAAGCACCTCAATAGGCGCAGGCAGTAAAATCGATAATCTGGTGCAGATTGGACACAATAATAAAGTCGGCAAAAATGTAATCATGTGTGGCTTAACGGGCGTATCCGGCTCCTGCAACATTGAAGATTATGCGATTTTGGCAGGAAGTTCAGGCATTGCCGATCATGTCACGATTGGTCGCGGTGCAGTAGTCATGGCACGTTCCGGTGTGGCAGGCAATGTCGAGGCAGGCGCACAGGTCTTTGGCAGTCCGGCAAAAGATAAAAAGACAGCTTATAAAGAACAGATAGCGATCAGTAAATTGCCTGAGCTGTTAAAAAGAGTAAAAATGTTGGAAGAAAAACTCCAGAAACTGGAAAAAGATAGATAGCCAAAGCTGACAGCTAGGCAACCATTTGCCTGCTAGGCAGTATAAAATCGGAACAAACCGCTTGGATGTTTATAGCAAGAGAAGTTCAGCACCATGCGTTACTGTTTAAACGCATCCGATCGGGTCAGATGTTAATGCTAGAGAGTAATGGAGAGTAGGAAGTAGGAAAAATACCTCCCGTATAACGGGAGGTATTTTATTTAAGACTGAGTTTCCAGTCTTATTGTTCAGTTCTGTTGGTTTTTTTCGCGTCAATTTTTTGGAAAACTTCAGCATTACTTGCAGCAACAGCACCACTCTGTAAATGCTTAGTTTCATCTTGTTTTAACATTACAACTAAAACAATGATAGAAACAATAGCAACGCCAGCATACCACCATGTGTTATCTTTTTCTTGTTCTTCAGCCATTTTAAAATCCTCGTATAGTTTATATTATTTTATTGATCCCTTTCCTCAAAGGGAGCCCCTCATTAAATCGCTTTATTGAGTGGCTTGTCGATTTAACTATTAAACGACAGACACTTTTTATCACGAGATGCGACGTTATGTCAAAACTATAAATAAAAAAAATCAGTCGTGCTTAAGGTAATGTTGCCACAGAGATTATTAACAGTTGAAAAACAGCAAGAAAATCCATGCCAAGCAACTGAAATCTAAAGAAAACATTACATACGCTTAGCAAGAAAAAGACCAAAAGAGGTACAACTGATAATAAATTTTGATACTCAATACGTGGCGCTTTGGCATTAGATCGTCGCAATCAGAGAAAATTGCTTAAAATTTCTGTATCAACGTACAGGGAAGGGATACAACGAGCGAAGACCAAATCTAAGACACAAAACTACCGATGTTTTCGGCGAAAAACTCGAAGTTGTAGTTTTTATAGCAGAGGCGAATATCGACCAGCGAGGCGATCAATTAATCTTACAAATATAAGCACAGCGTTGAAACTGGTTCTATCCAAAGCAATCCAATCCCATTTAAAATACCCTCGGGAGTCGGCGAACGCCAAGAATGAAGCCATTCCGTCCAACCACTTAAAAGAGCTGGCAAGCGATCGGTTCCGACGGCTTGAACGCCCCAGACTTGACACCCACACAGGAGGAACATGGGGCGCAACGGAAGAGCCGACTCGACAGGACAAGCTACCTTATCCCTTCTTGGCCATTAATCCTTATCTGGAGCCAAGAATAATTACTCTAGATTACCACCAAGTTGTCCCGATGTATTAACTCAGAGTCATCGAAGTAACCCAGAATACCTTCAAAATCCGAACTGCTCTTACCCAGTATTAATTGAGCATCGGCATTGCCGTAATTAATTAGCCCACGCGCGACTTCCAGGCCTGTTTCATCCATACAAGAAACTAGTTCACCGCGCTCAAACCGGCCCGATATCTCTTTAACGCCGACAGCCAGAAGACTTTTGCCTTCATTTTTCAACATCCTGACCGCACCAGCATCAAGAATCAACTGCCCCTTAACCTGCAACTGACCGGCAAGCCAACGTTTTCTTGCCACTAACGGTTCTATGTCCGGCAATAAATGAGTGCCCAAGTCAGCCCCTGTAATTACAGAAGCAATGACATCATCGACAGCGCCTGCTGCAATAACAGTGGCTGCACCGGATCTGGATGCCAGCCGTGCAGCCCGCACTTTGGTACACATGCCGCCTCGCCCCAAGCCGCTACGGCTATCGCCAGCCATTATGTCCAGCCGAGCATCGTTAACGCTGATCGTTGAAATTAATTCCGCATCGGGATTCAAACCGGGATCGGCCGTGAACAAACCCTTTTGATCGGTCAGAATAATCAGCAGATCAGCCTCGACCAGATTAGCCACCAACGCCGCCAATGTATCATTGTCGCCGAAGCGGATCTCTTCGGTCGCCACTGCATCATTTTCGTTAATAACCGGCACTACGCCAAGCTTGAGTAAAGTCAGCAACGTGCTTCGGGCATTTAAATAGCGCTGCCTGTCCGACAAATCATCATGCGTCAATAACACTTGCGCTGCATGCAGACGATGCTGCTGAAAATTGTCATCAAAAACACGCACTAAACCCATTTGACCGACAGATGCCGCCGCTTGCAATTCATGCAATGTTTTAGGGCGCACTTTCATACCTAATCGACACATACCTTCTGCGACGGAACCTGAAGAAACCAGAATCACATCGATAGATTGTCGCCGTAAATCGGCCATCTGCTCAACCCAGGCAGCGATAGAAGCCTTATCTAGGCCCTGACCGCCCTTGGTCAACAAAGAGCTGCCTATCTTGACGACAACCCGCTTAACTTTGGCAAAATCACTCCTGCTCACTTTTTTCCCGCCGCTGCTGTTCTAAAAAGTCCATGATGGCAAACATAAGCTCTTTCGTACCCTTGCCGTTAATTGCAGCAATTTTAAAAACCGGCCCAGTCCAGCCCAACTCGCCGACAATTGCTTGGCAACGCTGTTCAACCTCTCCCTCAGGCAATCGATCTATTTTGTTCAATACCAGCCAGCGCGGCTTGGCCGCCAGCTCATCACTCCATTTTTCGACCTCGTGAATGATTTTTTTGGCCGACTGCACCGGTGACTCCATGCTTTCATATGGCTCAACATCAACCAAGTGCAGTAACAATCCGGTCCGCAGCAAATGTTTTAAGAACTGCAAGCCAAGGCCCGCGCCTTCCGCCGCTCCTTCAATAACACCTGGAATATCAGCAATAACAAAACTGCGCAAATCATCGACCCTGACCACACCCAAATTGGGATGCAAGGTCGTAAAAGGATAGTCCGCAACTTTAGGAGTTGCCGCCGATACCGAGCGAATTAAACTGGATTTTCCAGCATTGGGCATGCCCAGCAGACCGACATCTGCAATCAGCGTCAGTTCCAGCTTAAGCCTACGATGTTCACCTTCAGTGCCCTTGCTGGCTTTTTGCGGCGCCCTGTTAATACTGCTTTTAAAGCGCGTATTACCCAAGCCATGAAAACCGCCTTGGGCGACCAACAATGTTTGGCCGATTCTGGTTAAATCGCCAATAACCTCGCCGGTTTCCGCATCGGAAACCAGAGTCCCGAGCGGCACCGGCACATAGCAATCGTCGCCTTTTCTGCCGGTACAATTACGGCTCATGCCGTTCTGCCCGCGTTGCGCTCTATGGACGGCATGGTATCGAAAATCCACCAACGTATTTACATTTTCCGCCGCAATCAGATAAACGCTGCCGCCATCACCGCCGTCGCCACCATCCGGACCGCCCATCGGAATGTATTTCTCGCGCCGAAAGCCGATAGTACCGTTGCCGCCATCGCCCGCTTCTACGCGAACTTCCGCCTCATCAACAAATTTCATAAATCACACGCCGCCAAACTTCAAATCCAACCGATAAAAACAAAAAAAGCCCCGCCATAACAACGGCGGAGCTTTTTTTAAAGTTGCCGGACTACACTACCCGGCCAAACTGTCCCGCCATTACTATAGCGATACAGCTCTATGTCTTATGCTGCAACAATACTGATAAATTTACGGTTATTAGGTCCTTTAACCTGAAAAACCACTTTACCGTCAGCCGTTGCAAACAATGTATGATCTTTTCCGCAACCTACATTGTCACCAGCGTGAAACTGGGTTCCACGTTGACGAACGATAATATTGCCCGCCGTTACACTCTCACCACCGTAACGTTTAACACCTAATCTTTTCGCATTAGAGTCGCGTCCGTTCCGCGTACTACCACCAGCCTTCTTATGAGCCATTTGTAACTCCTAATATCTTAAGCAGAAATGCCAGTAATCTGGATTTCTGTATAGTACTGACGATGCCCCATTTGTTTCATATGGTGCTTACGTCTTCTGAATTTAATAATTTTGACTTTCGCATGTCTACCTTGAGACAAGACAGTCGCTGTAACTTTGCCGCCTTCAATAAAAGGCATGCCGACCTTAACAGCATCGTCAGACTGAACCATCAGTACTTTATCGAATTCAATGCTGTCGCCTTCACCTAGCTCCAGTTTTTCTATTTTTAAGTAAGTACCTTCTTCTACGCGGTACTGTTTACCACCTGTTTGAATTACCGCATACATCGGCGCAAGCTCCATCAAGCATTAATCTGTTTAAAGTGAACAAAAAATTATATTTTTAAAACAAGGCCAAGTCAATCTAAATTAAATTGGCACCCTAAATATCTTATTAAAATAGCACAAAAAAACTATTATTATCAACCCATACGCTCAATAGCATGGGCGGTTAATGTTTTATTAAGTTATAATAGTTTAACAGGCATTGATTTTCATAGCTATCACTATGAAAGCTAACTCAAACTTACACGCAGCAATACATAATGGCACCGCATCCACAATCTTCGACAAACATTCCTGCCTTCATTGATTTCGATTCAATCAAAAAATTAACTACAACCGAGGCAAAAGCTGTCGATCAGCTTATTATTAACGAGTTAAGTTCCGATGTCGTCCTCATCAACCAGATGGGCCATTATATAGTCGGTAGCGGCGGCAAAAGATTACGGCCAATGCTGCTGTTACTGGCAGCCAAAGCCCTGGGAGGGGCCAGCGACAACCACCTGTTGCTGGCGGCGGTCATCGAATTTATTCACACTGCCACACTTTTGCATGACGACGTTGTGGACGATTCCGACCTCAGACGAGGCAAAGAATCCGCCAACGCGGTCTGGGGCAATGCTGCCAGCGTATTGGTCGGCGACTATCTTTATTCCAGCGCGTTCGAAATGATGGTGCGTACCGGCAATATGCGGGTCATGGAAATTCTATCAAAAACCACTACAGCCATTGCCGAAGGCGAAGTATTGCAACTGTTGAACTGCAACAATCCGGAAACGACAGAACAAAAATACCTCGAAGTCATTGCCAGAAAAACAGCTATTTTATTCAGCGCAGCAACCAAATTGGCCGCCGTTATTTCCGGCGCATCTACTGAAGTCGAGCAAGGCTTGGCGCAATACGGCCAACACCTAGGCATTGCTTTCCAACTGATTGATGATGCACTCGATTACAAAGCCACTAAAGACGAGCTAGGCAAAAATCTCGGCGATGACCTTGCCGAAGGCAAGCCCACCTTACCGCTGATTTACGCCATTCAAAACAGCAGCGAAAGCGAAGCAAAAACTGTTATTGATGCGATCAAAAATGGTAATCGTAATGCCTTTAACGAAGTTTATGCTATCGTGCAAAGTACTAAAGCCATTGGTTACACAGAGCGACGCGCCGACGAGGAAGCCCAGAAAGCGATTTCCGCATTAAGCATCTTGCCTGATTCCGAATACAAACAAGCATTAACCTTATTGGCGTTGTTTTCTGTCCAGCGCAATTACTAGAATTGCGCCGCGCTTAGTCTTTGAGTACCGCATTGTAAGCATGCGCCTTCTCAAGCAATAGATTGTATTTATGCTCAACCTTATCCATTACCTCGGTTAAGAACCGCGTCACCTCGGCATCTTCAATGCCTTCAGCCGTTGACAATATATAAGCCTCCAGCTCACCGATCGCATCGGCATCAACAATCTCATCGAGCAGGGCCGCTGCCTCGGAAGCATTAATAGCCTTAACCAGCTGATCTGCCGCCAAGTCCTGCTGCAACAACTGTTGCAGCACATCAATCGCCTGCACCATTTCCTGAGCTTTTTCATTGACCGCTCGAAGCAATGTTAGATTTTCGGTGAACTCAAGAAAATCATTCACCGTTTTTTTAAGCTCATATAACCGTAGCTCGTGCTTTGCCTTTATTATTTGCCGCATAGATATCCAGTTCACCAAAAAATTGCGTCAATTATAATTCAGATTTCAATTTACCGACCGACTCGACAATTTCTTCAAGCAATCTCATATATCCAGTTCAATTATTTCTGACTTAAGATCAAGAGAATGGTAGCCATCGAAGCATCCGACAGCCAGGTCTTTTATCCGGAAGACTCGTGTGGGCACATCCAAAGCACTTGTCAGCGGCCCAATACCATAGAAATCGCCCTTCCCAGCATCCAAAGTTCAGCCTTGTAAGCCCAGACCGGCCATGCTCAAGGATCACTCGTCTTTGCATGAAATGCTTCAAGTAGACCAGAGCGGATAATATAGTTAGCGTATAGGTATTTTCTAATATACCCATATTGGGTTTTCTATATTAGTGTGCTGTCTCTAGGGTCATCCATTCAACTTAGATTTTACAAAACAGGAGCTTGACGCCATGACACCAAGAGAATTAACCAAGCAAGCCTTTAGACTTTACGACAATATCAGACTACAAGGTTATAAGATTCCTCTCCAATCAGACACAAGCACGCGTTTAGATGTTGTGCGGTTCCGGGCCTATTCAAGATATCAGCGGCGCTTGAAACTTGAACGCGGCACATTTTGAAGCAAGATATTAAGCCTGCCGCTTGATCTGTTGGATATTGCCGACATAGTGAATATCAGCGATGCTAACCCTTAAATAGTCAAGGTGGCAGTCGGGTAAGAGTTTTTGTACTTTTTATGTCTGCTTGATGACTTACTTAATCACGGCCTCCTTTCAGACAAGGCGATAGGCTCGGCACTGGCTCAGCCATGCCAACACAACCTATTCTTCCCGTTCTGAAAGCAAGTCGCAGAGAACCATAAAATTCAAAGGCTTAACCAGATGATGATCGAAACCAGCCTTATGCGAGCGGGCTAACTCCTCCGGCCCTCCATAGCCGCTTAGTGCTATAAGGAGCACATCCCCACCGATGGGCAGTTGCCTGATGCGTTGGGCAACCTGATAGCCATTCTCTCCCGGCATTCCGATATCCAGCAGTACCACATCAGGCTGGAATTCGTCGATCAGCATTATGGCGCGCTCGCCGGAATCGGCCATTTTGACTTCGTAACCATTCATCTCCAGCAGGAGCGATGTACTTTCCCTTACGTCGGAATCATCATCCACCACCAGCACCCGCATGCCTTCGTTAGGCGGTGGTGTCGGCGCTTCGGAGACAACAGTGCCGATCGATGGGACAACTGTCGGTAGCCGGATGCTGAAAATGGAGCCCAATCCGGCGCCAGGGCTTGATGCCGTTATTTGTCCGCCGTGCAATTCCACTAGCCGTTTGACTAGCGTCAGCCCAATACCTAATCCGCCTTGGGCTCGATCCAAGGTACGCGCGCCCTGCTGAAATAAATCGAAAATCGTCGGCAATAGTTCCGCCGGGATGCCGGTACCGTTGTCTTGCACCCGAATCTCAACTTCGGATTCGAGCAACCGGACATCAACCTCGATTTGGCCGCCTTCCAGAGAATATTTGCTGGCATTGTCAAGCAGGTTAAGTAAAACTTGAGACAGGCGCACGGAATCGCCTTCCAACAGTATCGGTTGTTCAGGCAGACAAACATTGAGCTGTTGTTGCTTGGCCCGAGTGAGGTCGCGTGCCATCTCCAAGACCGGCTTAATCACTTCCACAAGGTCGAGCCGCTCTTTCTTCAGCGAAATTTTACCGCGCGCAATACGGGACACATCCAGTAGATCATCCACCAGGTGAGTGAGGTGCTGCACTTGCCGCTTAATGATGTCCTTAGCCCAGCTGAGCCGCGGATCTTCCAGCTTCAGCATGTCCAAAATATGGGCTGCGTTGCTGATGGGAGTCAGCGGGTTTCGCAGTTCGTGGGCGAGCATGGCGAGAAATTCATCCTTATGCTGATCTGCCTCACGCAAGGCCGCTTCGGCTTGTTTACGCGCTGAAATATCACGACTCACCGTAGCGATACCTACTGGCTCGCCGGAGCTATCTTTGATAATGAATGCGTTGTAAATCATCCAGATGGCGGCGCCGGTTTTGGAATGGCGGAACCTGATTTCCACATCAGAGTGACCTTCGCGCACAACACGCGGAAGAAATTCATCAAGAATGAAGCGCTGGTCTTCCGGGAAGAAAAACTCCTGGACCGGCGTTCGGATACCCTGCTCCAGATTGTCGAGGCCGATCAGGCGCATACCTGCCTGGTTAATATAGAATGGAATGAAATTCATGTCGCACATGCTAATGAATTCCATGCTGTTGTCAGCCAGTGAAACGAATTTCTGCCGTTCCAACTCCATATGCTTGCGTTCGGTAATGTCGCGCAGGGCGATGACATAACCGGGCTGTCCATCCCAGTCCAGCGGCGCGGAGCGCATTTCCGCCCAAGCAAACCCGTCCGGGCGGATCAGGTTAATGTCCTGGTAATTGGTTTTATCAGGATTAAGCGGAATCGCCAGTGATTGACCGACTATCGAGCTACGCGCCAGCAGGATTTCGGCCGCTTGGTTAGCATAGAGCACGACACCCTGACTATCGACAACCAAGACGCCGTCGGTGATCGTGTCAAATATCAGGTCAAGCTTGGGGAGATTGGCGGACATAGGTGTTAAGTTCGTTTAAATAATGATGGTTTGCACGCCGATTCCTTTCGCTTGGGTGGTAATGGCCGCAATAACGGAAGGCACCCGCGACAGGTCGCCGAGCAGTTTCAGCACAGGTTCCGGCATATCGCGCACCAGCATCGGCGTTGCAAACACATCTTTTTCCAGAGCTTTTTCCGGCATGCCCAATACTTCAACAACGTCAAAAACCCACTGTCCAGGCTCGTAAAGGTTAGAGAGCGCAATGGTAATCTGCTCGACTAGACGGCGGGTTTCGTTGTTCAATGATACCACGTATAGGGTTAGAACCAGTTTATGCGGTGTCATGTGTCGATCTTGCTGAGGCGTGGCAATCTGGGCGATATTGCGGATTTGTACGGAAGACAACGGCTTGCTGGCCAGTTCGAACTGAATGCCTTCCTCATGAACGACTTTCAACTGATCCATGTATTCATTGGCAAAGGCGGTGACGATATAAACATTCAAAGTATCGTCAATGGCTTTCAATCGGCGCAAGACTTCCACACCATCAATTCCCGGCATGCGCAGATCGAGAAAAATCAGGTCGGGACGTTCGGCAAGAGTCATTTCGATACCTTGCAAGCCGCTTTCGGCTTCACGAACCGAAAAGCCATCTTCCAGTATCAATTTGAAAGCAGCGCGCACCGCAGGGTCGTCGTCTATTACCAAAATTTTTCTTATCATTATCGTGCCTCTTGTGTATCCGATTTAAATGCTAAAACCATGGGAAATCTTAGCCGCAAACGGCAGCCATTTCCAAGTTATGTGTAGGGGAATGTTTAAACACGGGAAAACCGTAGTCTCATGCTGCAACCGTGTCCTGGTGAACTTTCCAATTGTATGGTGCCTCCGACATCCTGAACCAGGCGTCGGATGACTGACAAGCCCAGACCGGTACCTTTTCCGGGAGGCTTAGTGGTAAAAAATGGATCGAAAATTTTGCCTTGAATATCCTGTGGAATGCCGGGGCCGTTATCGGTCACGCTCAATTCTAGCATTTCCTCAAGAGGCCTAACCATGATTTTGATTTTTGGCTGCGCTTGCGGACTGTCGGCTAGTGCATCGCGGGCGTTAATGATCAGGTTGACCAGAATCTGCTGCAGGCTGTCTGCGCTACAATAGATGGATGGTAGATTGTCGTCGGCATCGACCTCAACCTCAATGCCGCCTTTACTCAATTCGCCTTCCAGCAGTAGCAAGCTTTGCTTGAGGACTTCCATGACTTGACAGTTGCCGCTTGGGGCCGATCGGGTATGCACAAATAGCAGCATGTTACTGACAATCTTCTTGATCCGGTGAATTTGCTGTAGCGCCTGATCGAGAATTTCCTTGGACCGTTCATCAGTGCTTCTTTCGGAGGCGAATTCGACAAAATTCATCACCCCCATCAGCGGATTGTTGATTTCATGCGCGACGCCGCCGACCAAAGTCCCCAATGCCGAGAGTTTTTCCATTTGCAACATGTGTTCCTGGTTTTCCTGGAGTTGCGTGTACGCCAGCCGGGTTTGCTCCAACAAGCGGGCGTTTTCCAGGGAAATCGCAACCTGGGCGGTCAATAATTCGGTCATATCGGTTCTTTCGACGGTGAACACACCTGCCGACAATCGGTTTTCCAGATAGAGCAGACCGATGAGCTCGTTTTGCTTAATGACCGGCAGGCACAACACCGAGCGCAGTTTTAGCGCCTGCACTTCCGGGGTATCCTGAAACTCGCCTTCGGCCATGGCATCATGCAGTAACACTTTTTTACGCGTGCGCAACACATAATTGACGATGGCGCGGCTGATGCCGCTATCGGCTTGGCTAAGGTTGAGCTGCTGGCGGTTAACGATGTGTTTTTTGCCGACATGGCTCTCCGCGGCGATTAGCAGATTATCCTCCTCCTTGATCAACAGATAGCCGTGTTGCGCCCCCGAGCTTTCCAGTACGACGCTCATGATTTTTTGCATCAGCTGATTCAGGTCGACTTCCGCCGACAGCGCCAGTGCCGATTTTATCAGGTAATTGAAGTCGAGATTCGGCAGCGTGGTGGACGTGTCGACGGCCAACATTTTTTCGGCGCGAACTGCATTATCGGGCTCGGTGTAAGGGCGGCGCTGCTGCAACAACGCGTTTTTGCGGTCGGCGCGGCACACCCGGTACATACGCCGGGCCTCGCCATAGTAAAGTTGAGCATCGCCGAGACTGCCGATTACCAGCACCTCGGCCAATGACTCGTATAAATGGCCGGTAAGCAAGCCATAGTTTTGTGCCTGAGCAGCCGCGATGGCATCCAGATACAAGTTGCGGGCTTCGCGCATTTTGTTCTGAGCGCGGGCGATCTCGGCATGAACAAAGGCCAGATAGGGCTTCAGCAATGGCCCGAGGCGAGCCCAGGTTTCCAGTTCGGCCAGTAACGGCGCAATTTCGGCTGCCAGTGCCGACCAATCGGCATCCTCCGGCCGGCGCAGGCGATTGACGATTCGGAACACATACCAGAGACGTTTCAATACGTTATCGGTCAGGCCGTGCAGATAGCGCTCCACCGCTTGCAAGGACGCTGCCGCCTCAGCGTAATCACCCATGTAATGTTGGGCGAAACCCAGCAGCGCAAAATAGCTGCCGGAAGCGGAAACATAATTTTCGGCTTCCCAGCGCACCAGCGTTTCGGCCATGTCCACCGGCTGGTAATCGAGTTTCATCGGCGCCACCCAACCGGCCAGTACGGCTTCGGCGAGGCCGACCGAGAACGACAGCTGATTCTTGCGGGAAAAATGCAGACATTCCTCTGCGGCTTCTTCAACCAAACGCAGATCTTTGCCCTGTACCTGCAAATTCCACATCAATGGCCCGTAGGACAGGCCGGCGTTATATAAATCGCCGCAATTTTTACCGCACTGTATGGCTTTCTGGCAGTAATCGACGATCTCGGCCGGATGGCTGCGTGAATGCATGTTGCACCAGACGATACCGTTCATGCCGCGGGTGGCGCCAAAAGTATTCGGGTGTTTTGCACACAGGTCGTGGGCAAGATCCTCATAAAGGAAGGCCTGTTCGAACTTACCCTGTTCGCCGAGGTTGAGGCCCATGATCGAGAACGAATAAATCACCGACTCGTCCATGCCGCCCTGCAAGCAATGCAGCGTTGATTGCGCCGCTGACAGATACAGTTGCGGCACCAAGCCGGACATATAGAGATCAGGGATCAGCTCGCTGTAAAACGCCAGTTCGATCTTGCTTTTGCGATCCTGGGTAAAAGGCATATACAGGATAGTCGCCCAGACGTCGCCTTGCTGTTCGATTTCCGCCATTAAGGCCAGCATCCGCTCCCGGGCTATCTCGGGCTGATCGGGAATCGATTTACCGAAATAGGCCAGACCGCGATTGGCGGTGGCTATCGCCTTGTTGAAATTGCCGAACGAGGACAACGATGTGGTCTGTTCCGCCAGAGCTTCGGCTTTGTCCAGGTCGCTGACAGCATGTTCGACCAGATGATTAAGCAATTCTTCCGAGGCTTCGTAACGTCCGCACATCAGGTTCGTTTTGGCCAGGCGCTGGTAAATGCGAAAAGTCAGATCGTAAGCCTGCTCCCAGCAATTATCCGGCAGATAATCGTGGGCCTTCAGGAAAAAATCGTTGGCGGCATCGCCGGCCAGTGCATCCAGCGCTTTGTTGCCGGAATGGAAGTTGATATTGACCAGCCGATACGCCAGTTCCTGATCCATCTCTGCCGGACGGCCCAAGTTGAGGTGGGCGGCAATGGTGAACAGGTTGTCCAAGGTTTCAAGATCGGTTCCTTCCGGTACCGTTTGCAGCAACCGGTTGCCGATGCGCCAGTGGATAGCCGGCTTGATTTCCGGATCGACCTGACGCAGCACCGCTTCCTGGACCCGGTCATGGACAAACTGCAAATCGGATTTATTTTCCAGCAGCATGCCCAGATTCAATACCGGTTTCAAATCTTCAAACAACTGTTCGATGCGAATATCCAGCACCAACGCCACGTCTTCGGCACTGAAACGGTTGCCCATGCAGGCGCAGTGGTTAAGGATATGCAGGGTTTCTAAAGGCAGTTTGCTCACCTTGGAACTGAATAATTCCACCACCGAGGTCGGCATCTGGGTGTCGCGAATCCGCTTGATATCCCAATGCCAGTGTTGTTCAGCGTCGGTATTCAGCAATCCCTCGTTATACAACCAGGCCAAGCTTTCGCTGACAAACAGCGGGTTGCCCTCGGTGAGATGAGCGATAAATTCCGCCAGATTGGCCGTCGCTTTCAACGAAGAGTTGAGGATGTAGGCCACCATCTCATGGCAGTCGGCATCGGTGAGCGCCTCTACGCGGATTTCCGCGAACGGGCTGTTGTTTTCATGAATCTTACGGATCAGTTTGCTGAGTGGATGGCTGCCGTCGACTTCGTTGTGCCGATAAGCGCCCATGAAAAACAGGTAAGGATGCTCCTGATGGTTGTCGAACAGGTTTTGCAGGAAATCGAAGGTGGCGCTGTCGCACCATTGCAAGTCGTCGATAAACAGCACCAGCGGATTGTCCTCGCTGGCCAGACAAGTCAGGAACCGGCCGAACAGATTGTTGAAACGGTTGCGGGCTTCCACCGGCGGCAGATGCGGCACTTCCGGCTGACGGCCGATAATGAATTCCAGTTCCGGCAACACATCGATGATGACGCTGCCGTTATTTTCCACAACGTCGAGTATTTTCACCCGCCACTGCTGAACCTGCGTGTCGCTTTCGGTCAAAAAGATGCGAATCAGGTTACGCAAGGCCTGAATCAGCGAGCTGTAGGGGATATTTTTCTGGTATTGGTCGAATTTGCCGGAAGTGAAATAACCGCGGTTTTTGACCAGCGGTTTTTGCAGTTCCTGAATCAGCCGGGTTTTGCCGATGCCGGACAAACCGGAAATAAATACCGAGCGGAATCTACCGCTGGTGACTTCGCTGTATTGCTGCTGTATCAGCCGGCTTTCTTGCTGACGGCCCACCATTTTCGAAATAAAGATGACCCGGCGGCTGCGATCATGCCGGCCAATCGTAAATGCCGATACGCTGCCGGTAGCCGTGTATTCTTTCATGCAGTGGGTCAAGTCGGCCAGCAAGCCCGAGGTGCTTTGGTAACGCTTTTCCGGCTGCTTGACGGTGAGCTTGGCAACAATATCGGCCAAGGCTTGAGGAATTTGCGGATTGAACTGATTGACTTTAGGCGCTTCCTCAGCCAGATGCGAGTGAATCAGCTCCAGCGGATCGTTGGAAAAAAACGGCAATCGGCCGGTCAGCAGCTCATAGAACACTATCCCTAATGAATACAAATCCGTGGACAAATCGACTCTGTAGTTGATGCGGCCAGTCTGTTCCGGCGAGGTGTAGGCCAAGGTATGGCGTACGAATTCCGGGTCGTAGATAAAATGGCTGACATCGCGAATGTCGAGCGGGGTGATGAAATCGGTCAGCCGCAGCGTCAGCGTTCCCGGTTGTATCAAAATATTGTGGGGCTTGATGCCGCCATGGGTAATGCCGGCATCGTGTACCGCTTGCAGCGTGTCGGTCAATGTACACGCTATCGTAAAGAAATCGTTGAGGTCGAGTTTATCTTGCTGTTTCGCCCAGCAGTTGAGTGATTGTCCGGCGAACCAGGGCTGAACGATAAACTGTTGGTCGCCGTAAGATTCCAGAGCGAGCGGCGTACAAACCCGTGGATCGTGCAGCACTTTCAGGCGCTGGATTTTCTGGCGCAGATGCCGGGACTGGTCATCCCAGCTCGACAATTGCTTCAGCACTTTGATGACTAACAGATGATCGGGGACGTGCTTGTGGTAACCCTTGTATACCACGGCCTGCAAGCTCTCTCCCAACTTTTCGGTAGCGATGTAGTTGCCCAGCTTCGGCGCGTCCTGCGGTTGATTTTTTACGGTTATATCAATCATTGGGATAGGCTTACTGGCGCGTAGAGTGATATGCCGGGCATGATAAAGTCATTTTCAGGCTAAAACCATCGATTTTGAGACGATGAGTTGGTAACAGGAGGTGGATCTAAACAAACGACAACAATGTCTCAAAGACTTAGAATATGGGCAGTAATAACTTCCCGATAGGGATCGCCGAAATTTTTCCGTTCGCCCTGACCCTTCGGCTACGCTCAGGACTAAAGGCCTTGTCGAAGGGTGAGCGGAAAAATTTCGGCCCACCGCGTCAAGCCGATCATGCTTCGACAAGCTCGGCACGAACGGCTTGACGATAGAGAATAGTGATTTCAGGAAGTTATTTTTAACCAAATCCTTATAAGTCATCGTTGTTGCAATGCATGCCGGCATCGGCTGAATGCGAGCACGGTTAACCATATACCCGCTCTCTACCCGAACTTGCTTGGCGAAGTCGCTGTTCGACTTCTGCCGGGTTCAAGTATGTCAGTTATATCATTGCATTTAATGATATTTATCTCGCTCGCCAGAATATAGTCAGCCAACGTGGTAATCGCGAGCCAATTCGGCCACTTACTGACAAAATTGAACGCCGCCAGAAATAGCTCAGCCATTTTTCTTGCCTTTAATTCATCACTGTCGGTAAAGCATTCCAGATATTCGTTGGCAACCGCTAAATCGGATGATCCGCCGTAATATTGCAGCGCATTGATATTTATCAATTCCGGATTAATCGGTTCGTTGTCACGCAGCGCAACGTACTTGGCTTCGGCTATAGGTCCTGCGAGCAAATTGATGATATCGGCCTCGAAGGCTTGTTGATAAGCCTGTTTCTGTACGGTAGAAAGATCTTTAACGGCCTCATCAAATGAGGACGGCAGGGTATGAATTAAGCGACCGCCTTCTACTTTTGCGATACACCGGTCAGAGGCTTTTTCCAAAAGCCCGAATGGCTGAACGCTGTTATTCGACAGGCCGATACAAATCTGGAAAAAAACCGGCGGTAGCCCTTTTTGTTGGTTGCCAAGATAAATTGCAACAGCATGTCCTGCTTCATGGATGGCTGTTTCCCTGCAAACTTCTTGATGGGCTGACTGGCTTGTATTTTTTAAGTTGTTGGTACGGTTCATTCAATGTCAAATTAAGGCATACGGAGGAAACAGCTGGCTGTTTATAGAAAAAGTCTTGCGCTGTCCATGAAAAGGGATTTAACGGAGTGACGAGAAATAGCCCTCAGAAGCAATAGTGCATATGTTTTCACGCAACATGCCCGAAAAATAAAAATGCGGACTTTCCGAAGTCGCATTAAGCCATCACATACCCGGCTTTATACTGATTGCTGGGTATAAAATGAAGAAAGCAGGACGGCTGAGGTTGAGCTGGCAATTATCAGGCTTACGTTTCTGTCTTTACAAGCAAAATAGCGACTTTCCTGAAAATTCACTAATCCCTTGCACGGCTTGTCACTCAATAATTGAATCAATATCTTGATGTATCGTCATGCTGAGCTTTTCAGGATATGCATTTGCCTTATTGTTGCTTTATCGATGGCGGATGGCATAGCCTATTTTTTGTTAAATTATTGCAATATTATTACCTCTTATCGAGCAACAACTTATTTAATAAATTAAAGCAGAAAGTAAAAATGAAAAAAATACGTATAAACACTTATTACCCATATTCAGAAATGACTGTCCCCGTGGCGATTACCGCCATTTGATTGATGACTGCGTCCCAATAATATCTCATCCTTATGTACATGTATTTTCTAGAAAAGCTTGCTTTAGTCCGCTAATTTCATGGACTTAATATCAGCATTTATTTAATCCAAAATTTGGCGGGCTGTCGCCTGACCCCGAGTTAAGTAAATTAATCGACGCTGCTTTCCTGGCAGACTATCTTTTATTAATGGCTGAAAACGAAAAGTTATTGCATGAGCTAATGATGGTAGGATAAAAAGAATCATTATGCGTTATCTGAATTAAATCTTTCGGGTAGTCGTGGATTTAATTCCCAAACGTATAAAATTTTCTCTCGGCTTGAAAAATTACAACAAAATGCACTGAGGCCAGTCATGAATAGGCGTAAGACCATCAATAGTAAGATTCCGTTAACCTGCCTTATGGCGACTATAGCGATAACCGGTTGTGCCACGGTTACGCCTAAGGAAGCTGCTGAACTTGATCCCTGGCAAGGATGGAATAGAGATACACAGGATTTTAATGACGGCTTCGACAAGCACGTATTAAAGCCGCTTGCTATTGGTTATTTGAATGTTACCAATGACGTTGTGGATAAAGGTGTCACCAACTTCTTCAGCAATATTAATGACGTAGGCGTTACTATCAACGATATCTTACAGCTAAAACTATTGCAGGGCGGCATGGACATTAGTCGATTCATCGTCAATACAACTGCCGGGGTGGGAGGTGTTTTTGATTGGGCTGAAAAAATTGATTTGCCTAAACATAATGAAGACTTTGGCCAAACCTTAGGCTATTGGGGAGTGCCGTCCGGACCCTATTTGGTGTTGCCGTTTTTCGGCGCAAGTACGCCCAGAGATACTGTAGGCTTACTTGGTGATGCCCTTTTGGATCCTTTAACCTATGTCTCTATCTTTGGCGGATTCGCGGGCAACATGGCAACTATAGGCACCAGCGCCCTGGATGTGGCGGATTATCGTGCCGGTGTTATGTCCAGTGAAAAGGTACTCAAAGAGGCAACCGATGGCAATCGCTACGATTTTATAAAGAACACCTATCTGCAGCATCGTGAATATCTGATATACGACGGCAATCCACCGACTGCGGAGGACCCTCTGGATACCGACGAAAGCGGTGCCGACGATTTGGAAAATAACTCCAAAGACAAAAATAACGACAAACATGATCTTGATTTAAAAACGCCTGACAAGAAGCAGTAATAATCCGCGATTCAAATATCGGTTCAGTCGCAGTTACAGCGAAGTAGAAAGTTCAGTTATGCACAGTCCGGCCGGCAACAAGGGAAAAAACGGAGTCTTTAAAATATTTTCTTCTTTCGCCGGTGTGGCGCCCGCATGATGAACTTTGGGCGCTAATCTTCCGACCATGGAACGGGGCATCTACCCCGTTCCGCTAGACACAAAGCGTCGACCTTATCAGTACGCCGCCCCCAGTGAAAAGGTAACAATGTTTTCCTTAAAGTCCGAGGCGGCCAGATTCGAGATCGCATCGATATATTGATATTCCAGCCTGCTGCCAAAAACCTTGGTAAAGTGCAAGTCGAGGGACATGCCCACCGAATGCCGTCTGTCCTGTCTTATTTCGTTAATGCTCGGCGTAATATTGTCGTAATCCTTTACAAAGTACTTATAGCCCACACTGATCTCAGGCTTGAACATATATTCAGGAAACTTGGAATTGATTTTTGTGGTGACGTAGTTGCCCAGGTAAGAAAATTGGGGGCCGGCGGTGTTTTCATTTTCGACCCGGTAACCCAGATAAGCGAAAGCCCGGTTATCGGCGAAAAACAGGTAATTGTCGATTCCGACCGCATGTTGCTCGGCATCCCTGGGATCGTTAGTGAAAAAATTCTTGTTTGTATAGTTGTACAGTAAATTCACATACCACGATGACAATGGCGAAAAGCCGAAATTAGGCATAAGGCTGTGCGTCTGGAAGAAGTTTTCGCCGCCCAGTGTCGCAAATGTATAGCCATAATCCATGCCAAGTGTACCGACATCGATGTCATGCGAGCCGTTAGCCGAAAACCTGTGGGACTGAAGATCAAAATCCGAAAGTTCGCCATACACGCTCTGGTAAAAATCATAGCCAACCTGGAGATTGTCAGCCTTGGTATCGATTAGGTTATAAGCGCCGGACACATCGAAAACTGCGGCATAGTCGCTCAAGGCCGTGGTTGTATCGATCTGGCTGACGGTGACATTGTCGTCATATTCAAACCCCGTATGAGCGGACAGCAGCCAGGGCTTTTTAATAACGGCGGGAGCCGGATCAGGCGCTTTTCCGCCGTTCAGCTGTTCATGGGCCTGACGGCTCAATTCAGGATCAGTATTGATACGTTCGGCGTTCTCAAAGGCTTGCGCCGCCAACTTTTCCTCGCCCTGCGCTTGCCGGGCAAGACCTATGTTGTACCAGGCGGACTGTTTGTAATCGGCATCCGCAGATAGCGCGCGCTGGAACGCATCGATGGCTTCTTGATGCTGGCCTTGTCTTTGGTAAGTCAAGCCCAGAAAAAACAAGGCTGTGCCAGGTTTGTTGCCTTTGGCAACCACTTCCTTAAAAGATGTTACCGCCAGATTATCGAGGCCGAGATGGTAATAGCTCATGCCCAACGCTAAAGTGGCATCAGTGAGACTGGGGTTAAGGCTCAAGGCCCTCTTTAGCGCAGCAACTGCCTGCTCATGACGCCCCTGTTTTGCCGCAGCGAGACCTAAATAGAAGAAAGCCTGCGAAGAATGAGGTTCTTGCTTTACCGCTTCTTGCAGCGCGGCAGCCGCTTTGTCGTAATGTCCTCCGCGAAAATACTGGACACCTTGATTGAGGGCTGGACTGTCGGCATACAACTGTCCGGAATATAGCGCGGCTAAAAAACAAAGATTGATCGTGCGGTTTTGGATAAGATTGTCTAAGGAAAACACTGTTGAGTTTCTGCTTGTTGATTTAAATAATGGGGCCGATCGAACGGTTTTGCGTTCATTGGCAGGAGGCGCGGGACATCAATAGTTTGACCGAGAACAACGTCTTGACAGAGGAAGCCTTATCGCTTCCGCTGTCGTTGGGCATCAAAGTATTAATCTTTCGATTTGCCGTTGTTCTTGTTCAGCTCTTTCTGTTCGCTTTGTGCGGCTTGCCGTCCTTCTTCCTTAACAAGCTGTTTGGCGGTTTGTTTGGCAATATCTTTAGCGCTGGATTTGGCATCTTCTTTTGCCGACAGTTTGGCCACAGACTTTGCGGTTTCTTTGGCCATATTTTTAGCTTCTTCCTTCATGGATGCTGTCACGGAATCCTTAGCGACTTGAGCGGACATATGTTTGGCTTCTTCATGCGCGGCATTGCTTACCAGATCCTTTTTGTCGAATTTCTCGATTTTGCCAAGGAATTTCTCTTTTTGGCTATCAGCTTTATCCAACATGCGTTCCGAATGCTCAAGGAATTTTTCATTGCCGGTTTCTTCAGATTTTTGCTCGAATTTACCGGAAAGTGCAGTGAATTTTGCTTCTTCTTCCAAGGCCTTGGTCAGCGCGTTGATCTGTTTGTTATCGTAGTTGCCATCGAGTATGCTTTGAATTTGAGCCGCGTCGATGTTGACATTTAATTGACTGCTGACGGCGTTGTTCAGCGAGCGGTTCAGTGCAATAACCTGATCATCGCTTAATTGCGTTACCTGTTCAGTGATAGCGGTTTGTTCGGAGGTTAAGTTAGTTTCGGCAGTCGTAACTTTCAGTTTCAGCGCATCAATTTCCTCTTGGCTTGCGCCTGAAGCAACCGCCTTATCCAATTCAGCCTGGGCTTGTGTAAGCGCAAGCTTATCGTCTGCCAATAAAGTTTCTGTCAAGCTCTCCTTGCTGGAAAACTGGGATGAATCGATCTCCTCGGCAAACAGTAACGGCGAATGGGCATTCAAACAAAGCGAAATAGCAGATGCTAGAATAATTTTTTTCATGAATAACTCCTTGGGGTGGGGAACGGAAGCGGATTCTAGCATTCAGTAAAATCCGTTTTCGGAAGTAATCGTCACTTTTATCTGGATTGTTCGAATTGCGTGCCTGGCATGGTCAAACGGGCATAGCTTGGTATGAGATAGTCTGTTTGCACGATCGACTCCAGAATTTTCAAGTGATTTCAGTCCTGTAGATTGGGCAGCTTTTATGCTCAGTATTTTTGGCGCTTTAGTATAGAAACGGATTCGAGATGCCTGATTGGACAATTAAACCAGGCACCAACAGTTATGAGAAATTCGGCTTATGTCCGTTAGCTATTTAAAAGAATAGCTTCAATGAAGCGCATATTTCCATGCATAAATGGCATATCCAAAACACTCCTTAACTCTTCCTAATATATTTATAGAGCTGAAAATATAGCCCTATTACAGTCTTAAGCTCCTGCAAAGTTCTTGTGTCACCTTTTGTGCTACCTTGTATCTGTAATACGCTATATTCATTCCGATTGATCTAACATTAGTTTGGATTGAATCTGACATTTACCGCCTCAGTTCAACCCAAACAGACCCATCTGCTATTTCTGATGAATGCCAGGTCAAAGTTTGAAAGCTGCCACTCAACTTGTTGGAAAATTGTAATGACTGGAAGCACAGAGCCTTACTGCAAGTTAATGGGCTTATTATCTGTAACTTGTCTGCAGTTTTCATGAAGATTTCATTAAAAAATGAGTAAAAAATGAGAAATATCTCTATGTGTGGCAAAAACCTTCCTTGGCTGAGCTAATCGTTACGACTGCAACTTTACGTGATCGACGGACCATTCACTTGCTTGGCCTCACTAATCGGCAGGTTTGGCCAATGTTGCCGCTTACAGCTGCCGCAAATCGACCTCATAACCTATCTATATGTGACAGCCAATCAAGATGCAAAATTGCTGACTTTAACGTTTTTATTTTCAGTTCCGGAACTGCATGAGTTGACTATCAATGACTTGCAATTGACTTGGGACATGTTGTTAAACTTGATTATGACTGCACTTTTTCCACTGTCGCGCATATTCGTCAATCAGTTCAGCAAAAATCATGGAAGCATCGTGCAAACCTAACGCTTCGCATTTCTTCCAAGTCCGCATCAGTCGGCTTCGACTAAAGTTCTGCGTCAGTTTTTCGGTGAAATTTTTCGATTTGAAATGGCCGTTTTGTCTTTGCTAATCGCCGAAAAGACAATACCGGTTTTACGTTGGTTTTTTCTTATGGGCTAGGGCCGCGAAACGGCATAGTGTACGTTTTCGTGTACTGCCGCGTTCTTATTGAGGTATTGAGCGATGACTTATGAAAATAATCCTTTATCTTCATCTAGTTGTATGGCGCGCCCGAGACGATTCGAACGTCCGACCACAGCCTTCGGAGGGCTGTACTCTATCCAGCTGAGCTACGGGCAAAATAACCAGCTATCAATAGCTTATAAAAATCAAATGTTCCTAAACTTGGCCTTCGTGCACATTTTCAGCACAGTGAGGGCTAAAGTGGCAAGTTTCAGACGATTACCAAGTGGTGCTTGGCAGGCAATAATCCGACGTAAAGGCGTGAAGCCCCTATCGAAAACTTTTACACAAAAGACTGACGCCCAGCGTTGGGCCAGAGAACAGGAGATAAAAATAGATCAAGGCGCTTTTGCTTCGCAGGTAGAGATTGGACAGATGACATTCGGCGATTTAGTTGACCGATACCGAGTCGAAGTCACACCCAGAAAGAGGGGGGCAACGCAGGAACTGTACAAGTTTAACTATATCCGCGATGCTCTGGGGCATTATTCGCTGGTGGATTTGCAAGCAAAACATATCGCCGATTTTCGAGATAAACGATTGGCAGCTGGAAAAGCGGGAGCGACTGTTATTCGTGATCTAAACCTAATTGCTTCGGTCATTGAAGTAGCCCGGAAAGACTGGTCACTACCTATTCAAACTAACCCGACAAGACTGGTTAGCCGACCAGAACGGGGAGCAGGAAGATCCCGTAGATTAGCCGATGATGAACTGGAAAAGCTTTTAGCCGCGTTGTCGGAAACAGCGGAAGTTGGGCAAATAGTTCAGTTATTGTTAGCCACAGGAATGCGCCGTTCTGAATTACTAGCTGCGCAATGGAAACACGTTGACCTTGAACAACGCTATATTTTCTTGCCTTGTACAAAAAATGGGCACTCGCGCTATGTGCCTTTGGGAGCGACGGCGGTTCAGTTGATAAAAGAGTTGCCTAAAACCGGCGACAACCTATTCTCAATCAAGCCCGGTTCAGTCTCGCAAGCATTCGGGAGAGCCTGTAAACGTTCCGGTATTTCCAACCTGCGATTGCATGATCTGCGACACGAAGCTGTCAGCAGGTTATTTGAACGAGGCCTTAATATGATGGAAGCTGCCAGTGTTTCAGGCCATAGAACTTTGCAAATGTTAAAGCGGTACACGCACTTGAGGCCGACGGATATTGCAAAAAAGTTAGATTAGTCGTAAAAGAACGCGGCGGTGACAACACAGCCGCGAATCGATTATTCGAGCAATCAGCGTAATTTTAAATCAGGCAGAATTAGCTTGAGCTAAGGACAGTTACTTCACTTAACTTGTGAACCTAATTTATGAAACTCTGAATTTGATCTGACAGTCTCACAACATTTGTTTGGATTAGACCTGACACTGATGGCCTCATTTCGACCAAAACCAGTCATCCATAGCCGCAATTTATCGTTCTGAAAAAAAATAATGTTGCCTCTGTTGGTACGCTATGTCCTATTGATTTAAACTTAGCTCAATTAAAACAAACGATTATTTTACAGGCCGATAGCGGAAAAGGTGAACGTAATGACTTCAGCTAAAGAAATTACTTCGATTGCTGAGTTTATGGAGTGGGTGAAACAATCTACACTTACTAGCGATAATGAGCAACAGCAAGAAACACTTGCTTATTTTTATCGGGGACATGCTGATACGGCTTACCAACTTCAACCTAGCGTTTACCGTATAGATAATCAAAATAAGAGCTACCGAACAGTAGAGTATCAGCTATATCAGGATATGCTTCATCGTAATCCAACGGCTTTTTCCGGGGATAAAACATCCTTCGAAAAGTTGGTGCGGATGCAGCATCATGGTTTGCCCACGCGGCTATTGGATTTTACCCAAAGCCCACTAGTATCCTTGTTTTTTGCCTGTCATGAAAACTGCAAAAAAGACGGCGAAGTAATATTTTTTAGCGTTCCGCAGTCAAAAATTAATTACCCGTCGGCTATTTCAGAGACTGCTGTCATGGCAGGTCTTGAACCACAACTGAACTTGTTAGATATTGCCTATGCATTAGCTGATAGCATTCGATCTTTTTTTAAGAATTTCAAAGTGAGTGATCATGAGGAATTTAACAAGGCAATTCACAAAATTCAGTCTGATATTAACCAAGGTATAGACACGATTGAGTTACACCCAAATTTGTCCAGTGTAATAAATTACTTGAAACATATAGAGGAACAAAGTATCCCTTTCTTTTTTAGTCATTGGACGGAGAGTCTCAAGAGTGAGACTCAAACATCAAAAATACTAGATCAGATAAATACTGCTTTCAATTCAGTATCATTCTTATTAGACTTTCATAGCCAATATTTACAATTTAAAAAAAACTCGATCATTTCTATCTGCGAAAAACTGAATATACGCAATTTCAATAGTTATGTTCATTTTCACCACTTATTACGAACATTTACTTATTTCAATTTTGTTTATCCACCACTTAACAACGAGCGCATTCGTCGACAACAAGGAGTCTTTCTGATTTTTCCGCTAATGGAGATAAATTCCTGCTCAATTACTAATTTCTACCAACCTAAACGCATCACTATCAAAGCCGAAGTAAAGGAAACTCTGCTTCAAGAACTCGCCAATCTGGGTATTACTCGAAGTTACTTATTTCCTGAACTGGAGGAACAGGCTAAAGATATTCTATTGCGCTATCCTCCACTCGAACACATTTCTTGACAAAAGAGCTGTAGGGCGATTTCACGTCAGCAAACCGCTGTTTTTCAAAGTGACGGCGGATTACCTTTCGACGATTCCGCCTTATGAGTTACGAATTGCTATGCAGTCCGGTTTGGGTCGAACTGAGATAGTCAACTTCCGATGCCGTTGAGACTAATTTTGGCAATTGCCAGATCACTTCCAGAGTTTTACACCTAATTTGAAGAATAAGTTTGCTTCCTTGTCACATTCATAAAAAGCGGATCAATAATTGACTCTAATTTGCCACTGGTCGGTCCAAATTTATCAAGGCGAAAAACACCCCATCTAGCATCGTATTCGGCTCGGCCAACTTCCTGATTATTAGCAAAAACTCGAATGTTTGCATAAGTCAGCCACATAACAAAATCCCACCTCCAATTTGCCGTGTAAATCATCGCGGCGTAGCAGTCTGTCGGTAGATCGAAGTGAGTGGAATAAACCTTAGTTGGAATTCCTTTTCTCTCTATTTGTTCACGTAATTCAGGCAAAAAACCATCCATTAAAACCTGGGTGTTTTCTTCAATGCACAAGGGAGAAAGTTGTGTATTGGCAGGGATAGGCTGAACGGTACTGTTGATTGAACAGCCTGTCACTAGTGTTGCGAGAAATAGGGTTGGTATTGTTATTTTCATTATTGCCCCGTGCTTCCTTAATAAAGGTAAGCCTCTAGTTTGCTATTTGTTTTGAAATCGTTTGCATGACTTTGCAGCATAAACAAACGTCTATCCTGAGTATAGTCTAATTTCGAATGTAGGCCTGAATCGCCCTCACAGCCAAAACAAAGGCGCCAAGAGGGTACCTATACTTAAGTATCATAGATGCATACTTAGGTATTACCTATAACGTGTAATAGCGTCCGATACTATGCACTCACTAACCAGAAAGAGGATTAATTAATGGGTGCTATTTTAGAGCAGTACCGTTTAGAGCAGTATCGGCGCGAAGCGGCCGTACTGCAGATGGCTCAGATCGCCAGGAGCACACTCCACAAGTGGGTCGCGGAAGGCCGCTTCCCGAAACCCGTGAAAATCGGTAAGAGGGCAATCGCATGGCGAGAAAGTGATTTGGTCCAGTGGCAACTGGATCGGGAGGCAATCAGAGCTTAATAAGGGACGCGGCTTCTGCCGCATTTTTAAGGAAAAAGAAGGCGGCAGAAGCCGCCAAGGATTACTTTTCAATGAAAATTTTACCACAAAATAATGGCATAAAAGCCGTCATAGCCATACTCAACCGAGCACCGCATGCCGACCCTAAACTCAACCATGGAATCGTGGGCAATTAGCTCACAGGGATAACTATATGACGGATTACAAGCTGGAACAATTTGAAGCGGAAATAACCGCCGCTCTGGCATCGATGACAAAAAGAGTCGGTCACAATGATCGACTCGGATTGTATGGCGGTATGTGCAAAATACCAGAACCTTACCGAAGCAAGGCAAGGGACCTGGCAATCGAACACGCGAAATATGGTTCGAAAAATGGGGTACCTTTATCAGACTCCGACGCTGCAAATCGTGTTGATGTCGAACTTGGAGAGCAAAAGCACTGTTCTGTTCAAAGCTTAATAGGCCAAGTTGTGAAACATGGTGGGAATGTTCCCGATGATGTCAAGCAACGCCTAGCCGAGCTATCAGATGGCTTCGCACCTGCAAAGGTTCGCAAGCCTAGGCTGGAAGAGCTGGTGCAGATTGAGCTGGATAAGGCTGAGGAATTGCTCGATTTACGATGCATGGGCGGCAAAGACACGGGCGAAGAATTGAGCAGGCAAGGGAAGCTCAGGATTATGTATGACGAGGCTAAAAGGATGGATGTTGATCCTGGCCCGCTCAAACGAAAACACGAGGGAGGCGAGCTACCGCGGCACGCATACATTAAGATCAAGAAATTAAGCAGTGCGAGCAATGCATTGGAGGCCAGCTCAGCCTTTGTTGATCCGTTCACTCAGGACTTGATAGTGCCTTTTCTGGCTGCATCCCGGTTGGAAAACCGCTGGCGCGACTCCAGCGGCAATCCGGTTCACCTGTCCGATGACGAGCTGGCAATTCGTAACTGTGATTCGTACCAACGAATTAACACCGAAAGCAAAAAGTTCTGCTCAGGAACCAAGACCAGGAGCTTATTCCACCCCATCGGGGACATTCGTGACGCATCCCTCATTTTAATGGTAGAGGGGTTCGCTACCGGACTCGCAGTTTACCAAGAGACAGGAATCCCTACTGTTTGCGTTGGAAGTTGCAACAATTTCCTTGCAGCGGCGGCGTCCATTATCAACTCTGAAGTTTGCGGTTACATTCTGATCATTGGCGATGCTGGAACCGAGGACAAACTTAAGAAGACTCAAAAAGCCATTGAAGCATATTCATGGCTTCCAGGGGTCTGTGGTTGGGGATATAGAGTTAAATGGGCGACTACGCCGGGACCTGAAAACTATGATCTTTGCGACATGCGAATCGACAAAGGGAGCGAGGCCGTTAAAACTTTTGTTGAAGACCTGGTTGAAAGGTTTCACGAACTCAACCAGTCTGACCATAAAAAAGCTTTTATCCGATCGGCGCAAGAAATCCTAAGCGATGACACGCTGGTTGTAAGCCTTGTCGATGAACTCGTCCCGGAAGGCAGTATTGGGGTGCTTGTAGGAGAAACAGGGGCTGGCAAGTCTTTTTTTGCGTTGGACATGTCCTGTTGTGTCTGGACGGGTACGCCCTTTCACGGCAGGAAAACCAAGCGAACCGGAGTCCTGTATATCGCGGCGGAAGGGAACCGGGGATATCGGCGACGTTTGAAGGCATGGTTGCGTAAACATGGAATGGACGACATGCCGGAAGGTTTATACCTAACTTCTGGCGCGGTTGACTTGCTGGATGAGGATAAACTGAGAGAAATCCAGGAATTCTGCGAAGCCAACGAGGTTGGCCTGGTTGTCTTCGATACCCTTCACAGATGTTTTTCCGGAGAAGAAAATTCTGCGCGGGATATGGGGGCAGCTTTGCAGAACCTAGGCAAATTTTTCAGCGAACCGGGGATTACAGTGGCTCTGGTACACCATTGCGGACTGAGTGCTGGTGGGCGGGGGCGCGGCTCTAGTGCATTGAAGGCAGGTGTAGATTGGGAATTGTTGATCGAAAAATATGAAGGTGGTCTGAAAATCACGCCTACCAAGATTAAGGACGGTGAATTATTTCCGGCTGAATCGTTCAAGTTAGTGAGTCAATCAACTGGTTGGGTAGACGAAAAAGGGCCGATTGAGAGCTTAGTATTGGAGCGCGGAGAGGTTCACAAGAGATTGCTATCGCTCAAGAAGGACGAGGCTAAACTTTGGGACGCCCTGAAAGGCTTGGGTACTAGCTTCACTCGGGAAAAGGCGGAAGTCGTTACCTTTCCGCTGGTTTCTCAGCGCAACAAGGGAAGAGCTTTAACTCGTTTTCTGGATAAATTAACAGCTAGTGATTGGCTAGAATTCAGTGAGGATATGTATATGATTATAAAGTAAAAATTTCCATGTAACCGACTGGAAAAAGCCCCGGTTACTAAAAATCTTCAAGTAACCGGAGTAACCTTTTATAAAATCGGACTTCGGTTACTTGGGATTCTCTGGAGGCCGCTAAAATCAAGGTGTCCAGAGGTCAGTAACCGGAGTAACCGACTCGAAAAAGTAGCTCCGGTTACTTCTGGGCTCTAAGTAACCGACTCACCCCGGTATATATAAATACCGGGTGGTTACAGCCCCGGTTACCGATTAGAGACTAATTAATATTCAGCACAAGGTAGTATCAATGACAGAAAGTATTGAAAAGATTAACAAGGTAAAACAGTCAGACGCCAGACGAGCTAAATCATCAGGTATGCAAGACAGTCTGGGTACCAATAATCACAAGGAATTTACAGTACCTCAAACCGAACAAAACCGCCAGAGATTGACAATAAACAAGCTCCGGCAAGCCAACTACATTCAACGAGCTGCATGTGGGACGAAGGTTTCAGCTTTGGCTAAGGAAGAAGGGCTATCGCGCCAGCATGTAAGTGAAATACTGAACCGCCCAGAGAATCAAGAGGTATTCTATCAGATATATCAATCCTCCCAAACGGAGCTACAAAACCGCTTGCCGGGGCTTGTAACAGCCGCCCTAGACTTCTTGGAGGCTGAATTGCAGGGATGGAGTTCCTACAACAAGGCTGACAGGATGAAAGCTGCTATCCGTCTACTGGAATTAGCGATTAAGTATCAGCCCTGCCAATGCAATTGCAAAGGCAACACGATCTAACCACACTACTGCAAAGGACTGCAACTATGAGAACTTACGAAGCTTTAGAAACACTCTGCTACGACGTAGACCAGTATTTACAAATAGAAGCATCTGGGGAGGATATACAGGGGCTTTTGTCTGATATAAAAAACCTCCAGATGTTTTTGGAGCCGCTGGCGCCAGTGCAACCCTGCTTTAAATTCGCAAAGGACTTAGTGTCCGACCTTACCATTATATTGCCTGAGTTCGACGACGGCAGGGTACAGCGGCAGTTTATCAGACATACTCTCGTTACTTTAGCCCGGTACCTACATCTGGTTAATCAAAAAGTATTCATGCGTAAAGCAACAAAAACGACATTGGATGCGCTGGGCATCTAACGTACAGCGAAGTAGTTGTAGAGGCGCGGCAGAGCTCCCCCCTCTGCCGCGCTTATTTGTTGGTTGTCGAGGTTACCAGCGCTTTAGCAACTCACTTTGCACAAAAAAAAAAAACGACGTCCCCATCGTTAACTAATATCGTTTAAAAATCACTTGGTTCCAACAGGCGTAATTGATCATGGTGCAATAATTTAACATTTGATGCTGAAGCGAGCTGTTTTGCAGATTTTGTAAAAGCAGCATTAGTTACCACTATGGCTGCATCGGCTTTGTAATATTCTCGGCCTGAGATAATTTCCTGAACGGCTTTATTACCTACGGAATTGTTGTATTTTTTACATTGAACAACAATGATAAATCCATTTTTGGTTGCTCTTATATCCACTCCCTGATCGGCTCCATTTTTTGTAACTGCAGCATCCCACCCGCCTCTTATTAACTCACACTCACAAAATTTCTCATATTCAAAAGAGGTTGTGTCATCGACTTCTATAAAATCATCCTCATCTTCTGCATTGCTTAAGATAAACTGGATATTTTCATCCCAAAGGGATCGGTTTATAAAATATATCTCCTCATCAACTTGCTTTAAAACAAGCATTTTTAACTCACTTTCATCGCAATTTGGATTTATAGATTTAGCCCATGCCCATTGTTTTCTATAAAGAAATGTATGCAGATATAATTCAAGACTGTGTTGGTATATTCGATCTTTTTTTAAAACTTTTTCAAAAAAATAGTCCCTCTCTTTCTTCCAATCATCCAAAACTAAATTTCCATAATCGTCCTTGATTACTAATTGGCGATATTTTTGCTTTAATATGTGGTCATATTTAACATAAACCATTAAAACATGTGCTAGAAAAGCCCTAAGTTCTGCGGCACTTAATATATCTTCATAATTAAAACTCAATAAGAATGGTTCTACAAGATTCATCCGATCTTCTATATCAGACGCTAACTCCCTAAATCTTTGCACATTATTATCAAAGAACCATTTCTTTAATAATATCTCTGCGTCCTTAATTTCAAAACTTTCTAACAAACTGATCGCGCCCTCATATCCAACAAACCCTTTGTTTTCAATTTCTTCAGCTTGCTTGTTTATCAAGTCCCTTTGTTTCTGATTATAAATTCTAATCAACCATACAATTAAAAAAAGCGCCCCGGGAACTATAAAGAACAAATAAAATGCAAACACTTAGCTATCCTCTTGTTAATCGGCGTTGAGTTTTCCATTAACCAGCACCCTGATAATTAAAAAATCATTCTGTATAGGTCACTTGCAACGAAGACTTAAAAAAATTTTGACGCCCATTTGGTTCTAAAACTGGCAAAATTGAGACGCCAATAGGCAATTCAATCAGCGCGGCAAACTCTCCGCCCATAAAAGCGGCTAAGTCTAGCAGTTATTATCGCTTATGTATCGCCTAAATGTAGAGGTGCGCGCCAGAGCCCCCCCCCAATTTTGAAAAGCAAAAAATTTATTCCCCTACTCTATTCATGCGCCGAAGGTTTCCTCAGCAGAACTAAAGGGGGGGGTATGCCACCATATACCTACCCAAACAGCAGGACATTAGCTGAACGGGTGGCCTGAGTCTGACTCAGTATTTAACATACAAAAACAAAGGTGATTACCATGGTGGCTATTTTTAAAAGACCGATCCTCGACCCAATGCAAGCTTTAACAGATGAATTTGTTAGTTTGCATAAAGAAGTTAAAGCATTTGAGGCTAAGGCAAAAAGATATGAGCAACTTAAAAAACAGCTGGCTGAATATGCCAATGATCTATCTGACGATGAGGAGGTCAAAATAACCGGCCAGTTTGGTTATGCAGTCTTTTCAAAGCCCGCAATGACTAGACACATACCTGACAACCAAAAGGCGTTACAGGTACTTGGTGTGGATCTGTTTGTGGCTTGCTCAAGCCTATCAGTAATGGCCGTTAGTAAGGTCACGACCTTGAGAGAGCAATCCGACCTATTTGAAACCTCAATAGGGTCTAGGCGGCTGAAAGATGCGGGGACGATGGTTGATCTATTGAGGAGAGGTTTAGCCAGCTAAGGGGACTCAGCAGGCTAAACATCTAACATTTTTTATAGCCGCTTGGTGGTGTGCTGCTCACCAAGCGACAACAAGGATAATCGAACATGAAACTTTTACACAAGTTGTTTTAACCCCAGGCCCTACCTCAACCTCTTTAAAGTCTTTTTGCAAGGGGCAGTCCTTTGTACTATCGGAAGCTGTTAAGAGGATTACTTGATACAGACAATGATATAGATGAAGTGGAGCTGTGTCGGGAATTGGTTAAGGACTGACCACGTTATCTGGCGGACGTGGCTGAAACTTTAATTGCGGCCATCACAATGTTGGGGGGACCTTGAGTCGGCTGGAAGAAAACAAGCCAACACCTGCACCATTAACCCGGGCTAGACTTGCCTCACGGTTTACTAAATCAATTGGTTGTCGGTCGAAACTTGAAAAAACTGAGGGCAGAAGGTAGGCTTAGCGAGTATGCGGAAGAAGTTGTTGCGCGGGATAGCCATTAAGGAATTTAAACCAGCCGGCTATATGGTTAATCTGTCTAGGGAGTCTAGTTAAGTTCGACTGCCAATTTTTTATAGCAGCTTGGCGGCATGTTGGCCGTCGATCCAACACAGGACAAGAGAAAACAATATCTTTACATTACAAAAATTCTTTCGATCCCATACCTTAACTTGGCAGTCCTTAAGCCTGGAACGCGGGCAGTGGGCACTGAATATCCAAAAGCTCTTGAAGGTGGCAAGGCCATCGGTGGACTTCATTCCATCTACTAAACATTAAGTGCTTAGCCGATTAAGCTAAGGACTGATTTTAAGTCGTTTTATTTTTTCAAATTTTGGGGAGTTAATGAAAATGAGAGGCTGGGGAATATGTTTAATTATTGTTGGTGTAATTTATGCCTTTTTAGCAGTTACAATGGATACATCAGTTTCGACTGGTTTAGGTGGTAGAGTCAATAACATAGGGCTCATGAATGATCAAACAAATATGTTGATTGGCGCTGGTGTTGTTTTTGTCTCTGGAATACTGTTAGTTGGGTTTGGTTCTGGGTTTAGCCCAAGCTACACCTCATCTGATGAAATGCGCACCTGTCCATACTGTGCTGAGCAGATTAAGGCCCAGGCAAGAATCTGTAGATTCTGTCAAAAAGATTTGCCTGTATTAAATCTTGATAATATTCAGGATGCATCTATAAATCCCTCTTCATCTGATATTGTTTCAGATGATAATTCGAAAGAAAGTGTAGGTTCGACTCTAGGTTATATAGCGCGGGTAATTCTATATAGCTATGTTTCGTTTAGGATATTATCAATCATCTTAGGAGCTGTCGTTGGAGGTGTTGCTGGTTCTTCAGTTGTTGATGTACATGATGCTCAAGTATTAGGCGCTGAGGCTGGCAAAGAAGCTGTTGAAAGGTTTTATATTCTACTACTTTGCATATCTTCAGCTATAGGGGTGTGGGTGGCTTCTCCGAAGAATAAGCATGAAAAAATAAATAACCCAAAAACGTGAATAAATTTGCAATTAAGTCATGGAAGCCAATCAAAAACGACAGCCATAAAAAAGATTAGGTGCTTTTCACCTAAGCCTTTTTAAAATTCTTAGAACTGGCGATAGACGCCCATCAGGGGATTAAGTTCGATTAAACTAGACCAGCTAACCATACCGCTCTTTCTTATGCCTGGAATTCGGCAATGGTTGCGGGCTGACTTTACTTAAATTTAGGCCAGCGGTAAAGTTGTCATGCACAATTCGTGCACACTGTAAGTGTACACGGAGCGAAATTCAGGCCTATAATCTGACGCGCGTAAGAATGCGTAAACCCTTAATATTAACCGATGCACGTAGCTAAAGTTTAGGATTTATAAGTACTTACAGAAGTGAGTTACACTGATAAAATGGCGCGCCCGAGACGATTCGAACGTCCGACCACAGCCTTCGGAGGGCTGTACTCTATCCAGCTGAGCTACGGGCGCGTAAGGTGTATTCTACCCGATCGGCGCGGTAATTACGACAACATTGTTTTCAAATGCGCCAAACTCGCTTTGCCGCGCTCTTTGATGACTTCCGGAGCCAGCTGTTTTTTATTGACCCATTCCAGGTCGTCTTCGGGTAATTCACTCAAAAAACGGCTGGGCTCGCATTCGGCGATTTCGCCATAACGTTTGCGATGGGTGCAGTAGCTGAATGTGCAGGTGCGTTGCGCTCGGGTAATGCCGACATAAGCGAGGCGGCGTTCCTCTTCGATGTTGTCGGTTTCGATGCTGTTTTGATGGGGCAGGATGTTTTCCTCGATGCCGATCAAAAATACATGCGGAAACTCCAGTCCTTTCGCCGCATGCAGCGTCATCAGGCTGACCTGATCGCTGGCTTCGTCTTCCTGGTTGCGTTCCATGATGTCCATCAGCATGATTTTGGAGACGATTTCCGCCAGCGGTTTTTGACCGTCGGTTTCCTTGTCAGCGATGCGTTTTAGCCATTCGACCAGCTCGTAGACATTTTTCAGTTTGCGGTCGGCGGAGTCCTTGGTTTTACTTTCTTCCTGCAAATGCTGCGGATAGCCGATCTGGTCAATAAACTGTTCGATGACCGCAAAGGTATCGCCGCGCTCGATGCGGTCGGCGGTATCGATGACCCAGTCGCGGAATTTTGTCAGCCGGTGCATGGCTTTTTCGGACAATCTTTGGCTCAAGCCGAACTCAACGCTGGCCGCAAACAGGCTGATATGCCGCTCGTTGGCATAGGCGCCGAGCTTTTCCAAAGTGCTCGGGCCGATTTCGCGTTTGGGGGTGTTGATCACGCGCAAAAACGCCGCGTCGTCATCCTGGTTAACGAACAGGCGCAGGTAACCTAGGATGTCCTTGATTTCCGAATAAGCAAAAAACGAGGTGCTGCCGCTGATGAAATACGGGATGTTGTTTTCCCGAAGGCCTTTTTCGAACAAGCGGGACTGGTGGTTGCCGCGATATAAAATCGCATAATCCTGGTAATTGCTGCCGGTCTTGAACTTGTGATGGATGATCTCGGACACAATCTGCTGGGCTTCGATCTGCTCGTCTTTATGGCTCAAGACCCGCAACGGATCGCCGTAACCCAGCTCGCTCCACAAGCGCTTTTCAAAAGCATGGGGGTTGTTCGCGATCAACTGGTTGGCGACTTTCAGGATGCGTCCGGTGGAGCGGTAGTTCTGCTCCAGCTTGATGACTTGCAGGCGGGCGTAGTCTTTTTGCAATTGCGCCAGATTTTCCGGCTGCGCACCGCGCCAAGCGTAAATGGACTGATCGTCATCGCCGACCACGGTAAACCGGCCCAAGTTGCCGGCGATCAGGCGCACCAGCTGGTATTGGGTAATATTGGTATCCTGGTATTCGTCGACCAGCAAATAGCGGATTTTGTTTTGCCATTTTTCCAGGATGGCCGGGTATTGCTGAAACAGCAGCACCGGCAACAGAATCAGGTCGTCGAAATCGACCGCATTGTAGGCTTTCAGGCTGCGGGTGTAGTCGATGTACAGATTGGCAGCCGGGTATTCGTTGGCTTTTGCAATGGACACGGATTGTTCCGGCGTAACAAAAGCGTTTTTCCATTGGCCGATTTGCCGGGAATAGTTATCGATGTTGTCGATGTCGCAATCTTTCGCGCCGTGACTGATCAAGTTGCGCAGCAGCGTGTATTTGTCCTGCTCGTCAAACAGCGTAATCCCGGCTTTATAGCCCAGCGTCTTGGATTCCGCCCGCAAGATATCCAGGCCCAAAGAGTGGAAAGTCGATACCCTCAGGCCGCGCTGCTGCTTGTCATCCAGTAGTTTGGACACTCGGCTTTTCATTTCCCGCGCGGCTTTGTTGGTGAAGGTCACCGCCGCAATATGCCGCGCAGGCAGGCCTTGCTTGACCAGATACGCTATTTTTTCGGTAATCACCCGCGTCTTGCCGCTGCCGGCTCCGGCCAGCACCAATAACGGATGATCTATCGCTTTAACAGCGGCTTGTTGTTGGGGGTTTAGTTTGGACATTGATACTTAAAACTTATGTCGGCTAGTTCCCAAGCTCAAGCTTGGGAATTCGGTAAGGGAAGCTCTCGGCAACCGCTCCTGCGTCGCCTAGAGGCGCCTACTTTTGGTGCTCTACCTCCTGCATCCATGCAGTCGCAGCTTCCCGTCTCGCGAAGCTGGAGCTTCGCCTTCCGGGTTCCCAATCTGGAGATTGGGAACCCGCGTAATCTATATTTTACACAGCTAAGCGTATTAAATTTTACGATCCAGCTTACGATAGCTGATCGCTTCGCTTAAATGCGCGGTTTCTATATGTTCCGATTGGGCAAGATCGGCAATGGTGCGTGCCAGTTTTAATATCCGGTGATAAGCCCGGTTGGACAGGCCGAACTTGTCCATCGCCTGTTCCAAAATCCGGTGACTTTGTTCAGACAGTACGCATAGCTGTTTGACTTCTTTCGCGGTCAGCGCCGAGTTGGCTTTGCCGCTGCGCGCGACGGCCAGATTGCGGGCCGCAACCACGCGCGCCCTGATTTGCTCGCTGCTTTCTTCGCCTTCAGGCGAGCCTTTACGCAACACTTCATGCGAAACCCTGGGCACTTCCAGATGCATATCGATACGGTCCAGTAATGGCCCGGACACCCTGGCCCGATAGCGTATCACTTGCTCGGACGTGCAATGGCAGCGGCCCGACGCATCGCCCAAAAAGCCGCAAGGGCATGGGTTCATTGCCGCAATCAATTGAAAGCGTGCCGGAAAATCGACTTGCCTTGCGGCACGGGAAATGGTGATGTGTCCTGTCTCCAGTGGTTCTCTTAATACTTCCAGAACCTTGCGATCGAATTCCGGCAATTCGTCCAAAAATAACGTGCCGTTATGCGCCAGCGATATTTCACCGGGTCTTGGATTACTGCCGCCGCCAACTAAGGCTGCGGCTGAGGCGGTATGGTGCGGCGCACGGTAGGGTGGCTTTAACCAGTTGGCGACATCCAGGCCCTGATCGCTGATCGATGCGATCGCGGCGGTTTCCTGTGCCTGTTGCTCGGTTAATTGCGGCAGGATGGTCGGCAAGCGCGATGCGATCATCGATTTGCCGGTTCCGGGCGGTCCCAGCATGATCAGATTATGTGCGCCGGCCGCGGCAATCTCGAAAGCCCGCTTGACGTGATATTGACCGTGCACATCGGCAAAGTCTACGTCGATGGCCTTTACTGCCTGCTGTTCCTGCTGAAACTCGGTCTGTATCAGATGTTGTCCGGTCAGATGGGAGCACACTTCCAGCAAATGCCTGGCCGGAACGATTTCAATATCCTTGACCAGCGCCGCTTCGGCGGTGTTTTCCTTGGGCAGGATCAGTTTGCGGTCATTGTTTCGGGCTTGTATCGCAATCGGCAATACGCCGTTGATCGCCCGCAGTTCGCCGCCCAATGACAGCTCGCCGACACATTCGTAATGATGCAAGTGAGCTACCGGAATCTGGCCGGACGCCGCCAGTATGCCCAAAGCGATAGCCAGATCGAATCGTCCGCCTTCCTTGGGCAAGTCGGCAGGCGCCAGATTGATAGTAATGCGCTGCATCGGAAACTCAAACTTGGAGTTTAATATCGCGCCCCGGACGCGATCCTTGCTTTCCTTAACCGCAGCTTCCGGCAAACCGACAATATTAAGCGTCGGCAGGCCGTTGGAAATATGGACTTCAACGGTCACCAACGGCGCTTCTATGCCGGAGCGACCGCGGCTGTAGACGACGGCTAACGACATGGCGATTTACCGACAGCGCGATCAGTCGTCAATCGGTTCTTCTTTGCTTGGAGGAAACACTTCTTCCTTGTTCAACAGCTGCTGTTCCATCGCGGCGACACGTTTTTCGAGGTCTTCGAGCTTCGAGCGGGTTTTTGCCAAAACCATCTTTTGTACTTCAAACTCTTCGCGAGTCACCAGGTCCAGCTTGTCTAATGCGCCTTGCAAAATGGCATGGAAGCTTTTTTCAAGATCGTCTTTCAGGCCGCTCAAGCCGGGAGGTATCGCGCCAGCCAGACGGCTGGCAATATCATCAAAGGATTTAGGATCAAACATTATCGCAATCTCATATTATGGTTGGTCGGGTAACCTAATAAAAGCATCACCACGAAGGCACGAAGAACACGGAGAAAAGCAAAGTAAAAACCTTCGTGTTCTCTGTGTCCTTCGTGGTGAAAATCACTTATAAATTAAACGCTTTTTTAACAAACTCAGGCTGGGCCAAAGCCGCTTTGTGTATATCGACGTTGTAGTAAGTCGTGTCGAACGGCTTGTTCGCGCTATCGGCTTCCCTGAACTTGCTCAGATCGCCTTTGCTCGCGATCGTTGCGCTCCACCAGCCGGACGGGTACAAACATTGCGGGAAGAACAACGATTGCAAGTTGCTTAAACCGGCGTTGCTCATCGCGTCGCGCATTTCGCCGATCAGTTTCATGTGGTACAACGCCGACTCGCTTTGCTGTACGACCATGCCGTTTTCCGACAGGCAGGCAAAGCAGTCGCGGTAAAACTCTTCGCTGAACAAGCCTAAAGCCGGGCCGACGGGATCGGTGCTGTCGACGATAATAATATCGACCGAGTTCGGCGCCGCATCTTTGACCCATTTAATGCCGTCGATAAACTTCAAATCGGCCCTGGGATCGTTATTGGATTCGCACAATTCGGGGAAATAGATTTCCGCAAGGCGCGTGACCCGTTCATCAATATCAATCTGCACGGCTTGTTCCACCGAAGGGTGCTTCAACACCTCTCTTAATGTGCCGCAGTCGCCGCCGCCGATAATCCATACTCTTTTTGGATCGGGATGAGTGAACAGAGCCGGATGGCTCATCATTTCATGGTAAAAAAAGTTGTCGCGGGTCGATACCATCGTGCAACCATCAATGATCATCAAGTTGCCGAAAGTTTCGGTCTCATAGATCTCAAGGTGTTGGAACTCGGATTGCTCCTCGTGTAACTTCTTTTTAATTTTTAGGGAAAAGGCCGAGCCGGCGTCTGCGTGTTGCTCGGTAAACCATTCGGATGGGTTCATAGTGTGGATTCCTGGAAAATAAACGCATAAAGATTCGATCATTATATTAGAATTCGGCATCTCACGGCACAACGGAGTTAATAAAGTTGAATTTAAGTCAAAGCAAAACCTGGACGACTGGGCAATCCGCCCAAACCTACGCGATAGACAGTTGGGGACAAGGCTATTTTTCGATCAATGCCGAAGGGCATGTCAGCGTAAAGCCCAGTTCCGATAAAGACGTGGAACTGGATTTGTACGAAATCGCCCAATCGCTGAATGACAAAAAGCTGTCCTTGCCGGTGCTGGTGCGCTTTACCGATATTTTAAAAGACCGCGTTAGCCAGCTGTCCAATGCTTTTAAAAAAGCCTGCGTCAATAACGATTATCAGGGCCGCTATACGCCGGTTTATCCGATCAAAGTCAACCAACAACGCAAAGTAGTTGAAGGCATTTTGGCGGCCGATAATATCGGCCTCGAAGCGGGCAGCAAGCCGGAATTGCTGGCGATTATGGCGCTGTCCAATAAAGGCGTGGTGGTCTGCAACGGCTACAAGGACCGTGCTTATATCCGACTGGCGCTGATCGGCCTGAAAATGGGCCTGAACCTGTACCTGGTCATTGAAAAGCCGTTGGAGCTGGAATTGATTATCGAGGAAGCGGCGCGCCTGAATATCAAGCCGCAACTGGGCGTCAGGATCAGGCTGTCCAGCATCAGCGCCGGAAAATGGCAAAACAGCGGCGGCGAAAAATCAAAATTCGGTCTTCATGCCCCTGAATTGCTGCTGCTGATCGAACGCCTCAAACAAACCGGTTTGCTGGATACGCTGAAACTGATGCACTTTCACATGGGTTCGCAAATCGCCAATATTCACGACATCAAAGTGGCGCTGAAAGAAGCCGGGCAGTTTTATGTTGAGCTGCATCGTCTGGGCGCTAATGTGAAAATCGTCGATGCGGGCGGCGGGCTGGGCGTGGATTACGACGGCAGCCATTCGCGGCGCGAATCGTCAATCAATTACAGCCTGGATGAATACGCCCAGAATATCGTGCGCAGCTTTGCCGATATTTGCGCGGAAAAGCAGGTGCCGCAGCCGGACATCATCACCGAATCGGGCCGCGCGCTGACCGCCCATCATGCGGTATTGATCACCAACGTAACCGATATTGAATCGGTTTACGCCAACCACGCCGAGCTGCAAGCCCTGCCGGAGCCGGACAACCTGGTCGAGCATTATCATGATGCGCAGTTCGACTTATCGGAAGCCCGCGCCCAATTTACCCAGGACAAACTGAGCATTACCGGACTGGCCGAGGCGGAGAACAACTATGCGCTGCTGTGCAGGCAGCTTCAGGCCAAGCTGAACCCGAATAACCAAAGCGAAGCCGCGATATTGCAGGAGCTGAACGAGAAACTGGCCGACAAGGTGTTTTGCAATTTCTCGCTGTTTCAGTCCATGCCCGACATCTGGGGCATCGAGCAAATCTTCCCGATCATGCCGATCCACCGGCTGAACGAACAGCCCACGCGCCGCGCCGTGATCCAGGATTTAACCTGCGATTCCGACGGCCGCATCGACCAATATATCGACGGGCAGAATATCGAAAAAACCCTACCGGTGCATGAAATCGACAGCAACGAGCCGTACCTGATCGGCTTTTTCATGCTCGGTGCGTATCAGGAAATATTGGGCGACATGCACAACCTGTTCGGCGATACGCATTCCATCAACATCGAACTCGACGAACAGGGCTACCATTTTTACGACCTGCACGAAGGCGATCATGTCGATGACCTGCTGAATTATGTGCATATCAACAGCGAAGAGTTAAAAGCCGCTTACCGAAACAAGCTGGCCAACAGCGAGCTCAGCGAACAGCAACGGCAGGACTATGAGCAGGAACTGATTGCCGGGCTGACGTCTTATACTTATTTGGCCAAATAAAAGTTACTCAACCCTACAGATTCAACAAGGGAGAAAACTGATGACTATTTCGCATGTATTCGACACGTACGCAAAAACCGCAGATGGCAGGAAGCTGCATTTTAACGTGGTATTGGACGAAGAAGACCAGCAAAAAGCGATCGATTACGCCAAACAATGGCTGACCAGCATCAATCTGGAAGATGCCGTCGTCACCCCGGAGAACTGTTACTTCTATCACAGCGTCGAAGCCCCGGCAGCCATGAGAGCCGACATCGACAAACAGGGATACGCTATTTACAAAATGGAAGGATGCCCCAAATAACGCAAACCGGTTACATTCAAGCAACCGTGGAGAAATAGCATGAAAGCAGGCATGATCGGCCTCGGTGCAATGGGCATCGGCATGGCTAAAAATATCGCCAAGGCCGGATATTTGACCGGCGTTTATAACCGCACCACGGCAAAGGCGCAAAACCTGGCCGAAAACTTGGGCGTCATCGCCTTCGATCAGCCGGAAGAATTGGCTGCCAACGTCGATGTCGTGCTGATTTGCGTCTCCGCCGATCAAGATGTGCTGGCAATGGTTGAGGAGATAGCCCTTACCATCAAGCCCGGCAGTATCGTCGTCGATATGTCTACGGTCAGCAGCGATACCGCAAAACAAGCCGCCGCGATGCTGGCCGAAAAACAGGCGGCTTTTCTCGATGCGCCGGTATCCGGCGGCGTCGAAGGCGCCAAAAACGGTACGCTGGCGATGATGGTCGGCGGCGCTGCGGAGACCCTGGAACAAGCCCGCCCTGTGCTGGAAGCCATGACCGGACGCATCATGCACATGGGGCCGACCGGTTCCGGCCAGGCCGCCAAAGCGGTCAACCAAATCATGGCCGCGGGCATCAATCAGGCAGTGACTGAAGCATTGGCTTTCGCACAGGCTCAAGACCTGCCGATGGATAAGGTCATCGAAGTCATCTCCGGCGGCGCCGCAGGCAACTGGTTTTTGCAGCATCGCGGCGCGACCATGACTCAAGGTGTCTTCGCGCCGGGCTTTAAACTGGCGCTGCATCATAAAGACCTGCTTATCTGCCAAAGCATGGCCAAGAAAACCGGCGCATCGACCACGCTAATTGATATGACGATTGCCGATTACGAGCTGTTAATGGAAGGAAATCACGGCGATGAAGATATTTCAGCATTGTATCGCTTAAAGGCTGAGATTCGGATTGAAAATTAACCTAGACCTGTTAAAGTCAGGCGTACTTTAACTCTAACCGAGGATCAGCTATGCATCATTACAAACAATACCAATGCAGCGTTTGCGGCCATATCTATGATGAAGTGGAAGGCGACCCGGATACCGGCATTGCTCCGGGCACTTTATGGGAAGATATTCCTGATGATTGGCGTTGCCCGGAGTGCGGCGCGGAAAAAAGCGCATACAATCTATTGGCCTAATTAATTCTTGTCAGGAAACACTATGCAGATTGTCATCATCGGCTCGGGCGTGGCCGGCGTCAGCTTTGCCGAAAAATACCACGCATTATCTCCCGATGATGACATTACGCTGGTAACCCGTGAACGCGACGGCTATTATTCGCGGCCGCTGCTGTCCCGCGGTTTCACCATGGCCGATATCGAACAAACCATCATACTGAAGCCCTTTGACAAACTGCGCGAAGCTAACATCAAAGTGCTGTGCGGCGTGGACGTAACGGCCATTGACCGCGCCGACAAATCCATAGCCGTCCATGCCGATGGCCAGGACATCACGCTGCACTACGATAAGCTGATACTCGCGCAAGGCTCTTCCGCGTTCATTCCGCCGCCATACAGACCGAATGAAAAGCTGTTTTTTTGCTTGAACAGCCTGGTTGATTTGAAGGCATTGCGTCATTTTCGGCAAGATTTTTTAAACCAAAACCAGCGCCCCAACTGGGCGATTGTCGGCGGCGGCTTGATCGGCTGCGAAGTGGCATCCGATTTGGCGGTGGCGGGAGATGACGTCACCCTGTTTCATGCATCGGACCGGCTAATGGAACGTCAGCTGGTGCCCGAGGATTCGGCATTATTGCAAAAGGTGTTGCAGGATTCCGGCGTCAAGGTATTGCTCAATCAGGCGGTAAAAGAATTCGCCAAGGAAAATGACAAGGTTGGCGTCAAAACTGACGTAACCGCCGAGTTTGATGTCTTGCTCGTCGCTTGCGGATTCAAGCCACGAACCGAACTGGCTGAACGCGCGGGCCTTGAAACCGGCCGGGGCATCAAGGTTAACCAGCAGCTGCAAACCAGCGACGAGTCCATTTACGCGCTGGGCGATGTCGCCGAATTGCCGAACGGAAAGATTTATGCCTTCATTTTGCCGATACGCAATCAGGCCTTATGGCTGGCGGAATTTCTGGCCGGACAAAGACAGGATGATTGGAAACCACCGGTTTTCACTCCTAAAGCCAAGGTACATGGCTTTGAAGCAGTTCATCCTTATAATGTTTGATGTTGAAAAAAGAATTATGCTTTTCCATCCATGATCCAAAACCGCTACTCTGACGCGGAATGCGCCGCCATTTATCGAGTCATTTTCGAGCGGCGCGATATGCGTCATTTTTTGCCCGACCCTATTGCTCCCGAATTACTGATGCGACTGCTGAATGCCGCGCATCATGCGCCCAGCGTCGGGTTTATGCAGCCGTGGCGGTTTATGCGCATCAGCTGCCCGGAGCTTCGCAAAGCCATACACGCGCTGGTCGAGCAGGAACGACTCCGCACCGCCAAAGCTTTGGACGAGCGCGAAGACGAGTTTATGAGACTGAAAGTGGAAGGTATACTGGAATGTCCGGAGGTGCTGATTGCCGCCTTGTGCGAACAGCGGGAGCAGTATATATTCGGTCGCCGCACCTTGCCGGAAATGGATCTGGCGTCCTTGGCCTGCGCCATACAAAACATGTGGCTGGCGGCGCGAGCGGAAGGCATCGGCCTGGGCTGGGTATCGATGTTTGAGCCGGAAGCCTTGAAGACCCTGTTAAACATGCCCGAAGACAGCCGGCCGTTCGCGGTTTTGTGCCTCGGCCATGTCGATAAATTCTACGACAAACCGATGCTGGAACAAGAGCAATGGGCGGATCGTAAAGACCTGAAAGATTTATTATTTGAAAATGTTTGGAATACACCGTGCCGCTAAATTTCGCCGTTCGCCCGCTTGCATCAACACTGAAAACTTCTTTACAAGCCAAAATCGACCAGAAAACCAAACCGCGTGGCTCTTTGGGCCAATTGGAAGCCCTGGCCTTACAAGTCGGATTATGCCAAAACAGCCTGACCCCCCGCTTAAACAAACCGTGCATGATCATTTTTGCCGGAGATCACGGTATCGTTGAAGCCGGAGTCAGCGCTTATCCGCAAAGCGTTACCGCGCAAATGATTGCCAATTTTCTGGCCGGCGGCGCAGCGATCAGTGTTTTTGCCAGACAGCACGGCATCGAATTATTGATTGTCGATGCGGGCGTTAACGCCGACTTGAATAGTCATCCCAAGCTGATTGATGCCAGCATCGGCAAAGGTACCCAGAACTTTCTGACTCATCCTGCGATGACTCTCGATGAATGTTTTAAAGCCCTGCAAGAGGGAGCGGAGCAAGTTTCCCGGCAATATAAAAGCGGCTGCAACTGCATCGGTTTTGGCGAAATGGGCATCGGCAACACTTCATCCGCAGCCGTGCTGATGCACCGTTTAACCGGTCTATCGCTGGTAAGGTGCGTAGGCCGCGGCACCGGCTTAAATGACGGGCAGTTGCAGCACAAGCTGGTGGTATTGCAGCGGGCTTTGAATAAACATAGAGATGTTATCGAACCCTTGGACGTACTGGCCACTTTCGGCGGCTTTGAAATCGCGATGATGGTCGGGGCTTACCTTAAAGCCGCCGAGCTGGGCATGCTTATCTTGGTCGACGGCTTTATTGCCGGCACCGCGCTGTTAGTCGCCAGCAAATTGTACCCGCATGTGCTGGATTATTGCGTATTCAGCCATGTTTCCAGCGAACAGGGGCATCAGGCGTTATTGAACCAGTTCAATGCCAAGCCCTTGCTGAACCTGGAACTGCGCCTGGGCGAAGGTTCCGGCATTGCTTTGGCCTACCCGCTGGTGCAATCGGCGGTCGCGTTTTTGAACGAGATGGCTACGTTTGCTGAGGCAGGGGTTGATCATTGAGAAATCAGGCTAAAGGCCAAGGCTAAAGGCCAAGGCAAAAGATCCAAGACTTTCTACCTTGGGCTTTTAACCTGATTAAAAATCATTCTTCTCGTTTCCATGCGCTACGTCCTGAAATGCTACAATCATCGTCAAAGCTTCATATAACGTAACGAGAAGTATTAGATTAATCTTTTAAGACCTCTCAAAACTCTCGGAGACACAATCATGCTTAGCAGCCAAGAGCTTTACCAACAGGTTAGCCATTTGCCCCCATTAGAAAAATTGCGTTTAGCGGAATTATTACTGGCAGATTTAGATATACCCAATCCGGAAATCGATGCTATCTGGCGTGAAGAAGCACAAAAAAGATGGCAAGCTTATAAAGCGGGTGAGCTAAAAACAGTTAGCTATGAAACGGTCATGCAAAAATACCAATGAAAATACCATCGTTCCCACGCTCCAGCACTCGTCGTTATACACATTTCGACGTAGGCCGGAATAAGCCTGTCCGCGCGTTAAGCGCAGGGCTGGCGTTTCCGGCGCTCCGATTGCCGGAAACGCCCACCCTGGCTGACGCCGGGCGGTCTTATTCCGGCCTACGTCCAAGTCAACGTCCATGCCTTGAACAAACTTGTGTATAACGACGAGCGCTCCAGCGTGGGAATGCAGCTATTCCTGTTAGCCATAAGCTTTTACACCCGACTTCCCCATCCTCAAATCCAGGATTACAAGCAGCTGCCTCAGGCAGCGGTTTATTTGCCGTTGATCGGCTGGCTGGTCGGCGGCATCTGCGCTTTGGTATTTTACCTGGCTGATTTTCTTTGGCCGCAGACGACTGCGGTGATCCTGGCGTTAATTGCCGGCATCTTGCTGACCGGCGCATTGCATGAGGACGGCTTTGCCGATGTCTGTGACGGTTTCGGCGGCGGCATGAACAAAACGCGCATCCTGGAAATCATGAAAGATTCCCATATTGGGGTTTACGGCTTTCTTGGGCTGTTGTTGTTGTTGTCGTTGAAGGCCAGTGTACTGACCGGCATGCCTGCCGTTGCCGTGCCTTGGGTGCTGTTGGCCGGGCACAGCGTCAGCCGTCTGCCGCCGTTGATGCTGATGCAGCGTTACAACTATGCGCGTGAGCATCACAGCAAAGCCTCAAGCGCCGTTTACCGGCCCAATTTCCGGGAACTGGTTTTTGCCGCCGCCATAGCGTTGTTGCCGCTGGCGTTGCTGCCGGTATTGTCCGCGCTGGCCATCATTCCGGCCCTGCTTGCTACCTTGCTCTTGGGACATTATTTTTACCGCCGCATCGGCGGCTATACCGGCGACTGCCTGGGCGCAAGCCAGCAAGTTGCCGAAACTGTTTTTTATTTAAGCATGAGTGCCCTATGGAAATTTATTTGATTCGCCACACCCAAACCGCGACCGATCCGGGGCTGTGTTACGGACAAAGCGATATTGCCCTGGCCGACAGTTTTCCCGACGAGATGGCAAGCCTGCACGACAAGCTGCCCGAGTTTGACGACAACTGTAAGGTGTTTAGCAGCCCGTTAACGCGCTGCCTGCAACTGGCCGAAACTTTTTCGGACACGGTGACCACCGATGAACGCTTGCAAGAGCTTAATTTCGGCGATTGGGAAGGCCAGCGTTTTGATGATATCGATGCCGATGTTTTGCAGCATTGGACCAGCAACTTCGTCACCGCGGCCCCGCCCCAAGGCGAAAACTTTGAGGATTTGTACCAGCGTGCAGGCAGCTTCTGGCAGGATTTGCTGGCGACTGAGGCCAAACAGGTTTTAGTGGTAACCCATGCCGGCATTATCCGCGCCTTGCTGGCGCGCGCTTTGAACCTGCCGCTGGCCAATTCGTTTCAACTGCGGATCGATTCAGGCTCTGTGCATAAACTGCGCCGAGCGGACGATTACCTTTACGTCGAATACATCAATTTATAAATGAACATGGAAAAATCATTTCGTCCACGAAAAACACAAAAAGCACGAAAATTTTCAAAGACATGCCAAGTTGTTGACTGCCACCCAAATGACGGATGGCTAAGTCAATGTAATGCCTCGGTTTGTTTCGTGTCGCCTAGAGGCGCCTACTTTTGGCTTTCGTGTTTTTCGTGGAAAAATTGCAGTTTTTAGAATGAACCACGGCGGCAATATTTACCGGTTCGCCAAGCGTCTCGGCTGCCTGCCGGAACAGGTGCTGGACTTTTCGGCCAACATCAACCCGAAGCAGGCGGTCGATTTAAGCTGTTTGCAAAACGTTTCGCTGACGCCGTACGCCGACCCCGATTACAGTTTGTTAAAACAGGCGATCAACCGGCGCTATTCCATTCCTGATGGCGTCGATCTTGAACCGTTCAACGGCGCAAGTGCGGCTATCTTTGCCCTGTTGCGCCGCTTGCAGCCGAAAGACTTGGTCTTATATGCGCCTTTGTATGGCGAATATGTGCATATTGCCGGGGAACTGGGCTGCACAGTGCATAACATCAACCGGTTCAATGGGGTCATAGCCGATATTCCCGAGCACAGCACGGTGATTTTTGTGAATCCGTCCACGCCGGACGGCCAACTTTACGACATGCCGGACTTGCTGCAAAAATGGCAGGCGGCAAACTGCACGATTATTATTGATGAGTCGTTCCTGGACTTCTGTCAGGCCGATTCGGTAGCAGAACAGATAACCGATTACGATAAACTTTATGTCATCAAATCGCTGAGCAAGTTTTACGGCTGCGCCGGTATCCGCATCGGTTTTATCTGGGCGACGACAACGGCGATCAAGGAACTGCAGCGCTTTGAACCGGCATGGAAGTTATCCAGCCTGGACATGGCCTATATGCAGCAGGCGCTGGCGAATACCGCATTCATCGAACAAACCCGCGAACAGACTTCGCAGTTACGCGCTTTACTGCATCAGGCGCTGCAAGATTCCGGCCTGTTCGATAAGATTTATCCGGGACAGGCCAATTTCCTGCTGGCTCGTCTTACCAACCTCAACGGCTATCAATTGCAGGCGCAACTGGCATCCTCGCGGATTTTAATCCGCGTCTGCGACAATTTTGAGGGCCTGGATAAAAGCCATGTGCGCTTTGCAGTCAAAGATGAGCAGGCCATAGCCCAACTTGCCCGCAGCTTTGAGAATATTAAAAATAACCACGAAGGACACAGAGGACACGAAGAAAATATAAAGTAACTGTAGGCCGAAATACGCCTGCTTGAGCAAAAGCGAAAACTGGCGTTTCCTAGATTACTGCATGAAATTGCCGGAAACGTCCGCCCCGCGCTACGCTTGGTCGGCCTTATTCCGGCCTACGCCATAGAGTTCGGCTTGTCCACAGCTTTGAAAATATTAAAAATAACCATGAAGAATAAATACTTAACGCTTCGTGTTCTTCGTGCCCTTCGTGGTGCACATAACCTTTCGAATAAACATCAATGAAACCATTAGCCGTCTTCGGTACCAGTTCTGACGCCGGAAAAACCACACTGGTCATGGCCTTGTGCCGGATTTTTGCCGACCGCGGCCTGAGTGTCGCGCCATTCAAAGCGCAGAACGTGTCCAATAATTCTGCGGTTACCAAAGAAGGGCGGGAGATTTCCAGGGCGCAATGCCTGCAAGCCGAGGCCGCGCGGGTGGAACCGAGTTACCTGTTCAATCCGGTGCTGCTTAAATCGCATGGCAACGGTTCGGTGCAGGTGATCATCAACGGGCTGGTCTATCAAAACCAGTCGATTGCAGCCTATTACGCCGAAATCGACAGACTGAAAGCTGAGGTTCAGCAGGCATTTTCCCAGCTTCAGCAGGACTACGACTTGATCGTTGCCGAAGGCGCGGGGTCGCCGGTCGAGCTGAATTTATTGAACAAGGATTTGTCCAATACCTTTGTCGCGAACCGTTTCAACACCAAGAACATCCTGGTCGCGGACATCGAACGCGGCGGTGTGTTTGCGTCGATTTACGGCACGCTGGAATTGATGGACCCGGTCATGCGCAGAAACCTGATCGGCGTGGTGGTCAACAAGTTTCGCGGCGACCGGCGCTTTTTCGACGAAGGCGAAAAGATTATCCACGAACGTTTCGGCGTTCCGGTTTTGGGGGTGCTGCCGTTTCAGCCGCTGAACATCGATATGGAAGATTCCCAATCGCTACGCAATTACCAGCAACGCCTGGACAACGCCAAGATCCGCGTCGCGGTGATCGCCTATCCGGGCCTGAGCAATTACAACGATCTCGATGTACTGATGGGCGATCCTGAGCTTTATGTCGAACTGATCCATGCCTACCGACCGCTGCCTAGCTTTGATATGGTGCTGCTGCCGGGCAGCAAGACTGTGATCCGCGATTTGCACTGGCTGAAAAATCAGGGCCTGTTCAAAGAGATTCAACAATTCAACAAATCGGTGTTCGGCATCTGCGGCGGCTACCAAATGCTCTGTCAAAGCCTTCACGACCCTGATGCGCTTGAGCATGATATTGCGATTGTCGAAACAGGCTTGAATCTTATCGACGATACCGTCATTTACCAAAGCCCCAAAATCCTGAAGCGCGGACAGTACCCGCTGTTTTCATATAAAGCGATCAGCGGCTATGAGATTCATTGCGGCCGCATGGACAAGTACCCGCTGTATTATCAAAGCGGCTTTGCCTGCGGCACCCATGTGCATGGCGTGTTTGATGACGATGCGTTCCGCACCGATTATTTTAAAGCCATCAATCCGCAGTATCAGGGCTATGCCTATGCCGATTACCGTGAAGCCGAAATACAGGGCTTTGCCGATATGGTCGAAAAAAATCTGGATATAACCGCCATCTTGCAAGCGTTACAGGCGGACTGATGTTTTTTGAACTGGCGGCGCTGGCTTATTTGGTCGATCTGATTTTCGGCGAATTCCCGTGCAAGCACCCGGTGGTGCTAATGGGAGATTTTATTTCTGCGTTTGAACGGCGCTTTTACCGCGACCGAATTTTGCCCGGTGCGCTATTGGTGATCAGCTTAATCGCCTTGGTCTTATCGGTCAGCATTACGCTGGTTTATTTATGCAGCTTTTTACCGGCTGGGTTGGCGCTGATCATTTTGGCGATATTTGCGTCCACCGGGCTGGCCATGAACATGCTGCATAAAAGCGTCGCCGCCCTGTTAACCGCCGAGCAACCCAAACAGGCGTTAAGTTATCTGGTCAGCCGCGACACCCAGGACATGACCGAAACCGACATTTACAAAGCCGGGCTGGAAACCTGGGCGGAAAACCTCAGCGACGGCGTGATCGCGCCGTTGTTTTATCTGCTGCTGTTCGGCTTGCCGGGCATTGCCGTATATAAAGCCGTCAATACCATGGATTCAATGATTGCCTATAAAACCGAACGTTATTTTTATTTCGGCAAAACGGCGGCAATCGTCGACGATATTGCCAATTACCTTCCTGCACGGCTGACCGCCTTGCTGATCGTTTTATTGGCAAAAGACAAACGACACGCCTGGCGCTGCCTATGGCGGGACGGCAATAAACTGGAAAGCCCGAATGCAGGCTATCCCATCGCGGCAATGGCCGGTGCGTTGGGCGTTGCCTTGGGCGGGGATGCCAGCTACCACGGCCAAATCAAACATAAACCGACACTCGGCTTGCCGGTCAATCCGGTCGATAAATCCACATTATCCAAAGCGTTAAAAATGAAAACAGGCATTAATCTGATCGTTCTCAGTTTTTTGGCAACAGGAGCCTTGCTGTCATGAAAACATTGTTCACAGGCGGCATCAAAAGCGGCAAGTCCCGGCTTGCGGAGGCCTATATTTTAGAGCTGGCGGCAACGGGAAAACCTTACTATCTGGCCACTACCGAATTCTTTGACGACGAGATGCGGGAACGTGTCCGCATTCATCAACAGCGCCGCCAGGACGCGTTTATCACTATCGAAGAGCCCGTTAAACTGTTTGAAGCACTGCAGAAATGCCAAGGGCCGATATTGGTTGAATGTATCTCGATGTGGCTGAATAACCTGCTTTATCACCAAGTTCCAGAATCGGACATTTTACAGGAATTGGAAGCGGTGCTATGTTTACCATCGTCTATGGTACTGGTGCACAATGAAGTCGGGCTGAGCGTCATTGCCGACAACCGTCTGGCCCGGCAATTTGTCGACCTGTCCGGCAAAGCCGCGCAATTAATGGGCCGACATTGCGATCAGGTATTTTTTTGCAGTGCGGGCTTAAAGATGAGGATGAAATAGTGCTCTCGGGTGCATAATATATGTTCCGTATCAACCCACACATTTACCAAGAGACGCACGTGAACCACACAAGCTATAAACGCTTATTTAAACTGACTTTGACGCTCATGCTTGCCGGATGCGCGAGCGACCCGGCCATTAAAACTGATGCCCCGCATCCTAATTCCGTCACGGCTGTTCCCCGCCACTCCGCTGAAATTCAAGCGCAAGCCTTCCCTGGACCTTATACCAACTCGCTGCCGGTAAGAAACTTTATCCGGCATATGGTGCTTGAACACGGGTTTTCAGAAAGCTATTTAAAAGATTTATTTTCCAAGGCCAAGCGCCTGGATTACGTTATCCGTCTTGAAAGCCCGGAGCCCTATCACGGCCCCAAGCCGGCTCATCCCAAGTCAGGAGGCTGGACGCGTTACCGTCAGCAATTTCTTACCGAGGCGCATATCAATGACGGCGTAGCCTTTTGGAGCAACAATGCCGATACCATCCAAAAAGCCAGCGCGACTTACGGCGTCGATCCCGAATATATCGTCGCCATTATCGGCGTGGAAACTTTTTTTGGCCGTAACGTCGGCAAAACCCGTACCCTTGATGCTCTGACGACGTTGGCATTCGATACTCACCGGCGCGCCAAATTTTTTACGCAGGAGCTGGAAAATTTCCTGCTGATGACCAGGGAAGAAAGCTACGATCCGCTGCAACCGGTCGGTTCCTGGGCAGGGGCAATGGGCCTGGGTCAATTCATGCCCAGCAGTTTCCGCACCTTGGCGGTCGATTTCAACAACGACGGACACCGCAATCTTTGGGATCAATGCGATGCCATCGGCAGCGTCGCGCATTACTTTTCGCGTAACGGCTGGCAGCGCAGCATGCCGGTCGCCAATCAAACTAAAAACTATAACGGCGACTCGACTATTGAGCTAAGCGCAATTCATGGCAGTGAATACTGGCACGTCCACCCCAATTTTAAGGTGATTAAAAAATACAATAACAGCGACAAATACGCGATGGCGGTGCATCAATTGGCGCAGGCTATTAAACAGCGGCATATGATGGTTGCAGACAACAGGCAAAACGGCCCGGATTCGCTAACGCTGTTGCAGAAGTAGTCACGAGACCAGGGCGGTTTTGATATAGACAGATCACCACAGAGGACTGCATGGACAGGAAATGATCCAGTCATTTCTCTGCATTCCCCACATCCCAGTGGGTTATGCAGAGGTACGACCCCATGATGGAGGACGACTGCACGGACGCAGGAGGTAGAGCACCAACAATAGGCGCTCTAGGCAACGCAGGGAGCGGTTGCCGAGGTAGAATCGCGTCGGGAACAGCGATCGAGAGCACCAACAGTAGGCGCTCTAGGCGATGCATGGAGCAATTGCCGAGAGCACGGAGTTTTGCTAGTCTGCTGGTTCCCAAGCTGGAGCTTGGGAACCAGCAAAACGGCGCGTCCCTTTGATCATTCTGTTAGGCTATTTTTTGCAAGTGATGGAAATCTTGAATTGAATCCAGCTCATTTTTTTCTGCGGCTTGCGCTTTGTATAGATCCCATCGAATCTGCAGATTGAGCCAGAAATCCGCTGATATTCCGAAAAACTTTGCTAAGCGTAACGCGGTACTTGGAGTAACGCCGCGTTTTTGGTTTACAAGCTCATTGATCCGCTGATAGGGAACATGAATTGCGTTTGCAAGATCGCGCTGACTTATGTTCATCGGAACAAGAAACTCATCCCGAAGCATTTCACCGGGATGTGTAGGTGGTCTGTCGGTTGGAATACGAACCATATAGGCTCCTCTAATGGTAATCAGTGACTTCTACGTTGTAAGGGCCTGTTTTACCCCACATAAAACAAATCCTGTACTGTTCATTAATGCGAATGCTGTATTCGGCTTTTCTGTCTCCCGCAAGATTCTCAAGCCGATTACCGGGCGGAATTTTAAGTTCCTCTAACGATTGAACGGAATCAAGCTGGTCAAGTTTTCTTGCAGCAACTTGCCAGAGTGTTTGAGGACACGCTTTTCTCGCGGCTTTTGAATTGACGCCATTGAATATGTCCTCGCTAGCTTGATCTTTGAATGATTCAATCATGGCTCATGGTAGCATGGATTCCATGCTACAGCGTAAGCGGTTTGATATTAACTCAAACCGGCGAACGGAAGCTGGGCTTCGGGAACAGGATCTCCAAGCAGAAAGCAGAAAAATAGCATAGGGTGTGCTGAACACAGTGAAGCGCATCTTTCGCGAGCGATGCGCATCCTTTGGTTCTATATGACGGTCGCCAGCAACCGGCAGAATGGCTCGGATTCGCTGACGTTATTGCACAAGTAGTCAATAAAACCTGGGAGGTTCGATATGAATCACCACAGAGGACACACGAGAACGCCAGCGTAACGGGTTGGTTTGAAGTGACAGCGGAAAACCAATCCCGTTGGCGTGTTGGTTATATTTCTTCTAGGTAATCACGCAAGATTTCTAAGGCTTCAATTTGAAACTCAGGGTACAAGACCTTCAGCCTTTTAGGCTCATTTTGCGCAGGACGAAATTGTTCTTTCAACCACTCAAAATGTCCTGCGGCGATGTCAAAAGCTTTAGTCATATGAGGTACAGGAGCTTCGAAATTTGGGTTTCTGTGAGCAACGTAACCACTGCGAAAATCACACATTGATCGCCAGTACTCTATCCATTCCTGTTCAGAAAAACCCGAGGAGTCTTTGATTACTCGCCGAACCTCAGCGGTTACCTCTGGCTTGTGCTCTGCCGATAAATTCTTCCAATGGCTTTCATTACTATCTTGACCAAAAACCACACACCAATCAGATACAGCTCGAAGTAAATTAGTGTTCATAGTGTGGCACCAATAATCATGGCCTTTTTTTAATCGACCATAGTCTTGATGAATTGTTCGGTAATAAGCAAGGCTGCGGGTGAAGTGATACAGAAGATCCATTTGAATCTGCAGCACCTGTTGATTAATCCAAAACTTTTCGGTGATTAAGATCGTATCCATTCAAATATAACTAATGATTATAGTTGCTGTATATCATCCCTAGCCGGATGATATACAGCTTATTTTCATACGAGAAACTAAACCAACCCGATCAATTAAGTAACAGGCCGGTCTAAATCGAAGAACTCCGTGCTCTCCGTGTCCTTCGTGGTGAATGTAAGGCGCGCACAGCGCGTCCTACCAAACTAATGCGCCGTATCGTGATGCCATCTCGGCATCATGATGATGCAGTTAGGGTTAAGCCCCTGTTTCTTGAACGTGTCGATCGTGGCTTTGACTTCCAGCTTTTTCAGGTCGATGACCGTGATCGAACCGTCGCTCATGTCCGGCAGGTTTAAAAAGCTGTTTTGCACGATCGCGTACTGTTCGTCCGGCGTAATCACGACATGATGCGAGCCGCCCGCGGTCGGTATTGCTTTGATCAATGACGGCTTGTGCTTGTCGCTGATGTCGAAAACGTTCAGATAACCGGGGTTCGCGGTCGTGATGTACATGCGGTCGTTTTCGTCGTTGAAATAAATTTCCAGCGGTACGCCTTGCTTGACGGCATTGAAATCAAACACTTGCTGGAAATCGAAGTTCTTGTTGTCCGCGTTCCAGGTGCCGGTCCACACGGCACCGCCGAACATGGTGTTGACGTAAGCCACTGGCGGGTTCGAGCCGGGCAGGAACACCGCTTCGACCGGAGACACGCCGGACGGGGACGGTTTATCGGACAGTTTATGGCTGGATAACACTTTGCCGCTGGATGCTTCGATAACGGTGACAGTTTCACCGGCGTCGCTGAGATCCGTCGGACTCACTGTGCTGGTAATCATGATGCGGTCGATGTCGTCATTGATAGTGATGCCGTGCGGATAGCGGATGAAGGCGTTTTCGTCATTGGCGGCAATCACTTTGATCGGCTTGTCGGTTTTCGCATCGCCGACGATCACGTTGCTTGAACCCATGCAGGTCATGTACCAGGTAAGATTGTCTTTGGAAAAAACCACGTCTTCGCCGACTTTACAGTCGGGCATGTCGACTTTTTTCGGGCGGAACGGCACATGGGTCATATCCATCACATGCAGGGCGCCGTTGCCCAACGAGGTGATGTAGGCTTTGCTGAGGTCTTTGTTATAAAAAATATGATGGGCGACCAGATCGTTCGGCAGCGGGATGTCGTTGAGGATTTTGCCGAAGTTTTTCGATGCCGGGTCAACATCGATAATTGCGATACCTTCGCGTCTTGGGCTTTGGCCGGGTTTGCTTTCATAATTAGCCATCGCCAATATTTCCGCGTATCCCAGCACCGGGCTAAGCAATGCAGTGCAAACGAGCATGGAGCGAGCGATTTGTTTAATTTTTGGCTTCATCGGAGTGCCTCTGTTTATTGGTTGATTGACCAACCGGCTGCGCACATAGGCGGCCGGTCTCCTGCTACGGCAGATATTGTCAATGAATCATTCCGCAGTGGTGGGATCAATGATGGATCTGACTTGAGAGATGCGGTTAGCCGGAAATCCGCCTTTTTCGGCATGTTCTCTGACCGTTTCTTCGTTGGGCGCTATGTAGACGCAATACACTTTATCGTCGGTTACGTAGCTTTCCACCCATTGGATTTTCGGTCCCATTTCGGAAAGAACGCCGCAGGATTTCTGTGAAATATTTTGTAATTCGCGATAAGCGAGTGAACCTGCGCCGGGGATTTCGCGTTCAATAATATATTTTGGCATGTCTGTCTCCTGGTTAATGGTAAAAATAGTGGCTCGGCTTTTTAAAATACAATCATGATCGCGCTTTGAAAAAGTCCCCTAATAAATCCTGACAACACTGTTTAAGCGGTGCGGACGATTTTTCGATTTTCATTCTTAATAAGGCTCCCTGCCAAGTATTCACCAACAGGTCGGCCATTTCTTCAGCCGATTTGTCAGTTCTTATAGCGCCTTGTTGCTGGGCTTTGACTAGTCCTGATTGCAATAAGTCCCGATAGCGGTTTAGAGCGTCTTGCAGGGATTTTTGGCAAACATCGCTGGTGTCGCCAAGCTCACCCATTAAATTGCCCAGCAGGCAGCCGCCTTTGAAGTTCGCTTTCTCAAGCTCTGTAATACCCTCATTAAAGTAACGCTGTAATGCTCCGAGTGCGTCATCCTCAGACTGCTGCAAATGTCCGGTTAATTGTTTGATAAAAGGTTCGATATAGTGCTGGATAACTTCGGCCCCGAAATTTTCTTTGCTGCCGAAGTAATTGTAAAAAGAGCCTTTGGGAATCTGTACCGCATCCAGAATCTCTTTGAGTCCGGTCCCGTGGTAACCCTGCTCCATCAGCAAAGTTACGCCTTGATTTAGCAGATTTTCCCGGTTAATTTGTTTTTTCATAGATTCAGCCATATTTTTATAATACGACCGGTTGTCTCATATTGTCAAAAGATTTATTCTAAATGTAATATTTAGCCCATGAAAGTGCAAAAAGCATGGTGCATTGTTTTCTGGATCGTCTTGAGGCTTTCATGGAATGCACAATTTTCAGGAGCCGGCAAATTCAAGCTCAATGGCTATCAGGTTTGGTATCATAGACAATTAAATTCATTTCACAGGAACCAACATGGGCGACCAGGTTGAACGCGAACCTTTAAAATCCGACCTTATCCTGCCTTGGATCATCGTGGGCATAATGCTTGCTATGCTGGCGACTTATCTTATTGTCTGCCATACCTTGGGCGAGCAGTTGCAACAGCCGTTGCCGGAAGACCGTCGCATACTGTTTAGAACGATCTTTTATGTCATCGCCATCGTGACTTTTCCGCTGGCTAACTTGATCCGGCATATTCAGCTTCGATTGAATCAAACCATGCCTTATTCCCCAGAAACGCATGGCGCAGTGGCTACCGCAAAAAGCCGTTACCTGACGACTGTCCTTGTTTCCATGGCGCTGATCGAAGTTATCGGCGTTTTTGGCTTGGTCATGTTTATACTGGGCGATGGTTTCAACACTTTATACATTTTCATCGGACTGTCGGCCCTAGGACTGTTTTTATACCGGCCTAAAGTCGATGAATACTCTGAAATAATTGACGCAATCTCTGCAAAAAACCATGAATAACTTATTAGCCGACGCCGACCTCTGTGTTAAATGCGGTCTATGCCTGCCGCACTGCCCCACCTACAATAAAACCCAAGACGAAAACGAGTCGCCTCGCGGCCGCATTGCGTTAATTCAGGCTTGGGCCGGAAAGCACTTGGACACATCAAAAAAGCTGGTTGAGCATATCGACAACTGTCTGCTATGCCGATCCTGCGAACGGGCTTGCCCTGCTGTGGTGCCTTATGGCCAGTTGATTAATAATTTTCGCGAACAGATCAGGGACGAGCGCGAGGCTACGCTGTCGGTGTCGCTGCTGAAAAAGATCACCCACAATAAAGCGGCCGGCCGTCTGGCGCAGTCGGGATTAAAGTTCTATCAAACCACTGCTTTGCAAAAAACGGCGCGGCTGCTCAAATTGCCCGAATTATTCAGGCTGGATAAAATTGATCGTCTGTTGCCCGACTATCATGAGCCCAAACCGTTGGCTCCGCTTTACCCGGCAACCACTGCTGTGAAAGGCAATGTCGGCTTGTTTGTCGGCTGCATGGGATCGTTGCTGGATCATGAAACTGTCGATGCAGCCATTAAGGTATTAACTGCTGCGGGATTTAATGTATCCATACCTGAACAGCAAACCTGTTGCGGTGCGCTGGATTTGCATGACGGTGACACTAAAATGTCCGACCATCTGGCAGCGGCCAATTGCAGCGCTTTTGCAGATGAAAGCCTGGATGCGATAGTGACCATCGCCAGCGGTTGCGGCAGTCAGATGCGAGAATACCGGCAGGCTGAGTTTGCTAAAAAAGTGGTTGATATTAGCCAGTTTTTAATCAAATCGGGCTGCGATCTCAGCGATCATTTGCTGCCATTGGCCGCATCGGTCTGCCTGCATACGCCGTGCTCGCTAAAAAATGTCATGCGCGAGGAGCAAGGGGCGTTAAAGCTGCTGCAACAACTTCCTGAGATCAAAATCAAGCCGCTGCCGGCGGCAATTCAATGTTGCGGCTCAGCAGGCAGCTATATGCTGGATCATCCGCAAATGTCCCAAGCTTTGTTAAACGATTTATTAAATGTGGCTCTTAAAGATCAGCCCGAGTATCTGGTCAGCTCCAACATAGGCTGCGCCTTGCATATCTCTGCGGGACTGAAAGAGAGAGGGGTTGCGCTTGAAGTGCTACACCCAATTACATTAATTGCGCGGCAATTAAAATGAAAAAATCCCGTTGCAGGCTCTTTGACATGACCTACGACGGGATTTGCTAAGGACGGAATTTATAAAGATTAATTAGGCCTTAACTTCATCATACCGCTGGCGGTAATTGTGACCATAAAATATTTCAGTCACTTCCTTATGCAGCTTGCTTTCTATTTCCGCTTTTTGCTCGTCAGTCAAATCGCACTCTTTCTCGAACAGATAATTTTCCAGCTCAGTTTCCTTGAGCATCATTTTGGTGTGGAAAATATTTTCCTGATACACGTTCACATCAATCATCTGATAGCTTTCCTGCGTATCCAACGCAATATAGTCCTGAATAGAGGTGATTTTGTGATCGATATAATGCTTCTTGCCTGAGATATCACGTGTAAAGCCGCGCACTTTATAATCCATAGTCACGACATCGGATTCAAAACTGTGAATCAGGTAATTGAGCGCTTTCAACGGCGAAATCCGGCCGCAGGTGGAAACGTCAATATCGGCACGAAAGGTGCTAATGCCGTTATCAGGATGGCTTTCAGGATAAGTATGCACGGTAATATGGCTTTTATCCAGATGCGCCAGCACGGTATCAGGCAAGGGGCCTGGCGACTGGCTGTTCATGCTCGGCGGCGGCGGTGCTTCGCCCTCAGAGATCAGCATAGTGACGCTGGCACCTTGCGGCTCATAGTCCTGGCGAGCAATATTAAGAATTTGCGCACCGATGATTTCGGCCACATCCTTTAGAATTTGGGTCAGTTTATCGGCATTATAAGCTTCATCGATATACTCGATATAAGCCTGCTGCTGTTCAGCCGGAGCGTAGCAGATATCATATATATTGAAACTGAGCGACTTTGTCAGATTATTAAAGCCGTGTAATTGCAATTTATTCAAAATAGTTAAACCTCGATAACTTCAAAATCATGGGTGATTTCCACCGCTTTGCTTAGCATAATGGATGCCGAGCAATATTTTTCTGCGGATAACTTTACCGCTCTTTCAACAGCCGCCGCCTTTAAATCATGGCCGGTTACAATAAAATGCAGATGGATTTTGCTAAATACGCTCGGGATGGCATCCACCCGTTCGGCAGTGACTTCTGTTTCACATTTAACAATGTCATTTCTGCCTTTTTGTAAAATCTGCACCACATCAAAAGACGAACAACCGCCCAAGCCCAGCAAAAGCATTTCCATAGGACGTATGCCCAAATTACGACCGCCGTGGTCGGGAGGACCATCCATAATTACAGCATGTCCGCTGCCGGTTTCGCCGACGAACATTACGCCATCGACCCATTTAACTGTTACTTGCATTTTTTTTCCCGGTTAAAAATGACGCATAGAGTAGCATAAAATCACTTATTGCCAGAGTAACAATGTTGATTTTTTTGTTAAAATCCTGCATTGTCTACGGATTTACTACAGCACGGATGACAATTGAATTGTTGCTATGACACTTAAAGTCCAAGAAAACCACAATAAAGAAGCGCTGGAGCATTTCTTACGTTTTTGCCATATAAAAAAATACCCAGCCAAGACCACTATCATTCGACCTGGCGATATAGGTGATCGGCTGTATTTTATCATAAACGGGTCGGTGAGTGTTTGCGTGGAAGACCCCGACGGAGGACATGAACTGATTCTCGCTTACTTAAATAAAAATGAATTTATCGGTGAAATTGGCATTTTTAGAACAACCGAAGCGCGAAGTGTGAGTGTTAAAACACGTGGTGAATGCCATTTGGCTGAAATAAGCTACGAACGACTTCGGCAGATTTTGAAAAAAGAACTCATGGCGCATGCCTATGACATATTTTTTATGATTGGCGAACAATTATCGGCACGGCTATTAAACACGAGCCGTAATTTACAAGACTTGGCGTTTATGGATGTTGAAGGGCGAATTGCCCGGACCTTGCTCGATCTGTGCAAAAGTCCCGAGGCAATAACGCATCCTGACGGGATGCAGCTGCATATCTCCAGACAAGAAATCGGCCGCATGGTCAGCTGCTCCAGAGAAATGGCCGGGCGCGTTCTAAAAGAGTTGGAAAGCAAAAAACTGATTAGCGCACACGGCAAAACCATTGTAGTGTTTGGCACACGGTAAACCCTGAAAACATCTTCTACCCCTGGAGCGTAGTCTCCGCCATCTCAGCCAGTCATCGACAATTGCTTCCCATTTAAAGCACTCTTCGCTGTTTTCCTACATGAATTTCAGCCTTGTCGTATCGGCGACTTGGCTGACGACGCCCCCCACTCAACCCAGCTTACTCTTTCAGATTAACCAAACCCTCAACAAGCAACCGCAATTTATTCTGGATAATCCGGGTGTTATCAGGCCCCATGCGCAACATCTGTTTGTGTATCGGATTTAATGCCTCAAGTTGTTGATCGGCAAATCTATAATGTACCGCATGCCTTTCCACTGCGATCTGCCCGTCCTTGACAGGCGCTGCAAGAATTATTGCCGCCGCTTTAGTGAAAATATCTTCCAGGCCGTACTCATCCGGATAACTAAACTCCCTAAAAACCTGTAACAATAACGGCCTGAACTTTTTATATACTGATAGTGTTGCCTGTACATCCAGCGCATTGATTGCCGCGGCCAGCCGGTCATAACGCTGATAGCTTTTACCGGCTATAAATAGTTTCCCATCATCCTGGTCGACTGCAAACGGCTGATCCGGCTCAAGAAAACGCAAATGCTTTTCAAGGCGTAAACCCTGAGAAAAATCGTTGACAAGAACAACATATTTTCTAATCAGCTGGTCAGCTTTCAACCATTCGGCAAGCGCTGGAGAAACTCCAGACACTTCTTCTCTCAGCAGCGTATCGCTATGGTCAAGATCAGGCAGAATAAACGAAGTATCCTGATGCAGCTCCATGATTGCATTAGACGCTCCAGGCGCGGCTTCTGGCGTTGCCACTCCGTCTATCGCCTCACTGGCCGATAGCGGGTCAACAGCCTTCTCAGAAGGAAGCGCCAAAGTTAACGTCTCAGGTTCTGTTGAAACATGGTCTTGCAGATGCCTGGAGTAAAACCATCCCCCTGCCCCAAAAGCAATCAAAATAATTGCCGCCAAGATCCTTCTTGCACCAACTGTTTTTCCCTTAACTCGATCATCGTAACGATTCATATAAGATACCTTATGCATATAGTTTCAAGCGATTATACAACCATGCCGATTGGCTCATCATGAGTGCACTCAAATCATTTTGTGTGCAGGAACGGAAATACAATAGCTTTTGAACAGTTAGGCCGAAAAACCTAATAGATGTTGGATTTGAATTGGATTTGCATGAAGAACCCATGCTGAATAGTATAACGGCACTACCTTTGCAATCAAAGGCAGAGGAGCTAAACGGCTCCGTTTTTACTGTAAAGAGTAAGCGTTGACGCGCCCGATCAGGCGCGTCAACGCAACAACGCTACATCGTTGCTTTATCCTTTTGATGATCTCTTACGCTCATTTTCTGTTAACAGCTTCTTACGTAAACGTATCGATTTTGGCGTAACTTCAACCAATTCATCTTCAGCAATAAATTCCAATGCTTGCTCCAGAGTCATTTTTTGAATTCTTGCCAACACCAAGTTCTCATCCGAACCTGATGCGCGCATATTAGTCAGCGGTTTAGGCTTAGTTGGGTTAACCGTTAAATCATTAGAGCGTGAATGCAAGCCTACCAACATCCCTTCGTAAACTTCATCGCCGTTGACTAACAATAAATCGCCACGTTCTTGCAACGGATGCAATGAATAGGTAACGGCTTTGCCGGCAACCATTGAAATCATCACGCCGCGTTGACGGTTTCCTACATCACCCGCTTTCATCGGACCGTAATGATCGAACACATGGTACAGCAAGCCGGAACCGGAAGTGGCGGTCATAAATTCAGTTTGAAAACCAATCAGGCCGCGTGACGGCATCATGTATTCCAATCGAATACGGCCCTTGCCGTCAGGTATCATGTTGGTTAAATCACCTTTGCGTTCACCCAGTTTCTCCATGATCGCACCTTGGTGAATTTCTTCCACTTCGATGGTAACCATTTCATAAGGCTCGCACTTGACCCCGTCAATTTCTTTGACAATAACTTCAGGACGCGACACACCCATTTCAAAGCCTTCGCGGCGCATGTTTTCAATCAAAACCGATAAATGCAGCTCACCGCGGCCCGATACGATGAATTTGTCCGGATCTGCTGTGTCTTCGACTTTTAGCGCAACGTTATGCTGCAATTCTTTGTCCAGCCGATCGCGAATTTGACGTGTAGTGACAAACTTGCCTTCTTTCCCTGCAAACGGCGAGTTATTGACCATGAAAGTCATCGATACGGTCGGCTCATCAACCGTCAGCGGCGGCAAAGCTTCCACGGCATCGGGATGGCAGATCGTATCCGATATTTCCAATTTCTCAATACCGGCAAAAGCAATAATATCGCCGGCACGAGCCTCTTGAACTTCAACGCGATCTAGACCATGGAAACCGTAAACTTGCAGCATACGGCCTTTACGCTCAATGCCTTCCCGACTAACAATAGTCAACGGCATATTAGGTTTTACGGTGCCGCGCTGAATCCGTCCGATACCGATAACGCCGGTATAAGTGTTGTAATCCAGGCTGGTCACCTGCATTTGGAAAGGACCGTCCATATCAACTGCCGGAGGGCTAACTTTGGAAACAATCGTTTCAAATAACGGCGTCATATCGCCATCGGTAATGCTATGTTCCAATCCGGCATAGCCATTAATTGCTGAGGCATAAACAATAGGAAAATCCAATTGTTCATCAGTTGCGCCCAAGCGGTCGAATAAATCGAAAGTTTGATCGACAACCCAGTCCGGGCGCGCACCCGGCCGGTCAATTTTATTGATAACCACGATCGGTTTCAGGCCCAAAGCAAACGCTTTTTGGGTCACAAATCGGGTTTGCGGCATCGGGCCGTCCACAGCATCGACCAATAACAACACCGAATCAACCATCGATAAGACCCGCTCCACTTCGCCGCCAAAATCAGCATGGCCCGGGGTGTCGACGATATTGATATGGTAGCCGTTCCAATCCAGTGCCGTATTCTTGGCCAGAATGGTGATGCCGCGTTCTTTTTCAATATCGTTAGAGTCCATAATGCGCTCTGTCACTTTCGTATGAGCGGCAAACGTGCCGGACTGTTGCAATAATTTGTCAACCAGGGTGGTTTTACCATGGTCAACGTGGGCAATAATTGCAATATTTCTTAATTTTTCGATCACTTGTATGTACTCTAAGGTTTAAATAAATAAATGTAGAATGCGCCGCGCGCATTTTTAAGCATGATGAGTGCTAAAGCACTCTAATAGGTTAATTGCGGGGGAAGAAAGGACGACATGCCGTCATGACTGCTGTTTAGATTTTGTTGGACGCTCCCGCTTGGTCCAATTATAGATATAAGATTAGCTCTGCTCCCACGGCAAGCCCTGAAAGCGCCAGCCGCCAAGATTGCCCCGATGCTTATGTTCATCCAAGGCGCCTTCAAAACCGTCAACAATATTAATAAGTAATTGATACCCGACGTCTTCCAACGCTTTTGCCGCATCCAGAGACCGTTGGCCGCTACGGCAAAGCAATAAAACCGGCGCATTGCGATTGGGTACGCTTTTTTTAACGTCGGCGACAAACTGTGGATTAACTTGCCAATCAGGCGATTCCTTCCAGGGAATTGATATTGCACCAGGAGGGTGGCCTACAAAGGAATGTTCAACTTTTGTTCTTACATCCACTAATACGGCATCAGCATTATTTTGTAACAAATCCCATGCCTGTTGCGGATCCAAATTTTCTATCATCGTGTAATCTCTATGTGCGCGTTTTTGCGCTCCACACTTTCTGCATCGGGCCGACTAAATTGTACTAGGCACGAAACGTATCAACGTGAAACCGGTGAGCGTCACTACCTACAGCTCATCCTAAGCCCCTGCTTTTTCTTGCATAAAACGCCGATAAAAACAGTAATCTGTCCGGTTTATAAATGCCTATTATCTCATCCCCTAGGCTTCGGTCAAGAAATCGGCTCACCAATACTATTAAAACTAATTTTATCACAACCAAGACGGATAAATTTTTTTCTTGACGAATATTGATGTTTTGCCCTTGTCTACAGGGACGTGGGCAAGGATGTGAACAAGCTTTGCCGGACTCGCGTCAGTTATAGGATATTCCATTGGCGCAGACAAAATTATTTGGCAGCCATCACAAAATACACTACCAGCCAGTTTCTTTATTCAGTTCCCGGCAAACTAACCCGATATTCCAGCCATTCCTGCAAAAAGTCCATGAATCTTTTGACCTTAGCTGACAAATACTTTCGATGCGGATATACCGCATGGACATCTAAAGGCGGCGAAGTGTAATTTTCCAAAACGACTTTCAGCTTACCTTTTTCGATATCCCTACCTACGATATAAGTTGGCAACATAACCAGCCCCAAGCCATTAATTGCAGCAATTCGTATCGGGTCTGCGACATTTGCCTGCATTCTTCCGGAAACATTAATTCCGGTATAACCGGCTTCGCCTTTGAAAAGCCATTTATTCCTTGGCGCAATAGCCCAATTAACCAGGCAACTATGGTTTTCCAAATCTTCAGGCGTCTCGGGAATGCCATATTTCTCAAAATATTCCGGCGACCCGCAAACAACCAATGACGAACTGGCTAATTTTCGGGCAAACATGCTGGTGTCATCCAATGCCCCTAAAAAAATAGCGACATCAATCCCTTCATCAATTAAATCGCCGGGACTGCTCTGTATGATCATCTCGATGGTTAAATCGGGATATAATTTCAAAAACTCGGACACCGCACGAGCGATATGCGTCGAACCAATGACCGGCGGCGCACTGATTCTCAGAATCCCCCTGGGTTCAGTCTGCAGATGCGTTACCGCGGCTTCCATTTCCTCAACCTCGAGCAAGACTTGCTGGCATCGTTCCAGATAGGATGCCCCCACATCTGTCAGGCTTAAACTGCGCGTAGTGCGGTTGAATAACCGCGTGCCCAGCACACCTTCAAGATGCATAATATGCTTGGTTGCCATGGCCCTGGAAATATCCAGATCACGCGCGCCGCCAGCAAAGCTTCCGGCCTTGGCCACGCGAACAAAAACATTCATGCTGGTTAATTTATCCATTTACAACTCGCCTAAAAATAATCGTCTAAGGAACCGTCACTTTAAGATACATAAGATGCGCTTGCCATGGTTATGAAAAGTCCCTTATCACATATTTTCCGACCTTCACGACAACATTCATGCTAGTGTCTTATCCGTAACATGTCGCCTATCTTCTTTCCATAACAAATCTTCAATTTCACATTGCGGTATGAAACCGGCAACAGCATCGGTCAAGATCTCTCTAATCCGCTCGAAATCGTCATTCTTTGTTGCTTGCTCCAATGTGCCCAGCATTTTCTCCAACTCGATCCAGGGAATAACGTGCTCTTGCGCACGCATTATGCGTGCATGATTGGTTTTTGAAACATTATCGCCAATTAAAAGCTCTTCATACAGTTTTTCTCCAGGTCTTAAGCCTGTAAAACTAATCTCGATATCGCCATCGGGATGTTCAGAATCCTTGATTTCCAAACCGCTCAAATGGATCATTCTCTTCGCCAAATCAACAATATGAATAGGCTCTCCCATGTCCAGCACAAACACATCGCCGCCCAAGCCCATTGCTCCCGCCTGAATAACCAGCTGAGATGCTTCAGGTATAGTCATGAAATAACGAATGATTCTTTCGTCGGTCACGGTCACCGGCCCGCCTCTAGCGATTTGCTCTTTAAACAGCGGAACTACGGATCCAGAGGAGCCCAATACGTTACCAAAGCGCACCATGGTAAAACGAGTGGAATTATTGGCAGTGTTTAAACTCAGCGCCTGCAAAATCAATTCAGCAAAACGCTTGGTCGCACCCATGGTATTGGTTGGTCTAACGGCTTTATCCGTTGAAATCAGTACAAAGGTCTCAACGCCTGAGTTAATCGCTGCTTGCGCCGTATGTAAAGTTCCAAAAATATTGTTCCAAATCGCTTCGCCCGGATTTTTTTCAACCATCGGCACATGCTTATATGCCGCCGCATGATAGATTGTTTGCACACCGAACGTCTTGCATATCTTTTCGCATCGGTTAGCGTTGCTAACTGACCCCAACACAGGAATGAGCGTTATGTCTTTAGAGTTTTCTATCTTCGATAATAAAAGCAGTAACTCTTTTTCAATGGCATAAAGTGCAAATTCGCTCATTTCAAAGAGAATCAGTGAATTCGGCTGCAACCGGATAATTTGCCGACAAAGCTCGGAGCCAATAGACCCTCCTGCCCCAGTCACCATCACCACCTTGCCTTCAATATTGGCGCGCAACAGTGATTGATCCGGAGCCACAGCGTCACGACCTAAGAGATCGGTAATATCAACCTCCTGCAGCGCATCGACAGTAACTTTACCTTGGGCGATGTCAGACAGCCCGGGCATAGACATCACGTGAACAGCAAAAGGCTCTAGCAAATCGATAATTGCACCTTTACGCGCCCGGTTAGCCGAGGGCATAGCCAGCAGAACATCTGAAACCTGGTGTCTTTCTATCAAGTACCTCAAGGAACTGAGCGGGTAAATCCGGAGACCGTTAACCTTTTGTTTATGCAAGCGTATATCATCATCAATGAAAGCAACCGGCCTGAATTCACGTCCATAATTTAATGCCGAAGCCAATTGTACGCCGGCGTTTCCAGCCCCATAAATCACTACATTTTTTTTGCTATGCCTTTTTGCTTCCCGGCCGCCGCCCAAGTTTAAATAGACCTCTCCTAACCACCAACGCGCAAAAAAACGGCTACCACCCACCAGCAACATCATATTTAACCAGTTTAGCGGCAACACCGTTCGGGGAACACCCTTTATTCCGGACTCATACAAGACAAACGCAAAAAACAGCGCATAAAGCGTAGTCGCCTGAATGATAATCCATAAGGCCCTAACCTCCATGTAGCGAATAATCGCACGGTACAAACCCAGCTTAACAAAAATCGGCACTGCGATAGCAGGCGCAGCTGCAAACAGATACCACTCATCGTTTTTTGGGATATACAACTCTCCCCAGCGCAGAGAAAAAGCCGCCCAAAGGGCGAACACGGCAAAAAACACATCAGCGCTAATCAGGATAAAAGCTTTTGTGGAGCGGGGAAGAAGGATAAACCAGGTGCGTATATTTAATCTCATGAGATGTCCCGCCCATTTATCGCGCTTTCATTCGCCGCGACTGCTCCTTGGCAGGTCTGAGACATACCCACCATCCCTGACGATAAAAAATAATTCTTGTACCATTTTAATAAGTTCATTTATTCAGTCCGGCTTGAGCCTGCCGATCACCCGCTTTGTAATAATATGCCAATAACAATAACGGCAAGTATGCCACCAAAAGCCCCAGCATGCCGTCCAAATTCTTTAATACAACCAGACTTGCGACGGGCAGCAGCCAAAAAACATTAATAGCACCTACTGCCAATGTGACGGACCGATGAGCTCCCGTGACGCGAGATGCATATTGATAGGCATGGCTGCGATGCGCCTCATAAAACTTCTCACCTCGCAATACCCGGCGACACAAGGTAACGGTTGCATCAACGATGAACACCCCTAGCAAGATCAGCCACACCCACAATAACCGGGGGTCAACCCATGCGGCTTGCACTGAAAACAGCGCCAGCATAATGCCTAAAAAACCACTTCCGGCGTCGCCCATAAATATTCGGGCAGGCGGAAAATTCCACAAAAGAAATCCCGACACGGCTGTAGCCAGCAGAACCGGAAGTATCCAAGCGCTTGAATCCGGTGCCACAAGCCACATCATTAAAGCGCCGCCGCAACAAACCGTAATCGCCTCAATGCCGGCAAGGCCATCAATGCCATCCATGAAATTGTACAGGTTGAGTACCCAGACTATATAAATAATCGCACACACATGCCCAAGCCATCCCAAATCCAGCACATATCCAAATACTATGAGCTGAGGAAAGCCGCCCAGCCAATAAAGCCCCCAAACCGCCGCACTGAAATGCACTAATAAGCGCCAGCGTGCGGCAATGTGCCCGTGATCATCCAGAAAACCGACTACCGCAACGGCAAAGCCGGCACCCCATAATGCTAAAAACGATGGAGTGAAAAGTAATTCAAATATATTTAAAAGAGGCAGAACAGCCAGATATGACACCACAATTGCAACACCACCACCACGAGGAGTTGGCACAGAGTGTGAACTACGTTCATTAGGAATATCGATCAAGTTCTTTGCCAAGGCGTACCGGCGCAGAATACCGGTGATCATCCAAGACACCACACTCGTTAGCAAAAGGAACCACCAAAGAATCATTTGCCCCCCTTTATTAAGTACTGTTAGTTTGATGGGCTTCAATAATCAACAATAGCTGCAATCTTGATCTTTGTTGGCTCCAAGTCAAACTTGGGTTAAACAGAGTAATACCTTAATTCAAGTTACTTATCCCCATGCTAAGTAATCGCGCTAAAGTTTTCCGGTATTTTGGAGTGCAAGCTTCGCTTGCAAAGCAGGCACCAAAAGTAGGCGCTTTACGACTGCAAGGATGCAGGAGGTAGAGCACCAACAGTAGGCGCTTTAGGCGATGCAGGAGCAATTGCCGAGGCGAAGCCTGCACTCCGGCTTTGAACCTTAGTTGGAAACTTATGTTCGTGTACTTAGGACTTGGTTAAAAATAACTTCCCGAAATCGCTATTTTCGGTCGTCAAGCCGTTCGTGCTGAGCCCTTCGATAAACTCAGGAGAGCCCTGTCGAAGCATGAGCGGCTTGACGCGGTAGGTCCGAAGTTATTGCCGGCCATATCCTAAGTTATATTCAAAACTTCTAAATGCTTGGCTGCCACGTTTAACTCTAGTTGGATTTAAGTTCGAAGTGCAACCGCTAATGTTGGCTTGGTATGTTATCAGGTTATTTTAAATTGCCTATCCGGTTTACTCCTATCTGAGCGAAAAAACGTCTAATTCTTAACTTGCGCAACCTTCCTGATTAGCGTCTTAATCGGCCCACGCAGCAAATCGCGCCGAAGAAACAGCCTTCTCAGGCTTTTATAAATCAAAGGCTTGCAAGGTGTTTCTTAAGAGCAAAGAACATCAACTAGCACCGTCATTCCGGCAGGGATTGCCGGAATCCAGAACACAGGGATGTGAAAAATAGATCAAAAGCGGCTTCATGTGAATAAAAAATGGTCTGCGAGAGATCCAATGTTGCCATCCATGGCTTCTGGATCTCAGTAATCCCTGCCGAGATGACGAATCCTTTGTCACTAGCTGAAATATCTTGCTAATCAGGTCCTGATTGCCGATCTACACAATTTTAATAGCCCTAAACTGCAACGTTTTTTAAGTAAGAACGGAGTAGTAGTCACCTCATTTACACAGCGAAACTGCGCCGGCAAGTAATTTCAAGCAGCAACTCTGCATAGTTTTATTCTCTGCATAGGGGTATAGGTATCTACACAATTCGTCATCTAGGCAGGGATGGCGAATTGTGTAAATACCTATGCTTTATAAGCATAACTTCCCAACCTTTATTCTTGTATTATCGCAAGGTCTTCCGGGCTTAATTAACCCGAATTTACGCCCAGCCATTACTTCAACCTGTTTTTTAAAACACTCATTACCCAATGGAGTACCCGAGCGCAAGCTTGCACGAATAATATCCAACTCATTAGCATCGGCTTTTATTTCAAATAATCCACGATACGCCGCCTGCCTGGCTTCAGGCGTATCGCCTAGCGCCAAATATTGTTCATGCGCCTGAATAATCACATTATCAACACCTTGCGCATTAGCCGCATAACTGCACCAACGATATTTAGCAGGATGGTCGACCATACCAGCTCGTACTGGATTCATCTCGATATAGCGCATACAAATTAAAAAATACGCTTCCGACTCAATAACATTGCCTTTATGTCGTCCTTCCCACAGACTACCTCTGCGCTGATAGGTCTTATTCATATACGGTACAAAATGCCGCCCGATACCTTGAAACAACGTACTGATGGCCGTTGAACTTTCAGGAGTGACTAATAAATGCACATGATTCGTCATTAAAACATACGCATGAACCAGACAGCCATGCGCCTCCGCCGACTCCTTCAAGAAACGCAAATAGACCAAATAATCTTCATCATCAAAAAAGACCGGCTCCTTATTGTGCCCACGTTGAAATACATGTACAGGTATGCCCGGTTGATAAAAGCGTGGTTTTCTTGGCATCAGGAATTTAATAACGTTAGAGGATGTCTCACTTTTAGTCCTTTAAAGCGTTTAAATCCCTTGTCAGCGGTTACCCATTCACAACTCCATTCCATAGCCAAAGCAGCATGATAAGCATCAGGTATATCGTTGCCTGTCGCATTAATCTGTTCTAGGCATTCCATAAAAATCTTCCAATGCATTGAGCCGGGCGCAAGACAAACGGCATTAGGTAAACTCCTAACTTGTTCAGCAAAACAAATTGCGCTTGATAATGTAGAAGGTATCTCAAATACTTTAGGGTGAGTCACAACCCGCAAAAAACCACTCAAGACCAACTCCGAATAACCAAAAGAGGCATGACCATTAATAACCGATTCTAACCATTGACGATAAGCTGAGTGATTCGCCGCATCTTCCCTATGCGCGTATACCAAAACATTAACATCCATTAAAAACATCAATAGCCATCCATAATATCGTTCAAACTTCGGCCATTATCCAGATTAACACCCGGTTTTAAGCCTGTCCCTGAAAAAGTTTCCAAGCTTACTGACTTGTGCTGGAGTGATTGATGCGAAAAAAAATCACGCAATGCATCTTCTATAACCTGCTTCAACGTACAGCCTTGCTGGACTGCCTGATGCTTAGCATAAAGTAACAATTGATCATCAATATCTACAGTGGTTCGCATAAATTAACCCCCAAGTTAAGACTGATGTATAAAATATAACAGAAAAATTTAAATTGATGTAAATATGTTTGTTTTATAAGGGGTCTGACCCCAATACTGTTATAAATTGATGTAAATATGTTTGTTTTACAAGGGGTCTGACCCCAATACTGTTACAGTCCACAGCAAACAACATAACAAAGCTTATCGCGGCATTTCCTCTGCAGTAAGCCGAAATGGCCGAGGTGAAAATCCAAGATCACGTGCCGCATCTGAGTGATCAAACACCATATCATGATTCATTCGTTCAGCCATGGCAGATGACCAGTGCCTGTATCTTGGGATTACCCTAAAACACGCTACTGCCAACTTGAAAATAACCATCGGAATCATCACGAACCGTGGCCGACGACACAGGACGTCAAAGACTCGGCTCACCATTTCCCTGTAAGGCAGTGTCTCTCCACCGGAAATATTATATGCATGGTTTGCCGCTACGGTAGATTTGAGCGCAGAGAGAACTGCAGCCGCCACGTCCTCGACATGGACAGGCTGGCGCAATCCGCTTGCCTTGCCAAAAAAAGGGAAAAAACCAAAACGGCGGATGAAGCGCATAATCTCAGTGATATTTTTATCCATCCCTAAGCCATAAATCAACGTAGGTCGCAGAATCACCCATTCCACGCCATGACTTTCCGCCCACTCCTGCACTCGCGCTTCCCCATCTGCAAGCCGGTGAGCTAGGATCTGCTCCTCCGGATCGACAGATTTATTTTTGGTAAAGCGACTGGTAGAAGACAGCACTACCACGCGCCTTGCGCCTTGCGCCTCAAGCAAGTCGAAATACTCCGGCAACACCCAGATAGGCGCGAGAAAAATCCAGTATGCTATATCTCTCTCGTCCCTTTGAGGATAATCAGAGATTTGCCTATCGAATAACTTTGTCGAATGGTCAGTAGTTTTATCAGAGGTCTGGAGTGAGCGGCACCTAGACAGTGACAACTGCCTCCACTCCACCCCATCGCCAAGCGGACCAATCACCTTTCGCGAGAACGCCATCACCCGCCTCCCTTGCACTGACAACAGTGGCAACAGGCATGCCCCGACCAAGCTGGTCGCACCGATAACTCCTACTAAACTATCTTGCTCTCCTGGAGAGAGGCGAAGATTAGAAGACTCCACACTATCAGCCATGTCCTCGCCTCAATAGTCGCCCAGAACATTTAGTCGAATAGTACGCAGCCAAAAAGCCAAACCGTAACCACACCCCTGCCGCAACCACCACCATTAAAATACCGGGATACTGGTGCCGAAAGAACTTGCGATAAAACCGCATCATCCCCTTGTGCTTGTGCCACTCGACAAACACCGGCCTACTTCGACTACAAACACCTAAAGCATGAGTGATTTGCGCCGATGGAACAAACAGAATCTTCCATCCTTTTTGCCGGAAACGCATACACCAGTCCAGATCTTCACAATGTAAAAAATAACCCTCGTCCCATTCCCCGACATCCTGCATCGCTTCACGTCTGACCATCATGCAGGCCCCAGAAATCGCTTCCACTTCGATGGCGTGATCCGGCAGCGGTTGTTTATGCAAATGAAAATCAAAAAACAAGCGCGGCCAACGGTCCGAAAAATGTGCCAAGCCAAATGCGCTTACAAAAGAACGCCACGGAGTGGGCACGGCCCGGCGTCCACCCGCCTGTTCCGTCCCATCCGAATTAGTAAGCAACCCTCCCACCATGCCAACTTTCTCATTCACATTCATCGAGTCCAACAATACAGCCAAAGCTCCCGGATCGAACGAACAATCAGGATTAAGAAACAACAGGTACTGTGCAGAAGCAACCTGCGCCCCAGTATTACAAGCCGCAGCGAACCCAACGTTGGCTGAATTTTTAATTATTTGTACAGAAGACAATCCCAGCAAAGCATCCAAACTGCCATCCGTCGATGCATTATCAACCACGATAATTTCGTTTTCCAAGGGGCAATTAATAATCGAATCGACACAACTACGCAACAACTCTCCCGCATTATAATTGACGATGATTGTTGAGATAACGGCACTCATATTTGTTTTCTACCAAATTTTGTTGTAATCAACTGCTTATCCAACTGTTGCCAAATCTCACCGATTGAAACAACCTTAGTTTTTTGAGTATGTTGCCGCTTATACCACATTTTTGGCAAGCCCAATACCGCATCGCGCTTGGCTCGCCAAATCACTCCGCCACGTCCGCGAAACACAAACCAGATGATACTAGTTAGATTCAACAACACATGCAACGGCAACAGCAACCAAAACAAGATACCGGGCATATCCTTCACAAAAGTCCATACCAGATTGCGGTGTCCATGATACATAGCGAAATCACTATGTTGTCCACCAGTGGTGCCCGAACCAACGTGATGCGCCACGGATTGCGGCACATAAAGGCAACGATACCCAGCCAGTCGTAGACGAAAACCTAGATCCACATCTTCAACGTAACAGAAATAATCCTCGTCGAACCCTCCGAGTTCTTGCAAGGCGCTGCGTCGATAAAGTGCTGCGGCCGCACATGGAGAGAACACTTCGCACTCATTCTCCGTCGAAGCCGGCACAGGTGAACCATGCCCCATACGCCACACCAGACCACTCAAGTGGTAGGCATCACCGGCCCCGTCCAACAGCGTCGGATCTCCCGCATTGACCAACTTGCTGCCGAACACATCAAATCCCGGATTAGATTCTGCAGCCTCCAACAGTGCTTCTAGCCAGCGCGATTCAGCGAATGCATCGGGGTTGATTAGCGCAACCCATTCCGACTCTACAGAAACCGCATTGATCCCTAGATTATTACCTTGTGCAAATCCCGTGTTCTGGCCAAGTGCTATTAATCGCACTAAAGGGAATCGCCGCACGATCTCAACCGACCCATCGGAACTCGCGTTATCAACCAGAATAACTTCAAGCGGCTTGACTGTCTGAGACATTAATGAAGTCAAACAACGCTCAAGAAATTGCTCGCCGTTCCAATTGACAATGACCACAGTGACCTTCATCCGTGCATTTTGCTGCGAATCGCTCAAGCGTCCCCCATTGACTTAGCTATTGATTCATTCAACAACAAAATTTCCTTTTGCAACAATTTAACTTGCTCACTGTGATACTAGACAATATGTCAATGCAAATAAAAATGCAACTAACCTTTGTTAGCATGCCAATTACCGAAACGACCAACGTTTGTGGCCGATATAGCTGGTGAACACAGGTACTGCTACGCCAACTGCATGAGCGATTTCTGGCACAAATAACTTTACCCCCAGCGATGGCAAAAGATAATACGCCAAGCCCATGCTGACGGACCAAGTTTGCAATATCGCAACCAGATTGACCAGAATAAAAAAGACAGCAGAGCGATGTACTGACTGTTGGCTATTTTTAAACACAAACAATTTAAACAACACGAAGGCGGTAATCATTCCTGTAGCATAGGCAAGAATCACGGCTGCAGAAAAATTTAGCCACAAATTGTACACAATTCTGGATCCAAAATTGACCATAGCAGCAGTCCCACCAGTCAGCAAAAAAACTAGAAATTGTCGCGAAATAAATTGTTGAATCACGGCATCGTTTCCATAAAAAAGCTCCTACCGAAGTTGATACTCAGGAAATACATTTCTCTGATTTCTGACTGTAAAAAACTTTGCATTGCAGATGGCCCAAACATTAACGTCGCAACTCTTTATAACGAAGAGTATCGTGCTCAGTATACATATCCGTTTGATCGCCTATAAACCGATGCCATACCCACTAAGCACTTGACTTTCTAGCTGTACTTCGCGCAATTCTTTCGCTTAGCAAGCTAAAATCATCCATCCACCTTCACTGACAATTCCTTCTTGATTCTATGCTGATATCAATTTGTCGCATTAGGTGGGGCATGAGTTTATTTAACTCTAAATAATGTTATCAAATCTGTAAGCTTTTCGATGATCTTCTAGACATTCCTTTATTTGATAAAATATTCAGACTCCAGCTATCTAGGGAATGAATAAAAAGCTCATAATGAATGCCTATAATCAATCAAAAAGAACCCACTATTAGCAATACATCCACATGGGAAATGGCTTCCATCCAGCAAGGATTAAGCAGTTTGTGTTATTCATTTATACATCAGTGGATTGAGAGCAGCAGCCAGTCGGTATCGGCACTACCATTATTATCGACAATAAACTGTAGCGGCTGACCACTTGTCACGGTAACATCATGCTGAAGTGATGCTCCCACTTTGATGACAGCATCAATAAGATGCTGTTCGCCCTGCAATATGAGCAGGTGCACGTTCCCCGCCCCTTCTCTTGATAGAGCATTCTCTGGTATGTTGGGCGCTATACGGGCATGGATGCGCGTCATTTTCTTCTCGCTATCTTGCAAATATTCTGCAACATTGAAGTTGAATTGCGTAGGAATGTTTGCGCCAGGATGCACAAATAGGGTTCCAAGACCCTGTGGCTTCAAGATACCGAATTGATCCCCAAGCTTCACATCATGCACAAAGGTCATCAGATCGCGTGGCGGATCAATATTCTGTATCTTGTCAATAATGTCTTCGCGGGCAAGAACGGCAAAAAAATAATCCATTCCCGCCAAATAAGTCTTATCAAAAACTTTAACTACTTTATAGTTTTCACCCTTAGTTGCAGCAAATATGGGATTCATTGGTGTACTGCCAGGGTTGTTCTGCAAGATAAGGATTTCTGGGCGATACTGCTTGACTAAATCAGTCGCTTCATAGGGACGATTAAGAAATGAACCATCTAATACCCTGCGTTGCGAATAATAGGCTGGATTACCCCACATCGAATAAACGACAAAATCCTTAGAGGTATTTTGGTCCACCCAGCGTCCCGCTTCGGCTCGATCAAACTCATGATGAGAAGCAAACATCTTAATGTTTAAAGTACCCATTATTTCAGAATGGATAGCGAAAAAAAAGACCAACCCAAGAACCGCAATTGCTGTGGCTCTACTAATCCAGATTCTATTTTGAAAGTAGCGGCCAATATAGTCTGCTAAGGCACTCACACCAATTGAACCGCCAACCAATAATGCAAACAAAGCAGGCATGGCATACCAGTTATAAGGTTCAAATGGATATTTGATGGTATAGGCTACCAAATGCACCAGCAACATGCCACTCAGAAAAAAAACGAGCGGTAGCAACACTCGTTCCCTGTTCCATAAGGCTAACGCAGATAAGCCTGATAGCCATTTGTGTATACCAACCCAAAATACAAACCCTCCAAACCAAGTCCAATCTATAATCTTTGGATGATTATTTTGATAAAGGGATTTTGTCAGAAAGGAATTCGGAACCGGAGCGCCAAAGTACCACCAAGCAAAGCCATACCATGCCAACGCGATGGTTACGGTTACCATGACCGCGACTTTAGGAAATTTTTTGTCCCGATACCAGTGTACCAACAGCAATAAACCACCAACAGGCACGAGGTCCAACTTGTTTACCATCAGCAAGCCGGCGACCAGACCTATGATCCAAGCTCGCGGTGAGTATAGTAACGTCCATAAGGCAAAAGCCAGTAACGCAATCGTGAGCGGAGTTTCCAGACCAGCACCCAAAAAATACATCATGCCCGTATCCAATGCTGCAAAAGTAAGAAATGCAACTCCCGCAATGAAGCCAAACCGATGACCAAGCATGAGTGTGACTGCAGCGAGACTGATAGATCCGAGGGTCAGCCCAACTCCGACAACCGCAGTCTCCGGCGAAAAGCCCAGTACCATAGGAAGCGCTATCAGTAGTGGGTATAGTGGGGCAGAGGCTCCCCATACTGGGGCTTCACCAAGGTTCCATACCCAGAACTCACCTTTCAACATATTATCGGCATAACGCAGAAAAAACGCCCCATCGTCAGCCATTTCCGTGCCAAGCCGATAATGCATAGAAAAAAGCAGAACAAGAACAGCTCCGCAGAAAAAAGCTAAAATCTGAGTATGAGTAAATTGTTCTTTTTCTGTATTCATTTTATTGGACATAAACATCTCAAATTTCTAGTTTATTAAAAATAATATTTGGTAAATGACGAATGATCATCATAATTAAAGCCCATTTAGCAGGGGCATAAACAACTGGCTTTCCATGACTGATTCCTCTGAGGATAATTTGTGCGACACTATCTACATTTGCGAGACGCCCTCCTTGCTGCTTCAGGTGCGCGGTCATAGGAGTATCTGTCGGGCCCGGCTTGATCAGAATCACTTTGACGCCAGTGCCTGCTAATCGGTGTTGCAGCCCCTGCGTATATCGTGTAACCAATCCCTTGGCCGCACCGTATATATAGTTTGACTTGCGTCCTCTGTCACCTGCTACCGAACCAATAATTGCCAAAGTGCCTTGATCAGCTTTTTGCATATGTCCGGCAAAAGCCTCTGCAAATAACACAGGGGAGATTCCATTCACTGTTAGCGCCTCATGGCATGCAGTCAAATCCTGCTGGCAAATTTCCTGATCAGGCAACGAACCGTGGGCAATCAATACAGTGTGGACCGGACCTTCAGCAACTATATTATCAACCAGTTGCTGAATCGCGAGCGGATCAGTAAATTCTGCTTCAAGCACACGAATGACTGATTGTGGGCTACGTACGCGCAAGTCGGCCGCCACCCGCTCTGTTTTTTCCGAATCACGACCGACCAGCGTCAAATCGACCACGGTATCCTTGACCCACAGACGTGCGCAATGTTCAGCAATAGCCGAGGTTGCGCCGATGAGGACGATTTTTTTGTTGTCTGACATTATTTAATATCCTATTAAGCGACGCGACATTGCCGAACTAATGCCCCGATCACGGTATTGCAAAAATTCGGCAAGGCGTGGGTAGCCTGCCTCGAATAGGTCACGCGGCATGCGCGCATCTTTGGCGAGGTAAATTCGTCCGCCGGCCTCACGCACTATGGCGTCCAGCCGCTCAAAGAGCTTCAGCGTTCGAACACCCTTGTTTGGGAAGTCCAGAGCTAAAGTCACGCCTGGCTGGGGAAAGCTCATCATACCTACGGGTTGGCGGTTACCAAAAGTTTTCAGCACCGCCAGAAATGATCCCTCACCGGAACGGACGATTTCACCCAGCATCGCCTGTACCGCATCACGTCCAACCGTTCGCGGCACAACGCTCTGATACTGGAAGAAACCCTTGGGACCATACATCCGGTTCCATTCCAGCAGGTTGTCGAGCGGGTAAAAGAAGGGTTCATAATGAGCCAGGCTCCTACCTGCTTGCCATTTTTTGAGATTAAAATAGGCCACGTTGAACGGCCTCAGCGACAGCCTGTTAACCAAAGATATAGGCGGCACGAATGGTACCGTTAGCTTTCGATTTTTTGGGACCGAGCGTGAACCAGCATTTATCTGGTTACCTCGCATGAATATTCCACGTCCATCACCAGAAATACAGTCAATCCATGAAACGGTGTGTTCCCAGCCGGCTTCCGAATCGTCAGCCAGATGGAAAAACTCGTCCAGATTGGCATAAGGCATAGTCTCGGTGTCGAGCCATAGGCCAGCCACTCGGCGCAGTTGAATTTCGGCTTCGGTGATAACACCAGTCAGGCCAAGACCGCCCACTGTTGAAGAAAACCAGTCGGGTAGAAGACCGGGGCCGCATTCAATGGTTGTACCGTCGGTTCGCACCAACCTGATCCGTTGCACGTGATCGCCAAAGGAGCCTAAAACATGATGATTCTTGCCGTGTACATCGTTGGCAATGGCACCACCCACCGTCACCAGCTGCGTGCCGGGAGTAACCGGCAAAATCCAACCACGCGGCATGACCAGCCGTTGGATGTCACGCAGCAGCACGCCCGCTTCACACGACAGTCGACCGGTGTTCTCGTCAAGGCTAATGAAGTGATCCAGTCCCGTCGTCTTCCACAATACGCCATTCGGGTTTAGACAAACATCACCATAGCTACGTCCCATGCCATGAGCAATACCTTTTCGGTTGCTTTTCAGTTGCTGAACGACTTGGTGCTGATCAAACAGAGTCAGAACTTTGTGCTCAAAGCTCCCCAGTCTTCCCCACGATGAAACAGCTACCATGGCCAACCCACTGTACCAATCGCCAAAACGGCAGCAAATGCCATACCTGCCAGTAGGCTTGCTTTATCTTTTACTGCAAAGACCAATGGGTCATCATGCATTTCACCCCGATGTGCTTTCATCCACATCCAACTGATCCAAAACAACATAACCGGTACCGTGCCCCATATAAATTCCGGAGTTTTATATAGCTGTATGACCGCGTCGCTATTGAGGTAAAACGCCAGCACCAGGACAGCAGCGTAACCGGACGTTATGCCCATCGTCTGCAGCAATGGTGCGTCTGAAGTGTAATAACCGCGCCCATGCGCTTTTTGCTTACCATTTAGCAACTGTACTTCCAATTCTGCATAACGCTTGACAAAAGCAAGCGACAAAAACAAGAAAACAGAAAACGCAAGCAGCCAGAAAGACAACCCCATATTCATAGCGGCAGCACCAGCGACGATGCGCAAGGTGTAAAGCATCGCCAAGGTCAGGCAGTCCAACAGCATTAGACGCTTCAGTCCCCAGGAATAAGCGCAAGTTAACAAAAAATAAAGTAGCAACCATGGCAAAAAACTGCCACCTACATACTGAGCTAATGCCAAGCTACTGAACAGTAATAATGGCGCTAGCGCAACGCCCATCAATGCAGGAACTAAACCTGAAGCAAAGGGCCGGTTGCGTTTCCGCGGATGCCGCCGGTCGCTCTCCAAATCCAGTAGATCATTGACGATATAAACCGACGAAGCACACAGGCTAAACGAGAAAAAAGCCAGAATAAGTACCAGCCAATCATCAAGGTTTGTGAGCTGATGCGCTGCAAACAGGGGGATGAACAGCAGTGAGTTCTTCATCCATTGGTGCACACGTAGCACTCGCAGCCATGATGTAAAGCCTACAGTCAAAGGAGGGAACACCTGTTCCACTTCACAATAAACACCTGCCCGCTTGGCTAGGTCGGCAGATGCATTGACGACGACTGCCTGACGAGCGCGTTCCCACACAGCCAGATCAGCGCGTGAGTTGCCCGCGTAATCAAAACCAGCATGGCCAAAACGCTGTTCCAGCGCCTCAGCTTTATGTTTCCCAGCCAAGTTTGTCGTGCCATCACTCGCCATTACCTCGTCAAAAATACCGAGATGCTCAGATATGGATATTGCGATGGAATGATCCGAAGCCGTGCACAAAATTAGCTTTCGTCCTAGAGTCCGTTGCTGTTTCAACCAGCCCAATAAATCGTAGTTGTAAGGTAAACAACTGGGGTCAAAGCAGACACGATTGGACAAATTCCGCTTGAGCACAGCCTTTCCTTGCGATAACCAATACGGAATAAATAATATATCACCTGGACTATCCCGGAGAACTCTCAATGCTGATTCATGTAACATATCTGTGCGAATCAGGGTTCCGTCAAGATCAACTACTAAGGGATAAAAACTCATAATTTCACTAAATTGCTATTAATCGGCGCACAAATCCAATTTGGAAAATGCTTCCGCTTTCTGAACCAAGTCATTTAATTGATCGGCCAAACTATTAGCTTCTTCCACCCAACTAGTTTGCTCCGCAAATGCTAAGCCTACTTTTCTGATTTTTGCAGACAAAACTGAATCTGTAAGAACTGTAATTACCCCTTGCGCAAGTCCTTCAATACTGGGTTCAGCTAGCATCGCGTTATCTTTTGTAAGCAACCACTGAGTGTAAGGGGCGCGATTACTCACAACGGGTACTCCGCACGCCATAAGCTCAAGTGGAAGTAATGACAGGTTGGAGCAAGAGAGAACCAACGCTGCATCGCATCGACTATACAATTTTGCCAACTGATCAAGCTCGACAAGACCTGCATGTTCATAGGGGAACGGAATTTCATAGCCACTTACGTCCCATCCTGCCAAGACAACACGAACATCAGGAAGTTGTTTGCAAACCTCTGTTAATACAAGGATACCGAGCTCAAATGCACGCCTTGCAGTTGGAGGTCGAGCATAAAAAAATATTCGGCGAAACCCGTCCTGCCTCTGTGCTTGTGGCATTGGACAGTAAAGTTCTCTATCGAACGAGAAACCAAGCGCATAAGTCCGCATTCCATACTCAGCATTCAACTTCTCTGCAAGCCAGCCACCTGCAGTGAATCCAAAAAAGCCAAAACGGTAGGTATCTTCGGCAAGCAATGAGTCTGTACCTGACGGATAAAACCAAGGCTCAAAGTCTTGAACGAAGTAGCATTTCTCAACACAACAGAGAAATCGCCTTACATAATAAGCTGTCGGCCATGACGTAGCTATCGCAAAATAGGCGGCAGGAATGTCTTCGCTAACTCCAATATATACCGAGGCTTTTAACGGAAAAAACCATGTTTCTATCTCACTCTTTGCAGCAACAGCCGAGCTCGGTTGCGGCTCACCCACAATAATGATTCTATTTTCGTAGCCTAGATCTTCCAGATTTTTAATGAACCTAAATATATTTAAATGTCCGCCAGACCCCTTGCCGACTGGAGGAATAAACCAGTTAATAGTCGTTGGTGACACCTGTTCAGGATCGGCGATAATCTTACCAAACGGTGCCGCAATTAGCTCATCATACTGTTTCGTAACTGAGATCTTGGAGAATGGATGGCCTATACCTAGACGCGCCTTTGCCAAGCGAGCCAAGGCTAACCAACCATTCTGCTTGCGATAACGTAACACTGTCTGGAGCTTTCTTTGCATCAATAAAGCGCTCAATTCGCATCTCCTCGTGATTCCATCTGTAATCGGCGATCCCTCGACAAGCACAAACGAATGCACTCTGGCAGTCGACTTCCGTTTGCCCCTAAATAGTGCCCTGCCACTCGCATAAAGTTGTCTAATGGCATTGCAAGAACATGCCAAAAATGAGCCTTAAATAAGCCTGTCTTAAAAGCAAACCGAAAGTCACGGACAGTTATTCCAACAAAACTCCGGACTGCATGACGAAATCCTCGTCCATGCTGATAGTTAAATAGCCTACGTAACGAATATGCCTCATCGAAGCTACGCTGAAGTCGTTCAATGAATCCATAATTATGAGAGTGATATACCGCTGCATCATGGGCATAAGCTTTGCGATAACCGGCCTCAATAATGAGACGGGCCCAAGCCTGATCCTCTGCGAAATCAACCTCTGGATAAGGTATTTGTTTCCAGATCGAGCGCTTTAACAGTGCATTATTATCGGAAAAAAAATACAAAAACTGCCGGTATCCTTCCTCATGCTCATACCGGACACGATCATCAAGCTCGACAACCGGTTGAGGTAAAAATCCGAGGAAATGCTGCTCCAGTTCACAGCGTGTAAATGGGGAGGCATCCGGATAAGCGATATGACGACCAAAGACACCAGCAATTTGCGTATCCATTTCGATGGCATTTACCAATTCCGCAAGCCAGTTCGGACTTTCTGGAAGAGCGTCTTGAGTAAGCATGGCGATGTAATCGCCTTTTGTATTAGCGATGGCAAAGTTTCGTGTTTTGCCATGGCCGAACTCGCTCGCAGGGATTTCAAGCAATCTTACTGATGAATTGCATTTAACGAGATCGACGGTGCCATCTATTGAACCTGAATCAACCACGAGCACATCAAAAGGCCAGTCTGTTTTCTGGCTCATGACCGCATCCAACACACGACACAACAGCGGCCCTGCATTCTTGGTAGGTATTACCACCGACACCTTAACATCATTCATTTATTCAACACCTTGAGCATCCAATCGGCCGTTTTAACAATCCCTTCTTCAAACTTCACCCGCACATCCCATCCCAACTCATGCCGTGCCAAGGTATTATCCAGAACGCTAACCGGTACATCAAAAGGTCGGCCGCGTCGGTAGTCACAAACAACATTGCGGCCGAGAACATGCTCGATTACGCGTATCAGGTCGTTGAGACTAGTGCCAACGCCCGAACTAATATTAAAAATCGACTTTGCCCCATCATAATCAACTGCCCGGGCAAATGCCTCTGCCACATCGCTGACATATAAATAATCTCGGGTAACACTGCCATCGCCCCAAATTTCAAGAGGCTGATTCTGGATTGCCTTGCTTAAGAAAACACCCACCGCTCCTTGAGCGGTCTCGACCCGCTGGCGCTCGCCAAACGGGTTAGCAACTCGAAGAATGTTTACCTTAATTCCATGCAAATCTTGATACATCAGCAGGTATTTCTCAATAGCAAGCTTTGTGATGCCGTAGGACACACGAGGCTCGGTCGGATGATTCTCGTCTATCGGTAGATAAACCGGGTTACCGTAAACGGTACCTCCAGATGAAATAAACACTATCTTGCGAACCTGTTTAGCGACCATTGCATTAAGCAGTTGCAAGGTAGCGACAAGATTGCTCTGCACATCGTATATCGGATCATCATTGGAGCTCTTGGGCAGTGTTGTCGAGACCAGGTGCAGCACAGCTTCAGCGCCGTCGATTGCAGCGCTCACATCATGAACGCTCATCAGATCACCAGTCAGCCACTCCACCTGTTCACCATTAGAAAACTGGCGATAGGGTTCTACACGAGGACGTTCAAAAATGCGCAACTGATGGTCATCTTTAAGCAAACGATCGGCAATGGTTGATCCGATAAAACCACCTCCACCGAAAATGGTAATTCTCATCGTGTCAGCCCATTTACGTTCGTTGTAGCGCTACGCATGTTGCCTATGGAAAGTGCCAAAGAAAACAGCCTCTCAATTGCATGAAGTGCGCTGCCATCATAGGGTAGCGGCTCTTCAGGATAATCGTCCCAACCAAGATTTAAACTCATCAATGGAAGCAAAGCCGAAGCCCGGGCCCAAAACATCGTTCCAATCGGAAAAATAAAATATTCAGGTAACTTTTCAAGCCCGACACGCTCAGCGAGTACTTCGGCAAATGCTCGATTGGCCCCCAAACCTACGACGTGAGGATCATCCGGAAAAACAATTCCAATGGATGTATCGTCTTTCATTTTTGCTAAAATGCTATCCGCCATAGACCCCGACTCACCACCAAGTAAATTTCCCAACAAGAACCGATACCACGACTGACCCATCGTCGCATCCTTCACGTCGGCACTCTTTTTTGTATGGATATGCCCAACAAAATCGTAGTTAGCCACAAGCCTCTGACCGAATGCCGTAAGCAATGGCCCTATATCTCGGCCGCGATTTGGCACACACTGAATATCAACAACTCTGCCTTGGTAACTTTTTAGCTCGTTAATAACCAACTGACGAGCGTTTTCATTAGTAATGCTAATAAACAAGTCGGGGCAAATACGATTATGTAAAAGCCGAGAAAATATTTCAGGCAACAGTTCTGGATAGTAAGCGTGTATATGCAATGCAATTCGCTGATCGCTAGGCAGTTGCTCTGCGCTTGTTTCCTTTGCAACAATTACCGGGCAAATCCAAGGGCCATCAGGTTTCCCCGCCTGCAAGTAATCCGCGAACGGATCAGCTCCTTGAACAGCAACGCCATGCTGCTCCAGGTAAATACCAGGATGAAACCCTGGGAAGGGTTTTCGGTGACCGATCCCGCTTGCCCATGCCCGCACATAAGCGCGAACCTCCAGTTCAATCGACTGACCTTGTCGCTGCGGAGGACAAGAGTAGTCTCGTCGAAACAGACCAGAGGCGAGAATTACTTGGGTATCTGCCTTCTCTTGTTGCGTACGATCACAAACGTCTTGAGCCAAAGCCTCAAGACGAGCGACATACTTTGCCATGTTAAAGTATGCAACCGAGGCTTCACGGCATTGACTCGCAATATCCTCGCGCAATGCATTCGAACCGGCTAACGCCAGAATTTTTTCAGCCATGTCAGCCGAATCAAGGTATTCCGCAACACAATAATTTCCAAGATCGCTGTCAATCAGGAAATCAGCGATTCCGGTTGTCTTATTGAAACAGAGTACTGGTACTCCATACGACATTGCATCAATCGCGACATTCGGCAATGGGTCTAATCGTGATGAAAGCAGAAATAGATCTGCCTCTTCATACGCGGTTTCGATGGCGGTGGTTTCATCAATAAAGAAAACATGCCCTTCAAGCTTCGCTCGGCGAATTTGGTCTGCCAGATAAACAGAATACCCAAGGTCATTCTCTGGATCGTATCCTTGTCCAACCCAGACGAAACGGCACCTATCCCCACCCGGAGCACGAAGCACCCGGGCTGCACATTCGATAAATAAGTCAACGCCCTTGCGTAACTGTACGGCCCCAGCCCCAAGTACAATCACCGAGTTGTCGGCAATGCTTTTTGGTCGGATTAATCGACGTATACGGGTACTCTCCACCTGATGTTGCTCCTCACTGGACTCGCCCAAAGGCAAGAGGCATCGACCTTGAGGAAGAACATGAGCGGATTGATCACCCAGATCAGGATATTCAGTGTATGCGTTTTCCATGGTTATATTTGCCGAGAAAACAACCTCACCAGACCAAAAGAGCGCGTCTCTGATCGAATCCCGAGGACGGGTATAAGAAGCAAATTCATGGACCAAGCTGATTGAAGGAACAAAACAATTGCCCAACCCCGGCAGCACTGCGCGCGATTCGATACTATTAACCAGAGCGAACTTGAAATTAAAACGCTCGCACAACTGATTAACGACCATGTCTGCTAGGACTTGGTTTCTCCGCAGATTAGGCGACGTAATCACCGTTGCACCAGTGCGCCGAAACTCATCGGAAAGCGCACCGCCGCCCAATAACAACACAACAACGTTATAGGATTTTACAAACGCCTGGACGACATTGAGGGTAAGTATCGGCGCACCTGTTCTTGACGCTTCGTGACTGACCACCAGTATTGTTTCGAAGTCAACTTTGAATCCTTGATCAACACAAAGCACCGACAGATCAGGGAGAGAGAAAATACGACCTTCATGACGACCATGTAGCAAGTAGTGAGTTGTTGGATCAACCCCTGCAGCAGCTAAGTCTGGATTCAGTTTAATATACACATCCCTATCAAAATCATCCGGAAGCTCACCTCGATACTGAGGCACCCTCTCATAAGTACGCTCTACTAGTGAGGTTGACTGCTTTAACCCTCTTGACTCAACAAAACAGAAGTCTTTGTGTTTTCCACTAAGCAGTCGAGATACAAAGCGCAATGGTAGCGTTATCAGCCAACTAGTCGAAGCACGCAAAGCAGTAACCTCCTGATTACGTTCTACTAACGCCTGATTCAGTACCTCAATCTGGCCATCCCGCTCCAGCACTAGCTGGTTGAGACTGGCAATCTCAACATCTCTTCCGGAAGCCTCTTGTGTCAGATCACTGACTATGGCAGCTAAGCGGTCAGTACTTCTGCGTTCCCATTCGTGCAAAGCTTGGTTTAGACTAGCGATCTGTCCATCGCGTTCCCCTACTGCTTGACTGAGGCTAGCGATCTGTCCATCACGTTCCGCTACTGCTTGACTGAGGCTGGTGATCTGGACGCTTGCAGCACGTAATTGCTCATCAAATTGTTCTGCCTGTAACCTGTATGCATTAATCTGCTCACCTCTTTCAGCTACAGTTTGATTGAAACTAGCGATCTGTCCATCGCGTTCCCCTACTGCTTGACTGAGGCTAGCGATCTGTCCATCACGTTCCGCTACTGCTTGACTGAGGCTGGTGATCTGGACGCTTGCAGCACGTAATTGCTCATCAAATTGTTCTGCCTGTAACCTGTATGCATTAATCTGCCCATCCCTTTCAGCTACGGATTGATTGAGACTGGCGATCTGCACTTCTCCGCCGACCACGGCTTGCTTGAGATACATTTGTTCATCTTCAAGAATATTAATGTAATCAAACGCAGGGGACATCTCTCTCAAACGCGTATTCAGTTCATTAAGCGTATTTTGAACACACAAATCTTCATGCGACTCCTGGTCTTTTGCCAAGCTAAGTAACAAATTGTAAGTTACAGCAACCATACTTGATGCGCGACTATCTAGTGCGAGTTCATTCTCTGTATATCTTGTGTGCCTAAGATCACTCTCCAAAAAGTTATTTTCAAAATCCTTAACCACAGAACTCTCGCGATCTGGTAGAGGCAAATCAAGCTTGGATGAAATACGAATTATTTGTGCGTAAGGATTTGCAAGAAGTTCATCGTAATCCACCACAACCCCCCGAGCTCCTTTCATGAAACGCAGTGCTGGCAACACATGTTGCAGCCAAAGAAAATATGCCTTTTCCGCTGAAATCCTGTTTCTTGCGGCCAAAGAAGCAGCAACGCTTGCCGGATTTCGAATTGCTATGACAATACTAACATTGCATTTCAATGCCAAGAATACTTCATTCCAAAAGCCTAGCAACCGACACGTTCTTGGATCTTTGAAACCCCAAATACCATCATTTTCTATAAGCTTTCGAGAGATATGTTGTGTTGCCCTCAACTTCAATTCACTAACTTGAAAATCCGTTTGAACATTGTCCCAAGCCAATCCCAAACGATCATAACCAGAGCCCAAGTACCTCAACAGAGTTTCATTTATTATTATGCACTCCTGATCTTCCCAAAATCCCTTTGGATTATCAAAATCAGGTGGATACAAGTCATCCCCAAGCCCGACCCCCATTAACTCCAAGGATTTTGTAATAACACTTGTGCCGCTGCGGTGCATACCAAGCACGACAATCAATTTGTTGTTCTTTGCCTTTGTCATTCAATTTTCTTCAATTTTAATCTTGCTGTAATTCAAATTCGGGATAGCAGCCAAAATCAACAATTCCCGTCGCCAAATTTTCTGAATCTGGCTGCACCCTGAACATCGCAATATCAATCACGCGATGCAGGTAAGTTTCGCTGCCATCTACATCCCCAACCACTCCAGCATTCAGAAAATACACACCCGGATTCAATGCGCAACAAAACCGGAACTCAACCCGGTAATTTGATCCTGCAGGCACGTAGGCCAAACTGTTTCTGGCTCCGCTTGCTGATACTCCACCGCCCAGCTCCACGCCAGAAGTAGTTTTGATCAACATAGCAAAGTGTACATTGCATGCGCTCTTTGTAAACTGCACTGTATAGGTGTAAAGATAAGTCTTACCACGGACCACGTTGTTGATCTGCTTACCCGCCAAGCTCAGTACTGCTGGAGATCCGATATAGGCTCCATGTGATTCGTACTCAATCATGCTACTGGGTTTGAGATTAGGATCAAAACTTTCTTGCAACTCCTGCGCGTGCTCCTTGAGTAAGCGCTCTTCGTGCGATGTATTTTCAACGGTATCAGCAGATGCCACAAAATATACATCCGCTCGGCGAATTTGCTCACGAATAGCTTCACGCTTATCCGCAGGGGCATAAAGCAGCTTTTGGTAGCGTCCTACAATTTGTTTCGGCGTCCCAATCGCTAGTTTGTCACCCGCATCCATTAGCACGGCACGATCACATAGCTCAATGATGGTGCCGCCTGAATGTGAAACAAACAGGATCGTTGCGCCGTTGGCGCGTATAGCCTCGATACGGGAAAAACACTTGCGCTGAAACAGTTCGTCGCCCACAGAGAGGGCTTCATCGACTATCAGGATTTCAGGGTCAACGTTGATAGCAACAGCAAATGCCAAGCGCACCATCATTCCGCTAGAATAAGTTTTCACCGGCTGCTCGATAAAGTCGCCGATGTCAGCGAAGACAACGATGTCATCAAACCGCTTATCGATTTCTTCATTGCTTAAACCCAGTACCGAGGCATTCATATACACATTTTCGCGCCCGGAGAATTCTGGATTAAAACCAGAGCCAAGCTCCAGCAGTGCCGCGATGCGCCCATTAGTTTGCACGCTGCCACTGGTGGGGGTAAGTGTGCCGCAGATCATTTGCAGTAAGGTGGATTTACCGCTGCCATTGCGCCCGATGATGCCAACGGTTTCACCTTTTTTAATTTCAAATGAAACATCTTTGAGCGCCCAGAATTCCCGGAAATATTGTTTGGGCGATTGCCTGGACAGCTTCTGCAGGCGAGGAATGACAAACTGCTTAAGCCGATCACGCGGTGTGTCGTAGATCTGGTAACACTTTCTAAGGTTGTTTACTTTGATGGCAATGTCGGTCATGTTCTTGGAAGTGAGGAGTGGTAAGTAGTTAGTGGGGTTGCAGACTCATCCATTGGGTCAAGTCGCAATGCACAGACACCACGGTTCGTTATTTCTCCGATGACCTGCTGCACACAGGCATCCAGAGATGCTGTTCCTGTATTCACTATAATCTCTGGATTTTCAGGCACTTGGTAGGGTGATGAGATACCAGTAAATTCGGCAATCTCTCCGGCGCGGGCTTTTTTGTAGAGGCCTTTTATATCGCGTGTTTCGCAAATCTCGATGGGCGTGTCGCAATAAATCTCGATGAAGTCACCCTGCTCAACCATGCCGCGCACGCGTTCACGGTCGGCGCGGTACGGTGAGATGAAGGCGGTAAGCACGATCACCCCTGTTTCCATGAAAAGCTTAGCCACCTCACCGATACGCCGTATGTTTTCTTGGCGGTCTTTATCAGAAAAGCCTAGGTCGCCACAAAGTCCATGGCGAACATTGTCGCCATCCATTACAAAGGTGCGACAACCTCGTTGGTGCAGAGATTCTTCAACCGCATGTGCCAGCGTGGATTTTCCTGAACCAGATAACCCAGTAAACCAGATAATTGCACCGCGGTGACCGTTTTGCGCTTCGCGGCGCGCGCGGGTAACGGTGGCGTTGTGCCAGACGACGTTGGATGAAACTGGTAGTGGCGCAGTCATCTCAGAGGACATCGGCAAAACCCTTTCTGGTTTTTTGGAACAAAGCGTAGCCTGCCCAAGCGATTACAGTAGCAGCGAAGGTGTAAATACCCAAACCCATCCAGTTCGGCAAATGACCCCAGATAAGCACTTCTCGCGCCTGTTCGATGATGAAGGTGAGCGGGTTAGCCATGATGAACGGACGGAACCTTTCCGGTACTGCGGTGACCGGATAAAAGACCGGAGAAAGAAACATCAACACGGTGGTAATAATGCCGATGGTTTGCCCGACGTCGCGCAGAAATACGCCTAGGGATGCCAGCATCCAGGCAAGACCCGTGGTGAGGATAACCAACGGAAGCAGTACCAAGGGAGTAAAAACCGCCGTCCAGTGCAAATAGCCGTTAAATAGTGTAAAGGCGGCCAGCAGTACACCCAGGCTGATCAGGCTGTGGAATAACGCTGCACCCATCGCAATGACCGGCAGTATTTCCAAGGGGAATACGACTTTCTTAACGTAATTGACGTTGGAAAGAATCAGTCCGGGGGCGCGGTTGAGTACCTCACTAAACAAACTCAGCACGATCATTCCGACAAACAGCACCACGGCAAATTGCGTTTTACTGTCGTCACCACCAACGCCACCCCAACGGGATTTAAAAATCTCGGAGAAGACGAAGGTATACACCACCAGCATGAACACGGGGTTAAAGAACGACCAAGCCAAGCCCATAGCCGAACCTTTGTAACGCCCTACCACTTCGCGCTTGGTCATCTGCACGATGAGCTGGCGGTTACGCCAGAGACTTTTGGCCAGTGCCACGAGAGATGTGGGCTGGGCAGCGTGGGGATTGATAGCTATTGAAGAATGGCTCATGCAAAATGCTCCGCCTCCGCCAAAGACTTGCCAAGCTGGTCTTTGACGGACAAAGTAGGCTCGCCTTGGATCGGCCATTGGATTCCAATGGCTGGATCATCCCAGGCAATGCTGCGCTCAAATTCGGGCGCCCAATAGTCCGTGGTCTTATAAAGGAACTCGGCCGTGTCGGACAGCACCAGGTAAGCGTGCGCAAAGCCTTCCGGCACCCATAGTTGTCTTTTGTTTTCGGCAGACAGCTCTAGTCCAACATGTTGCCCAAAGGTGGGCGAACTGCGGCGTATATCCACCGCCACATCAAAAACCGCGCCTTGCACGACGCGCACCAACTTGCCTTGAGGTTGCTGGATTTGGTAATGCAGCCCGCGCAGCACGTTTTTTACCGAGCGCGAATGGTTGTCCTGCACGAAATTGACTTTCTTGCCGATGGCATCATCAAATTGCGCTTGGTTAAAACTTTCAAAAAAGAAGCCGCGCTCGTCGCCGAACACTTTGGGTTCAATGATGAGCACATCAGGAATCGCGGTCGGGATCGCTTTCATCAGAAGATTTTCTCGTTCAGCAGGTTGAGTAAATATTGCCCGTAGCCGTTCTTAGCCAGCGGCTGGGCCAGTTGTTCCAGCTGGGCGGCGTCGATCCAGTGTTGCCGATAGGCAATTTCTTCCGGGCAAGCCACTTTCAAGCCTTGTCGGTGCTCGATGGTTTCGATGAAATTGCTGGCTTCAATCATGCTTTCGTGAGTGCCGGTATCGAGCCAGGCATAACCTCGTCCCATGATTTCCACGTTGAGCTGGCTGCGTTCAAGGTAAATACGGTTCAGGTCGGTAATCTCCAGCTCGCCCCGAGCAGACGGCTTCAGGT
>Ga0208116_1000020_pt1 | contig 133049 bp, 99 predicted proteins | sample LakWasMeta9_HOW4_2_FD_183859 | JGI IMG/M metagenome (GOLD analysis project Ga0208116, IMG submission 183859) | Freshwater sediment methanotrophic microbial communities from Lake Washington under simulated oxygen tension - Sediment Metagenome... | ecosystem: Environmental > Aquatic > Freshwater... | reverse complement strand
GAAAATCAAGTATGAATGGCTACCGTGGGAAGCTTACGCCAGTTTTGAAGCGCTCCGAAATGCCCTTCAGGATATCTTTCAAAATCTCGGCGGAAAATACCAAGTTAATTTTGTATGAGTACTTATTAAATAATTGAATGCTAGGTATTTGTACCAATATATTAATTCCCGCTTTTCTTATGTAATAACACAAAATTGTTGAGTTTGAGTTATTGTTGCTTTAAGGAGGGTATCTGGTTACAAACCCTAAATAATTTAAAATCATTTGATTTTACTCAACATTAAATAGCTTGCTGACTATTAGGCTGAGCGATGAGTTTCATATTTAGGATAATAAGTAATAATGAGGAATATTTTTTGCCTTAGTTATTATCGGGCTCATCGGGATACTTATTACGCAATAAATCAAACCTGAAATTTTATGCTCAGTTTGGCTAAAGCTTAAAGGAAATCAATATGAAAATTAGCCTATTTGGGCAGAGTTATGTGGGTTGTAATTCGGCGGCTTGTCTTGCCATTGATAGTTACAAGTTACTTAGAGTGGGTTCGAGCTATACGGAGGTTGATCAGGTCAACCAAGGCAATAGTCTGGCCGTCGTCACGGAAAACTCACTAAAATACGCTAATGTTGTACTGCAACGAATACGCCCTAATCAGAAAGTGACTGATTTGGTGCGTCATTGGGCCGATAAGGATGTTCTAGTGGGAGAACGGTACTATGCCATCATCGATTAAAGTGTTGTTACTTGTTGAAAATAATTCGTATCCTTTTGATTTTCGGGTGCGCAGGGAGGCGCAGGCATTGCTTACGGCCGGGTACCAGGTGTCAGTCATTGCTCCAAGAGGCGCTGCTCAACCGTGGATGGAAGAAATTGAAGGCATCAGTATTTATCGCTTTCCGGCTCCCCCCGGAGGTGTAGGTGTACTCAGCTATGCTTTTGAGTTTGGCTATGCCACCTTGGCTATGTTGTTGTTAACCGCATGGGTATCGGTAAGCAAAGGCGTTGACGTAATTCATGCAGCAAATCCGCCTGATACACTTTGTGTTATCGGCATTCTATTTAAATTGTTTGGAAAACGGTTTGTGTTTGATCAGCATGACCTTGCTCCAGAGACTTATCTTTCTCGCTTTGAGCAACCGCACGAAAACTTTATCTATAAAGTTTTGTGTTTCACGGAGAAACTTTCGTATGCAACGGCTGACGTAGTTATCGTTACGAATGAATCCTATAAGCAAGTAGCCGTCAAGCGGGGAAGCAAACATCCTGATAAGGTGTTTATAGTTCGGAATGGACCGCCACTTTCCTATCAATTGCTAGAGTCAGATCCTGATTTGGTTCGACGAGCAAATTATCTGGTTGGGTATATCGGCACTATAGGGCCGCAAGATGGAGTTGACTACTGGCTGCGGGCTATACGCGAGATGGTATTTACCTTGGGACGACGCGATTTTCTAGCCATTATTATCGGAAGTGGAGATGCTTTACCTGGTGTTCAAGACTTAGCTAAGGAGTTAGATATTGAGGACTATGTTTTGTTTACCGGTCGGCTTTCCGAGCTCGAATCCCGCAAGTACCTTTCGGCGGTTAATGTCTGTGTACAACCGGATCCGTTAAGTCCGTTAAATGACAAGTCCACGATGAATAAGCTAATGGAATATATGGCGCTAGGCAAGCCCACAGTAGCGTTCGATTTAATTGAAACTCGCTTTTCCGCTCAGGATGCCGCAATCTATGTAAAGCCAAATGACGAAGTAGAGTTCGCGGAACGAGTTAGCTGGTTGCTGGACAATTCAGATGAGTGCGAAAAAATGGGTAAAATTGGCCGTGATAGAGTAGCCAACTCACTGGCATGGGAGTACTCAGTACCCGAACTACTTCGGGCGTATGATAAAGGTTTGGGATTTTGCCTACGTTGTCAGACCAATCTAGGATAACAACCGGCATTTTGTTCGCAACTCTTTGGACAATGAAAAAGCTTAACTTATTTACTAGTTACAATCAGCTTTTTATTAATTGGAAATCTACCATTTGTTTAAGCAGGAGAAACTTCATAAACATGATGACCGAATTAACCAATGAAATCGGGATCAGGACTAAGCTATGCCCAACATGCACCGTGTGTGGTGGAGAAAGGAAATTTATTTACCTTAAACAGAAAGATCGGATGTTCGACGCTCCCGGAGAGTGGAGTTTGAAACGTTGTACCAACGAGCAATGCCTTTTGATCTGGTTGGATCCCATGCCGGTAAGAGAATATATTGCCAAAGCTTACGCTCACTACTATACACATACCTCACAAAGTTCTGAAGGGCGGGCCGGAGCGGTAAAACAGATTTATTTGGCACTGAAACGCGAATATCTGGCAAGAAAATACAACTATCAGTTCGATTCGGGGTTGTTTTCGATCCCATGCATTGGGCAATTTCTATGCAGGCTCCCCCACTGCCGTACCGCAGCCGAAGGTCATGTTCGGTTCTTGAGCGCCGTACTTCGCGGCCGTTTGTTGGACGTGGGATGCGGCTCGGGGGACTGTCTCCTGTCAATGCGTGAATTGGGCTGGGATATTACAGGTATTGATTTCGATGAGACTGCGGTAAAAATGGACAGGCAAAAGGACTTGACGATTAATTGCGGGGCTCTGGAGCAACAAAACTTTCCCAATGACTGTTTTGATGCCATCACCTTGAACCATGTTATCGAACATGTTTCTGATCCAGTCGAAACTTTGAGGAAATGCCGTCCGCATACTAAAGCCGGGTGGGAAACTCGTAATATCTACACCGAATGGTTCAAGTCTTGGACACCGAATTTTCAAAGAATGCTGGCGCGGGTTGGAGCTACCAAGATATCTGACATATTTACATTCCAATCCGTGCACCAAGCCCTTCGGCTAACAAGGATTCAAAAGACTTCTGTTCCGCCGCAGGCTGTAGACTCCATTATTTACAAGAGTTATTTTCTTCGACGGGGTTGGCAAGGTTCATTGTGGGAGTGCACCGTCGTTGGCTCATTTGGTTTTGTGCACGGGTTTTCTGCATGACTGAATTCTTGCTTGTCAAGTAGAAGCCTCGATAGCCGCTTGTGTGACTGTGATTGAAGTGAAATAACTATCTATGGAGTGCTAACGCATGAATGAAATGAATGAAATAAACGTGACTGATTTAGGACTAGGCGGCCGCAAGGTTAGATTATTGGTTGTTATTGCCAGTTACGGTTTAAAAAATATTGAACTGCTGAAACGAATCATTCATGTATATCAAAGTATGGATATGGATGTTGACGTGGTCGTAATTTCCAATGAGCCGAAAGAACTGAACGTCGGCGTTAAAGTTGTTGTTGGTTTACCTTCGAAGAATCCATGGTCGTTGCCATTCGCACATAAGCCGATTTTTGCTCAAAACGTGGATCAGTATGATTTGTTCGCATATTCCGAGGATGACATGGAAGTGACGGAAGAAAATATTCATGCGTTTTTGCGCGCTACACCTAATTTGGCACAGGATGAGATCGCCGGCTTTTTTCGTTATGAAGTGGATGAATCCGGATCTCGGTCCCTTCCTGAAATACATGGATGCTATAACTGGAAACCGGAATCGGTAAAACAACGCGGTGATTATACAATCGCCGAATTTACGAACCAACATACAGCATTTTATCTGCTTACGCAGGATCAGTTAAAAAAGACAATTGCTTCCGGCGGTTTTCTTCGGGCCCCCTACGAAGGGCGGTATGACATGCTTTGCACCGCAGCGACGGATCCTTATACGAGTTGTGGTTTTCATAAGGTCATTTGCATCTCTGCGATAGAAGATTTTCTTATTCATCATCTTTCTAATCGCTATGCGGGTAAGGTCGGTGTTTCACTTGTCTCCGCCAAGGAGCAGATACAAACGCTAATGGACATTGCCAAAGGCGTTCATCCAGCGAAGAAACTTTGCCGCTCAGAATCTCATATGTTGCACATCAAGTGGTCAAAAAATTGTTATGAACATCCAACCGAGGAATTGTTAGCGTTATTACCCGATAATACTAAGACCATTCTTTCAATGGGGTGTGTTTGGGGAGCAACAGAGGCCAAGTTGAAAGAGCGCGGAGTTGCAATCACTGCTGTGCCTATGGATTCCATTATCGGAGCAACAGACGCACGCCTCGGAATTGAAGTGATTTATGGAACACTCGACGAGTGTTTAGGAAAGTTAGCAGGTCGAACCTTCGACTGTGTGATTATAACAAATTTACTGCATCTGCTTTCCAATCCCAGGCAAGTTATCGAGCAATGCTCCCATTTTGTTCATCAAGGTGGTGCATTTGTGATAAACGGCCCAAACTTCAGCTCCGCTAAAGTTCTAGCCAAACGTGCATTAGGCATGGCAGATTATAGAGCGTTGGGCAACTTTGACGAGTGTGGGATACATACAATAGGACCCGCTGTATTGAAAGGTTACCTACAGAATTCGGGTCTTAATATTACGGCCCTGCGGTGGCTTAACGGAATGGCTAAGAGTGGAATTGAAAGAAAGATCGGGTGTCTCGGGGCTGAGAATTGGGTCATACAGGCACGCCGCTAATGCCATCGGTTCTTAGAACGAGATTGCGCACAATTCAAGTTGCACTTAGGAGAATTTAGATGAGCACACTACCCCTACAGGAAACAGCAAATATCTCCTTTACAGTGGATGAATCTTTTCTGATGGCCAACGATGACGTCTATGAAAGACTCGTAGCAAAAATTCAGGTGATGGATATTCGAAAGGAAACTGAGATTATATTAGGTGGGGTGACTTCGGCCGCGCAGGTTGCGGAGAGGTTTCATACGGGACGATTCTCAGATGGGGCTATAGAGAATTTGGCATTGGAGATTGGGGCACAATTGGATAAACTCGTGACCGAAAAGGGCATTTTAACGCTCCCGGTTGCCCGCGAGGACCATCGCCGCCGAGTCTTACATGTTATACCAGTGTTTGCAATAGGCGGGCATATGCCCTTACTCTATCACTGGATGCGAAATGATCGTAATTCATGCCATTCAGTAATACTGATGAATCATCAGGGAGATGTGCCAAGTCAGTTATCAGGGGCTGTCCGGAGTAGCGGAGGAGATTTGGTGATACTGCCGTCGAACTCGCGAATTGGGCAGAAAGCGCTGTGGTTAAGGGAAGTCGCGAGGCGGAGTGCGGACTTGGTGGTGTGGCATGTTATAGGTCCAGACGTGGTTCCGATGGTTGCTTTTGCGACACATGAGTGCCCGCCGGTGGTTCTGGTCGACCATGCCGACCACCTGTTCTGGCTCGGCAGTTCGGTGGCAGATATAGTAATCAACTTGAGGACGGCGGGATCCAAGCACGCCTTGGAACGGAGATTCGCGTCTCGCAGCACCGTCATCCCCATTCCTTTGTTGGATCGACAGGGCAATATATCACGATGTGATGCCCGGCAGTTGCTAGGTATTGAAAAAGACCAAGTCGTATTATTGAGTGTCGGCCGGGCAATAAAGTATCGGCCATGTGGAATCTATGACTTTGTGGCGACAGCCAACAAAATTCTCGATCGTCAGCTAGATGCACACCTTTACGTAGTGGGAGAGTCAGCGGCAGGGATCGCCCCCTATTTACGCTGTGCATTACATGACCGCCTACATTTTATAGGGAGCGTGGAAGATCCATGGCTGTATTGCGCAGCTGCGGATATTTACCTAGAGTCCTTTCCATACGGTTCTCAAACAGCGCTGCTAGAGGCGGCGTTAAGCGGATTACCAGTTGTGCCTGCATACGCACCATTATTTCCACTACTAGTAGCTAATGACGATTCTATAAAAGATATCCTACCGAATCCGAAAGACGAGCAGGAATATATGGAAACTGTGGAATTACTAATTCGGAACTCAAAGCAGCGGTTTGTGCTGGGGCGTGCTCTGCGGGATCGCTTGTTAATCGATCACGTAGGAGAAGGTTGGCTGAATCACTTAGCTGCGTTGTATCAGGAGACCGATATTCTAACGCACCGTCCGCGACCAATTCCCGTATCCTCGTGCAATACGTCTGAGGCGGACATCAGCTTAAGCCTGTGGGATGTAATGGCTGATAGCAAAAATTCTACATTTATTTCGGAGAATTTTGAAGGTGCGGTGTTACGCCATAAAGCATTTGTGGCGAAATATGTCGGCGATTTCACAATAGCGCGACGATTTGCATGGCGTGCCGTTCAGCAAGATCCGTATCAATGGCTCTCTTGGCGTCTCCTCGCTGTAACCTACTTGGGCAGGACCGGACGATTAATCAGGCGTTATTTCAATGTGCTTAAAGGAACGTTGTCAAAAAATGGACTTTTCCGGTTTTTGTAGAAAATAGAATGTCTCTTTAGGAGGAAATCAGATGAATTCGCTACAGATGAGCTGCCCGATAGTGCTGGCTTGTGATGAGCATTACGCAATGCCACTAGCGACTACCCTTAGATCCCTTGCAGAGGCAAATCTGAGCGGTTCGCCTCTCGATTGCCATGTTCTCTGCGATGGTTTTTCCGAAGACACAAAAGCAAAGGTCTTCGATTCTCTGCCTAATGGATCGGTATCGATCCGTTGGATTCCAGTGGACCTAGTGATTTTTCAAGAGTTCTCGACAATGGAGTGGATTTCAAAGATGACTTATGCACGACTCTTGATTCCCGATATCTTTCCTAAAACCGTATCGAGAGTATTATATCTGGACGCTGACACCCTCGTTCTCGACGATCTTGGGCCTCTGTGGGGAGAGGATCTTGAAGACGGTGTCTTGGGGGCTGTCTTGGATCGTGCGGATCTACTCATCAAAAGAGGTGGCCCCGACTACGAGAAAGTACCTCGTGTCCGGGACTACTTCAACGCCGGCGTCCTTCTCATCGACCTCGATCGCTGGCGGAAAGAGCGGATATCTGAGAAAGCAATGGAATACCTTGCTCTACATCCTGGAACTCCCTATTCAGATCAAGATGCTCTTAATGTTGTGTGCGACGGTCGCTGGAAAAAATTGGATCAGCGATGGAACTTTCATGAGAACCTTGATCAAAAGTTCTTGGATATGAGCCCAGAACAGTGGCCTGGGATTATCCATTTCGTGGCGAAGGCAAAACCTTGGAATTCAAGTATTCCCAATTTGAATGCCGGGTTTTATGACAGTTTTCGAAGTCGAACCAGTTTCGCTCGGACTTCCCTGGACAAGCTACTGGATACATTCCAAAGCATTTGGTCCCGCTTTAAGAGCGTTTTGAGACAATACGCTTTTTTGAGAAATATCCGGGATCGGTTAAAAGGGTCGAGAGAAAGACTGATGAACATCAAAATAAAAAAACAGGCATTCTGAAACTACTCAGGTGAAAGGATATTTTTCCTCAATGCCTTACTTCCTTAAGCTCGGGTGGGGTTACAGAGCCTCGGATACGTGTAGTACAGGCGGATGGATATGTCATGTGGAGTACCTTCTATGCTTGATAGACAGACTTAAGATAATTACAAACCACACGGAAACGACACCTATGCAGAGAAAAAAAAATATTTCAATCATTATTCCGACCTTTAATCGTCGCAATTTTATTGTCGATGCTGTGAAAAGTATATTGATTCAAGATATTGATAATCTCGAAATCATTGTGGTTGATGACGGATCAACAGATGGAACGCAAATTGCCCTTGAGCCGTATATGAAGGCTATCCGTTATATTTATCAAGACAACCAGGGTGTAAGTGCCGCCCGAAATAAAGGCGTTCGGGAAAGCTCTGGTGAATTGCTGGCTTTTCTTGACAGCGATGACCTTTGGTTACCGGAAAAGTTAAAAACTCAGATAGACAAAGTATGTTTCGAAGATATTATGAGCTTTGAGGGGGTGGAATGGTTTGTCGATCGTGAAGAGGATCGAGAGTTTCTCAATCAATGCGAAAGTGTAATGTGGCCTCGTTGCGATGCCTCTGGTTATGTAATCGACCCTGTCCTCGATGTGGCCGAAGGACGATACTTACATCTGGGAACTCTGCTTTGTAGAAAGAGCACATTTCTAGAAATAGGCTTCTTTGATGAGGACTTATGCTTTGGAGAGGATGAAGACTGGTTCAGCAGAGCGTCTTTGAAAACACGATTTCATTATATTCCCAAATCGCTTCTAAAAAGGCGGTTTCACATCAACCAGACTGGCAGTGAACGTGAAGAATGTCTTCGTAGTTTAATTACGGTCTTTAGTAACATCAAAGCTAGGACTGACGGTATCCACCCGAAAGCGTATGCAGCCGCCAATAAACGACTGGCTTCGAAGTGGTCGCATTTGTCAAATAATCTAAGTGTGAAAGGCCTGAAACGACAAGCGTACATTGCAGCCTGGCGAGCCTTACTTCTAGAACCGTTCAACATAAAGCGGTTGATAAAAGTGGTCCAGTTATACATTTACGCCTTTCAGATATCAAAAGATATCACACAAAATACATAACAATAAATTACAAATTAACATTTATAAAATATTGCAATTTATCGTTCTTAGAATGAGAAGAAAGTGCCGGAGGTGAATGTTGTATATCTTCGTGGCGTGGATCATAGATATATTGATGTAAGTTCGAGAAGTCACAGGTTCTCATCGCTAGTTACTAATATAAAACATATGACAATGATAAGGGACGACTATGAAAATAAGTGTTGTTATTCCCACATATAATTCTGCTGCATTTATTCAAACAACTCTTGAGTCGGTTTTGCATCAAACCGTTCCGCCGGATGAAATTCTTATCATGGATGATGGAAGCTCTGATAGTACGGTATTCATACTAAATACTTACATTCCGCAGGTTACCGTGTTCCAGCAGCAGAATAAAGGTGTTGCCGGCGCCCGTAATAAATTGTGTGAATTGGCTCAAGGAGAACTCATTGCCTTTCTTGATCACGATGACATTTGGCATCCTAATTACCTTGAAGTACAGCTCAGGCTATTTGCAGATTACCATTCGGCTGTTGCTTTTTTCACGGGGCATGTGAATTTCTCCGGCTATGGTGTTTATGATTGGAATAGTAACCCGCTAAATAATCTAGATGATATCAAGGTAATAGCTCCCTTGATGTTTATCAAACAATATAATCAGGCTACAGGTTATTTTGCTTCGATGAGCTATTGTTGTATTCCTAAAAAGGTATTAACAGAGATTGGGCCGGAACCTTTCTGCGTGAGTGGAGCTGATGACTTTTACTTATTCAACCTCTTGCCGCTTTTTGGCCCTGTAGTATATGCCACAGTACCTCTTGCAGCTTATCGCATGACCGCGGCAGCTCAATCGGAGAATCTCATAAAAAGTTTTGCATTGGCTTTACAGGCTTTTGAATTACTTGAAACACGCTACAAAGCAGTCCATGACAGGACTCTCTACAAGAGCTTCAAAATGGCTTATGCTTCAAAAAGGCGTCATTATGCCAAGATTTTAATGGGCGCAGGCAAGACCAGCCAAGCGCGAAAGCAGCTTTTATATTCTCTAAAAAAAATAAGTAATCCTGTGTCCATTGCAAAGTCATTAGCTTTATTACTGGTGACTTGCATGCCATCGCCATTGCAGCCCAACTGGCCTCCAGCATATCGAGAATCTGACTTGTCCGATCCTAGGTTAAAGGAAAACTAAAGATAAACAATTGAGATTTTCGATAAATAGAAACAAACGACTTCTAAGGCATTTTTTACTTAGTTGAAACTTCTTGAGGACATATATATATGCAAGTTTTCATTTTACAATTTCATTCCCAAAAGAAGACACTATATGAGTCAAGATAACGAGCGGATTCGCGTACTATACAGCTTTCCACACAGGCTGGGAGCGGATAGGATCTGTACGACTGCTTGGTATCAAGTGTATGGCCTAGCGAAGGAGGGTGCTGATGTTCTGGTATGTCCCGGTGCTCTAAGTAGGCCATTACCAAAAAACATAAGGATTATCCCAACCCTTGCCTGGGGAAAAATACGCCTCCCGTATAGAATAATCGGCAGCATGCGAGCATTTGCCCTGCATGACTACATTATCTCTCGTAGAATCGAAAAGCTGGCCGGACAAATCGACATTATTCACACATGGCCTCAGGGGGCTCTACGTACTCTCGAAACGGCTGCACGGCTGGGGATTCCCACTGTGCTCGAAAGACCCAATGCGCATACTCGATATGCCTATGAGGTCGTGCAGCAGGAATGTGAACGTTTAGGAGTAGCCCTTCCTTCGGGTCATGAACATACATATAACGAGACTGTTCTTCGCATTGAGGAGGAGGAATTTCAGCGTGCCTATCGCCTTTTGTGTCCGTCAGAATTTGTCGTGCAGACCTTCCTCGATCGAGGATTTATTCGGGACAAGCTCGCTCGGCATCAGTATGGTTTTGACGACCAAGTCTATTATCCCAACCCGGAACCGAGTCAGGAGAGAGCCGGGCTGACCATGTTATTTGTCGGCGGCTGCGCGCCAAGAAAGGGTGTTCACTATGCTTTGGAAGCATGGCTAAAATCCACAGCATGCCATGATGGAAAGTTCATGATCGCCGGTGGATTTGTGCCTGGGTATGCTGAAAAACTTTCTTCGATGTTATCTCACCCAAGTGTTCACGTTTTAGGACACCGAACTGACGTGCCTCATCTTATGCGGCAAAGCGACATTTTAGTTCTGTCAAGTATTGAAGAAGGAAGTGCTCTTGTAACTTCGGAGGCCCGAGGTAGCGGATGTGTCTTGCTAGTGTCAGAGGCAGCTGGTGCGATTTGTGAGCATATGGAAAATGCACTTGTGCATCGCATAGGTGATGTTTCAACGCTCGTCCAACATATTAACCTTTTACAAAATAACCGCAAATTATTGCAGAGATTACGAACGACAAGTCTCCGTCTCGTGCCCGAAATTACCTGGAATGCGGCGGGAGTGAAATTACTGGAAGTATATCGTGAAACCATTGCAGCGTTTCGTAAGAAGACATAAAAGCAAGAGTCAATGCAGAAAAAAGGACTGCAATTGCAATTACGTAATACTTTGATATTTAAATAAAAGATGTTCTTAAATCGACTCCGCCTTCGTTCGGTAGATAATTGTAATGGTCAACTAAAACAGGACACTTTTTTAAGCAAATTCCTTGTAGAATTCCCGCTCAAATTCCAGCGGGAATTGATAGCCTAATTTTGAGTGCGCAACAGCTTGTCTGGCAATTGTGGCTGGAATGCGATTTGTTCAGCGCTTCTCTAGTGCTCAGTCAATCTTGTTTTGTCTGCTGATAATTTAACTGTGGGAGCGGCTAAAGCCGCTCCCACATAGCCTTCTCACTCGACATTATAAATTTAATTAAGTACTTGATACAATGCATTGTCAAATGATTCGAATTTATGAGTATGCTCTTGATCTTGCGCCCCGCTCCAGTCGAACTAGCCGATGAAAAGTTCACACTTTCATCATCCCAGAGGCTGGGGCGGGACACTCCCTATATTTATATGTACCTATAAATTCTCCTGAAGAGTCACGCAAAGTAGTGTCTCGGTTTTTGCTCACGAAGAAGGAAGAACATGTATCCTCATTGCACCCGCAAGTTCGCGGGTGGGACAAGCGTTGTTGAAGCGGTGACAGTCGCCGTAGTACCGTTGTAAGTTATTCCTCTGTCGGCTCCGTCGCTAGCATTACGATAGCCTAATGATGTTGATGTTAATTGCCATCCTGACCAAGTTTTGGTAGTGCTGGAACCACCTGTAAATGTAGGAGTTCCTGTAATGAGATTTGACCCAAATGTACATTCTGAACCGTGTGCCGAACAAGTGTTAATAGAGCTTGAATCAGCCAAATTATAACTAGCCACACAGCCACTACAATTAAACGCAACTCTAGAATTTTGTAACAATATATTATTTCTAAATATCCCATTTTGACTTTGTGATAACTCGGTTTTCTTGTCAAAACCTATAGCCATACCAATAACAGTATTATGTTCAAACACGTCACTATTACTACTGCCTAGCAAGACTTGCCCTGCATCTTGATTATTACCAACAAATACATTGTGTGTTATTACATCAGCCGTTCCACCATCATAATTTCCAATAAATATTGTATCGTTACTAAAATAATTGCCGGTGATCGTTGTATGGTCTTGACCATACCCTTGAATCGAATCGCAGTGTCGACCCGAGTGAGAATCACACCAAGATTGAACATTACCGATAAAACTATTACCCGGGCCTATAACCACTCCAGATGTTCCCGTCTGAATAAAGTCACCATCACCAGGACCGGTAAACGTATTATTGCTGATAGTCACCCCTGACGCTTTGTTTCCCGGTTGAAGGCTTATCCATCCTTCAGCACAATTTGAGCAGACGCTTATCGTCTTAAAGGTATTGCCATTTATAAGATTGTTGGCGCTGCTGTTACCTCCGGAATAATAATAAATCTGCCCTGTTCCTACCATAGAAGAGTGGGAATTCCACGCTCCGCCATCACCGGTAAACAAGTTATTTGAGAATGTATTATTAGTACCTCCACTCCAATAAAGCGAATATATCGTCATATTCTGTACCTTGATGTGGTTAGTATTACTAAGGCTAAAATTGGCGATTGCTGTTTGCCCAGTAGTAGATTGAATAGTAACATCACTTACTTTGCTAATATTAGATAATGTCACTGTGCCATAATTCCCTCCATTCAAGCAAATTGTGCTTCCATCAGCGGCGCCTGAAATGGCAGAGGCCAAATTAGCTCCAGGGCTTAGGGTTTGGGTACATGCTGCCCAAGAAACTTGGGTTGATCCAAGTAGAAGTGTAAACAAAATAATTTTTTTAAGATGGTAAGTTTTCATAGATTTTCTTCATATAAAGTATATTGAATTGGAATAGTTTGGCTTTAACGGCCATCGACAATATGGATTTCATGTTATGTCGTATTCAAAATCTGCAAGGTTGTTGCAATCCCGCCTAGAGCAACCGACGGTGCTGGCATTGCCCTATGAGATGTCAGCACCGTTGATATGCTATTTAAGCAGTCGAATTGACCCGTTATTAATTTCCATTCCCATAGACTGACATAGACGCATTGGTTTTATAGTCATATTTCGAAGCAGTCCAACTAGCGGGCAAGCTTGTCAAGGTACGGGAGGAACTCTTCTCCATCAACCCTGTTCCCGAGCCTACCCGATCAAGGAAGCCGATTTGCCCATCCGCGCCCAGTATTGCAATCCAGTACTTTTGACCGGAGGTTACAGCGGCCGCCGGAATTGTTACTGCGTTCCAAGCCCCAGGCTTAAGCGTGCTCAGCGTACCTTGAGCGATTAGGGTCTTGGCATGACCGTAGCTGTCCGTATAGATGCCGGCAACCACTTTCTTCGCGGTGGTTGCGCTGGCGTCCAGATAAACCTGTACTTCGGTTATTGAACCGGATTTCGTTGCCGTTACCTGATGCGCTTGTGCTCTGCCCATGGGTTGATAATCGACCCAGGGCTCTTTATTGGTGTCACCCATGATAAATTGCAGTGGGGTGCTGGCAGCACTAACCGGGGTTGTCATGTTGGTGGTGACTTCCGTTGCGGTTAAGGCTCGATTGTAGATTCGCACCTCATCGATATAGCCATCGAAATATTCGTTCCAAAGGCTGTTTCCGCCGATGCGCAATACGCCGCTCGATTGTTGAATCTGGCCAGTCTGCGCTTTCTCAACAACCTTAACGCCATTTACATAAAGCCGCTGATATGATCCATCATAGGTTGCTACAAGGTGACTCCAAGTGTTTGCCGGCAAACGGTTGGGGCCGGTGACATCGCGGTAACTGCCATTATTAATATAAGAGACAGGCAGATTGGCATCCTCTTCGGAATAGAGTGCATAAACTTCAGCCCCGGACGCTTCTTTTAAAATGACTGTGTTGCCGCCATTTGACTGTGACAACGGATACACCCAGGCTTCAAGTGTCATGCCGGTTGCAAGATCCAGTGAGGCGCTGTCATTGACAGTGACCCAATTGCTGGAGCCATTAAACTTCAGTGCTTTCCCGGAATGACCGGTAGAGATGCTGACTGCTCCATTTATCGTACCGTTATTACCCTTGCCCGAAGCATCGGCGACCGTCGTGCCACTGGCATCCTCGAAACCATAAGCCGCCACTAGGCCATTACTACTGGTAGTAGACGTAGTTGGAGTTGTGGGCGTAGTTGGATCCGTAGTCGTAGGTGTAGTTGTAGATGTAGTCGGAGCTGTAACGGTAATTAGGTTCGGATAGGTTTTGGTGATGCTGCCGCTGGATCCGGTTACAGTCAGACTCACACTATACGACCCTGCCGTCGGATAGGTCGCTGTGGTAACTTTAGCCGTTGAGTTCGTCACAGAAGGCGTTTGAGAGCCGGGAAAATCCCACTTCCAACTCGTAATTGTCCCCGTGGTGACCGGTGTAAAATCTACTGACAGACTTGCGACACCGCTGGTTTTACTTGCTGTGAAATCCGCCGTCAATGCGCTTGCCGTAGTGGGCACGGTAAAGTTGGCCTCATTGGAGTAAGCACTTTCAACGGTTTTGGCCGAATCATAGGCCTTTACAGCGAAATAGTACTTGGTACCCTCTTGTAGATTTGGCACCGAATATGTGGTCTTGTTGCCTATATCAACGGTTGATGAGTAGCTGCCGCTGCTTTGACCATAAGATACCTTGTAGCCACCTACATTGGATGATGTGCTTGCGTCCCAGGCGAGATTCGCGCTTGCTGCAAATAAATTGCCACTGAATAAAAGCAGGGCGAATCCGACCAGCAAAAAGTGAGAGAACAGCTCGCGCAAGGAGATGTTCGTAAGATAATTTTTCATAGTAATTCCATAATCCTCTTAGTGTGACTTAAAGTCATAAGAGGAAATCCTATGAACCTGGGACAAGCTAAAGAACGCTTCTAAAAAGCGGGTTAAGGACGAAAAAAGTATCAATTTAATTGATTTGTTCACAATATTACCTCTAATACAAAGCCATTAATTTATGATAAATTCGATATTTATTTTTTATATCGTATTGAACTATATTGAAAATTTCTCAAAGGCAGAGATCCTTCTCTCCTTATATGTGCGAAATATGTGCGAAACAATTTCTATATAGACCAGTTAGAGTTTATTGATGAAATGTTAACGCTTTCTTAAATATACGTGACATTACTTACTCATTTTTACTTAGGTGATGTTACGAATATTCTTGGCGCTATTTGATAGCTAATATATTGACAAGCGTTCTATTGAAGATCAGCCACTCATCAGGCGACCAAAGCAGAATGTTTTATGTGAGCAAGATTAGGTTAGGCTCTAGTCATTCGGCTTCAATCGCCAATGTTGCTTTTTCTCTTATAGAGTTATTAGTGGCGATAAAGTTAAGAAAAATGGCCCGCATACACCGCAGTATATGGCGGGAAATAGAAGGTTTTAGTTAACGAAAAGGAAGTTGGTTACATGTCCAATATGATTTCGCCAGTCATTTTCAGCATGCTTTTGGCAGCATTCACACCATGAGCACGGGAGAGTGTCTATGGATAGCCGATTCTTTCTAGGATGGCCATGTCTATGAATCTTGTTCAATTCCAATCAAAGCTGTCGGTGTCTAAGATTTTCCAACAGTTCGGTATTGAGACCTCAGGTACTGTTATTGTAGATAGAGCTCTCAGGGTACAAAGTCTTAGTTGTTCTTATTATGGCGACACAGCATCAAGGTTGGTGTTCGATGTCTTTCAATGCAGTTCCTGCCTCATTCATAACAAGAAATTCCGCGAGTGCTCGACTTTTTGTGGAAGACATAATTATCAACTCTCAAACCGATGCTCGGCTTTGCTTGAGTGAAGCGTTTAACTAATCTGGGGTGCCATGACTAAAAAACATACTTACGGCCAGATTTTGAAATCTTCAGCGTTAATCGGTAGTTCGTCGATGCTGAATATCGTCATTGGCATCATTCGTACCAAGGCTATGGCGATGTTGCTGGGGCCGTCCGGAGTCGGACTGATGGGGTTGTACGGATCGATTACCGAGCTCACGATCAGCATTGCCGGCATGGGCATTAACAGCAGTGGGGTGAGGCAGATTGCCGAGGCGGTCGGTTCGGAAGACACTGGCAAGATCGCTCGAACTGCTGCCGTGCTTCGACGAATATCGATTGTTCTCGGAGTGCTTGGTGCTGTTTTTCTTATCGGGTTTTCCGGGTTAGTGTCGACTTTGACTTTTGGCAGCGACCAACATGCGACCGCCGTAGCTCTGCTATCCATTGCTGTGTTTTTCAATCTGGTGGCAGCAGGGCAGGGCGCCTTCATTCAAGGCATGCGGCGCATCTCTGATTTGGCTAAGATGGGAATATTGGGTACGCTCTTCGGTACACTTATCAGCATCCCCGTCGTATATTTCCTCCGCGAAGAGGGAGTCGTCATATCACTCATACTTGTCGCTGCAACAGGGCTTGTTACATCCTGGTGGTATAGCCGAAAAATACCAATAAAAACACCCGCAATATCGGCTTCCCAACTGGGCCAGGAGGCCGCCGCTCTATTGAAGCTCGGTTTCGCATTCATGGCCAGCGGACTATTGATGTCAGGGGCCGCCTATGCGGTACGCCTCATCGTCGTTCGCAAAGTCGGTTTCGACGCAGCCGGACTATACCAGGCTGCTTGGGCATTGGGAGGGCTCTATATCGGCTTTATTTTGCAGGCTATGGGGGCTGATTTTTATCCCCGTTTGACGGCCATCGCCAAAGACAATGCAGAATGCAACCGTGTAGTAAATGAACAGGCTCATGTCAGTATGTTGTTGGCAGGGCCTGGCGTTATAGCTACCCTGACATTTGCGCCGTTGGTCATCGCACTCTTCTATACCCCTAAATTCGAAGGTGCTGTGGAGATATTGCGCTGGCTATGTTTGGGAATGACCCTTCGCGTGATTTCCTGGCCGCTCGGTTATATTATTGTTGCAAAAAAGAACCTGCAAAACTTATACATATTTAGCGAACTAGCTTGGACTATCGTCTATCTCGGTTTGGCTTGGGTAAGTGTTGGATCTTTTGGTTTGAAGGGTGCCGGTATCGCTTTCTTTGGGGCGTATGCTTTTCATGTGCTGATGAACTATGTAATTGTTCGGCAGCTCACTGGTTTCCGATGGTCGAGCGCGAACATACAAACAAGTTCCCTGTTTCTTGCCTTGATTTCAGTCGTCTTCGGCTGCTTCTATATATTTCCACCCTTGTTAGCGATGGGGGTTGGTACGTTGGCTGCTGTGTTAAGCGGTGTGTATTCACTTCAAGTGATCCTTAAGCTCATTTCTCCAGACCAGCTTCCCCGTCAACTGCTAAAGACATTGCAGTGGTTTCGTCTTGCACCCTCTGTTTATAACGATAGCAATGGCCTGGAACCGATCCTCGGAAGCGATGTAGGCGAATTAGTGATGGCAAGTAAGTCATTTGTAAACATAAAAGGGGCAATATTTGCATTCATGGGCTGCGCTTTATTTTCCATGTGGATGCATTGGTATGGAGAGGCCTATAGCTGGCCATCTGGATTGGGGGCTTTTGAGTTGGAACTTGATACGCTACTGTCAATTCTTCATTTAAGGTAACAATCGAAAGGCATTTTGTAGACCAAGCTTAACAAGACATTTATCAATACCGGTTTTAAATTATTTTCTATATCGGGGTGAGAAGTTTGTCGAATGATCATCTTTTATCATTCTATTATCAAAGAATCATCTTTGCCGCTTGGCGAAGATATTGTAAGAATTTTAGGAGTACTAATTAATGACTACGTTGCAATTCTCGGTCTCGGTTATGTTGGCCTCCCGCTTGTTATTGAATTCGGTAAACGTTCGCGCACTATTGGCTTCGACATTCATGAGTCCAAGGTAGAATCCTGCCAGCGTGGTGTCGATCCTTCCCGTGAGTTACCTGATGAGGAAATGCGTGCTGCGGTGCATGCAGAGTATTCGTCTGATCCAAAGTGTTTGTCTGAAGCCGATATCATCATCATTGCTGTGCCCACACCCGTGGATGGAGCTCATATTCCGGATTTTTCTCCGTTAATCGGTGCCAGCCGCAATGCCGGCCAGAATATGAAAAAAGGCGCCATTGTGGTGTATGAATCTACGGTATATCCCGGTGCGACGGAGGAAGTCTGTATCCCGGTACTGGAGAGCGAATCCGGTATGAAATGGAAGGAAGATTTCTTTGTCGGGTATTCCCCCGAGCGTATCAATCCGGGCGATCGCGAGCATACATTAACAAAAATCATCAAAGTGGTTTCCGGCGATACGCCGGTCACGTTGGAAAAAGTTGCAGCACTTTATGAGACTATCGTAGAGCCCGGCGTGCATTGCATCGGGCTTTTTCGATTAAAACCGCAGAAGCATGCAAGGTGATTGAGAATACGCAGCGCGATCTCAATATTGCTCTGATGAACGAGCTATCCATAATATTTGATAAATTGAATATTGATACGAGCGAGGTGCTCAGAGCGGCTGGTACCAAGTGGAACTTCCTCAAGTTTAGTCCCGGCTTAGTAGGAGGGCACTGTATTGGCGTAGACCCTTATTACCTTACGCACAAGGCTGAGATGCTGGGTTATCACCCACAGGTGATATTAGCCGGACGCCGCATTAATGATGGTATGGGTAAGCTTATCGCCGAACAAACGGTCAAGAGCATGATCGCTTCAGGTAGTTATATTAAAAGCGCACGAGTGAATGTGCTCGGGCTTACTTTCAAGGAAAACTGTGCGGATCTGCGTAATTCCAAGGCGGCGGATGTAATCAACGAGCTCAAGAGCTACGGTATTGAGGTGTTTGTGCATGATCCCTATGCCGACCCGGAAGAGGCGTTACGCGAATACGGGGTGCAGCTTCTTCACTGGGACGACCTGCCTCGTGCCGACGCCATAGTGGCGACGGTTTCTCATAATCAATTAACCTCTATTCCGGTAGATGATTTTCAGAAAAAACTGATCAGGGGCGGGGCTTTTATTGATGTCAAAGCGTGTTTTGATCAGGCTGGCTTGGAGGAGGTTGGCATTCGGGTCTGGCGGCTTTGAGAGGTGTTCGGCCGGTATTTAGATGTCTATGCTTTTGAGCTTCGACGGGACTGGTTATCATAATGAAAATTTGATATTGCAGTTCAGCCAAATGGGGCGGCAACAAAGTATTAGACTATTGTAAGTCTCTCAAATGTTGAAAAGACATCCGCAATGTTTGGTTTTTCGAAGCAACGCTTAAACTGATAATGATCTTTATAAAAACTTAAGCTAGCCATTTGGTTATCCGCTTAATGCGAGACGGAATGACTGCATGCCTTTCGCTGAGTGGTCTGGATAAAACCATGCTGCCATCGTTCTGGTGGTTTATCGGAACTTCTTCAATTCACCAATTTATGCGGCAACAAGACATCGCCTGTTTGGTCTATATCAAAATCCAGATTAACGGATGCATAAGCATTAATGCCGGTGATGACGTTGTTTTTCGATGACTCCGGTGCGTCGATTTCAGCATTACTTCCTGCAGCTTCGGCAGGCATGTGTTTGGGTAATGGTACGATTTTGAAAATGTTTTAAAACCAAAGTTGCATTTGTTAGTGAAGCAGGCAATAAACGTTTTCTCTATACCAACATGATTTTCCCGGATTCAATAATAAGTCGAAGTGTATTCACTACTTAAACCGGGCCAAGTCCGCGCGATTTTCAAGTGGTTCCAAAGTGCCGGGAATCTGGATTTTGAAAAATAGAATGAGAATGGAGATTAGGTATTTCCACCGATTGTGCAGGTGGTTTATCTCTTCTAAAATGTTCCTTACTCGTTATCTCAACGGTTTCTTGAGTTTATGGATTAGGATTTTGCATATGCCATCGATTAACTGAAAGTTTGAGGTGACAAGTTAAATTTAGCTTGCAAAAGTTTGCAACGCAAAGTTAGGGGCTAAATCCTTAAAAACCGAATCTCTAAGTCTGCGTTAACTTTTAAGTTATACAAGGCAGTTTGGTTTTTCTTAGTAAACCAATATAGGAAGGGAGAATTTGATATGAAAATTCAACAAATATTATTAGCGTCCGCAACGGTTATGGTATTAACGGCAAGTCCTGTTTGGGCTGGTGGAGAAAACGGCAACAATGGCAAAGGAAATGATTGCCAAGGGAATAGTTGTGGAGGCGGCGGAAACTTTAGGGCGCCTGAAATTGATGCAGCATCCGGGAGCAGCGCGATCGCACTGCTAACAGGAGCTTTGCTACTGGCTGGTGAAAGATCTCGATCTCGACGTTCTTAACATTAGTTGGAATGGAGCATTAAAGGCTGGGCTGGGAATGTCACTTTATCGCTTGCTTAGGTTGGGTACTAATCTAAGCAAGCGATAAAACTAATATCTACGGCATGCAGCCGCCCGGCATCCCTCTCTTATGACCAACAAGAGGATAAAATGGATTCCGCAATTTTGTAAAACCAGTGTTTAAACTATGCAAAATGTTGTGTGAGAACTCACGTGCGATTGCTTCTTCAGGAGGCTGTCTGGCTGCAGTCTTTTAATGTTAGGTAGTTTTTACCTGTCCGGATGTTCTTATCTAATCTCTGTTTTTAAAAGTCGATAGGTTTTGTTATTCAATGGTTAAACAAGATTAACGCACCCTAATTTGAACGTTTATTGTGCAAGATGAGAGTAACGAATGGTTTTTGAATATGCGATGCGAATAAACAGCCTTGAAAACTCGAAGCGACTGACGCTTCGCTGGGCGGCGCTTCTGGCGATCCTGGCGCTCGAACTAATCATATTAACCGCTCGATATGAAGTACCCCCTCTGTCGGCGAATGATGCCAGTTGGTCAATATGGCTGTTCCATTTTTCGAAAGAGATATGGCCAGTTAGTCTGTGGATTTTTTGTGCCTGTCTTCTTATTTTCAGTCCGCGGCTTAAGCTCATCCTCAGCAATTTACGGAAGCAGGCGAGTGAGTATTGCTGGCTTGATTGGCTAGGGTTACACACTCTCGCTTTTGTTGTGTTTGCGATTATCACAGCACTTATATTTGAAATGCCTATTAGTCCTGCCCGTCTGTCGGCACCTTGGTTTGCAGCTTGGTTTACTATGGCGGGTGCAACACTGCTGTTATGGCTGCTTGCCGTGGCTCCAGGTCGTTTTTGGTTACGACTGATTCGCCAGGAGTATAAGTCATTGCTTATGGGATGTTTGGTGGGAATAAGCGCTTGGATACTGCTGGCAATGCTCAGTCGTTATGAAAACTCACTCTTAGGGCAAAGAGAGTTTTGGAATTTCCTGGCCATACCGACTTTGCAGCTCGTCCATTTACTGCTCGGTTGGTTTTATACCGACCTTGTTTATCAACCGGAAGCATTCCTGCTGGGGACGGCCTCTTTCCAAGTTGAAATTACCTATGCCTGTTCGGGTATCGAAGGCATTTCACTGATCACTCTATTTCTCGCTATCTATTTTTGGCTGTTCCGCAACGAGTTGCGCTTTCCCCAAGCTTTCTGGCTTCTTCCTGTTGGGATGATACTTATCTGGTTGGCCAACGCCCTGCGTATTACCACCCTGATTGCTATCGGTGCCTCCTATTCTCCTGAAATAGCGTTACGGGGCTTTCACGCCCAAGCCGGCTGGATAGCTTTTACCTTAATCGCCATCAGCGCAATTGCGCTATCCAACCGGATGAGGTTTTTTACCGTTATCGAGCCAGAGTCTCGCGTTATTGACTCCGATAAACCTCTTGCCGCCGCCTTGCTGGTCCCCTTATTGGTTCTGATGGCCGCTTCGATGATAACTTCAGCTTCTTCCGGCGGCTTTGATATTTTATATCCCTTGCGCGTTGTTGCAGTCGCCCTCGTGCTTTGGTATTTCCGCAAGTCTTATAAGGGACTTGGGTGGAAGTGGGCTTGGCAGGCGCCGGCGATAGGAACCGTGGTGTTCGTGATCTGGATATTACTGGAGCCGGATGTTGACAGCAGCAAGACTGCGCTGGCACAAGGCTTGATGAAACTTACAGATGGAACAGCTGCAGTCTGGCTGGTTTTCCGCGTACTTGGGTCGGTAATTGCGGTGCCTCTGGTCGAGGAGCTTGCTTTTCGCGGTTACTTAATCCGTAAGTTGATTGCGAAAGATTTCGAAAATGTATCGCTCGGGCAGTTCTCATGGTTTTCGTTTGTGCTTACGTCCGTGCTATTCGGATTATTGCATGAGCGCTGGCTTGCCGGGACTCTAGCCGGGATGGCTTATGCCTTGGCTCTTTATCATCGTAAGCAACTTGGCGACGCTGTCGTTGCTCACATGACGACTAACGCACTGATTGCCATTTTTGTCCTGATCCAGGCAAGGTGGTCTTTATGGTCATGAGGGAGTTGGTAACAAGGAAAAATACGCGGGATAGAGCACGCGCTCTATTCAATAAGCTGATAATTGGTGTTCATTATTGTTTCCAAGCAGGATCACCGGGTCATCAATAAAATTACAAGACAATAGCATTGGAATGGTATGCATGACTAAAAGGACAGTCGAACGGTAGAAAGTTATCGCATCTTGCGGGATGAGTTTGTCTTTAAGAAAGCCGGCGTTTCAGCTTATTGACAAAGGCATCAGGCTATTTTAAAGACCATCAACACTATATTACCCTATATTCACAACTTTTGAGCATAACCTTATGAGCATACAAAAATCTTTTCTTATCGTCGGCGGCGGTTTGGTGGGTTTGGCAACCGCTTATCGGCTGCTGGAGCGATTCCCGCTGGCGCGCATAACCATGCTTGAGAAGGAGGGGCGTGTCGGTATGCATCAAAGCACGCACAACAGCGGGGTGCTGCATGCAGGCCTTTATTACGCGCCTGGCTCGGTCAAGGCGAAATTAGCCGTAACCGGCATTCGGCAAATGACAAAGTTTTGCCGTGAGGAAGGTATCGCCCATGAAATCTGCGGTAAACTCGTTGTGGCAGTAACCCCCGAAGAACTGCCACGGCTGGATGAATTACTTCGGCGTGGCAAGGCGAACGGCTTACAAGGGTTACGGAAAATAGACGCAGCGGAAATGCGCAAAATCGAGCCGCATGTCAACGGTCTTGCCGCTGTGCATGTGCCGGAAGAAGGCATTGTCGATTATCGGCAGGTCTGCGATCGATTGGCGCTTCGTATCCAAGAGCGAGGAGGGCGCATTATTACAGGCGCTAAAGTCGAACGCCTCGAACGCAAAGCCGGTGTGTGGATCGCCACCACGAAGACAGCTGAATTTAATGCCGATTTCCTGATTAACTGCGCCGGGTTGCACTGCGACCTTGTGGCTAAGCTGGCGGGTGAACAGCGGGATCTACGAATTGTTCCGTTTCGCGGTGAATATTATTACCTCAGGCCTGAAGCTCAGCATTTGGTAAAAAACCTGGTCTATCCGGTACCCAATCCACAATTTCCGTTTCTGGGAGTTCATTTTACACGGATGATTCAAGGCGGCATCGAGGCAGGTCCGAACGCGGTTCTTGCTTTTGCTCGCGAAGGCTACCAATTAACAAAATTTTCCGGCAGCGACATGCTGGATATGCTGTTTTTTCCTGGCTTATGGCGGTTTCTCCGTAACTATCCTGCTATGGCATGTACAGAATTGGCCCAATCATTCAGCAAAGCTCATTTTTGTCATACACTGCAACGGCTGGTGCCTGATATCCGCGAATCCGACATCGAGCCCGGCGGTGCCGGCGTTCGCGCGCAAGCCATGAAACCTACAGGAGATTTAGTGAATGATTTTCATCTGGTGGTCCGTCCGGATGCCTTGCATGTCCTTAACGCCCCAAGTCCTGCGGCTACGGCATCGCTGGCCATTGGCGAGCACATTGTTAATCAACTGCCGATTTGAGATGTTATGAAGAGAATTCTATTTGGAAACATCGGGCATATTTAAAAAGCCTCTTTATTAATTGTGATATTTGGCGACAAACAAGGATACTGAAGCGATAAATAAGTCACTGATAAAATTCTAAAGAGGTCGCCACGCCAAAAGCGCAGCTTATGACATGGGTTTGTAAGGATAGGTAATGTGCTAATCCCTGTTTTCCTAGATATTTACTACCTACATGATCTGGCTAATCATAACAGATCGATAAAAAGCCTGAGCCATTTTGGCCGATCGACAAACGCCATATATGAAAAGCCGGTCCATGCCAGTAAGTGGGGCTTTTTATCTAATAGAATTGTCTATATTCGCTTGAAATACCATGCCTCAGAGCATGGTATTTAAGGGGGCTACAGCAGCTTTGTAGTAAGAGTTACGGCGATTGATGCTTTGCCGGTATCTTTCGAGGTTATGAACAACTGATAGCTGGCAAGTTTTAGTCAGCCTAATGAGCTAACGGGAAAGTCGGACTCCGTCCCAAGAATAGCCCAGCGAAAACATCACTGCGTTAGAGTCAATCGTTCCGCTATTTAAATTTCTGTTAGTTAAATTCTGAAAATTATTACCTTGCTGGAAATCCTGCCAACTGTAAACATAACTGCCTTTTAGTTGCCAATTTTTTGCAGGCTCCCAAGCAATGCCTGGGGCCACGGTGAAGTAGTTGCGATCGAATTGACTGGTTGAGGTATTGCCGATTGATTCGCTACGTGAATAATTACTTGTGAGGTCCAGCAAAACATGTTCAGTTAAATGGTACGAATAATTAACGAAAATGGAGCTGATTTGTAGCGTTTGACCGATAGCGCTCGGGTTAATGGAATTTGTAAAACCGGTAGAGAATTTAGTTAACTGATTATCGTAATTTAAACTAATGCCAGCGACACTACCCAATGACAATGAAGAGCTCTGTCCAGCTGTAACGCCATTCGAGCTCTGCTGGGAGTCAACCCACATGGGGCCGCCATATACGCTTGCCGACCATTCATAATCGATTTTGTAATTCGCTCCTAGTTGAAAGCCAAACAGATTTTGATTCGATGTGCTCGAGCCTGTGTACTGGATATTGGAAAACATCAGTTTTTCATTTAAAGAGAGACGCTTGCTCCACTCATGATTTCCACCCAAGTCAACGCTATAGGTTTCATTCCCTCTGAAATTTAGTCCGGTACTTGCAGCAACATTGTTTAGTGGGTTGCTGTAGCTTGTTTTGGAGTATGAAGGTTTCAGGATCACTTGGTCTAGGGCTGTCCACTGCCAAGTCCACGAGGGTGCCACCTGATAGCTTTTAGATTGACTATTCGGTGCAAGTAATCCCGTATCTTCAATTTGCTGAGTATAGGAACAGCTAGTCCTGTATCCGCCACTTAAACTAAAAACACTGCGCTGGGTTCGATAATCATTGTTCAGGCCTAGATTATAATTATTACAATCCCAACGAGAATCGTCGTAACGACGAATATCTCCCTGTCCTTCAAAGCCAATGTCCAGTACCTCTGTCTTTCGGGTTGCTTCTAAACTTGGTTTGAGAAGATATCCAACGACAGAATCTCTATTGAAAGAACTAAACGCCATATTATCGTTATATTGCATTCCTTGCATCAAGGATCCTTTTACAGTCCATTCGGCTGCGCTTACGTCTTTCCCAAAGCCGATGCAAGCTAGAACAAGCAACGCTAGGTTGCTGTCGCGGCACATGTTTTTCTGGAATGATTTAAGGAGCAACAATAGTATCGCCGCTTTGTAATAGAATATTTGATTCTATGTTTTCGCCGTCTTCCACATCGCCGTACTCGAAGGGGACGGTTCTGGCTCGACCGTCTGCTTCACGCCTCAAAACTATGATACTGTTCTTTTTGGCAAAAGGTGTTAAGCCGCCGGCCATGCTCAAGGCTTGCATCACGTCCGTCGGTCCTTTCATTACAAATTGACCGGGATGGGCGACCTCGCCGGTCACATAAATTAGGTTACCGTCTGCGGCAAGCAGTCTGACGTTTATTTCGGAGTCAGGGATGAATTTACTAAGACGCTCCCGTAGTAATCTCACTAGGTCTTCAGTCGTTTTGCCGGCAGCGGGAATGTGTCCGACCAGCGGAAAAGAAATTGTGCCATCAGGCAGTACTACTACTTCCTGTTTCAAGTTGTCCTCTTGCCAAACGGTAATTTCCAGCTTGTCACCGGGATTGAGGCGGTAAACATCGCCAGCTAGGGCGGAAGTCGAATTGGACAGTAAAAAAAGTATGCAACTGAAAAAAAACGTTACAAGACTGTTTCTATGATATGGAGATATCAAGTTTTTTAAGTTAAATGTATTCATTCGCTAATTATCCAAAATTGTTGCGTTAATTAATCAATTTGTTAACTAATAAGCTAAATTTGGAAGACTCCAATTCAGTATATTATGATAGGGTATCAACGTTTCAGGGGCGTTGTATCCAATTGTAATAGCCTCTGTTTGGGGTACTAGGCAGATATTTGTAGCGGAGCGAAATCAAATTTTAATATGTATTTTTGCGCTGCCTTATCCTCATCTATAAGTTTACCATTTTTGAAAGCAAGTAGAAGAGTTATTCATTTTTAACGGATCAGGTAAGTAATTCTTTTCGAGTGTAGTTCAGCCATTCTTCACAAGTTTTAGGAGTCCAAGGAATAAAATTATCTTGTGAAGGATGATTTTTTCTGCCCCTGCAATTGGTTGAGCTTTTTTGGCTATCACTTGTAAGATGGCTACGGTTAAGCGAAGTATTTAGACTCAAGAATTGGGGGTAATTCAGTAGTATGGACGGGCGCGGGGTCACGCAATTGACAATATCTTTGTCGAGCAGCTGTGGCATGCGGTGAAATATGCAAGTGTGTATTTAAAGAAGGAAGATAGCAGTAGGGCTCATTGATAGCATTGACATGCTGCAGGCGGTATCAATATTTAGAGCGTAAAAAATTGGCGCGACGATTGACGATAAATTTAAGGATACGAAGCGGCGGTCACAATCCCTTGCAGAAAAATTGGGACAGTGCTATCAGCTGAAACGTGCGCCGGGATCTAACTTAAGCCGGCTGGATGTTTGTTTGTCAGGGTGGGGTAGTCAGTTGAGTCATCGTAAACTGCCTATTTTGTCGCCCGGTTTGACGTTACGTATGGCTTTGCAGTTACATATTTAGCCCGCAATTCGCATTAAATCTTTATTGCTGACATTGAGATGCTGCAAGAATCGTTGCATTTCTTCGGACAATAAAAAACCCGCGAAGCCTTGCGGCTTGCGGGTTTTTGGGGTTCTTTGCACGGCTCTGAACCAATGTTTGGTACCGAGGGCCGGAATCGAACCGGCACGATGTCACCATCACCGGATTTTGAATCCGGCGCGTCTACCAGTTCCGCCACCCCGGCAAAGAAAGTAAATTATAGGGGATATTTATAAAATATGCCAACTTTTTTTAAGGATGTATTCTAAAGCTTAACCTGATAATATCGTCCGCTATGAAAAAAAGTGATTTTAACTACCAGTTACCCGAAGCGCTCATTGCGCAAAAACCCTTAGCAGAACGTAATGCAAGTCGCCTGTTTTGCATGGATCGAGATACCGGACAAATAGCTGACCGGCAATTTATCGATTTTATTGAGTTGATTAACGAGCGCGACTTGCTGGTTTTCAATGACACTAAAGTCATTCCCGCCAGATTGTTTGGTAAAAAGCAAAGTGGCGGTAAGGTCGAGATTCTTATCGAGCGCATTTGGGATGATCATCATGCCATTGCTCATGTCAGAGCCAGCAAAGCGGCGAAAGCGGGTACTTTAATTGAATTGGATAGTGGCTATAGCTGCGAAGTTTTGGGGCGAGCGGACGACCTGTTTCATCTGGAATTTAAAGGCGAACAGAGTTTACTGACGATATTGGAGCAAATCGGCCATATCCCATTGCCCCCTTATATTACCCGTGAAGACGATCAATCCGATCTTACCCGCTATCAGACGGTTTTTGCCAGAGAGGCCGGAGCCGTAGCAGCACCTACTGCAGGCCTGCATTTTGATCAAGCCATGATGGAAAAACTCAAAGTCAAAGGTGTGCAAAGCGCTTTTGTGACCCTGCACGTCGGCAGCGGTACTTTTCAGCCGGTCAGGGTAGAGGATTTATCCGAACATTTAATGCACAAGGAATATTTTGCCGTGCCGCCGGAAACGGTAACAGCCGTTCAGCAAGCCAGAGCAAGGGGAGGGCGGGCTATTGCGATAGGCACGACTGCGGTCAGAGCGTTGGAATCAGCCTCCAAAAACGGCCAACTTGAAGCCGGCTTTGGCGATACTGACTTGTTTATTACCCCAGGCTATCAATTCAAATCGGTTGATGCGATGTTGACCAACTTTCATCTGCCTGAGTCGACTTTACTGATGCTGGTCTCGGCGTTTGCCGGTTATGAGCATATTATGAACGCTTACAGTCATGCTATTGACCAATCCTACCGATTCTTCAGTTATGGGGATGCGATGTTTTTAGCGCATGACTTAATTAAAAATGATGAGTTTTAATTAACTTCATATTTCATTGCCAAACTGCGCAAACGCTGATTCTACGAAAAGATAGCGTATTAAAATTTCAAAAACACTGCTTGCCTCTAAACTGTGAGGCAAGCAGTGTTTTTCGCCGTCTCGGTCTTTAAAGAAGGCTTCCAGTCCAACTTCCATACCCGCCTGACGCAGTTATTGAAATTGTAGGTCTACTTCATAGATGGCCTACTTTTTAGCGTACTGTTGGCTGTATTATATTAAGCCGCAGCACCAGTTCTACTTATCTTGAATATCACTGCCATTGTGTATCCATCCCCTACTTGGCGCGTACCATTTAGATAAGGCATGCCAAATGATCAATCCTTATCGACGCCAGTAACTGCCGCTATCACATTTGGGAAGGCGGTTTCCCGGCAACATACCATACATCAAAGTACAGATTTAGCCTGCCACTAACAGAATTCCGCATTGATTTTATTAACCTTTTTCTAGGTATTTGACGATATACCAAGGCCTCGTCAATTAAATTAATGTGTGCCTGTAGATGTTCATGCAATTCAGGATTTATTGACAGGGAAAATCAAGCCACATCTATAAGTAATCAAGCAAGCTTTTTTAAATGCTACGACAACACTGAATTCATAGTTATTGAGTTCAATTCTTGTGGCTCGCAGGAAATATCGGGAATGCCGGTTTGGAACGCGGGATCAAGATAAAAGTTGGCGCGGCAAGGTGATAAAAAGGAGTGAAGCATGCAAATTTTGGTGACAGGCGGCGTGGGTTTTATCGGCAGTCATACTTGTGTGGAGTTGCTGAATTCGGGCTACCAGGTGGTAATCATTGATAATCTGCTCAACAGCAAAGCTAGTGTTGTGGATCGGATAGAGGCTATTACAGGAAAACGTCCCGTGCTGGTGCAAGCGGATGTCCGCGATAAGGAGGCGCTTCGCGGTATTTTTTCAGTACATAAGATTGATGCGGTGATTCATTTTGCAGGCCTAAAGGCGGTAGGCGAATCGGTGCAGCAGTCGTTGCAGTATTACGACAATAATATCGGCAGCACTTTAGCCTTATGCCAAGTAATGACGGAATTCGAAGTGTTTTATTTAGTGTTCAGCTCGTCCGCTACTGTGTATGGCGATCCTGCAAGCGTGCCGATTAGTGAGGATTTTCCGCTTCAGGTGACTAATCCTTACGGCCGATCGAAATTGATGAACGAAGAGATCCTGCGAGATTTGTTTGTATCGGATGCGCGTTGGCATATCGTACTGCTGCGCTATTTCAACCCGGTTGGTGCGCACGAGAGCGGCATGATCGGCGAAGATCCTAACGGCGTTCCCAATAATTTAATGCCCTATGTATCCCAAGTGGCGGCAGGCAAGTTAAGCGAACTCTCGGTATACGGCAATGATTGGCCGACGCCCGATGGCACAGGGGTAAGGGATTACATTCATGTATCCGATTTGGCTAACGGCCATAAAAAGGCCTTGGAAAAGATCAGCCAGTTTCCAGGAGTTTATACCTTCAATCTGGGTACAGGGCGCGGCTATAGCGTGCTGGAAATGGTGGCGGCCTTTGAGCGGGTGACAGGGCAGTCTGTGCCGTATCGCATTGTAGGCAGACGGACGGGCGATATTGCCAGCTGCTACGCTAATACTGATCTGGCTAAGGCGGAGCTCGGTTGTGAGGCAACACGGGATCTGGATAAGATGTGTGCCGACTTATGGCAGTGGCAGCAATTTTGCTCGAATGTCATTGAGTAATACTTAAGCTTTTGACGCAAAATCGATGTATTCCGTGCTTGGAAAAATTGTTCCGAATTTAGTAAAAAGCAGTTTTGGTTGCCGGATAGGTTCCGCTCACCGCATAGAATGCTAAAGCTGAGTTGAGCAGCTTGCCTGCTCAAACGAAACTTATGCCCCCTGGGTATAAATCGGGTAAGAGCGGCTTTTCGGTAATTATTAAAAATTCTCCATGCTGTTGCATTCGCTTGCAACCAAATCCCAGCAAAGACTATGCCTTTGAACTTCTCCTTGATCCTATTGAACGCATTACAGAGCTGATTGACGTTATTGAAGTCGTATTAACCAGAACTGAAAAAACAATAAACGCGCCGCCGCAAGAAATTATTTTTCATACTCATAAGAAAATACAGGTTTATCAACCTATCCAACCAGAGCCGAGGTTGAGAAAATATCAGAGCCGCAGTCAACTTCATTCGAGTGGTAATTATTCGCAGCCGGGCTACGAAACGCAGTTAACGCTTATCTCTGGGACTGAAAATTATAATGCCTTATGTAGAGAAATTGACTTCTTGTTTAGATGAGCAAGAGTCTAAGCTATTGAAGATGTTAAGTGTTTGTACTAATTGTTCAAATAACGTGTTTCTTATAACCTGAAACTGTTCCTATTTTTCAACAGACTAATCTATTTTTAGGACGTTCAATTTTTTAAGACATAGAAGTGTTTGTATCATCAATTTCGGATTGAATTAAATTGCAGACTCGATCTGTCTCAAATTGATTGGATGATGCAAAACAAATTATTTTCATAATCCTTTTAGGAGCTCACCATGAAAATTATTAAAGAGAATGTCTTGGTTTTGTTGTCTATAGGCTCGTTCGTACTTGCTAATGTCGATCAATGCAGTACAGGACATAGCAGGATGGCATGGAGTCCAGATACTTTAAGTGATACTTCACATACCGTTTGAATATGGTTTTTGCTTTCTTATCGCTTTCTACTGGTCGTTCATTATGATTAACAGCATAGATTCTGAATTTAATGAAACCTTTTGGAAGAACTCCATGGCTGGCTTTGTCTTGCAGCGATGGTCCTCTCGCGCGGTTATTGTCGGGCTTACCGATTTAAGCCGCAAATTAACCCTGCAATTTAGGAAAAATCCATTGTTGAGGGTGGGCTGCATGGGGTTTTTTGATGATCGTGGGCCGGAACGTTTACCGGGAGATAAACAATGCCAACCGGGAACATTGCTGGGCGGTATTGCAGCGACTGCTGCATTTGTTAAAGCCTATAACGTAGAACATATCTACATCGCCTTGCCTTTGGCTGCACGGCCAAGGATTCTGGCGTTATTGGATGATTTACGCGACACCACGGCATCAATTTACTTTGTGCCGGATTTAGCTTCGTTTGATTTGATCCAGGCTAACATCAATGTCATAGACGGCATTCCCGTAGTGGCAGTATGTGAAAGTCCGTTTGTCGGTATCAACAGCATCATTAAACGGATCAGCGATATAGTCATATCGCTGTCGATTTTGTTATTGATCTCGCCATTGATGCTGCTGATTGCTATGGGTGTAAAGCTCACCTCACGCGGACCGGTGCTGTTCAAGCAACGTCGGTATGGATTGGATGGCAGGGAAATTGTTGTTTATAAATTTCGCAGTATGACGGTCATGGAAGACGATGGACAGGTTAGCCAGGCAACCCGTAACGACCCGAGAGTTACCCGGTTCGGCAATTTTCTACGAAAAACATCTCTGGACGAGTTACCGCAGTTCATCAATGTACTGCAGGGAGGCATGAGCGTTGTCGGTCCGAGGCCGCACGCCGTCAGTCATAACGAAATGTACCGCAACTTGATCAAAGGATACATGATCAGGCATAAGGTAAAGCCCGGCATTACCGGCTGGGCGCAGATCAATGGTTTCCGCGGTGAAACCGATACCTTGGAAAAAATGCAGGCCCGGATTGATTACGATCTCGATTACCTGCGCAACTGGTCATTATTTCTCGACTTATTGATCATATTTAAAACTATCAGCGTGGTCATAGAGGATAAAAATGCTTACTAATACTAAATTACAATGGTTCGATAAACGCTATCTATTGTTAATGGTGCTATTGATGTTGCCCATTCAGCAAAGTATAGCAGCCTATAATATTGGTCCGGATGATGTCTTGCGGATATCGGTGTACGGTTATGACGATTTAAGAACTGAAACCCGCGTTTCAGCCGATGGCCGGATTACTTTTCCGCTAATCGGTGAAGTAAACGCTAGCGGAAAATCCAGCATAGAGCTGGAGGAAGACATCGCGGTGCGTTTAATTAAAGGAGGATTTATTCATGATGCCCAAGTCAGTGTTTCTGTATTAAATAATGTCAGTCAGCAGGTATCGGTTTTGGGACATGTTAATAGACCGGGGCGTTATCCACTGGATTCCAATAGCTCGGTAGTCGATTTGATTGCCATGGCCGAAGGAATTGACGAATTGGGCGACAGCAAAGTCATAGTGACAAGAACTGTCAACGGTAAGTCGCAAAAGCAGGAACTGGATTTGAAAGCTTATCTGGAAGACGTCGGAAACACCGTTCCTTTTAAAGTGCAGCAAGGCGATCAGATCTATGTACCCAAAGCGCCCATGTTTTATATTTATGGCGAAGTGCAGCATCCGGGCAGTTATCGGGTTGAACCGGATGCTTCGGTGATGAAAGCTTTGCCGCTGGGTGGCGGTCTGACGTTGCGCGGTACTGAAAACGGCATAACCATTAAGCGCAAGGATAAAAGCGGCACTTTGCAGGAAATTGATGTGGACTTGGACGATGCTGTATTAAAAGACGATGTGATTTATGTGGGTGAACGCTGGTTTTAATTCAGCATGCAATGATATGTAAATATCTTACCTTTGTCAGTGGCTCAGGTTGGGCCGGTCACACAGTGGAACATTATGAACTTTTATCAATTTATTAATATTCTCCTGTCGCATAGATCGATTGTCTTGTCGGTATTGATGATGACGATTATCACGACTTTGGTGGTCAGCTTATTGTTACCCAAGCAATATATTGCTTCGACTTCGATAGTGGTTGACCAAAGAAGCGTCGACCCGGTGACGGGCATGACTTTGCCGGTCCGGTTGCTGCCGGGCTATATAGCGACGCAGGTCGATATCATCGGCAGCCGCAATGTGGCGCACAAAGTCAGTGAAAAACTGAAACTGAGCCAGGACCCGAAAATGCAGGAAGACTTCATAAAATCCGAGAGTATCGGCAATATCGAAGATTGGATTGCGGATTCGTTATTGAAAGAACTGGAAATCAAACCGTCACGCGACAGCAGTGTCATGCAGGTTGACTTTACTTATCCTGATCCTCAAATGGCAGCGAACATCGTCAACGCCTTTGCCGATGCCTATATACAGACCGGCATGGAGTTACAGGCCCAACCGGCTAAATTAAGCGCGGACTGGTTCGATTCGCAAATGGCTTCATTAAGAAATAATCTTGAACACGCACAATCCGTGCTGTCTACCTATCAGCAACAACACGGCATCGTTGCAACCGATGATCGTCTTGACTTGGAAGGTGCTCGCCTGGCTGACCTGTCAAAACAGTTGGTAGACAATCAAGCTCGCACCAGCGAATTGCAGTCCAGAAAAGATTTACTGGCAGACACCGTCAAACAAGGCAAATCGTTAGAGTCGTTGCAAGAGGTACTGAGCAATCCTGTTATTCAATCGCTCAAAGGGGATTTAGCACGAGCGGAAGCCAAATTTGCCGAACTGTCCAAGCGTCTTGATATCAATCATCCACTCTACAAGCAAACCAAAGCCGAAGTGGATAGCCTGAGACAGAAAGTCCAGTCTGAAATCAGAATGGTGCTAAACAGTATCCATGGAGGGGTGGCTTCCTCTACTCAGCATGACAAGATAATCGCCAATGCCTTCGCTGAACAGAAAGCCAAGGTGTTGGATTTAAAAAAACAGCATGATCAAATAAAAGTGCTTAATCGTGAAGTAGAAAGCGCGCAACGGATATACGATGCCGCCCTGCAGCGATCGGTACAGAGCCGTATGGAAAGCGAGATGCGCCAAACCAATACCGCAGTGCTTAATCCCGCTATTCCACCAGAAAAGCCGGCCAAGCCCAAGGTGTTGATAAACATGATTCTGTCGGTATTTCTAGGGGGCATGTTAGGAATAGGATCGGCCTTAGTGGCTGAGTTGATGGATCGGCGAGTGCGGTCTGCCTTTGATATTTCGGAGCAGCTGACAATTCCGGTGCTTGCCGTGATTTCTCTTCCGTCTTCGAATCCAAGCCGGATGGCTCACCTACCTCATCTTGATAGCTCTAGCGACGATTCCAATAATCGAGGCAATGCATAATGCAAGCAGAAACTATAGCCAACAGCAAGATAACCAACAAAATAAGCCCGCTGCAAAATACCGCTTCAATGGGGGCTTTATTGCTGGATGCCGGGAAAATTAGCTCTCGAGATGCCGAACGAATCGTCGCCTTACAAAAACAGAAAGGTATGCTCTTTGGCGATGCAGCAAAGGCGCTGGGATTAGTTAATGATGATGACATACAAAGAGCCTTGTCGTATCAATTTGATTTTCCGTTTCTGAGCGCAAGTGAAGAAAATTTCAGTCAAGAGTTGGTCGCCGCGTACCAGCCTATGAGTACGCAAGTGGAAGCGTTGCGCGCTGTGCGAGGACAATTAATGCTGCGCTGGTTTAGCAATGTCCATAAAACCTTGACGTTAGTCAGTCTCAGCCGAGGTGAAGGGCGCAGTCTTATGGCGGCCAATTTGGCGATTGTTTTTTCCCAGCTTGGCGAACGCACCCTGTTAATCGATGCCGACCTACGGCAGCCGCGGCAGCACTCATTATTCAAGCTGCAAAGCATTTACGGCTTGTCGGACGTATTAGCCGGACGCGCTGATTTAACGGTGATTACCCGGATTCCGGCGTTCCGGGATTTATCGATTTTACCGGCAGGCACAATACCTCCCAATCCGGTCGAATTAATCAGCAGAGGTTTAAAAAAATGTCTGAAAGAATTGCAAACACAGTTTGACGTAATCCTGATAGACACTCCACCCGCAGAGCAGGCTATCGATGCGCAAATTACCGCCTCAAATTGTGGTGGTTCTCTTTTAGTGGTGCGCCAACACAAAACCCGGATGAATGATTTGCAGTTATTAAAAGATGCCTTGCAAGACACGGGCAGTCAATGTCTCGGTGTGGTGTTAACGGATTTTTAATAGTTCAAGATATATCCGTATTGAATAGAAACTATGTTTGAGCAAGAGTTTTTACTAAAATATGATTTTGATTTATTCAGCATCTTACCAGCCAGGCATTCGAAGATTTGCAATTCGAGCTCCGTTATTGGCCAATAAACATAATGGCAACAGGGCCGGGACTGTTTATTAATGAACCGATTAGAAATGGCTAATAACCAAGATGGCTGAGGCTTTAATGCGTGATTATGAAACAATAGATAATCACCATAAGCGATACTTCACAGGCGATTTGTCCTTTTTAATCACTCCCGGTAGTGAAGCATTTCTGAACAATAGCGCTGGCTCAGCAACCTCAGAGAAGTATCTATCAGTCAGGCAATGAAAGGATGTGCAGCACCAAGCAAATTTGGCGAATAGCCATGAATCAGCTCTTGCATCATTTGTTATACAAAAAGCTAAACTGACCGCAAGTAAAGCAGATACTGAAAAGTCAATCGTTTCAGTGGATTACTATCAAGAAATCAATAGCCACAAAGCACAGAAAGGTCCATTTATTTGTGTCCGTTATTCTGCTTTCCAAGGAGAATGAGAATAAGCGCCTCAGCGCGCATATAAGTTAATAACGGGTTTAGCATAATCAAAATTACAAGATTTACAGAAGTACTGGCAGACAGCGTGATAATATTGCCAATCATCAACCGAAAGTCTACTATGATGATATTAGGTAATTAACAGATAATTTTCAGATCATTGGCAGTCAAATAGCCCCCTGGATATTCTTTTGCAATAATTATAAAAATCTGGCATGACTATGAAAAACAAAAATAAAGTTTACAAAACCATCATATTACGTGGCTTAGTGTCACGTAATGCTTGTATCAGCAAAAATATCGGTAAAAACAAAGTAACTGATAACTGCTTTAAAAGCTTATTACTTTTAGTGGTGTGATAATGGTGTCGTTATCTAGTGATTATTTGCAGTACGGCAGCAAAAACAATGCTGTTAAAAATCAGTACTTATTGTCGTGTTTTCTTTTGCTGTTAGGAGGAATGCCAAGTAAAAGCTACGCTGTAGCTTCGCCAGACGACACCATCAAGCCGTACGTTGCCGCCACCTTGCTATACGACAGCAACTTTTTAAGGCTATCTGATAGTGCTGATCCGGTAGCGCTTACAGGCCAAAGCGACAAAAGCGAATTCGTCAAGCAAGTGACAGCCGGGTTTGATCTGGACTGGACGGTTAGCAGGCAGCATTTTATCGTTAAGGCGAATGTTAACCAAAACTGGTTCCAAAACTTCACCACCTTGGATTACACAGGATGGGACACTCTCGCGCAATGGAATTGGCAGTTAGGAAACAATCTGGATGGCGAAATCGGTTACAGCAATGCTGAAGCATTAGGTAGTTTTGGGCAATTAAATGGCGTGCTAGACAACCTGATCAATTCCCAACGTTATTTTGCTAACGGCGGGTACCTGTTTCACCCCAACGGCAAGATCAAGCTTGGCGTATTTCGGACAGAGAGAGATTTTGACGGTACAAGTCGACAATTTAGTAATAACGCTGAAAATAATGCCCAAGCCGATCTGCAATACTTAAGTCCAACCGGAAGCACATTAGGCTTACAAGTCATTGCAACCGATGGTGAATATCCGGAACGCGACATACTCCCCGGCAGCACCCAGGATAACGCCTATACTCGAATGCACTATGCATTAACCTGGGATTGGCATAGCAATAGTAAAACCCGTATTGATGGCCTTGTCGGCTATGTGCAACAAGACTATGAGAATTTTGGTTTCCGTAATTTTGATGACATCATCGCCCAGCTTACCCTGAACTGGCAAGCCAGCGAAAAATCAGTGCTGGATCTTTCCGCAAGACGTTTAGTCTCCCAAGCCGATAACCTGTTTTCCAGTTTCGTGCTAACCCAAGGCATATGGTTTAACTTTAGTTGGCAGGCCACTCCCAAAATTGCCCTGAAGCTGCCCATATCCTATCAGGAGCAAGATTATCTGGGCGGTGGCGGCACCAGCGCTGCTGGTATTGGACAACAGAAAGATAAGGTGACCAATGTCGGCTTAAACGTAATGTATCATCCCGTGGACAGCATCAGCATAGGCCCTGTGTTGAACTTTGAAAACCGCGACTCTAACAATCCGATCGCATCCTACGAAAGTAAGTCGGCCGGTGTTAATTTACAAGCGGATTTTTAAATTCTTTTAATACACATAATACAAAACCTTGGATGACTTTGTATGCACAATAATTTTTATCCTGCCGGCAGCGCTATCTTTCTGACGATGCTGAATTTTTAAGGCGGATCTATCTCATACTTTGAGAACTAGATCCGCCTTAAGCTTAATATCCTCTTTTTTTGATTGCAGACGCCTTCGACTGAACGGGTATTGGACAATCTGCCCGGCACAGTCATGGCCGTGTAAAATCCTCGGATTCAAACCGTAACCCTTCTTGAAATAACCAAGCCTTTGAATCTGGCGTTCGTCACAGGTCAGACCGCGCATTAAATTGGACCAATCTCCAATTTAATGCGCAATCTTACAATCCGATGGATTACGCCGTTCGTTTTCGGCACGATAACCCGGAAATCATTCCATCAAAAATGCAGCGCTTACGTGCTTATATTGATATCCGCAGCACTGTTTTTTTCGTCAAGTAATATCGGCAGTTTAACAACTCTGGCATTCCAAGCTGACGGCCTTTGTCTGATTGTTCTGTCTGGCTTTGCGGCGAACATCCAGAAATTGCTGTAGATAGAAATCGATCATAGACCGCCATCCAAAGCATCTATGAGCATGCTAACCATGATTCAAAATTCCTTATTCAGATCATTAAAAAAGAGCTTTTCAAATATCTTCGATGATGTGAAACCCAAAGCAGACTTATCCTTTCCCGTGTCCAATTGATTTGACGATTTCTAAAACAGGGAGGTTGAAAATCGCCAATGTGATTGTGATGAAAGTGTGGAATCGTTTTGCCGGGAGTCATGAATTAATAACCGGTTCCTTTGCTAGGTACTCACACTTATTGATTGAAAAGGCTGAAACTTTTACCCTACAAGCACATGCAAAAACGCCAGTCGGCCTCTTTTGATTAATGCTGCCGATTATAGATGGCCGTTTTGCCAAGGCTACCGTACAAGGCAAATTTTTATTTTAGAGGTATATGAAAAATGAGCTTACTTGGTCGGTCTGAGGAATTGCCAGCCCCGCGCAAACAACCCGTAATGTTGAATTTTACAGAATGTGTAGAGTTTAAACCGGAAATGATTGGGCCGATGGAACGGCTGCTGGATTATTGGAGACCCCGGTTGTCGGACATGCCAACACTGGAGTTGCCTACCGATAGGCCGCGCCCGGCAGTGCCTTCATTCCGCGGGGAAATCCGGCATTTCAGTTTGCCGCCTGACTTAGTTGCAGGACTGAAAAACCTGAGCCGTCAGGAAAACGTGACTTTGTTCATGACCTTGGCGGCGGCTTTTCAGGTGCTGTTGCAGCGCTACAGCGGCCAGGACGACATCGTGATCGGCACACCGGCCACCGGCTCAAGCCGCTCGGAAGGCGAAAGCCTGAATAATTTGTCCGTCAACACCCTGGTATTGCGCGCAGACCTTTCCGGCAACCCGAGTTTCCGTGAGCTGTTGGCGCAGGTGCGGGAGGTCACGCTCGGGGCGTATGCCCATCAGGACCTGCCGTTTGAAAAACTGGTCGAGGTCCTGAATCTGCAACAGGACCTCAGTCGTAGCCCGCTATTTCAGGTGATGTTCACACTTCGGAGCATTCCCGGTGACAAACTGCAATTAAACGAAATTTCCCCGGAACTGCTGAAGGCTTATACCGAAACAAGCCAATTTGATCTTACTCTTGAGCTATTGGAAACTCCGCAGGGTTTGAAAGGGGCATTGGGATATGCGACTGACTTGTTCGACGCCGAGACCATCACCCGCCTGATCGGCCATTTTCAGGTTCTGCTCGAAGGCATCGTCGCTGGCCCGGAGGCGCATCTGTCCGAACTGCCTTTGCTGACCGAGCACGAACGTCGGCAGCTGTTGATCGAATGGAATAACACCCAAGCCGACTATCCGAAAGACAAGTGCATTCATCAACTCTTTGAAGAGCAGGTGGCAAAGACTCCGGATGCCATCGCGCTGGTGTTTGAAGATGAACGGCTAAGTTACCAAGCACTTAATAGTAAAGCCAACCAATTGGCGCGTTATCTGCAATCACAAGGTATCAGGCCCGATGCGTTGGTGGCGGTCAATCTGTATCGCTCTATTGATCTGGTGATCAGCCTACTGGCTATAGTTAAGGCGGGAGGGGCTTATGTTCCGATTGATCCGGATTATCCTAAGCAACGCCTGACTTTTATGCTGGATGACACAAAAGCACAGGTATTATTAACCCATTCATCACTGGCTGCACAGTTCCCGGATTATCCGGGCGAACTTGTTTGCCTGGATCAATTCTGGATTAATCAGAACCGCGAAAGCGCCGAAAACCTGCCTTGTAATGCTTCGCCAGATAATCTGGCTTACGTTATTTATACATCGGGCTCTACCGGGCAACCTAAAGGTGTTATGGTTCCGCATCAGGCACTTGTGAACCATATGTCATGGATGCAAAACGTTTTCCCCTTAACGAGCAATGATAAAGTTCTACAAAAAACGCCATTCGGTTTCGATGCGTCTGTTTGGGAATTCTTTGCCCCGCTCATTTCCGGAGCGCAACTTGTTTTAGCGGCACCTGGATTACACAAAGACGTACCCATGCTGGTCCATGCCATTAAACGGCAAGCTATTACAGTCATTCAATTTGTACCGTCGATTCTTGAAATCCTTAAAGATTATCCTGAGTTATCCGAGTGTGCGGATTTGAAAATAGTTTTCTGCGGCGGCGAAGCTTTAAATAACAATCTCCTCCAGAGCTTGCTTGCAAAGCTTGATATATCGGTATGCAACCTTTATGGGCCTACAGAAGCCTGTATTGATGCCACTTATTGGCTGGGTGATAAAAATTTTAATTCTCCAGTGGTGCCTATCGGGCGTCCAATAGCTAACACCGAGATTTATATCCTGGATCGTCATTTACAGCCGGTCCCGGTCGGTGTATCGGGAGAGATTCATATTGGCGGCGAAGGTTTAGCGCGAGGTTATCTTAATCGCCCCGAATTAAGCGTCGAGAAATTTATCAGGCATCCTTTCACCGATGATACCCAGGCTCGATTATACAAAACCGGCGATTTGGCCCGTTATTTACCTGATGGCACTATCGAATTTTTAGGGCGTATAGACCAACAAGTTAAAATTCGCGGGTTTCGTATTGAACTGGGTGAAATTGAATCGGCACTAGGACAACACCCGCAAATACGCGATGGGGTAGTGGGCGTCTACGAGCCCATTCCGGGGGATAAACGCCTGGTCGCCTACTTGGTGGCGCAGAGCGGCTCAGAGCCGACTCGCTCAGAGCTCCAGGATTTTCTTAAACCCCAGTTACCGGAATTCATGATTCCTTCGGTTTTTATGTTTCTTGATGAACTGCCGCTCACCCCCAACGGCAAGCTCGACCGGAAGGCCTTACCCATGCCGGAGATGAATCGACAGGAGCTGGATGCCGATTTTGTGGCTCCACGCAGTCAGGTAGAGAAGCAGCTAGCCGAGATATTGTGCGAGGTTTTAAAAACTGAGCGTGTCGGCATTCACGATAATTTCTTTGAGTTGGGCGGACAATCATTGCTTGCCATGCAAATAATTACCCGCGTTAGCGGACAACTATCGGTGGAAATTCCTCTGGCCGGCCTGTTCGAGAGGCCGACCATCGCCGAATTGGCAAAGCTGATTGAAAATACCAGAGCAAGTGCGCCAAGCGACCCCAACCGCATTATCCCTCAGCATCGGTCGGCTTATAAGATGGGCGCTTCATGAAATAACACCGCACTACATTATTTTCATCCAACACCGTTTTTAACGAAAGTTGACTCACAAGCGGGAAAATCAGGAATAAGCATGAAAATACTAGAAGATACCTCATACATTCCCCCTGAATATTTAGCAGAGGAAATTGATTCGGCTAACGATCTGTTTGTTTTCCCCGCGTCCTTTCCGCAACAGCGCTTGTGGCTTCTGGATAGACTGGCGGGAACCACGGCAAATTACAATATTCCCAGTGTGTTCCGATTTCAGGGGCAACTGGATGTAGCGGCACTTGAAGCGGCGCTCAATGAGATTATTGACCGTCATGAAATACTGCGGACCAGTTTCATTGAACAGGATGGCGCGCCGGTACAGGTGATCCAATCCTCGTTTTCAATCTCGCTGACAAAAGTCGATCTTCGCGAGTATTCGGAAGATCAACAGGCAGCAGAAGTGGAGCTGCGTATTCAAAACAATAAGGCAATGGCTTTCGATCTGCAAAAGCTCCCGCTGTTCAAAGCTCAGTTGCTGCACTTGGGAAAAGAAGACTACTTGTTTCTGCTCACTTTCGATCACATCATTTTCGATGGTTGGTCGATGGTCGTGTTCGCGCGCGAGTTGTCTGCACTGTATGGGGCGTTCAGTCAGGGCCTGCCTTCGACTTTACAGGAACTGCCCATCCAGTACGCCGACTATACCGTCTGGCAGCGGGAAACGCTGCAAGGCAATACACTGGACGGGCTGCTGGATTATTGGAAAGAGCGGCTGACTGGGGCGCCAACACTGGAGCTGCCCACCGATAGGCCGCGCCCGGCAGTGCCTTCATTCCGCGGAGAAATCCAGCACTTCAGTTTGCCGCCTGACTTGATTGCAGGACTGAAAAACCTGAGCCGTCAGGAAAACGTGACTTTGTTCATGACGCTGACGGCGGCTTTTCAGGTGCTGTTGCAGCGCTACAGTGGCCAGGACGACATCGTGATCGGCACGCCGTCGGCAGGGCGGGGCCGATTGGAGCTTGAAGACTTGATCGGTTTTTTCGTCAACACCCTGGTATTGCGCGCAGACCTTTCCGGCAACCCGAGTTTCCGGGAGCTGTTGGCGCAGGTGCGGGAGGTCACGCTCGGGGCATACGCCCATCAGGACCTGCCGTTTGAAAAACTGGTCGAGGCTCTGAGTCTGCAACGGGACCGCAGCCGTAACCCGTTATTTCAGGTCTGGTTTGTGCTGCAAAATATCAATGATGCCGAACTGCAATTCAACAATGTCAGCGTTGATCAGATTCCGGTCATTGAAGATGGCGCCAAATTCGATCTTGCGGTCTACGTGGAAGAAACTTCCAGCGGCACCAAGGGCTATGTGACCTATGCGACTGACTTGTTCGAGGCCGAAACCATCACCCGCCTGATCGGCCATTTTCAGACTCTGCTCGAAGGCATCGTCGCTCGACCGGAGGCGCATCTGTCCGAACTGCCTTTGCTGACTGAGCGCGAACATCGGCAACTGGGTTTGCCTGATCCGTCCATTGAATTGCCGGAGCATCCTCAAGATCCGGTAACTGAACAGTTTTTGAAATGGGCGGAGCTAAAACCGGATAGGGTTGCCGTAAGTCAAGGGATGAGGCAACTCACTTATGGAGAACTGGCTGAAAAGGCCAAAGCACTTGCTATGCATATCTATAACCATGATCTGCACAAAGGCGATGTGATTGCGATTGTCGGTTCGCGTAGTTTCGGAACGATAACGAGCATGTTGGCCGTAATGATGGCCGGGGGCGTGTTCGTCACGATCGACAGTATATTACCGATCACGCGTCAAAGACTCATTGCCAGTGAGGCCTCAGCAAAAGTTCTGTTAAGTTGTAACGGGAAGAGTGCATCTTTGAAGGAATGGATAAAAGAAGAGTCTGAGCTTAAGTTTATGTCGGTCGATTCGGAAACCGGAGCCTTAAGAGGCGCCGATCGTCCATGGGCTGCTGACGCAAATGAGTTGCCGGACATAGAAAGTAATGACGCGGCTTACATCTTTTTTACGTCTGGAAGTACAGGTACTCCCAAAGGGATTTTGGGGACGCATAAGGGATTAAGCCATTTTGTTAATTGGCAACGGAATCAGTTTGCCATAGGCGCAGAAGATAGGGTGTCACAGCTAACGAATCTGGGTTTTGATGTCATTATGCGGGATATTTTCCTGCCGCTGACCAGTGGTGCAAGAATCTGCATGCCTGAAGAGGATGACCTGTTAAATCCCTTATCCTGGTTGGCAAAGGAACATATTTCGGTAGCCCATACCACGCCGTCGCTTCTGCAAGCCTGGCTGTCGGCAGCTCAACAGCCAATTGATCTGCCGGCCTTACGATGGTTGTTTGTGGCGGGAGAACCGCTCACTGAAGCGCTAATTTGTAAGTGGCGCCGATTGTTTCCCAAGCACGGCCAGATTGTAAATTTATACGGACCGACCGAAACCACTTTGGCTAAGTGCTTCTATCCGATTCCCCGGCAAGTATCCCCTGGAATTCAGCCGGTGGGTTACCCTTTGCCGGAAACGCAGGCTCTGATTTTGAGAAAGGATGGCCGCCTGTGCGGAATCGGCGAACAAGGTGAAATCGTGTTGCGAACTCCGTTTCGCACCCGTGGCTATATCAATTTGCCTGAAGAGACGCAACAACGGTTCCGGAAAAATCCATTTCGCGAGGATGACAATGATCTGCTTTATTTCACCGGAGACCTCGGCCGTTACCGGCCGAATGGCTTATTGGAAATTTCGGGCCGGATCGATGATCAAGTAAAGATACGCGGCGTTCGAATCGAACCCGCCGAAGTCATGGCAAGCTTGGCGCGGCATGAGGCTGTGGAAAATTGTTATGTGATGGCTGTGAAAAACAAGGCAGGGCAGGATGAATTAGTCGCCTACGTCGTTTTGAAACCACACAAGGTAACGGAGTCCGGGCAATTTCGATCTTATCTGTGCAGTCAATTGCCGACACCTTTTATCCCCGGCACCTTTGTCTTTGTCGACACTCTACCGCGTTTGCCTAACGGAAAAGTGGATCGTAAAGCGCTTCCGCCACCCGAGCAGAGCCGGCATAAAAGCGCGGTCGCGGCATTTTCGGCTCCGAGCAATGAGATTGAACACAAGCTGGCCGATATTTGGCAGGATCTGTTGAACCTGAAAAATATCGGCATTCAGGTTAATTTCTTCGATCTGGGCGGGCATTCTTTGCTGGCGGTTAAGATGGCTGTTGAGATTAATAAAGTGTTCGGTATCGACTTGCCTTTGGGCGCAATTTATCAATATCCAACCATTAAGCAACTGGCAACCGTCATATCGTCAGATAACCGGAAAGCTTCTTGGTATTCTCTTGTGCCAATTCAGACGCAAGGTTCGCGTCCGCCTTTATTTGCGATTCACACCATAACGCTCCAGGATTTACCCCGGTATCTGGGTAAGGACCAGCCGCTTTATTTTCTACGCTACGGAATGGCGGCAGAGATCAACGATCACCCCATTCAATTACCGGCATTGGAAGAACTGGCCAGCCACTATATTGAGGAACTGCAACAGGTGCAGCCGCAAGGTCCTTACTATCTGGCAGGGTTTTCCTTTGGCGGCGTGATTGCCTATGAAATGGCCCGGCAGCTACAGGCAAGCGGGCACAGAGTAAACTTGGTCGCCTTGCTGGATACCTACCTGGACTGGGAAAAACAGTTACTGCCTTTGCATCGGATTATCACTAAGTTTTTCAGGCAAAGCCCAAGGCGGCTGTTGACGCTTGCCAAAAACAAAATGACTCATTTGGCAACGCCCTATAAATACGGTACGGATTTTTGGCCTCACATTTATACACAGGCGCCTAACTTATCCTGTCGCAAGAGTTATCAGCCGAAAAGCTATATCGGCCGAGTCGTATTGTTTCAAGCATCCGCTTGGGAAACCCTGTTTTTTAGCTATGCCCCTCCGGAGCAGGCATGGAAAAAGCTTATGGATGACAGACTGGATATCCAACAAATTTCCGGAAGTCATTTTGAGATATTTAATGAGCCACATGTAGAAACCCTGGCTAAAAAATTAAAGGCCTGCATGGATGAATCAATTAACGGTGGATGAAGCTTCGTCCTGGGCAGCGCTGAGCATGTAATGCCGGAGTATTTTTAGATTTTTCATTATTCAAAATTCTTTTTATGAAAAAAAATAACAAAGCCTTGCATTCACAATCCTTAATGCAAAAAAATTCAATGACATTAAGCTTTCGAGTTTTGTCAGCAAGATGAATTCAGCAGCCAGCTTGTTAGACCGGAACCGATCGCTTGCCGTTATGGTAGCAAGCCTGCTTATGGCAATTTTGTTTGGTTTGGTTTCAACCACGGCCAACTTGATATTCATAAGCTTTGCGGTAGCGCTTTTTGTCGGAGGGTTTTTGCTGAACCGGCCCGTATGGATTGTATGGATTGTTTTGTTGAGCGGTTTGCTGGTGTTGGGTGTCGTCCCTATTTATGATGAAAGTTTGGATTCGAAAACAGGATGGGCAATCTCGCTGCTTTGTTTCATTTTAATGTCCTTAGCGTTTTTCAAGTCCTTCACAACACCGGAAACGCGGAAAGGCACGCCTTCTTTTATATGGCTTTTGCTTGGCTTTTTTGTTTATGCAGTGCTTAACTCGCTTGTCCAATGCTACTCGACAGAAGAGTTTATCGGCGGTTTCAAGCGCTACTTCCAGCTCTGGGGGCTGTTGTTCGCCTTATGTTGGATAGCTTTTGATGAAAGGCACATTCGTGTATGGCGAAAGTTTTTTCTTATCGTCGCTTTGGTGCAGTTGCCTTTTGTGGTTTATGAACTGATTGCCTTGGTTCCGCTGCGGGAAGGATTGGTTGATTCCATTCCCGGCATGGTGCCCATCGACGCGGTTGCCGGAACTTTCGGGGCAAGCCTTTACGGCGGAGGCAACAGTGGAGAGATGTCCACTTTCCTTGTTATTGTGCTGGCGTTCCTGCTGTCTCAGAGAATGCAAAATACGCTGTCGCTCGGACGTTTTGTTTTACTGATACCTTGGGTGCTGGCACCCTTATTCCTGGGTGAAACCAAAGTCGTCATCGTTATGCTGCCGCTCTCGTTTATGGTGCTTTACCGCCGGGAATTACTGGCTCGCCCGCATTACGGTCTGGTGGCGCTGACTATAGGCATTTTACTCGCGGTTTGTATGGGTTACGCCTATATGAGCATCTCGAAAATGTCCCTGGACGAACTGATAGCAGATACTCTGCGCTACAACGTCTATGAGGCAGGTTATGGCTCAAATTTACTCAACCGCACCACCGTGCTGACATTTTGGGCCAACCAACAAGGCGCTCATGATCCAGTCTCCTTCATATTTGGTAACGGCTTGGGCAGTTCGCATCAAAATCCGGAAGGCCAGGGAGGGCATATAGAGGCTCGCTATCCTTTCTACGGCATCGGATTAACAGGGGCTTCGATCCTGCTTTGGGAGATGGGTGTGTTTGGTTGTGGCTTGCTCATTGCCATTTTTAGCTGTGCCTGGTCCACCGCCGGACGATTATACCGGGAATCAATCCATCCCCTGGTCAGGGCAGATGCCAATGCCATTCAGACGGCTTTATCGCTGTTTGTCTTCCACCTCTTTTACAACCCCGGCCTACTGGAGGTTTTGAGTTTCCAAATCGTGTTTGCCGCTATGCTGGGTTATCTGGCTTGGCTATACCGTAGATATACGGCTTCAGTGGCCTGGAGTCGCCTATGAGCTCTTCTCCCTATTCCGATGTCGAGTTCAAACGCGGCATCGTACATTTCTTTATCGGCAAAGCCACCTCCGCTCTGCTTGCCGTGGGTATTTTGTTCTGGCTGGTGCGCTTGCTTAGCGTGGATGAGTATGGATCCTATGTCACTCTCCAGGCAGGAGTGGGATTGGGGTTGGCTATCATGTCGTTTGGCCTGCCTTGGGCGGCTGCGCGCTATGTGCCGGAGTTTCGTCTGTATGCCAACGGCAAACAGCTTGCGAGGTTGGTGTGGCAGATCATCGCCCTAGCCGGCCTGTTTTCCGTTTCAGGCGCTTTGTTGCTTTACATAGTAATGCCGTGGCTGCTTGGATTCCTGAACCTTAGCCAGCAAACGGATGTGGCAAGGCTTTATCTGTTGGTATTCGTCCTGGACGGTTTGAGGCTCAATATTCAGGATTGCATCCTTGATCCGCTATTGCAGCAGGGCCGGTCGCAAATCAGCCTGATAGCGCGCAATCTAACTTTGTTGTTATGCCTGAGCGCAGTATTGGCAACACAGGGCGCGGTTCATCTTCATCATGTGGTATTGGCCGAAATGACGGGGTCGTTTCTGAGCGTTGTCTTATCGTTGCATGGAGCGGTTCGGTATTTGCAGGCTCACCGCAATTTGAACGGAAAGAGTGACTGGCAACCTTCCCATTGGTCGGAAATGTGGCTGACTGCCAGGCACATGTATTTCAGTTATCTCGTTACGTTGATATATGGTCCGTGGGTATTTGTATTCCTGACCCAACGTTTTCTCGGCGTGGAAGCCACCGCACTGTTTGGTTTCCTGACCAACCTGTACGCGCAGGTTTACCGTTATCTGCCGGCCACTTTGTTGTTCAGCTTAATACGGCCGAAACTGGTGGCTTCTTATATAGGCGAAGGTGGGATGGCTCAATTGACGCGCAACGCCAATCTCGTGGGCAAGATCAGCCTGTTCATCCTGATGCCTTTATTAGTATGCGTCTGGCTGACCGGAAACGAATTGGTGAGCCTGCTGAGCGGCGGAAAATTCACCCAGGCCGGATATTACCTTGGCTGCATGCTGCTGGGACTTATTCCTTTAAGCCAGCGTCAGACACTGGAGACTGTGGTCGTGGCTTCCGGTCATGGCAATTTATGTTTCAGGTGCAGCGCCCTTGGCATCCTGGTTCTGCCTCTCGCCTATTGGCTTTTTGAATCGGGGCAGGGGTTGTGGAGCCCCATCCTGGCAATGATCACCAGCCAGACGATATTCAATGTCACGCTCATTATCGCCATGGGCGCCTCTACCTCGTACCGGCCCGATGCGGTGGGTTTGTTCAAGCTGGTGGCAGCGGCTTTGTTAGGCTTCGTGCTAAGTATCCTTTCAAAAATGGCCTGGACGAATTCGTTCCAACTGCACGTAAGTGACTTTGTTGAATTAATGGAGAATATTCAAGTCCTTGTTCCTAAGCTGATAGCGCATTCGTACTCAGTGCCTGTGCATGGCTGGTTAGATTTGGTCAGCACGGCTGCGCTTGCTTGCAGCCTTTATCTGTTGGCATCCTGTTTATTCAAGCCTTTCCGGGTAGACGAGAGGATGAGGCTGAGCCGGCTGTTGTTCAACAAAAATGAATGTAAGGCAATGAAACCGACACTCAACGCGGGAGCAAAAAAATTAATAAGATATGACAGAAAGATCCTTTAAATAGTTAAGGCCTTAAAACTATATATGAACCATTTGGCTTTGATTTGAGTCTTGGCATTCGTGGAGTGCTTTACGGAGCTGCCGGTCATTATCGCGAATCCTGGCATTAGCTGATGGGCATGGTTTTGTAACCGATTGGACTAATGATAAAAGAAGTACCGGTAGCTATGTGGACTCATTTATTCATGAAATACTGATTAAGCCGAAAGATACATGTCAGACATGAGTTGATAGATAAAAAATATAACACGCAAGGTAGGTTTTGTATGGAAGTAGGCATTTTGACAATGCATCGAGTTCTGAATTATGGCTCATTCATGCAGGCTTATGCACTGAAACGTACGATTGAATCGTTTGGCCATCAAGTAAGGTTCAAGGATTTCCGTAAAGGCGAACCCTGCCATATCGGCACAAAAGCCAAGGTGCCCGGTATTTTAGATAAGGTTGCCAAAATTCCACAGATTATCAGTAATGCCGGTGAATTCCTGGAGAAACATGCTCTCAGGCGGGAGTCCAATAAAAACTATAAGCAGATTTGCTGGCCATTGCTGGGTGTTTCAGAAAAGCCTGACTATGACCTGACAGCCGATGTTATGGTTATTGGCAGTGACGAGGTGTTCAACTACACGCAGGACCATGTTTTCGGCTATGTGCCTTGCTTGTTCGGCCATAACATCAATGCTCCGCTCATCCTGAGTTACGCCGCATCCGCAGGTTATTCCGATTGGCATGATGTAGTTGCCGATGGCATGGTCGATGAGATCGGTGCCGGGCTAAACTGTATGAAATATATTTCCGTCAGGGATGAAAACACCCGTCTGCTGGTGGAGCATTGCACAGGGAATTCGCCAACACTTGCTTTGGATCCGACCCTGATCTACGACTATGAGGACGTGATACCGCAAGAACGGGCAATTGAAGGTGAATATATTCTTGTTTACGCCTACGAAAATCGTACGGATTCGGAATCTGAAATTCATGCGGTCAGGGATTTTGCCGCCCGGCATAAACTGAAGGTTATTGCAACAGGCGGCGGCGGCGCCTATCACGCATGGTGCGATGACAATGTTATCGTATCGTGGCCTTTCGAGCTGCTGAGCTTATTCAGGGACGCGGCGTTTGTTGTGACTGATACTTTCCATGGCAGCATTTTTTCCATGAAGTTTGGCAAGCAGTTTGCGGCATTTATAAGAGGCCAGAATGAATTGGGCAGCAATTACAACAAAGTGCACTTTTTATTGCACCAGTTCGGCATGGAGTCACGAATCATCAATGATCCTTCCGATATCAGCGATATCCTGACTACGCCCGCGCCCTACGACGTATTTAACCGGCATTTGCTGAATTTGCGGCAGACATCCTTGGATTTTTTAACAAAGGCACTTGCGCCTGAGAGGTTGTAAGTCATGTTACTTAAAAAGCGTATTCTTCGGTACACCCCGCCAATATTGCATAGGCTGCTCAGGGATATGTATTTTTCCGCCAAACTGTTGCCGTGCTATGTCTACGACTATCGGCGGTTTTTGTCATACTCCGGATTGAATAAAAGCCGGGATACTAAAACTGAGCGCGCTGCCAGAATCACTCTTTTCTATCATCAGGTCGAAAAAGGTTTGAGTCTTGCCAGTCCTCGCTCGGGCTTTGGCATGACCGTGATTCCTGTGCTGATGGATGATGTGGATGCTTATTTCAACGACTATGGGATGACCGAGCCGGCGACGAATGCGATAGCCGCACTGTTTAGTTATCTGGATCATCACGAGCGGATTGGGCACTCGGTGGATTTTGTACGCAGCCGATTGTTTTCAATCCTGGACAAGCACCATATTTCCTTGGAAATTGCCCGTTCGTGGCATGGCGGTGTGTTGCCTTTTACCAGGGCCGAGTTATCGACGGCGCGGAATGCCGGGTTTAAAAGTTTTTTTAACTCCAGATACAGTGTAAGGCAATTTGCCGGCGGTATTATCCCGGAGGAAGATATTCGGAGTGCTGTCGAACTTGCGCAAAAAACGCCATCGGTCTGCAATCGGCAATCATGGCGCGTACACGCTTTTAAGGATGCCGAACAAATGGAGCGGCTGCTTGCCATCCAAAGTGGCAGTAACGGTTTCGGCCATCAAGCTTCCTATGTGCTGATCGTGACTTGCGAGTTGCGTAGCTTTCTTGGCATCGATGAGCGCTACCAGCCTTGGATCGACGGCGGTATGTTCGCAATGTCGCTGTGCCTGGCTTTTCATGACTTGGGCTATGGCAGTTGTTGCCTCAACTGGTCCAAGGAGCCGCATGCCGATAAAGCGATGCGAGCCGCTGCGCCTATCTCGCCATCCGAGCAAATCATTATGTTGATGGCCGTGGGCACACTGGCTGATGAATTCAATGTGGCGCGTTCATACCGGCCGCATGTGGATCATTGTCTCTTTATACACGGCTCTTGAATTGAAGCAATTAAGGGAGGATGAGTTATGCCGATACCTATGTTGATACGCGGGTTAAGCCATTCAGTCCAGCTTGGTCATTAATCCGCCTGATTCGGATTCGGTTGTTAATTGGGTTTTTATGGGATTGATATGCACCGGCGGTAGGGTACGCATCGCGTACGAGGCTGTGAAAGTATTCGGATTAAGAGACTAACCACGGAGGACACAGAGAACACGGAGTTTTTACTATATTGAATTAATAGGATTATTTTCTCCGCGTCCTCCGTGTTCTCTGTGGTAAATAATTCTTTCAGCCTGATTTGGGTAATACTTTCACAGACTCGTACTTTTTGGGGACTTGATCCAGAAAATGGTACGCGATGCGTACCCTACGGTGCTATTCAGTAAATCATTACTGCTTTATTGGCAGGAGTTCATTCTATGGATGATCCAGACTCTAAGAATAAAAATGGCTTGCATCTACTGTATTTTACCGAAGAAGCCTGGCCAACCTACCGCCCGGATGTTGTGACCTTATTCGGCAAATATTTGCCCCGGCATGGGATTACCTGCGATCTGGTGACCGATCATGACAATACTGAAGCGAATAAACCGGAAACGCCATGGGGAGGAGGGGGCACAGTATTGTGCAAGGTGCCAAACAATCGTGCAGGCCGGTATTGGGTCAAATTCCGGCATAACCTGCGGACTCTGATCACCATGGATGCGAAAAAATATGATGCCATCCAGGTGCGCGACCTGTCGTTGACGGCGCTTGCCGGGCTTATCGTGGCAAGACTAAGAGGCATCCGGTTTTTTTACTGGCTTTCTTTTCCGCATTCGGAAAGTCAGATCGACAGGGCCAGGAAAAGAGGCATCAAAGAGGGCTTGCGTTTCTGGTTCCCGCTGGTGCAAGGCATTTTCGGGAAATGGTTGCTGTATCGGATTGTATTTCCTTGTGCCGATCATGTGTTTGTGCAAACCCGACAAATGCAAAAAGTTCTTGCGATGCAGGGCATCCCCATGGCGCAGATGACGCCGGTGCCCATGGGCGTGGATACCGACGCGGTCGGGCGGGAAAATATTCAGCCGGCTAACGACCCGCGCCTTATCGGCAAACGCGTCGTGGCTTATTTGGGTACCTTGGATCCGGGCAGACAGATTGAGGTTTTGTTTCACATGCTGGTCCTTTGTAAACAGGCCGTGCCCGATATTCTACTGGTGTTGGTAGGCGATACTTCAGACGCTGCACATAAGGACTGGTTGCAGCAGGAAGCCAGTCGTTTGGGAGTGGCCGATGATGTGCTCTGGACCGGGTGGTTGCCGTCATCCGAAGCCTGGAGTTATATGCGTACAGCAGAGATAGGGCTATCTCCCATTCCGCGCGGATATCTGCTGGATATGGGCTCGCCCACAAAAGCCATGGAATACATGGCCTTGGGATTGCCTATTGTGGCGAACGACAATCCTGATCAGGCCGAGATAATCGAAGAAAGCGGTGCCGGAATATGTACATCGTTAGATGGAGAAAATTTTGCACACGCTGTAGTCGGCTTATTGAATTCTCCGGAAACAATGCGGCAGATGGGCATCAAGGGACGTGAGTATGCGGTCAGTAAACGGGATTACAACAGCATTGCGCGTAAGGTCGCGGGGGACTTTTTGAGTCTCGACAGATCAACCGTGCCGGTCCGAAGTGCAACCTGACGCAAAACAGGCTGCGGCCGAGACAGCTTGGTAACCGTAGTAACTTTTGCTTAGTCTCCGTTGGAGCAGGCATGCCGGAAGTGTTGGAAAAGCGGAATAAATGGTGTAGTGATGGAGGTAGGAATTTAATTGCGAGCGCTGTATTGATTAAGCAAATACAAGATAAGTGATCGAGCTAAAATTTTCCGGTATTTTGGAGTGCAAGCTCCGCCTCGAGCGCCTACTTTGGGTGCTTGCAAAGCAGGCGGAGCCTGCACTCCAGCTTTGAACCTTAGCATGAAACTTATATTCAGGTACTTACTGCCGGGTAAAAAATTTTACAGGGCTACTGGTGCGGGCTAGCTTGAAAATATCTAAGGAGTGTGAAAATGATTGCGATTGTTAATCCTCAGTTCTACGGTGTTCACGGCATTGCTCGATACCTGGATTCTTTTCTTTCCAATCTGCCGATAGACCACCCGCCTATTTACCTGATTACCAGTGATGAACATCGGGATGAACGAGAATATCCGGGTGTCGAAATTATCCATTTTCCCTGCACGCACAACCGGTTTAGCCTTATTTTCTGGGGCTTACAGGTACGCAACAAACTGATAAGTCTCTATGATGAAGGCAAAATCCAGTGGATCAATCTGCATTTTCCGCCATTGATTCCCGGACTGTTCCTGCCTCGGCATATTCCGCTCGTGCTGACTGCACATACCACGTATCTTGGCATGTCCGGACGGTTTTATGAGACACAACATTTCGTGAGTCAGTGGGGCAGGTTGTCGCTTGCCGTCAAGTCGTGGATGGAACACCGGATTTTCAGTTTGGCCAGCAAGGTGATTACGCTGACAGAGCAGGGCCGGCAGGAAGTTCTTGCCTATGGTTTCAAAAATTCGGTGACGGTGATTCCGAACGGGGCCGATGTGAAATTATTTACACCCGATGATGGGATTGAAAAAAATATCGACGTCCTGTTTTGCGGCCGTATCGAGTTGCGCAAAGGCAGCCGGCCTATGGTGGCGCTATGTCGCCAATTGATAGCCAAAAAACCGGATATTCATATAGCCATCGTGGGCTATGGGGATGACGATAGATGGGTTAAAGCAGCTCTGGAGCCTTATGGGCAGAATGTAATGATGACCGGGAAGGTACCGTTCTCGGAAATGCTCGGATATTACAATCGTAGTCGTGTTTATGCCTCGACTTCCTACTATGAAGGCTTGCCTGGAACATGCCTGGAGGCGATGGCGATGCAGTTGCCCGCGGTTGTTTGGGATTTTCTGTTTTACCGCGGCCTGGTGGTTGACGGCAGGACAGGGTGTCTGGCTGCGCCCAATGATTTTGCCGGGATGACGGATAAGGTGTTGGCGCTTTTATCCAATCCTCGGTTGGCGGCTGAAATGGGCAAGGAGGGCCGGGCATTGCTCGAATCGGATTACAACTGGGCAAATTTATCTCGTGAAGTGCTGGCGGTTTTCTCGCCAAGGCAGGATTAACATGAATCGACCAATTCGCGTGATGATGTTGGGCTTGCGCAGTTTTCCGGGGGTACAGGGAGGGGTGGAAACGCATGCCGAGCATTTATGTCCTTTACTGGTAGAGAGGGGCTGCGATGTGACTGTGCTGGTTCGCTCGCCGTATCATCAGGCCGGGACTGGAAAGGAATGGAAGGGCGTGAAGTTCGTAAAACTTTGGACGCCGAAATCTAAAGCGCTGGAAGCGATAGTGCACAGCTTTATAGGCGTGCTCTATGCGGGCTTCAGTCGACCGGATATTTTGCACATTCAGGCTATCGGTCCATCCGTTATGACGCTGCCTGCCAGGCTAATGGGCTTGCGCGTCGTGGTCACACATCACGGTCCGGATTATGACCGGCAAAAATGGGGCCGCTTTGCCCGCTTTGTTCTTCAATTGGGCGAACGCTGGGGCGCGCGCTGGTCTAATGGGCGCATAGTGATTTCGAAGGTGATCGCTGATTTGGTTCGCCGCAAACATGGGGTGGAAGCAACGCTGATTCCAAACGGCGTGGTTTTGCCGGAGCTATTGAACTCGATCGGAACGCTTGAGAAATTCGGCCTGACACGCGGCCGCTATGTGTTGCTGGTCAGCCGCTTAGTTCCGGAAAAACGCCATCTGGATTTAATAGCGGCATTTCAGCAGGCCGATTTGCCGGATTGGAAATTGGCGCTTGTAGGCGGCTCCGACCATCCCGACGCTTATCAGCGCGAAGTCATGAAAAAAGCCGCCGAAACGGGCGTGATTATGACGGGGTTCCAGCAGGGTTTGGCGTTGCAAGAGCTTTACTCGCATGCCGGTCTGTTTGTGCTGCCTTCATCTCATGAAGGATTGCCCATTGCTTTATTGGAGGCATTGAGCTATGGGCTGCCGGTATTGGCAAGCGACATTCCGGCTAATCTGGAGGTGGGTTTATCAGCGGAGCATTATTTTCCGCTGGGCAGAATCGACGCGCTTGCGGATAGAATCAGGCTACAGTCGGGTAACGACTTAACTGCCGCTGCACGAGAAAGTACGCGAGCATGGGTCGCTCAGCGTTATGACTGGCAAGCTATTGCTGAGAAAACGGTTAGGCTTTACGCCAACTGTATCAGTGGGAACGGGCCTGATGCTATGGTTAAAAGCCCAAGCTAAAGTTAGATGTTGGGCTTGTATGAGATTAATCGGGAAAAGATGCGAGGTGTTGACTATGATGCGGCAACACCGTGTCCGACAGGAGAATTAAGCTGGTTTTAGCTTTACTTCATAGTCTGTTGGGGATAATAGTTATTGGCGGAATGAAGTCATTCCCGCCTGTAACATGCCTCGATAGATCCCGCTATTCTTCAGCGCTGGCTTGGTAGCGTTGATGAACTGGCTCTGTTTTCAAGGTATGAAAGAATCTTTCTGAGATAGGTCGAGTTAACCGAGAGGGCAAGCCATCCTGCCCGCCCGGTTATCACGATACGATAATGCAGTAAAACCTAATCCGTTAGTGAGCCAATGCCCAAGTCATTAATGCCTTTCGGCAGTCTTTGTTTGTCGTGGCGTCCTTAATAACTCGGTATTGTGAGGGCTAGGCCTTGCATTTTGACTAAGCATGTCGCTAATGCTGCAACTCTATCAAAACGCCCGGCCTACCCCTGGAGCTACTTCCTGTATTCTTTCAGCGGACCCTTAATATTGAAGGGTTTTAAAGGTCGAAGTAGTCGACGTGGTTGAAGAACCGTTTGTCGCCGTAATCTTGTAGTAATAAGTCGTGTTATTGTACAAATTACCTAGATTTACTGAGTGACTTGTAGACGAATTGCTGTCAACAACTTTGAGAGTGTAAGTGCCGGCAGCCGCAACATCGCTCTTCACTGTGTACCAAACTGTTCCGGTAGTTGGAACGTTAGTCGTCCATTTAATAGTGGCCGAATTGCGAGTTATGTTAGTAGCATATTTGGACGATATGTTAACGCTTGTCGACGGCTGCGTAGTAGTCGTAGTTGTCGGCGTGGTGGTGCTTGTAGGCTCAGTAGTCGTTGTAGTAGGGCTGGTCGTGGTAGTCGTAGTAGATGAACCATATTCATGACCGCCTATGTCCGGCGCACTTCCTCGGCTAGCCTTAAAGTAATCGTTAGCTACGGGACTTAGAGACATTGCAGCATTGATCGCAGGCGAGCTTCCAAGAACTTTGAAGTAATCTCCTGTCAAAGCGCCTGGTGAAGTTGATCCCGATCTTGATACTTGCGGATCTTTAACTATGTTAGTTGAGGACGCTGCTGCTGACGGAGGCGTTGTAGCCCAGTTATTGTGAGAGAACGTAATGCCGCTGTTAGTGGCAGCGCTACCGCCTCCCGCGAGAATATTATTTCTAATTTGGGAATTAGAGTGAATAATCGAAGAGCTTCCGCCTACGTTCAATCGTCCATCAACGATAGTATTGTTTGATATCAGTACATTTCTTAATCCGGAATTGCTAACTGCGCTCCAGGTGAATGCACTAAAATCAACACCACGGAGGAAGTTATTGATCAGTGTATTGTTGGTAGAACGAGGCTTGCTTGACACTTCATCAAACAGTGCGATGCCTGGACGACCGCTATTTCTGGGCTGTATGGCAGGCGCTGAAGAGGCATAAACCATATTGCGTTGCACCAAGCTGTTGGTAGCATCAGAAAGATACAGGTTCACCGTCCAGTTGTCGTAAACCGTATTATCTTCTATGGTGCAGCGATCCACCTCATAGCAGGATAGACCTTCACCCCAGTTGTTATAAACCTTATTGCGACGTATCGTGGCGTAAGAGGTAATGCCGGGCTTCAAGGCAGCGGAGCTAGGGTTTCGAGATGCGCTCAATCCAGAACTCCAATTGTTTCCTCCGCCGTTCACATTCTGTCTAGCGGTTTGCCATACTGAAGAGTCTTCGATAACACTGTAGTCGCCTTGAGCTAGAATTCCGTTTTCCCAGGAGTGATGGACATTCATTTTGCTGACCGTATTATGGTGACCCTTTAACCATACGGCATAGCCACCTTTACGAGCTCCATTGATATTACAGTTTTTTACTTCAAAACCGGAAACCTTGTTGTTATTGCCCGATATTGACAACAGCGATCCCCAATCTCCGCTAGGCAATGAGGTTTGACCGTCAATAACGGGTTTTTCACCTTGATAAGCGCTCAGCGTAATGCCGCTTTGGCCAACGTTAACGCTTTCCACATAAGTACCTGCTCTTACATAAATAATATCGCCAGTACTCCAGGCTTTGCTCAACGCCTGTCTTATTGTTTTTACAGGTGTTGAAAGCGATGTGCCGTTATTGGAGTCAGAACCGGTAGGCGCAACATAATAAGTTGCCGCATAAGCTTGTTGAAGGCCGAAGAGACCTTGCATGCAAACAAGAAAAAACAGTTTGCCGGAAATTTTTTTCTTCATATTACTTTTGGAATTTTTAGTTGCTGGTGTAGTCCCATATGATGCTGAATGCGGGACAGAAAAGTCGGATATCCGAGAAAAATGCTCCGTAGTGGGGTGGAGCCGGTTGTCTTGATTTAAGTCATTCAGATCTGATCCGTGTTCCCGAGACAAGCTAAGAGTCGCCGCTGAGAAGCTAGTTAAAGGGGGAAACAAACCTGCTGCTTTAGTCGATTTAGTCATAAATTATCTCTATTACAAAAACCATTTAATTGCGAGACATTCAATGTCTCATTTTATAAGGTATTGAATCAAAATAGAAATTACAACAAGCATGAGATGCTTTTGCAGTCCGTTTAAATGAAATAATTTCTATATAACTCAAGCTAAAGTTTATCCTTAGAATATTAATGTTCGCTTAAAAAATACGTGTAATTACGTAAGTATTTGTACGTATCCTTAATGATCTTCAATTTTTTTAGTTAATTGAGCGATAACTTACTTATATATAAGGAACAGGTTATGAGTGAGACGAAGCGGAAAATTTTATGGGTGCTTTCAAGGTGATAGTCCTCGGAGCAAACCGCATCGCCAAGAATTGAACGTTGTGGCTAAAGTGTAACGACGAAAGCCAGGTTGTGGAAGAACGAAACGTAAGAGCCGGCATCGAGCCTGTGGATTGCCGGATTTAGTAGAGCTTGGTGCTTTTTAAGGCAAAAATCGAATGACCCGGCTGCGAATGATTTTATCGCTACCAGCTTGAGCATGGGATGGCTGTAGAGACGCAATCAAGCAGATCAAGCAAGATGAGAACCAGAAAAATCGTCAACCAGAGCAGTTGCAGGATGACCCGATGGGGCCTTATCGTTCATAATAGCCAGCACTTCATAGCTGTAACTGTCCTGACATTACAGCCTTAAATCATCGTTTTGTGAGAGGCACTGTTATCCTATGACACGATCGCATTTTTATCGGTTTAGCTTGATCACATTTTCCGTGAGTCTTATTCTGGCGTTGTTTATAGCCGGTTCACAACCGCAAGCTGCCGGATTGTTTGTGTCCCCGGTCGATAAGCTGGTGCATTCTCTTTACTTTGGAATTTTCACTTTCGCCATAGTCATGAGCAATACTATGCCGCTCAAATATGCCGCTATTTTAGCGGCTGCGCTGGGCGCCGCAGATGAGCTGCATCAAATGTTGCTTCCGGGACGTATGCCGGGTATTGATGATTGGCTGGCTGATTGTTTTGGTGCTGTTATTGTGGTCTGCATTTTTTCTGTGACCCGAAAGCAGCCAATAGCTTTAATACAGGACTGTACCGAAAGTTCAAGAAAATAAGTCAATCTTAACGCCGGTAAAGACGGGTCAGAGTGTTAATTCAAAGCCGTTTTAGCAATGTGTGCCGATCTATTGCGTAAGCAATAGGCCCGCTATAACGGCTACACCCAAAGCAACCCCCACTCTAAGCGCTAAGGCTTGGCTGCCGACAACCAATACAAGTATGCCTTTAATACCTGAATTAACGGAGACCGCAATAAGGATAGTCTTGACGGCGATGCTGAGATTCGTCCCATCACGGCTCATCTGCGCCATCAAAAGAGTAATAGGATCAACATCCGCCAGACCGGAAGTTGCCGCTAGAACATAGCTGCCCATATCGCCGAAATAAACGTTGAGCAGTTTGGACAGCAACATGATGACCACTAAAAATGCCCCGAACTTTAATGCCATTCCTAATTGAAAAGGGTTCTCCAGTTTTATTTCTTCAATGGCCCCAAACCCTTGGCCGCTTTTCCATAACAGAAACGCAACAAAGTAAGTAAAAACGGACATTATCAGCAGGGCAGGGAGTAGCGCCAGAGACAGTGTTGAATTTATAACCGAAGTTAGCAAAAGAGTGCGTACGAACATCGTGGCGCAAGCGGTTAAAATCCCCCCGGCCAGCACATTTTCCATTTTTGGATACTGCTTGGATAATTTGGATAGATTAAGAGTCACGGCGGTGGAAGACACCAACCCACCCAGCGCGCCGGTTAAAATAGGTCCATATTGATTGCCGACAATCTTGACGGCAAAATAGCCGAGATAGGAAATGCCCGCAATCAAAACCACCATCCACCAGATTTGATAAGGATTAAAGGCGGCCCAAGGGCCATAATTCCGATCCGGCAGTATCGGTAGAATGACAACCGAGATCAGCAATAATTTCAGGGTGGCATTCAATTCCTCCTGCTCCAGTTTTTTCACCCAATTGTGGAGCAAAGGCTTAAAGCCGAGCAATGCTGTCATAACTACGGCACTTGCAGCAGCAAGAGTAATATGGCCGAAGACAGTTAATGCGCCCAAGGTAAAGGTGATCAGCGATGCAATGATGCCGGTGATGCTGAAATCGTTAAATTTATCGAGACCTTTGCTGTAAGCAATCAGCAAGATTGTTGTGAGACCCAGAAAAACAACCTCCATAAAGTAACTGCTCATTTGTTGAGTCAGGATGCCCGACAAAGCGCCCAACAGACTGATCATCCCATAGGTGCGCAATCCGGCAACTCGCATGCCTTCTCTTAAGTCTCGGGTACGCCAGCCGCGCTCCAGGCCGATCAGTAAACCTATGGCCAGCGAAATACCTAGATACTTGAAGTTTTCCAGTTCGGTCATGTAAATCCTAAACATTAGCCAGTGTTAGTTTCAGTCTACTTGGGATTTAAGCAAACCTGATAACACAACGATCAAAGCTACGGTATGAAGTACCGGGGCTTATACTTTCAGTTATCACTTTTACACCAAATAATTAACCAAGGCCAACACTGTGAACGAATGATTTTTCTTTCGAAAATATTGATGATGTCAGGGGATTTTCGACAGGATTCCCGTCTATGAAGTAACTGAAGCCCGGTCGATGCTTATAAATTGCATGTTATGGGGTAGGGTACGCAGTGCGTACCTTCAGCTTTACAGTCCTTCATCGCATTGGAAATGGTACGCACTGCGTACCCTACGATAAATTACAAAAAAACGAAGGCTTAACCGTACAGGCTGTCCGGCTTCCACTCTTGTACCTGGCCATTGCTCCCTATTAAGACCGTCGTTGCCAGGGCATAGAAAATACCATGCTCAACAATGCCGGGAATACTGTTCAAGGTGTCGTTGAGCGTTTCGGCGTTGGTATGCACGTCAAATCTCATATCCAGTATCAAACTGCCGTAAGAACTGATCGCAAAACCGCTTTTATTGGCATTTTGGCGCAAATCGCCTTGGCCTCCTTTCTCTTCCAGCTGTTTTTTAACCAGCTGCCAGGCAAAAGGCATCACTTCAATGGGGATCGGAAAATGCTGGCCGATGTGTTCAACCAGTTTGTTCGGCTCCACCAGCACTAAAAATTGCTTGCTGGCGGTTGCCAGTAGTTTTTCCCGAACCAGGTCAGCGCCTTGGCCCTTGAGCAGGGTCAAATCCGGCGACACTTCATCGGCGCCATCGACATAAAGATCAACATGACTGACCTGATCGAAACCCAGCGCCGGCAAGCCGAGCTGTTGCGCCTTAATCGCACTCACAACCGAGCTGGAGACGGTGGTTATTTTAAGGCCTTGTTCACGGCTGCGATGTGCCAGTTCTTCAATAAAGCAGTTCGCCGTCGAACCGGTTCCAAGCCCAACCAGCATGCCGTCAGTTACTTGATTCGCGGCATGCCTGGCAATAAGTTCCTTATCGTTCATGGTTTGCACCTTAAGCTAATGGTTGGAAGAATCTGGCAACGTTATGCCGATAATCAATTTTAAGCTGGCTGTTTAAAGAATATTATTCTCGGCGCTGTTTAATGTCCAGCACGCCACCATACAAAGGCCCGAACAGAATAGAGCAGAGAACTGTTGCCCAAGTTTAAACCCTTGAATTTTTGCGCCAGCAGCCGTAAAAATTCTGGCATACTTAATTATTCTGCTAAACAACATTAATTAACTGACGGAAATGGAGTGCGTAACTCAAATACAGTGACAAGCGTCACTGTGCTGTGAATGGACGTCGTGTTTTCTTGTCACATTTGCTTAGGGTTGTTTTCAATTCTTATATTCTGTACTGTCAGTCAATACGCAACCTCCAAGCTATGGCGGTTAAATTTTTTCCTGAGGGTTTCTAATGCAAAACCAGCAAGCACTTACAATCGATGGCAACCAGGCTGCCGCCACGGTAGCCCATAAGCTCAACGAAGTCATCGCGATTTACCCGATAACGCCGTCGTCCAACATGGGCGAATGGGCGGATGAATGGTCGTCGCGCGGACAAGTTAATTTATGGGGTACAGTGCCGCAGGTTGTTGAAATGCAAAGCGAGGCAGGCGCCGCCGGAGCCATCCACGGCGCGTTGCAGGCCGGATCGATGGCGACCACGTTCACCGCTTCCCAGGGCTTGCTGTTGATGCTGCCCAACATGTATAAAATCGCCGGGGAACTGACGCCGACGGTGTTTCATATCGCCGCCCGTTCGCTGGCTTGTCAGGGCTTGTCGATTTTCGGCGACCATAGCGACGTGATGTCGGCGCGGATGACCGGCTTCGGCATGCTCTGCTCCAACTCGCCGCAGGAAGTCATGGACTTTGCGCTGATCGCCCATGCCGCAGCGCTGGAAAGGCGCATACCGCTGATGCACTTTTTCGACGGCTTCAGAACCTCGCATGAAATCGACAAAATCTTTATGCTCGACGACGACATCCTACGGGCAATGATCGATGAACAGTGGGTGCTGGCGCACCGGCGCCGGGCCTTGTCGCCCGATAACCCGGTACTGCGCGGCACTGCGCAGAATCCCGATGTGTATTTCCAGGCCAGGGAATCGGTCAATGCTTATTACCAAGCGATGCCGGGCATCGTACAGAGCGCAATGGACCGGTTTGCCACGCTGACCGGCCGCAGTTATCGCCTGTTTGAATATATCGGTTCGCCGGAAGCTGAGCGCGTCATCGTCATGATGGGATCGGGCGCGGAGGCCGTCGCGGAGACGATCGATTATCTTAACCGTCAGGGCGAAGCGGTCGGCTTGCTTAAAGTGCGCTTATACCGGCCTTTTGATGCAGCCCGCCTGTTGGCGGCGCTGCCTTCGACCTGCCACAAGATCGCGGTGCTGGACCGTACCAAAGAGCCGGGCGCGGATGGCGAGCCGTTGTATAAGGATGTGCTGGGCGCGCTGGCGCAGGATGTTAGCAGCGATTCGGCTAAGTTTTCGCAAATGCCGAAAGTGGTCGGCGGCCGTTACGGATTGTCTTCCAAAGAATTCACGCCCGGCATGATCAAGGCGGTTTATGACGAATTGAAAAAGCCGCAACCGAAAAACCATTTCACCATCGGCATCTACGACGATGTCACCCACAGCAGCCTGGACTGGGATGCGGCTTACCGCACCGATGCGCATGCCGATACCTTTCAGGCGATGTTTTACGGCTTGGGCAGCGACGGCACGGTCAGCGCCAATAAAAACACCATCAAAATTATCGGCGAAGCGACCGATTGGTATGCCCAGGGGTATTTCGTTTATGACTCGAAAAAATCCGGCGCGATCACCGTCTCGCATTTGCGCTTCGGGCCCAAGCCGATTCGTTCAACCTACCTGATCGGCGAAAACGACGCTAATTTCATCGGCTGCCACCAGACGATTTTCCTCGAGCGCTACGACATGCTCGCCAATGCGGCGAAAAACGCGGTATTTTTGCTGAATTCGCCGGAGCCGCCCGAAAAAGTTTGGGCGTCGCTGCCCGCTAAAATGCAGCAACAAATGATAGCCAAGAACATCCGTTTCTATGTGATCGACGGTTATGAAGTCGCCGAAAAAACCGGCATGGGCAGACGCATCAACACCATCATGCAGACCTGCTTTTTTGCGATCTCCGGCGTGCTGCCGCAAGACCAGTCGATTGCCGCGATTAAACATGCGGTCGAAAAAACCTACGGCAAAAAAGGCCGGCATATCGTCGAGCTGAATTTCAAGGCCATCGATGAAACTTTGGCCGGTCTGCATTCGGTTCCGCTGCCGACAGCGGTCAGCAGCCTGTTCGATATTAAATCCCGAATCAGCGATGCCGCTCCGGATTTTGTCAGACGAGTCACCGGCGAGATTATTGCCGGTCGAGGCGATGCGTTGCCGGTCAGCGCAATGCCGGTTGATGGCACCTTCCCAACCGGCACCGCGGCATATGAAAAACGCAATTTGGCGCTGGAAATCCCGGTCTGGGAAACCGATTTATGCACCCAATGCGGCAAATGCGTGATGGTGTGTCCGCATTCGGTCATCCGCAGCAAAATTTATTCCGACGATGTATTGGACAAAGCGCCGCCTACCTTCAAGCACGCGGCTATGTTGGGCAAGGATTTTCCGCCTGGCTTGGCTATCACTTATCAGGTCGCGCCGGAAGACTGCACCGGCTGTACGCTGTGCGTCGATATTTGCCCTATACGGGACAAATCCAACGCCAGCCGTAAAGCCGTCAATATGCAGTCCCAGCCGCCGCTACGCGAAACCGAGCGCGACAATTGGGATTTCTTCCTGTCGATTCCGGAATACGACCGCAGGCTGTTGAAAACCAACACCATCAAAGGCTCGATGGTATTGCAGCCGTTATTCGAGTTTTCCGGCGCCTGCGTAGGTTGCGGCGAAACGCCGTATATCAAGCTGGCATCGCAGTTGTTCGGCGACCGCATGGTGGTTGCGAACGCGACCGGATGTTCGTCGATTTACGGCGGCAACCTGCCGACCACGCCGTGGACCAAAAACGCCGAAGGCCGCGGGCCTGCCTGGAGCAATTCGTTATTCGAGGACAATGCCGAGTTCGGGCTGGGCATGCGGATCGCTCTCGACAAGCAGAACGAATATGCCAAGGAACTGCTGGCCTCACTGCGCGATCAGCTAGACGGCGAACGGGTTGATGCAATTCTGAACGCCGACCAGTCCGATGAAGCCGGGATTTACGAGCAGCGCGAGCGGGTTGCCGCACTCAAGGAACAACTGCCGTCCTTGACCGGGCAGGCAGCCCAAACATTGCAGCAGTTAGCGGACAGCTTGTGCAAGAAAAGCGTCTGGATTATCGGCGGCGACGGCTGGGCTTACGACATCGGTTATGGCGGCCTGGATCATGTCTTGGCCAGCGGTCGCAACGTCAACATCCTGGTTCTGGATACCGAGGTTTATTCCAATACCGGCGGGCAAACCTCCAAGGCAACACCGTTAGGCGCCGTAGCAAAATTCTCCGCCAGCGGCAAAGCGACCGCTAAAAAGGATCTGGCCTTGCTGGCGATGGATTACAGCAATGTGTATGTCGCCCATGTCGCTTATGCCGGTAAAGACACGCAAACCCTGAGCGCGTTTTTGGAGGCGGAAGCCCACGACGGTCCGTCCATTATCATCGCTTATGCACCGTGTATCGCGCACGGCGTCGATATGTCCAACAATCACCGGCAGCAAAACTTGGCGGTAAAAAGCGGGCACTGGCCGTTGTTCAGGTTCGATCCCGACAAAATCAAACAGGGCAAGAATCCGATGCACCTGGATTCTGCGGAACCGTCGATTCCTTACCGCGATTTCGTCAAAACCGAAACCCGTTTCAGCATGTTGTGGCAAACCCATCCTGAAGACGCGGAGCGTTTTCTGGAACAGGCGCAGCAGGATGTTAAAAATCGCTACCATTATTACAAACAACTGTCTGAGCTGGAATGGAGCGAATCGACCAGTGTTTCAGCGGTGAAAGCCCAACTTAAAAGCGAAAGCGCCAAGGAGACCGACAATGGTTGATTTAACGACTGAATACTTAGGCTTGAAACTGGCTAACCCGTTGGTGCCGTCGGCGTCGCCGTTGAGCCGGGATGCAGACACCGCGCGAAGGCTGGAAGACGCAGGCGCATCGGCGCTGGTGATGTATTCGCTGTTTGAAGAAAAGATCGAAGCCGAAGAACATCAAATGGAACGGTTTTTTTATAATCAGTCGATAGGCCATAATGAATCGGATTCGTTTCATCCGATGCCGGATAACATCCAGACCTATCAGGAACAATACCTGGAGCATCTGCAACAACTCAAGTCGACTTTGGAGATTCCGGTTATAGCCAGTTTGAACGGAACTTCATTAAGCGGCTGGGTCGAGTACGGCAAGCAATTGCAGCAGGCGGGAGCCGACGCGCTGGAACTGAACATCTACCATCTGGCGGCCAATGCCGAAGAAAGCGGCGAGACGGTTGAGGCCCGTTATCTGGACATCTTGCAGGAATTGAAAGCGCAGGTCAGCGTACCGATCGTCATGAAGCTTTCTTCACAGTTCAGTTCGCCAATCCATTTTGCCAAACGCCTGGAAGCCGCCGGAGCCGACGGTATCGCGCTTTTCAACCGCTTCTACCAGCCCGATATTGACCTGGAAACGCTGGAAGTGCTGCCGAAACTGGAACTTTCAACCTCGGCGGAAGCATTATTGCGCATACGCTGGACAGCCTTGCTGTACGGTCGCACCAAGCTTTCTTTGGCGGTAACCGGCGGTTTTCACCAGGCGCAGGATGTGCTGAAAGCATTGCTGGCCGGTGCCGATGTCGTGCACCTTTGCAGCGTATTGCTACAGCACGGCACAGGCCGCTTAGCCGAAATCCTGGCTGAAATGGAACAATGGCTGGCCGAGCATGAATATGCATCGATAAGCCAGCTCAAAGGCAGCGTCAGCCAGCAGCACGCGATTGATCCCAGCGCTTATGAGAGAGCCAATTATGTGCAGGTGCTGGATAGTTATTCCAGTCCGGCGGGAGTGTTAAGGTAATCCTGATAAGGTGCGTTTTCTCGTTCCCACGCGCTGCGTGGGAATGCAGTCAAGGCGCGCTGCGCCGCGAGTCACGACCAATGTCTTGCGTATACGGGACGCAGCGCGTCCAGCAATGCATTCCCACGCAACGCGTGGGAACGAGGAAAAGTGGAGCCATTTTGAACACGACTGAAATAATGCCAAACCCGCCAAGGCCGGAGCTTGATTCGGACTTGCCTGTTTTATACCAGGACGAATTTCTGGTGGCAATCAACAAACCGGCAGGATTATTGGTGCATAGGTCGGATATAGACTGCCATGAAACGCGCTTTGCGGTGCAATTGTTACGCGACCAACTGGGACAAAGAGTGTTTCCGCTACATCGTCTGGACAAACCCACCGCCGGTGTATTGGTGTTTGCGTTAAATCCGGAGATTGCCCGAAAAATGATGACCATCTTTATGGCCGATAGCGTTGAAAAAACCTATTTGGCCGTAGTGCGCGGTTACACTGCCGAGCGGGCGATTATCGATTATCCGTTACAGGAGCAACTGGATAAAATGACCGACCGTCTGGCGCAACAGGATAAAGCCGCCCAGGCCGCAATTACCCATTATCGACGTCTTGCCACAGTGGAATTACCGTTCGCGGTGGGACGTTACCCGACCAGTCGTTATTCCTTATTGCAGCTTTCGCCGAAAACGGGTCGCAAACATCAACTGCGCCGGCATTTAAAGCATATTTTTCATCCGATTATCGGCGACACCACGCATGGGGATGGCAAGCACAACGATTTTTTCCGGCACCAATTAAATTGCCGGCAACTGTTGCTTGCCTCGACCCAGCTCAATTTTCCACATCCTGTCACAGGACAACGGCTGGAAATTAAAGCGCCGTTGGATGCCTTTTTCAGCCGAATGGTTACAGAACTTAGCTGGAATGTAGACAGCGCATATTCCGCGATCCCATTATCTTCTTTAGCAACACTCAACAAATGGAGTTAGCAACATGACAAAACAGCGGCTGGTAAAGCAATTTTGCACCGCTCGTGACACAGCTTATCGACTGTCGGAACTGGAGCCAGTAGCGTTCGAAGCGGCCACGGATTTTTCGGGCCCTTCCGTGTTCATAGACACTAGCGTTAAGTTTCAGGAAATTCAGGGTTTCGGAGGCGCTTTCACGGAAGCGGCGGCGGTAACGTTGGACAAAATGCCGCCCGACTTACGGCAAGAAATTTTGGCAGCCTATTTCTCCCCAGACACCGGCAATGCCTATACCTTATGCCGAACCCATATCAACAGCTGCGATTTCTCGCTGGGAAATTATGCCTATATAGAAGTGGACGGCGATGTCGAACTTAAGCATTTCAGCATCGAGCATGACCGGCAAGCCCTGATTCCGATGATTCACGAGGCCATCGATTTGTCCGGCGGCCAATTAAAACTCTTCGCCTCCCCCTGGAGTCCGCCGGCCTGGATGAAAACCAACGGGATGATGAATAACGGCGGCAAGCTAAAGCCGGAATATCGTCAAGCCTGGGCGGATTACTATGTTCGTTACATTCAGGAATACGGGCAGGAGGGCATACCCATTTGGGGACTGACGGTGCAGAACGAGCCGGAAGCCACGCAAACTTGGGACTCCTGTATTTACACAGGCGAAGAAGAGCGGGATTTTGTCAGGGATTATCTTGGCCCGACCCTCCATGATGCCGGGCTTGGCAATGTTAAAGTGATTGTCTGGGATCACAATCGCGACCGGCTGTTTGAGCGAGCCAAGGCCGTGCTGGACGATCCAAAGGCAGCTCACTATGTCTGGGGCGTTGGTTTTCATTGGTATTGCGGAGATCACTTCGACAATGTCCAACTGACTCATGACGCCTATCCCGACAAACACCTTATTTTCACGGAGGGTTGCCAGGAATGCGGGCCGCATCTCGGTTCGTGGGATACCGGAGAGCGTTATGCCCACTCGATGATAAACGACCTTAACCGCTGGACGGAGGCGTGGGTGGACTGGAACATGGTTCTCGATGAAACGGGCGGCCCCAATCATGTCGGCAATTTTTGCAGCGCGCCGATTATCGCCGACACCCAAGCCAGAGAAATACTTTACCAAAGCTCTTATTACTACATCGGTCATTTTTCCCGTTTCATCCGCCCAGGGGCTCGCCGGGTGGCCTGCGCCAAAACCCTGGACAGCCTTGAAGCCTGCGCATTTTTGAATGTTGATGGGACTGTGGCCGTAGTGGTCTTGAACCGCACCGAGCAGGCCATTGACTTCGTGCTAAAGAGCCAGGGATTACAAGCTAAAACCTTGATACCGGCTCGAGGCATTAAGACTTTTGTTTTTTAATAACCATGCTGTGTGAGCTTTTCGTTGCCTGACTTACAGGAGTAGGGCGCGCCGTGCGCGCCTTTCCCGGCGCTTGAGAATTTTGCTATTCCTGTTGTCTTGCCTACGGAACTGCGTTACTGCCATTAAGTTAATCGCAATAACAACCTTAGGAGCGGGCCGCGCCCGCGATATTTGCGCGACGATTGCCGTCTTGCAGCGCGTTCATCGCGGGCATGGCCCGCTCCTACAAGGCTTAACTTTAATGACAGTGACGTGCTACGCGGGAACGACAAAAAAGTAACGGCTAGCCAACCGCAAGCCGAACCGATTTGCCGACTCGGCTCAGCATATCCACCAAGGTATCGATAGTAAATTTGCTGGTTTTTTTATTTACCAAGTCGGAGACGCGCGGACGGGAAACCATTAATATTTCGGCGGCCTCTGCCTGCTTCAAATGATTATCTGCAATCCAATTCGACAATTCATCCATGAGCGGTTCTTTGAGCGCCTTGGTGAGCTGATGCGCTGCTGTGATTCAGCTTGAAAACGGGCAGCCTCGGCTGCATCGAAGCCAAGCTCCAAAAACACATTGGCTCCCGGCTTGGTGATGTGGCGAATTTCAGTATCAATAGCCATGTTTATCCTCCTTTCTTTTTCTTACAACAGCACGGTAACGGGCTTCTGCAATAATTTTATATTGTTTCGTTGCCGCTTCGGTTTTCTTTTGGAGCAATGCAAAACATAAATGGCCTCCTCAAACTTGGCGACATACATTACGCGATAAATATCGACAGCATCGCGAATACGAATTTCTTTTGTACCGGCGCCCACGTCATCAAATGGCTTCCAGTTATCAGGTTCCAGTCCGGCTTGGATTTTTCCCAATTGAAAACCAGCCTCTTTACGCGGCTCTGCCTGAAACGCCAGTTCACGCTATTGCTCAAACCGGCTTATTTCGGCTTACAAGGCTATCATGTAGAATAGGCGGCTTTATAAGCCTTGATAGTGTGAAATCCTATATTTTTAAAGTCTCTTAATTTCATAAACGGGACAATAAGTAAATTGTTTGAGAATGATAAAACTACCAGAATTATTTCAACAAAAATTAGCAAACTCATCTGAACTTAAATCAGCAGTTAGCAATAGCTTTACTCAATTCGAACCATGGCTTGCAAGTAGTGGTATGCCATTCTTTCCTGGGTTCACTGATCACGGTCCAAGACATATTTCAGACGTCTTAGATACAGCCGCATCTTTAATTTCAGACGAAAGCCAAAGTTTAATAACTGCGGAAGATGTTGCAGTTCTATGCATAGCAATATTACTGCATGACTGCGCTATGCATCTGACTCAGGATGGTTTTAGAGCTCTAATAGAAGATTCTAACCAGCCTATTGTTTCGTGCTTTAGGGACAGTCCATGGTCACAAGTGTGGCAAGATTTCACTGCTGAAGCTAGAAGGTTTGGGCAAGATAAGCTTTTAGCAATATTTGGCGATGACGAACCTCTAATAACTGAAGAAATAGACTGTGACAACTTATCTGAAAGAGACTGTTTATTAATCGGTGAGTTTGTTAGGCGACACCATACGAGATTAGCCCATGAAATAGCCATTAAAGGTGTTCCAAGCCTCAGTGCAACTAAGTTAGAGCTTGTCGGTTTTGACATAGATTTAAAAGACATCGCAGGTCTTGTAGCTCGTAGTCATGGTATGTCAATAAGAAATACTTTTTCTTACCTTGAAGAAAAACATGACTTCGTTCATGAACAGTGTAGAGTCAAGGGGCCGTACCTGATGGCGGTTTTAAGAATTGCTGATTATGTGCAGGTTCAAAGCGAACGAGCGCTCAAATCTTTAATGAGTGTAAAAGAGCTTCGTAGTCCCATTTCTCGTCAGGAATGGCGCAATCATTTTGCAGTAAAAGATGTTTCACGTTACCACGACGATCCTGAGGCCTTTTTTGTTAATACCGCACCAAAGGATGTTAAAACTTATTTAAGACTAGTCGGCCTATTTAGAGACATACAACGTGAGTTAGACGAAAGCTGGGCAACAATTGGTGAAATTTATGGACGCCGCGGTCAACTTGCTTCACTTGGACTCACAATGCGACGTATTAGATCAAGTTTAGATTCAGCTGAAAAATTTTCCCAAAGAGTTCCGTATATACCGATAGAAGCAGGCTTTAACTCATCTGGCCCAGATTTACTTAAACTTTTAGTAGGGCCGTTATATGACTATAAACCCGCAGTTGGTGTGCGGGAGTTGATTCAAAATGCTGTGGATGCATGTAAAGAGCTGTCTGACTTATCAAACCATCAGTCTTCAATCAACACACAAGGTCATCAAGAACCAGATATTATATTGAACATTTATGAAAATGATGATGGGACAGGGTGGATTACTATAACTGACAAAGGCGTCGGTATGACGCTTGATACTCTTACAAAATATTTTCTGATCGCAGGAGCATCCTTTCGAAATAGCGATCTTTGGAAAAGACAGCATACCGATGAATCAGGGCAAACAAGAGTAATGCGAGGAGGAAGGTTTGGAGTTGGTGCATTAGCATCTTTCTTATTGGGTGAAGAGATAGAGGTAAAAACACGCGCTTTTGATAGATCTGAGTCTGAAGGGATCGAGTTTAAGGCTAGAATTGATGAACCTATTATTGAACTTAGACGTTGTATTGCACCAGTCGGCACATCAATAAAAATATGGGTTTCTGATTCAAAAGTTTTCGACGCACTTCGCCCATCTCAATTGCGGGATAACAAAAATAGGGATACCGAGATTTTGCTTGATTCGTGGCCCGAAGTAGATTGGTTCGTTCAAACAGAGCCGAGAATAGAGTACAGATGGAATGGCTTTAATTGGACCATGAGAGCAAATATATCATCTGGTTCTCGTTTTAGAGTTTCAGCCATATTTTCACCAAAAGTTGATAAACTAATTTCTCTTCTAGATATAACAAAATCTTCATGGCGAAGACTAGCCAATCCAGAGCCTTACAAGGATATTTATTGGAGATACAACCCTAAAGAGATGCAGAATAGTGGGGGATCAACTTGGATGGGTTATCCTAACGATGAAGTGATTGTAAATGGTATCCGTGTTGAGGAGATCACAAACTATGGAAAATCTTCATCACTGCATTTATCGAATGATTATTTTAATAATGGGCCTACTTACTCTATAAAAAGGCCGTCAATGGCAATATTCGATCCAGCAGGAATATGTCCAATAAATTTGCAGCGAAGTGCAATCTCCTTTGACCGCATGGGAATGGATTTGGCAATAGCCAAAGCTATACTGAGTGTGCATTTGCAGAATATTATCAAAAATGCACGATCATCAGGCACTGTTTCTGGTTTTCATAAACTTTGTGCCGATCTCACCGGATGCCGCGATATACGATATTCGGGTATGGTTTCGATGGTTTGCGCGACTTCTGATGGGTTTGTTCTAGCTGCACCAAATGTATTAACTCAGCTTGAAATTAAGACTCTTTATTTTGTAAACGCTGTAAATATAAAATTATTAGACTCTACAAGATTAGCTAGTATTCTGAATGATGATGAGGCACTAGTTTTCAGGCTCTCTCCCTCTGGTGCCCAGAACGATTTATCATGGTTTCGTGGGGTGTTATGTGGAGGCATTAACTGGTACGCAAACTCAGCAGGGCTTCCTCATGTATCTTCAATTGCATCAATCTTGGTTATGTCATCAGAAAAATGGAAGTTTGCCAATGAAAAGTGGCGAATTAATAGAGATATTCTTAATGCATTGACAAGTAAGCAATTAGAAAATGGTGATTTTGTTGCAACTAATGGTAACGATAATAAGGCCAAGCAGATGTTATCTCGGTGCCAGTCTATTTCAAAGGTTATGGGCGAGAATTTAGAAATTGGTGGTTGGTCACTATCCAGCGATCAGATTCATGGGTATGAAAGTTCACTAATTGTTGATATGTGGCTTGAGGTTAACAATGGTTCATTTATTGTAAACTTTGATTAAAAAAACTATATAAGGCGAACTATGTGTTCCATAGAATTTGCCGAAGCATTGCGGCAATAAGCATCACCGATTAAACTGCACTGAAATGCTACCAGCCGCAAATCAAACAAAGATTATCAAGTCGGCTTCACATAAACCTAAGGAGGCATTAACAATGCACCCCTTTATCCAGCAACATCAGTCCGCTATCGCTGAACTCTGCCGTCGCTATCGAGTACAACGGCTTGAAGTGTTCGGTTCAGCCGCGCGGGGAACCGATTTCGTTCCGGAAAGCAGCGATGCCGATTTTTTGGTGGAGTTCTCGCCGTCTGCCGATAGCCCTACGCTAAAGGCATTTTTTGGCTTACAAGCTGACTTGTCGCAAATCTTGGGGCGCACCGTTGATCTGGCGGAAGCCTCCGCTCTGCGTAACCCCTATGTTCAAGCCAGCGTCAATCGAAGCCGCGAAGTCGTCTATGCAGCGTGACCCACGCGCTTATCTTTGGGATGCAAGGGAGGCTGCCGCAGCAATACTGGAATTCGTGGCGGGCAAAACTTTCGAGGACTACACCAATGACCGGTTATTGCGTTCCGCCGTCGAGCGCCAGTTCGAAATCATTGGCGAGGCGCTTAATCAACTCTGCAAAATCGAGCCGCAATGGGCTGACCGCATCCCCGATGTGCCTCAAATCATCGCGTTTCGTAACGTGCTGATTCATGGCTATGCCTCGGTTAACGACCTGACAGTCTGGCGTACTATTGATGAATCGCTGCCGACACTATACGAAACTGTGACCGGCTTGCTGGATGAAGCGGGCGCACTCTGACATGAATCAGCCATGTAGGGTACGCACCGCGTACCATAGATCTAACGTATGACACCCCTTACCGGAGTTTTTTACAGCGGCGGTAACCGTTCATAGATGGCAACCGGATTCCCATCCAGGTTTATAAGCGCCTGATTTAACGCCAGTTGATCGAACTCAGGCATTTCCTGGTTATTGGCTTTTTTAATAAGAGCTAGTGCTATTGCAAATCGTCGATCTTGGCTCATTTCCTCGCCTTCCAAATCCGGATGGGCTTCGATGTAGAGAACGTTATTTAGCCAGCCAACTTTTATAGGCTGCTTAACGATATAAACCGGGGTTCCTACTTTTACCGAATTGTATAATTCCTCTATGTCTTCCGGATACATCCGGATGCAACCGTGTGTTATCTGCATGCCGATGCCAAAGATTTTATCAATGTCGGTGCCGTGGATCAGATAACTCCGAATAGCCAGGTTCAGTGCGTACGCCCCCAAAGGATTATGAGGCCCCGGCGGAACAACGGCTGGCAATATATCGCCATCGGCCGCATGTTCTTTTCTTATGGATTCCGGCGGGCGCCATGATGGGTCTTTAACTTTCCTCACCACGCTGGTTTTGCCGAGCGGCGTTTTCCAGTCTTGTCTGCCAACACCATGGGCGTAAGACATTAGCAATTGCGGACTGCCTTGTTCTTGATCACGCGGATAATAATACATCCGAAATTCGGGAAGATTTAAGGTAATGCCATCATGAGGCGTATCCGGCAAAATACGTTTGTTGGGTATACGAACCATCACGCCTTTTTTAACCAGCCAGCGATCGACATTCGGGTTCAGTCTGACTATTTCGGTTTGTCCTAAAAGAAAGCGGCGCGCTACATCCAATAATGTTTCGTCCTGCTCTGAGCGGATTAAAGGCGTATCATCAGTAGTATATTGAGTAATAACTCTATCATTGCTGTCCTCAGGCATTAGATAGGTCGTAGCATTAGCAGTGTCCAGGATGGCAGACAACAAAATCGAAGAAACCAATGATATTAGCGTTTTCATTGCGATAATTTCTTAGTAATGATACAAAAATACTACCTTAACACCGGAATATCGATATTGTGGTTTGGTCATAATAGTGCTATCGGTCCCACCGATCTATCCTAAAAACGTTCAGGGTTTTCTCTCCGACGTTTTACTCTTCAGTTTCACGATACACCCAAGCCATAAACAATTGGTATCCCAAAGCCAACATTACCGACCCCAAAAACAAACCGATAATCCCGCCGGTTGCCATGCCGCCTAACGCGCCCAAAAGGATCACCGGCATGGGGACATCCACGCCACGACCCAACATCAAGGGTTTGAGGATATTGTCCGCCATACCGGCAACCAGCGTATAAACAGCATACATCACCGCGACCGCAGTGGAGTCATTCGTAGAAAACACATAAATAATGGTCGGCAGTGCAATAAAGATGGCAGGGATTTGCACGATGCCCAACAACAAAACTATCAAGGCCCAAATACCGGCGGCGGGAATGCCTACCAAGATAAAACCGGCTCCCAGTAAAAGGGCTTGAATGCAGGCAATGCCGATGACGCCCTGCGCCACGGCCCGGATGGTCGCCGTCGAAAGCGCGACCAAAATTTCCCCTTCCTTATCACCGGCTATCCGTTTGGCAATGGCCTTGGCCGCCGCATGGGCAGATGAGCCATAGGCCATCCATATCCCGGAAAGCACTAAGGCAACCAAAAACATCAAGATGGCCTTGCCGGCGCTGGCGGCATAGCCCAGCACTTGTTTGGTGACTACGCTAATTTTGGGTTCGTATTTCGCTACCACGCCGCCAAGGTCGGTATGCGCAGCCGACCATAACGCATATAGTTTATTGCCCACCAACGGCCATCCGGCGACGGATTCGCTGGGCGCAGGCACTTGCAGTGTCCCGCTCTGAACTTGTTTCACCAAAGCAGTAGATGAATCCGCGAAGGAAAAGACCAATAGAGTCGTGGGAGTGAATACGCTCAATATTATCACCAGCACCAAGGCCGTTGCGGCATAGCCATCTTTGTGACCCATCTTGCGGGCGATCAAGATATGCAGGGGATACAAGGCCACGGCCAATATCAGCGACCATAACATCAAGCCTATAAAAGGCTTGAATATCTGATAGCAATAAACGACCAAAAAAACGATCAATCCGGCGCGGATGAATAAATCGAGCACTTTGTGCGAGATAAACTTTTCCAGCGCCTTATCGTATAACGGATTTTTTTCGTTGTTCATAAGCGAGGCTCCAGCTTTAATTTTTCCGTGGTTATGCAGACGTAATCAATAACAGACTCAGAATCGCCAACGAATAGTCTCAGACTTTTTTTATTACCTAATGTTTCGCAGGTATTCGGATTTAGACTGTATTAGCTTTTATTACTAAGGTGGCGCTACCGCGACGTTATTTGAATCGGGTTCTCGCACCCGAGGGCGAGTTACTTTTCGCTACGAAAACCCTCCCTGGTTTTCGCCCTGCGGGCGAACCTCATGGCTGTTCAAATTCGCTCCAGGCGAATTTGTGCTTCGCCTCGGCAACTGCTCCCTGCGTTGCTAAACCACAGGGATGTGGCGAATGCAGAAAACGCAGGAGCAGTTTTCTGCCTACCTCCTGCATCCCTGCAGTCGAAAGAAAAGTATCCAAAAAAAAGGCGACCCGGTTGCCGCTTAAATCACTCGGCACGTCCTTGTGCCTCGCCCTTAGGTGCGATGCATGCAAATCGGCTATCCTGCCGATTTGTCCTGTGCGCCTCGCTTTTGTCGAGGGTCAGCAGAAGGGGCTCCTGCCCCTTCTGCTGACGTGCGGCCTCCCTGCCGCACCCCTCACGGGCTATGATCGACAAAAGCTCCGGTACTCAGCGCGGCAAACGGGATAAAGATCATCCGTGCGTAACAGCAGTTATTACAATGTTCACGTCTCATTGTTTTCTCGTTCATGATTATTCACGAAAAAATACCGTTATTACCCGTGAAATAAACAGCATCACAAAACAGATCAGTGCTGAGCAGGTTGGAGTGGATATCTAACCTACGATAATTTTGCCAACACTAAAAGCATAGGAGCTTTGATCACTTTGACCTTAAATTCGGTGTCTAAATTTGAAGTCATCCTCACCTTCCTATGAGTCCCTTGTGAAGGTAACTTCCCTGGATTGTTAAAAATTATCTATCCGGTAGATAACCCCCACACATTTCCAGATCAGCACAGATAAAGTCAGAGCTACTGCATTTATTGATTCTTTTTCAGCAATGGCATATTAGATGCAATTTCGAGATCGAGTAAAAGGCCGATCTCGTGTTCTACTTGCAGAAATTTTGCAGCAATTATTGGTGAAGTGGCTTTTTTTATTTTTTTGTAATACTCCTTGAGCAATTCGAGCTTCTTTTCGCGTATTGCAATAGCGCGTTTAGCAAGACTGTTTGCCGTGTCGTCAGTCATGTTGTTCAAGTTGAATTGGTAATCGCGAATTAACGCCAGCCTTTCGTCATTAAGTTTTTTCAATTCCGCCTCGTATGGGTAATACTCATGCCAGAAAGCATTGTAATTTGGATCGTTCTGATCCAATTTCATAGCCTGATTGACCGTGACCACCTTGTCCTGTCTCATATCTGCTCTGGCGTATTCTACATACGCAGCGGTCTGATCACTCATCGGTGGAGCTTTTGGCGTTTCCGCAGCGCAACCGGTCAGCAGCGCTCCCATTACGGCAAGCGCCGATAAGCAATTTGTCTTTTTTTTATCAACTGGGATGTTAGTCATAGCATTTTCTCCATACAAACGAAATAAACGAAGAATATAAAAACCCTCTTCGTGTTGGGTTAAATGATCATTTGTTACGCTTACTCCATTATTAAGGAATCTTCATCAACAATTGAACCGATCAAAAGCTAACACTTTTAGTATTTCGGTTTCCCTGAGACCGGAAGTCATGAAAAGGACTTCTTTAAGCGGGCAATAAACCGCCTAGGGCTTGTTTTCGACATATGAAGCGCTTGAAACTACGAAAACCTCCTGTTCGAAAACATTTTGTACAATAAGATAGGCAATCATCCCTTCCTGATAAGCTAAAATCGCCATCGAAACGGCATCCAGAAATTCCTGAATCTGCGACTGCACAATACGCATTGCGCGAAAAGGAGAGAGCCTGAATTTCGCCATGGTTATTCTTCTTCCAAGGTTTGTCGGGCTTGTTCCAATAACGCGCGTTGCTGATCATCCATTTCGGGAAACTCAAGGTCGAGATTGCGCAAGGTCGTGGTGACAATGTCGGCGACTATGGCTCGAGTCGCCCATTTATTATCGGCCGGCACGATATACCAGGGCGCCCATTTGGTGCTGGTTGCACTGATGGCTTTTTCAAATGCGTCGACATAATCGTTCCAGTAGCTGCGCTCGTTAAGATCAGCCAGCGAAAATTTCCAGTTTTTTTCGGGGCGTTCCAGCCGGTCCATGAAGCGCTGTTTCTGTTCTTCCTTCGATACATGCAGAAAGAACTTCAATACGACCGTACCGCTGCGCACCAGGTGGTGCTCGAAGGCGTTGATATCGTCATAGCGATCCTGCCAGAATGCCTTGCCGTGCTTGCCGCCCGGCAGCTTTTGTTGTTCCAGCATGTCTTTGTGGACTTTGACTACCAGCACGTCTTCGTAATAGGAACGGTTGAAAATGCCGATGCGGCCGCGTTCGGGCAGGGATTTCATATAGCGCCAGAGGAAGTTATGGTCGAGTTCTTCGGCCGACGGTTTTTTGAAACTGAAAACCTGGCAGCCCTGGGGGTTGACGCCCGACATCACATGCCTGATGGTGCCGTCCTTTCCTGCCGCATCCATCGCCTGCAAGACGATCAGCAAGGCGTAGCGGTCATCGGCGTAAAGCAATTGCTGGCATTCAGACAACTCTTCAATGCTGGTTTGCAAAATCTCAGATGCTCTCTCCTTGACGAATTTCTTGCCTGCGGATTTCATTTCATCGGTTTGCTTCCAGCCGGTGTGGTAATCCTTGAGCCGGACTTTGGTATCAGGTTTGACCCTGAATAAATCGATGATTTCTTTTTTAATCATGGCAATGCTCCTTGCAACAGATTTGGGATTATTGGACGCACCGGCCCGGTAAATATTGACCGGCGAGTTGTTCGATGTCCTTGCCGTAGCGTTCGTAATCCGGCGAATCGGGACGGCTGTAATTCCAGTTTTTATAGAGGCCGGTCAGCTTGGTAAAAAAATCCCGTGCTTCGTCCTTGTTCTGAAACTTGAATTCCGCCGCAACCAGTTTTTTTAATACACCGAAACTGGCCAGCTGGCGCTCGCGGGGCATACAGGCATCGACCTCGTCGAAAGCATCCTGCTGCAAATAGACCATGTCCAGCAGCATCGATTTTTGCCATTCGATGAAATCTTCAAGAGTAATGCCTTCTTCACCGGTAACCTGCATAATTTGATAAATGCCGTCGCCGCGCTCCAGCAAGGTCATCATGTTTTTGACGTCATTGACCCATTCGGCATTGAGTTCCTTGGTGAACCAGGGCGCCAGTTGATCCAGGTAGCGGGACCACGACAGCAGCGGATCGATGGCCGGATAAAAGCGCTTGTAGGCGCGCTCGGCGGACAAGCCGAGGAAGGTCTTGACGGTGCCGAGCGTGGACTGGGTGACCGGTTCCTCGAAGTTGCCTCCGGCCGGAGACACCGTGCCGATCAAGGTCAGCGTACCGGTGGAGCCGTCGGCGCAACGGATCACCCCGGCGCGCTCGTAAAGATTCTTGATCGCGGAATCGAGATAGGCCGGAAACGCTTCCTCGCCGGGGATTTCCTCCATCCTGCCGGACGTTTCGCGCATCGCCTGCGCCCAGCGCGAGGTCGAATCGGCAATCAGCAGCACGTCGTAGCCCATCTGGCGGAAATACTCCCCCAGCGTGATGCCGGTATAGATCGACGCTTCGCGGGCCGCGACCGGCATCGACGAGGTGTTGCAGATAATGATGGTGCGGTCCATTAATGTGCCGCCGGTGCGGGGATCGGCCGTTTCCGGGTATTCGTGGATGGTTTCGACGACTTCTCCGGCGCGCTCGCCGCAAGCGACAATGATCACGATATCGACGCTGGAGTAGCGCGCGATCAGGCTCTGCAATACCGTCTTGCCGGCGCCGAACGGTCCGGGGATGCAACCCGTGCCGCCCTGCGCGATCGGGAAAAACGTGTCGATGATGCGGGTCGCGGTGGTCAATGGTTTCGATGGAAATTGTCGCTCGGTATAACGCTTACGCAGCAGGTTCTCGGGAATCGGACGCCGGATCGGCCAGCGGCAGGCCATGGTCAATTCCTTTTCTTCACCGTTCGACGTTTTGTAGCGCGCAACGACTTCGTTAATGGAAAAACTGCCGCCTCGAATCCAGGTCAACTGGACAGGTTCCGCTTCGTTGAAAGGAACCATGATCTTATGCTTGAACGGGCCTTCGGGCACCGAGCCCAGCACACCGCCGGGAGGCAAGGTATCTCCTATTTCCGCATCCGGACTGAACTGCCATTTTTTATCCGGATCAAGCGGCGGCATTATGATGCCGCGCGGCAGGAAAAAACCGTATTTTTGCGCCAGGCCGTGCAAAGGGTTCAGCAAGCCGTCGAAAACCTGGCCAAGCAGCCCAGGGCCCAAGGTTGCAGAAAGCATTTCACCGGATAATTCCACCCGGTCGCCAACCCGCACGCCTCGGGTATCCTCGAACACCTGCATGTCTGCAGTGCGCCCCCGCACCCGAAGGATTTCGGCTTTCAGCCGTTCTTCGCCGACGCAGACGTAGCCGACTTCGTTTTTCATCACTTCGGCGGCTTCGTCAAACTCGATCAAGACCAGGCTTTCCTTGACGCCTACCACTGTCGCATAGACGGCGCCGGTATTTTCATTGGACATGTTTTATCTCCTCGATCAATACTTGGAAGCGTTGTTTTGCGGCGCTTGCATCGCGCTGTAGCCAAGCCTGCAAAATATCCCATTTGAATACAAAGGCGGTGATGGCTTCGAAGCCGAAAGGGTTTCTATCTCCCAAGCGGGACAGTTTTCGCCATACGGTGTCCATCAGCAGGCGGTCCAACGCCATCGCATCGGAGGCTGCCAGATAGCCGTTGGCTTCGTTCACCCAGGGGAAAACCGTACCCAGCCGGAAATCGGGGGCATCCCAGTGGGCTTCGATATGTTTGACCAAGTGGCCGATCCCCCAGGTTTCGGGGTATTGTTCCGGATCACGGCCGGCTTGCCTGATGCGCAATGCGGCGACAACGGTTTGCAGGTCCAGGCGGTATTCCACGAACTCCCGTAACACGGGCTGGCTTATGCTTTGCAGCATTGTCTTATACTGCGCCGCGATTTTGCCGCCGCTTTCAAGTTTGCCGGCAGGCAGCCGCCAACCGGCCAAAAATTCAGCCTGCAAGATCTGCCGGGTTTCATCAGCATCCAGCATGTGCAAACGCTGTTCCAGGCGCAAACGGCTTAGGGGGAGCCGCTCGGCATTCGCGAAATAAGGCAAGTGCGGCAAACTGGCTACGACCGTGTAGTAATCATCTTTCATGGCTGTGGACACCCTTATTCCGCAGCCGTCAACAGGGCATGAAAACGCGGCAGCAGCTGGTCAGCAAGCAATTTGGTTATTGCCTTGTCGGTTAAATCGATTTCCAGCTGTTCGCCGACCAGCCGCACCTTCGCGCCGCCCTCGACGTTGCTGGATGGAATCAATTCAACGCCTTCACGCAGCATATCGCTGGAAAGGCTCAAGATAGTCTGTTTGCTCAGCTCGCGCAGCTTGGGATCGGGCTGTCCGGTCAATAGGGCATCGGACAGCAGAATTTGAATTTGCTTGTCCTTGATAAATTCATCCGCGCTATGTCCTGCCAAGACCAAAACCAGGTTTTTCATCAATTCCCGGTCCTGCGTCGCCGTGGTGACCAGACGGCGGACAAAGGTTTCGAATGCGGTAGAAACGAGATTCTTCAAGCGCATGACGGTGTCGCGGGCAGAAAGCTTTAAGGCTTCCTGCGCTGCAGCCTGCTCGGCTTCGATATCCGCCGTGGCTTTGGCGCGCAGTTGTTCGACCTGTTTTTGCGTGTCCGCCATTAATTGCGAGGCTTTCGCCTCCGCTTCTGCCAAAATGCGCGCGGCTTCCTGGTTGGCGCTTTGCACTCCCTGGTCGCGGATTCTGTCGATCAATGCTTGTACGCTGGATTCAGTGTTGATTAGCTCGCTCATGATTCGGCTCCGTCAGCTTATTTGGGAATGCCGCCGGAAAGCACCAGCGCAAATACGAAAGAGAACACCGCAAAACCTTCGACCAACGCCGCCGGCGCCAGGGAAATGCCGAAAATTTCCAGTTTGCTTTTTGAAGCGTTGATCGCCGAAGCGCAGGCATCGCCTTGGGAGAAGGCGCTAAGCATCAACGCCAGACCGGTCAGTATGCCCAAGCCGAAAATGCCCGGCGAATTGTCGATCGTCAGCTCCCGCCGCAGCGCCATGGTGACAACGATGCCGTAGATGGTTTGCGAAGAAGGCATCGCGGCAACGCCGATATAACGTCCGTATCCGCTTTCGACATCCAACAAAGCGCCACAGGCCGCCATGCCGGCGCGGGCGCAGCCGACCATGCTGCCCACCGCGCCCAAAGCCAACGGTGCGAACATCCCCAACCAACCAAGCGACACGATAAAAGCATCCATAGTAGACCTCCAGGCGTTATTAAGTTTTTGTAAAATTCTGTTGCGGGGCATGCATGCCGCTACGCAATACCGTTAAGTTAAGGCGGATGGTTCCCTCTCTCACTGCCATTGTTAAGCGCAATGACGCCGTAGGAGCGGGCCGCGCCCGCGATATTTGTTTAGCAAATGCAGAGTTTTAGCCCCCTTCATCGCGGGCATGGCCCGCTCCTACCGTTCTCATCTTTCTGTACGACGGAAAGGCTTGAACAAAGATCCTTCTTCTTTCAACCCCCAATTAAAAAATTCGATCACGTTAAGGCGTAAACCGTGAATGACCGCACTCGCCAAACCCAACAGGAGGTTGACCGCATGCCCCAAAAACAGCACCAGAAAGGCAAAGAAAATACCAACCCCCGGCATCGCGTCACTGATGCCCATGGCCATGTTATTAAATTCCGCCGCCAATGAGCCACTGGCGAGTCCCAGGGCAAACAGCCGCAGGTAGCTGAGCACGTCGCCGAAAGCTCCGGATAATTTGGTCAAGCCGAGCAGGCCTTTCGACAAGCGGGACAATGGTTTTTCGAAAGGTGCCGAGAACAGCAACACCAGCAGTACGCCGACGCCAGCCAGGATCACCGATAGCGGTTTTAAAACGCTTGGCGCGAACGCCGTCGATAGCAAAAATGCCAGTCCACCCGCGACAATACAGGCCCAGCCGACCGAGCCCAAGCCTTCCACAAGGTTTTTATGCCGAGCCGCATCAAGCGCCGCCCCTAAAATGACATGAATGCAGCCGATGAATACCGAAATCGCCATCATCAGATTGGTGTCGCTCATGTCCAATACGTCCAATGAAGCCAACAACGAGTCCTTGGGAGGCGTGACGCCGAAATAGCTCCCGATCAGCATGCCGTAGAGCAGGGAAAAAATAACGATCGCCAGACATAATGGCCGGAATCGCCTTCCGCCCGGCGATGCGCCCATTTTTCGCCAAAAGAACAGCAGCACAATTCCCAACAACAACGCATAACCGGCATCGGCCAGGATCATCCCGAAAAACAATGCGAAGGAGATGAAAACGATCTGCGAAGGATCCCAGGCCCGATAACCCGGCGTCATGTAGAAATTGACCAGGTCTTCACCGGCTGCAAGCCAGGGAGGGTTGTCCAGATAGGTTGGAGGGCTATCGTCCGGTTGTACTTCCTGGGCATCGATATGCAGCCCATGCCGGTGCGCATAGCTTTGAAGTTCCTCAAGCCGCATGTGCGGAGCCCAGCCGCGCAACGCAAACATGCCAGCCCGGTTGAAAGTCTGGTTTTGCGCGGCGTCCAACGCGGCCTTATCTTTCAATGTGGCGACATTGTCGCGCAGCAAGCTGTACCAGCGGGTCAAATAGGCGCGTTCCGCCTGCACATCTTCGATGGCCAACTCCACTTCTTCAAGGCGCGCCTCCAATTCATGACGCGGCCGGCTGCCGGTATGCGTGCGGTTGACAGGCATGCCTTCGGGCTCGTTTTCGGAAATGACCACCACATAGCGATAGCGATTGTCTTTCTTGACGATCTCATGGGGCAGCGCCAAATCCCTGATTAAAGCCATGTCGCGGTGCGGTATCATGTAAAACCAGAGGCGCAGGCCGCCCATTTCAGGTAAGGGGGGAAATTCAAAATCGCCCCACGGCCGCAGGTCCTGGATGCGTTTGATCAGAAAATCGCGTTCATCGGACAGCACCTGCAAGCGCTGTCTCACGTCGAGCACCTGCCGTTCGACTTCTAATGCATTGAAACGCTTGGTATCCCGGCTTTGCCGCCTTCGCTGCGGGTAGTCGCGCAAGAATTGCAGTGCTTCGCGGCCTCCGGCACTGGCGTCTACGGCAGTTTGGCTGTCACTTTCTGCCGCGAACGGTTCGATATGCAGGCAACCCAGTTCCTGCAAATCCTGCAGCAAGCGTTCCCGGTCCTCGGTCAACCCCACAAAGGTGACCTTATCTAATTGGACAATGCTCATTCCGGGACCTCCGCGAGCGCGTTACGCTGTTGCAATTGTTTCGATTTGGCGAGTTTTGACGTCACCACCGCGGCGCGTTCGGTTTCGCCGAGATAAATACGGATGCGCTGGATGTTGCGGTGCGCCGTCGGAATCAGGATTTTGTCGAACAAATTGACCCGTTGCGTCACCCGGCGCAATTGCAGGCGCAAAATATCCAGGCGCCGGGCGGCAATCTCGGCGCGCAGCCGGCAGGTTTTGGCGTCCTTCAAACGTTGCACCAGAATGTCGAGCCATGCCGGCGTCGCCAACGGTGAATACTCGGCGACCCGGCAATCAAGCGATTCCAGCACCGGCAGTCTGACGCCGACGATATTCTGTTCACCCAGCTTATAGCCTTTGACGACCACCAGGTCGCGCAAATGCAGGCCTTCATCGGCAAGCATCGGCAATTCTTCGCCGATGCGCGTCTCCAACGCGTCGATTTGCGCCACGGCGGCGGCGTGTTCTTCCTGCGCCTTCTGCGCTTCCATCGTCAGTTGCCGGCGCTTCAGGTCGAGCGACGGCAACAGGCGCTTATACAGCTTCAACTGTTCCTGCTGGTGATGCAGCGACTGCTTGCTGAGTTTCAGCTTGGCCATGACGGCTTACCCCGGCGCCGCTTCGTCAACTTGCTGCGGAAAATATTTGTCGACCAGAGTCTTTTTCATCAGCAACTCATCTTGAGAGAAACATGCCGCCAAAGTCTGCCAGCATAGATCCAGCGCTTCGATGACCGGGATGGAAACCTTGATATCCATGAACCGTTCCTTGAACAATTTCCCGAACTTCAACAGCTTGTGATCGAAAGGGGACAATTCGAAAGCCATCTCCTGCTTCTTTTTCGCTTCGACGGAGCCGGAATAAAAGCGGATCATCGTGTTCATGATTTGGCTGTGGTCCTCGCGCGTGGCCTTGCCGATCACGTGCTGTTTTAAACGCGACAGGGAACCGAACGGGTCGATAATGCCGTCGTGCAGGTAAAACTGGCCTTCGGTGATATAGCCGGTATTGTCGGGAACCGGGTGGGTGACATCATCGCCCGGCATAGTGGTCGCGGTCAAAATGGTGACCGAACCGGCGCCCTTGAAGTCGCAGGCCTTTTCATAGCGCTGCGCGAACTGCGTGTACAAATCGCCCATGTAGCCCCGCACCGCCGGAATCCGTTCCTGGGCGACACCGAGTTCTTTCATCGCATCAGCATAAGCGGTCATGTCGGTCAACAAAACCAGCACCCGTTTGTTTTCCTCGACCGCCATTTTTTCGGCCACAGCCAAAGCCATATCCGGGATCATCAAGCGCTCGACCAACGGGTCCGAAGCCTGATTGACGAACATCACCGTCCGGTGAAACACACCATGGGCTTCGAACGAGGTGCGAAAGAAGTGGTAATCGTCGAAAATCAGCCCCATGCCGCCAAAAACCAGCACATCGGCGTTGGCCTGAAAGCCGATGCGCGCGAGCAGCTCGTTATACGGCTCGCCGGCAACCGAGAAAATCGGTATTTTCTGGCTTTCGACCAGGCAATTGAACAGATCGATCATCGGCACCTTGGTTTCAATCATGTGCGAAGGCATCACGCGCATCACCGGATTAACGGTCGGTCCAGCGACCGGAATGCGCGGGTCGACCGTGAGCTCCGGCCCGCCGTCAATCGGGTCGCCGGAACCACGGAATATCCTGCCCAGAATATTCGGCGAATAAACCACGTCCAGGCCGCGCCCGAGAAAATTGACCGTGGCGCCCGTGGACAGGCCCTTGCCGCCGGAAAACACCTGAAGACTGACAATATCGCGGTCCAGATCGACCACTTTCGCCAGAGAACTCTCGCCATCGGTGTTTTCAACGACGGCCATTTCCCCGAAAGCCCTACCTTTGGCGCGAACCCTGGCGGTATCGCCGACAATTTCGAGAAGACGGGTGTGGCGGGCGAGATTATTAATTTGATTCATCACGAAAGCTCCCTATGATCAAGGCCCAGAAAGCAAAGAGTTAATACTTCTGTTTGCCGGAATGACGCATTAGCTGATGAACATACTATTCCTGCCTAAGCAGGTCTCGCTATTGGACTTTAGTCCAAGGGCCAGTTGACGCCTGATCTTGTACTAGAGCATTTCTTCGTTAGTTAGAAACATGACTTGAGTTTTTAAAATGATTTGTGTTGCTTCCACGTGTTATGTCTCTCCGTTTACACTCGTTTTCAAGCTCCAGCTTTCTGTCTTTATGCGTTACGTTGTGATTTAAGGAGTCGCTGCCGCGACGCTCACTTGAATCGGGGTCTCGCCCCCGAAGGCGAGATACTTTTCGCTACGAAAACCCTCCCTGGTTTTCGCCCTGCGGGCCAGCCTCATGGCTGTTCAAATTCGCTCCAGGCGAATTTGTGCTCCGCCTCGGCAATCGCTCCTGCATTGCTCTACCTCCTGCATCCATGCAGTCGAAAAGAAAGTATCCAAAAGAAAGGCGGCCCGTTGCCGCTTCTCTCCTGCGCTCCTCGCTTTCACCGCGCGTTGCCAGAGGGCCATCCTTGGCCCTCTGGCAACGCGCGGCCTCCTTGCCGCGCCCCTACGGGCAGAGTCACTCGGCACCCTCCCTGTGCCTCGCCCTTCGGGTGCTACGCATGCAAATCGGCTGTCCTGCCGATTTGTCCCGGCGAAAGCTCCGGTGCTCGGCGCGGCAAACGGGACTCCGTCCGTGCCATAGCAAGTCTCTACTACTCAACAGATATTGTTTAACAGGAAGAATGATCTTAACTAACCGAGGATTGCTCTAGGAGTACGAATGCCTAAACACAGAGTCGATTACCTATCAGCAGGCCAATTCAAACCCGTATTGCCGGCCTTGAGTGTGCCTGCAAAAAGCGGCAAACCCGACGGGAGAAATTCTGGAGGGGCTGGATGCCACGATTAGTGAATTATTTTCATGCCGAGAATGATGCGCTATCAGGATGTAGGCCGGAATAAGACCGCCCGGCGTCAGCCAGGATGGGCGTTGCCTACATGGATGTAGGTAAGGAGCGTGAGCAGGAGCGGAAGCTTTTCCGGCAATCCGAGCGCCGGAAACGCCCGTCCTGCGCTTAACGCGCGGACAGGTTTATTCCGGCCTACGTCGACTATCTTATGATCACAGTTCCGAGCTTGGCATCAATCTCGAAATCCATTTTGATGCGCTGTGCAACCAATTCAGCTTCTTTTTGGTCTTTGAAGGGGCCGGCGATCACTTGATAGGCGCCGTCTTTGGCAATGGGTCGCGCCGGGATTGGCGGGCCTTGATGGTTGAGCATCGCAACCAGCTGTCGCGCCCTCTGTTCGTTGGCAAAGTCGCTGACTATCAGCACCCAGTCGTTGTCGGTCAATTGTGGAACCACCGGCTGCCCGTAGAAATGTCCGGGATGTTGCACTTCCGGCGCGTGCGCGGCCAGTTTCGGCAACTCCGGGCTGCTCGCCAGGATCGGGGTGGGAATGCCGTCGGCGCGTTGCAGGATGCGGCCGACCTTTTCCCAATCCACGGCTGCGCCTTTTTCAGCGGCGGTTTTGCGTAGTTGTTGCAACAGCGACTTTTGCTGCTGCTTCTTCTGGCCCGCCCATTTTTGCAGCGGCTCATGGGCTTCCAGATAAAGCATGTCCCCGTCCCATGCCGTCATATAAGGCTGGTGGACGATCCGCACCGGCGTCCCGACCGAAGTTTTTTTGAACAGGACGTCGATGTCTTCGGGGTAAAGCCGCACACAACCGTGGCTGACCTGCATGCCGACACCGTAAGGCTTGTTGGTGCCGTGGATCAGGTAACTGCTAAAGCCTAGCCGTAGCGCATACTCGCCGAGCGGGTTGTCAGGGCCGGGGGGCACTACGTTGGGCAGCGGGTCGCCTTTTGCCGCATGTTCGCGGCGGACGGATTCCGGAACGGTCCAGGTCGGCTTAACGGCTTTGGCGACGATAGTGGTTTGCCCTAGCGGAGTATTCCAGCCGTCACGGCCAACGCCGACCGGGTAGGTCAACACGGTGTCCGGCTGTTTCGGCGGGTAATAGAACAGCCGCAGGCTCGCCAGATTGAGCACGATGCCTTTGCGCGGCGCATCGGGCAGGATGAACCGCGACGGCAGCAGCATACGTGCACCCGATTCCGGCGTCCAGGCGGAGATAGCGGGATTGGCAATGGTGATCTCGTTATAGCCCAAGCCAAAATGCCGGGCGATGTCGGGCAAGGTGTCGCCATCTTGCACGTTGATCGCGGCAAGACCGCCGACGATGCGGCTGTCTTTGGCTATGGGGAACTTGCGGGTGGCGATGTCGGCAAGTTTCGGCTGCGGTTCGTCTACCTCCACCTCTTTCTCCTCTTCTTCCACCTTCTCCTCCGGCGGGAAGGATCTAATAGTCTCCGGGAAGCCAATCTCAGGCGGAAATTCTAAAAAATTTGTAGTTGCAGGATAAAGCTGGCAACCGCTGAGCATGCCGACTGCCAACAGCACGAAAGGCAAGGCTAGTCCCTGCATGCAGCTGGCTGGCCAACTCATCAGCAAAACTTTTAACCTGTTTTCGACTTCCCGAAAGTAACCCATTTTATCCGTGAAATGTTTAGGAGATTTGAACTGCCAAACTTTTTCGTCCCAAAAATAAAGAGTAGTTTGTTTTAAATATACCACGACGTAGAAGCTCATAGAGCAACGTTATCTCAGTATTTAGGCCAATGGTATTGTTAGTTCGCGTGACTCAAAATTGCATTCGCTTATAAAGCCTATGAGACTTTATTATCGATTGAATAAATTCATCTCAGGTTGGCGTTCAGAGCCGAGCTGAAGCGATGAAAAAAATAGTTTATGGACGCTTATTACGTCAAGTCATCCAACCAGCCACCCTTAAACCCGGCCCGCTTTAAGCCGGACAGAATGTAGGGGGATCGGCGCATGATTTCCCAAATCAAACCGGTTCTGTAATTTTCGATCATCAAAATGATAGGCCCTTGGTCTACACCAAAATGGTAAGGAGTAACCCACCATCCTGTGGGGCTATCCGCTACCTCATAGGTTTGGTTGAACGAAGGCTTATAGCCGTAGCGACTATCCACACCGATATTAAGCTGCGCCATATGGTTAATGGTGGGAATAACGATTTCCGGGGCAAAGGGAAGCGAAGCAAGGACGACCCATGGAGCAACGGTACCATCATCCGGTCCGTCGGGCGCTCCGCGCGCAATATAATCATAGAACTGTTTATCCACGCCGTTTATCTTCCTCGTCATCCAACCCGGACCATCGCAAGCAGTGAATCCCCAGCAATGCTCCCCATAGCCGACAAAGCCATGGGGATTTTGAATGGCGTACTCCCGATGCAGGTAGGTTGCTTGCCGGCTATTCTGAAAATAGTCCGTGTTATGGTCTCGCATAAACTGGTCGCGAATTCCGCGCCAATCTATCCATAGATGAGAGAGCTGATGGGTGAAAAGTGGCCCGGAATAAAGAAGTTCACGCCCATAAATCTTCCTCCACTGATAAGTTGAGCAGTAGGCGGCATAGCTCTCAACAGGCAGTGGAAAGGTCTTTGAGCCGAGTCCAAGAATATACAGAAGCAGGGCCTCGTCGTAACCCTTCCAGTGATGCGGAATAAAGCCAGTTTCCGGTCGCCAGCCATGAGAAATTGCCGAACCACCATTTAACGCCCACTGCCAATCGGCTTTCCCAAAAAGTTCATCGACCAGACGGCGTAGTTCATCCTCTTCTTCGGTCTCTTGGTCAAAATAAGCGGCACATGTCAACATGCCGGCAAAGAGGAAAGCTGAGTCAATCGTGGACAATTCGCAGTTCCATACCCGCCGACCGCTTTTCATATCGAGAAAATGGTAATAAAAACCCTTGTATCCGGTGACATCAGGCCCTGGCCCGTGTGGCGCGTCGCGAAAAAAGCGCAGCCTTTTTAGAGCTAGCTCGGGAGCAAACTCCCTTGAGATGATCCCTCGCTCAACTAATACCGGAAGCGATGCCAAAGCCAGCCCGACCGCTGCGATACTAGCCGGTGCGGTTTTATCAGTCTTATCGCGGACGAGGCCGTTGGCAGGGTTGATTTCGTGCAGATAGTACTGAAGAGTAGTCAATTGCAGACGATTTAGTTCTTTATCATCAAGATCATCAAACATAGTTCTTTGCATCACTCACCTTTTGTCAGTTCTCATCCCGCTATTTGACACCCGTTTCCATACCTCCCTCATCGAACCGGAAAAGCGGATTTACGGCATCCAGATTAAGCTTTTAGCAGATCCTTAACTTTAGCCATAATCCCGGCCGGATCAATGCCTTGATGCGGGTATTGTTCCCAGAGGCCGCCGCAACCTTCCTGGTAGCTGCCAAGATGCGCATAGCTTGGAGCCAGCCCGCGCTCCAGCAGCCAGGAGCCAAAGCGGCTGCCCAATCCCGTTTTCCGGTTAAACGCCTCGACCACCAATACCATCGGCGAATGGCCGATTTTAACCATCATATTTTCATCGACAACGTTCAGGGTCGGCTTGTTGATCAAGCCTATGTCAATGCCTTCCTGTTTTAGACGCTCTACGGCATCCAATGCCCGATATAATGTTTCGCCGAAGCTGACAATATAGCCCTGGGTTCCTTCGCGAATCATTTCATCCTTGCCCGAGACGAATTTATAGTCGCCGCCAAAGTACTCCTGACCGTCTGTGTTCAAAATAGCCGGCACTTTGGAGCGGGTCGAGAACACAAAACGCAGGCCAGGGTTAAAGAAAATGGTTTCCAGGCAGGCCTTCATTTGCAGCGAGTCAGCCGGAAAGTAAAGATGAGTCGCATAGCCGTCGCTCAAGCCGTTATCGGCAAACAGGTTGTTCAGTCCGAAATGACAGGTGTTATCGGCCATGTCGTCAACCCCGGAGTGCGAGAAATGGCAGAGCACGTTGGAATTGTTCAACCGCGCCATCGTTATTTCAGAAATGACCATCTCCAGGAACGCGCTAAAAGTAGCAAAAATGCCCTGCTTGCCCGCTGCCATCCCGAAACCGGCCGCCGCCGAAAAATTACTGCGCTCCATAATGCCGGAAGAGATAAAAACTTCAGGATGAGCATTGCGAATTTTGGACAGGCCGCAGGAACCTTCCAGATCGCTGTCGATAACGCGAATCTTTTCAATGCGCTCGGCTGCGCTCATCCGGTCCAGAATCGCGACCACGGCATCACCGAAAATGTTGCGGTTGGCATCCCACTTGTCGCTGGAACCCAGAAATACCGCATCGTTTTTTGGCGCTTTCATGGCTTTAAGGTGATCCGCCGCAGCCTGCCGGCCGCGCGATTCCAAATACGCTACCGCCACTTTGACCGGGGCGACGTCATGGCCGTGGTTTGAGCCTTCCAGTCCGACAATGCCCGGACACATCGGGCGCTTGTTGATCACCGCAACAGGGCCGTCGGTATGAATGGCTGTGCAAATACGCTGATAAAGACCGTCGATATTCTCGCCATCGCCTTCCAATACCGTCAAACCGTGGCCGGCCAGCGTTTTGGCGATCGAGAAACCGGGCAAATATTGAGAAGGATGACCGGCGATGGTGACGTCATTATCATCGATAATCAATTTGACGTTCAGGTTTTGGGCGACCGCGAAGCGAGCGGCTTCGGCGTCATTGCCTTCCTGTTGCGAGCCGTCGGAGCCCAGGCAGAACAACACTTTACCTGAATTAGCGATAGCCACGCCGTTGACATAGGACCATAGGTGGCCCAACCGTCCCGAACTGAATTTTACACCCGGCGTAAGACCCAGCTCAGGGTGGCCCGGTAAATGAGCATGCGCTGCGCGGTACTCCATCAGATGTTCAACAGGAAAATCACCGTTAAGAGCGGCCAGCAGGTATTGCGTGGCCGCGCGATGCCCGGCTTCGTCAAAAAAGACCGGCACATAGTTATCGGCATCGCCCCGGAACAACGCATCCATGATGACCACTTCCGGTACGGTATCGTAAGGGCCGCCGGTATGCCCGCCGACGCCTCTGGCTGCGCCGGTCGCCGTAAAGAAGACGATCGCGTCCCGGCACAGCTGAATATTAGCCTTCAGACCGGCCCGTTGCTGGTCAGTCAATGTCGACTGGCTGGCGTTTAACGTAATGCGCTGGTAAGCGCCAAGATCGATCGGGAAAGTGTTCATAGTCAACTCGTCGTAATAAAGTTAAATGAGTGGCCGATTAAAAAGCTGGATGATGCTTTCGAGGCTGACGATATAGAACACGGTAGCCAAAGCGGAGCAAATATATCCAGAAGGTATGAACTTATATCTGACGCCCATGTTATTTCCTTATAACTGACTCCCTGGTTTTCGCCGGCAAGCGACAGGTAGCTGTGGGGTCGGCAACCGTCCATTAACTGCGATTCAAAATTATTATGAAGATGTAAAACATCCCTGCAGGTTATGCCAAAATTGTATATCCAACCCATATAACCTCATCATTAAGTTAAAAAAGATAAACGATTTTCACAATACGTATGGGCACTTATATCTATGTGCACAAACTAAAAAACGAGTGTCTGCGATGAGCCAAAGCCTGTTTATATTTTGAAATTTAAAGAACCCGCAGCTTATCGATTGCTCAATGTCTGATTTTGGTCAATTGCCACTATTCATTAGGTAGTAAGCGCTGATTTTTACTGCGGTAACCGGCAGCTAGAGATGGTGCTTACTCGCGAGCGGTTTTTGGGTTAGCAAAATCGTAGCACGCTACCTGAAAGCGATTACCTGACCCTAATTCAATCTGCTGCGAATCCATTGCATGAGCAGAAGTTCAGTTAGTCGAATCTTCAAAGGAAAGCCAGGTAAAGGAGTAAATAAGCCATAGTCGAATCTTGGACTAAGGTCCAATAGCGCACTCTGTCTGCGTAGTAATACAGTAATCATCTGTCATCTTGAGATTAACTCATCCGTTTTTTGTTTGGGTGTTGATCATAGGGAGCTTTCGTGATGTATCAAATTAATAATCTCGCCCGCCATCTTGCAACGCTTCGGGTATTTTTCTGCGGCATTGTGATACTTATTTTTGCGATGCATGTGGCAGGATGCGGCGATAAGGACCAAGAGAAAGCCCAGACGCCGCCAGTCACCTCAACGCCGCAGCCCTCGCAACCTGCACCTGCAACTCCGCCTGTTCCGAAGCCGGAAGCTCAACCCTTAACCAGCCTTGAATCGCTGGTGGCTCCGATAGCGCTCTATCCCGATCCGCTTTTGGCCGAAGTGCTGGTGGCGGCCACCTACCCGCTGGAAGTGGTGCAGGCGGCCCGCTGGCTGGAATCCAAACCGGACCCTGCGACTGTGCGCGGCAAAAACTGGGACGCCAGCGTCGTCAGGTTGACTGCGGTCCCTGACGTTATTGCGATGATGGATCAACACCTGGACTGGACCACACAGTTGGGCGATGCTTTTCTGTCCAATCCGCCGCAATTGATGGACGCGATCCAGACTTTACGCAAGCGAGCTATCGATGCCGGGTTTTTGAAGGATTCCGATCTGCAAAAAGTGGAAGCCGAGACAGTGTCGATGCAGGAGCCCGGACAAGAGCAAACAGAGGGAGTCACAGCAACGCCGGCTGTATTGACCCAGGAAGTGATTAGCATAAAGCCGGCCAAAGCCGATACCTTAGCGGTTCCAAAGTACAACCCCGAAGTTGTCTATGCGGCATCGATGGCTCCGCCTCCAACCGCCCAAATGTATCCAGCCGGAACCATGGCCGCAGTGCCCGCAGCAAACTATTATCCGACTTATTATGCCCAGCCTGTGACCACTACGACGACCTCCTCCTCCTCCAGTTCGGATCAATGGATGTCGTTCGGGACCGGCGCAGTTGTCGGCGGATTACTGACCTGGGGCATTATGGAATGGGCCGACGATGATGACTGGGATGATTACCATGTCTCGCATCATTATGGCGATGCCGTATGCCACGGTGGCAACTGCTGGCACGGGGGAGGGGGCGGATATTACGGCGGATCGCGGTATGGCAATGCAAACGTTAATCGCGGCAATGTCAATGTCGACCGGGACGTTAATATTTCCGGTAATGAAATCAATGTCAATCGGGACGGCACTTTCAGCCCGAATCAACTCACGGCCGTAAAGGGCCAGACCAGTCGCTGGCAACCGAATCCCAGCCATCGCCGCGGCCAGGATTATCCGCTTGCCGCCCAGCAGCGTATGGGGCGCACGGAGTCACCGGCTCTGGCCGGGAGCAGGCTCAGCGGCGCCCAAAATCTTCCTGCCGACACGCGAGGATTCGGGGCAGATCGTTCAGCTCAAGCCCGGCCTTCCAGCGCCGATGTCCAGCGGAGCTTGGCGGCAAAACCCGATGCAGCTGAAAGCCGTAGCCGGCCGGCTCCAGGCAGCCGTGAAAACGCCCTGGAAGGCCTACAGGCATCAGGGCAAAGGAGCAATGTCGAGAGCAGGCGCGGCGCGTCAAGTCAAGGTTCCCGGCAGCAGCAGGCTGGGAGGGGGCGTACAAAAGACCTCGGAGCTTCCACAAACGCCGCCGCTCAGAGCCAAAGGCGAGCAGAGCCTGCCAGGCAAAGATCGGGCAATCAACAGCAGAAGGCCAGACAACGCAATGAGCAAACACAGCAACAGCTCCAGTCACAGCGCCGTCAGGAAATGTCGCGCCCGACTGCGTTTGATAGCGCACGGGATGGCAGCCGCTCCAGCACTTTTAGTAACCGTGGAAACGCCAGTTCTTCGCGTGCCCAACAACCGGCCAGGCAAAGCCCGTCATCTGTCGGACAACGCGATGTAAGTAGAGGCGGCGGTGGTGCTGCGAGAAGCCGTGGCGGTCGCCGGTGATGGTTTAAATACATGAAATTATAGAACCCGAAGTTGATAAAGCGACGCAAAGCCCTCTCCAGCGGGAGAAGGAGCAAATGTCGCTTTACTAACTCCGGACTCTATATTTGATTTGTCCTTGGCAATAGGGTTATCGCAACCCTTATTACCTAGTCAATGGCTGTTCGATTAATTATTAGGATAGGTGTCCGTCATGATGTCCAATAAACTCCAATTTACCCTTTCGATGGTCATTTTAATGACCTCGATTGCATCAAGCACCATATCCGCCGCTCCCGAAACCGAAGCGGCGGATAAGGGCCAAAGCTTTACATCGCCCGAAGAAGCATCGAAAGCGCTGGTCGATGCCGCACGGGGCAACGACAAAAATAAAGTCTCGGTACTTTTTGGCAGCCAATATGCACAACTTTTTTCGTCCGGCGACGACGTGGAAGATGCCAACAATCGCGCGGAGTTTGTGAAAATGGCCGAACAGAAATCCTCTATCGAAAATCAGCAGGCCGATAAAGCGATTTTGCATTTCGGGCAGAATGACTGGGCATTTCCTGTCCCTGTCGTGAATAACGAAGGCCAATGGCGATTCGATGCCGAACAAGGCAAACAGGAAATTCTGAACCGCAGAATCGGGCGCAATGAGCTGAATACGCTGGCAGTAATGCGGGGTTATGTGGAAGCGCAATTCGAATATGCGGCTATCGACCGGGACGGCGACGGAGTAAGCGAGTTCGCGACCAAGTTACGCAGCGAATCGGGTAAATTCGATGGCTTGTATTGGGAAGCGGCGTCCGGTCAGCCCGAGAGCCCTCTGGGGCCTCTGGTGGCCGAAGCTAAAGCCGTAGGTTACAAGGCACAAGGCAACACGGACTCGACGACGCCTTTTCACGGTTATTTATATAAGATTTTGACCCGTCAGGGCGGCAATGTTCCGGGCGGAAAATACGACTACATCATCAACGGCAACATGATTGCAGGCTTTGCGTTGGTAGCCTTTCCTGCCGTCTACGGTTCATCCGGCATCATGACTTTTGTCGTCAATCACAGAGGAAAGATATACCAGAAAGATTTAGGGCCGAAAACCGCTGAATTGGCTTTGGCGATGAAAGCCTATAACCCGGATTCTTCATGGGAAGTAGTGGATACGAGTTCCGGCAAATAAACAGTCTGATTAATCGCACTTTATCCGTCATGAGGACTTGCCATGAAACGTTTCCGACTGCTAAATCAAACCCGCCAGAGCACTGAGTATTCCTGCGGCGCCTCAGCCCTTCAGTCCGTGTTGAGCTATTGGGGCAAAGATCTGGATGAACAAGACCTGATGACGCTGCTTCATACCACGCCGGAAACCGGCACCTATCCCGATGACATTGTGCGGGTTGCCTTGCTTCTTGGCTTCAAAGCCGAGGTTAAGGAAAATCTCACACTCGAAGACATTGAACAAGCCACCGAACAGGGCGTTCCAGTCATCGTTTTGGGCCAAGCCTGGCGAAGCCGACAAGATTCAGCCGCATCGGTGGTGGAAGACTGGGCTAACGGCCACTATTTTATCGTGCTCGCTGTCGACAAGGATTATGTGTACTTTGAAGATCCCTACGTGCGGATGGGAAAAGGCTTCATGCCCCGCGAAACATTTGAACAACACTGGCATCAAGTGATGGGCGGAAACCTTGAGAAAGCGCCGAAACTGATACACCTTGGCATATTAATTCGCGGTGAAAAGCCGGCCCAGCCCCAGAGATTCAAGGATATGGAAGCAGCGAAACTGGATTTCAGCAAGATGAATTCTATGAATCTGATAGTGACCCAATTTCAGGGCGCGCTTTTGCCCTATGATTTTGTCAATGATTTGAAGGGACTCTGGGAGACCGGCGTGCTCAGGCCGGATGCCTTTTTCTTCCTTAGAAAAGATAAGGAGGGTAGAGCCTCGGCAGTGGAAGGCGGACGACTACAGGACGAAGACAACGTGTCGGAAGTCAATGCATTGATTTCCGCACTTGCAGGCCTAAGCTCCGCAGCACCTGAGCCGGCCCAGGCCAACGCGGAATCCGCTGCCCAGGCCGCGAGGGAAGGGGACTTCGGCCTTAGCGCTGCAGACATTCAAAAAATAACGGATAAACTCCCTCCAGACCACTCAGCGGTGATAGTCCTGTTTGAAAACGTTTGGGAGCAAACATTCAAGGACACCGCCAGAAAGCACAATGGTTCAGTCATCCATCAGAGGATCATTCCCTCAGATTCTCTCGCCAGTCTTGTTCAGGGGCAAGCGGAAAGCTGATGGATAGCAGCGGAACCCGTATCGAACTGATATCGGGAAATTGTGCGTTGCATGGTCGTCACTCTAAACAAATCTCTTCCCCTTTCAAACAAAAGACGTCACTCCAGCTTACATTTTCCGCGCTGTTGGCCTGAGCCTTGGACTAAAGTCCAATAGCGAAGGCTGTTTGCCGAGGCATAGAATAAACGCATGTCAATCTAATCTGCAGGTTGCCGATTCGTCAATTAGGAGCCCGAAGGAGGAGAACCGGCGATGCCTCTGAGATTTATTCCGGGAATTGATCAGGTAGCGCTTAAATACAGGGTATGAGTTTCAGGCTGGCGATAGTCAAAAAAGCAATTCTTGGATGAGGAGTCAAAATGAATTTTTATGCGCTAGTTCAGCGAGGAGAGCCGATAAAACCCGGGCTTGCGATCTGCACGGTCTGCCTGGCATTGCTCTCGGCGTGCGGGCAAAGCGAAGAACCCGCCAAAACCGTCGAGACTATCCGTCCGGTAAAACTGATGAAAGTCGGCGGTTCCCTGGCAGGAAAAACCCGGAAATTGCCCGGCACCGTGCGCGCTGCCGATCGCGTCGATTTGGCGTTTCAAGTGCCCGGCACCCTGGTTGAACTTCCGGTTAAAGAAGGTCAAACAGTCAAGAAAGGAACGCTCGTCGCTCGCATCGATCCCAAAGACTATGAAACCAATCTGCGCAACGCCGAGGGCGTGTTGGCGAAAGCTGAAGCAGGGCTTGCTTATACAATCGCCGAGTACAAGCGTTATGTTAAAGTAAAAGAAACCGATGCCGGAGCCGTCAGCGATTCGATGGTATCGCTCAAACTCGCGGCCGAAAAGGTTGCCCGCGCCGAGCTGCAATCCGCGAAAGCGACTGTTGCTGCGGCCAAAGATCAATTGGGATATACCCGTTTGAAAGCGCCTTTCGATGGCGTGATTGCTCAAAAGTACGTCGATAACTTTAAAGAAGTGCAGGCCAAGGAGGCGGTACTCAGCTTGCAGAATGTGACCGATGTGGAAGTCATCATCGACGTGCCGGAGTTGATGCTTGCGCCGATCCGTAAAACACTACCCCGCTTTTATGCCGAATTCACCGCGGACCCAAACCGGCGCTTCGAATTACAGATTAAGGAATTTGCGACCCAAGCCGATTCGGTTACGCAAACTTACCGCGTGGTGTTAGCGATGCCCGCGCCCTCCGGTATCCGCATCCTTCCGGGAATGACGGTAAACGTTGCCATCGAATTTACCGAGGAAGCAGAGACCGGCGCGGAAATCCTGATTCCGGCCATCGCCGTATTTGCCGACGACGCGGGGCGCCCGCAAGTCTGGGTTGTCGATCCGCAAACCAACAAAGTTCATCGCCGTGAGGTTACAACCGGCGATTTATCAGGAAGCGACAGCATAAGGATCGTCAGCGGATTGAATGCCGATGACACCATAGCCATCAGCGGTGTCAGCACGCTAAGCGAAGGCCAAACGGTTCGGGCGCTCGAATAACCGTTAGTCAACCCAAAATGACCAATACGTCACGATTCTAATCGTAAGTTAGATCAAGGGGACTCAAGCACATGAATTTGGCGGAATGGAGCATAAATAAAAGCATCATCACTTGGGTGATGATCGTGCTGCTGCTGGTGGTCGGCTGGCAGTCGTACCAGGCTTTGAGTCGTTTGGAAGACCCGGAATTTACGATCAAGGAGGCGGTGATTGTGACGCCTTACCCCGGTGCGTCGGCCGCGGAAGTGGAAGAAGAGGTCACCAACGTGATCGAGAAAGCGGCGCAGGAACTGGGACAGCTGGAGAAAGTCGAATCGCATTCCTATCGCGGCCTTTCCAACGTAAAAGTCAAAATGAAGGATAAGTACGATAAGTTCTCGTTGCCGCAGGTATGGGACGAACTGCGCCGCAAGATCAATGACGCGCAGGGCAAATTGCCGCCCAAAGCGGGACCTTCGCTGGTCAACGACGATTTCGGCGACGTTTACGGCATTTATCTTGCGATCACCGGAGAAGGTTACAGTTACAAGGAAATGTACGACTACGCCAAATATCTGCAAAAAGAATTGCTGAAAGCGATCGACGTCAAGCGCGTCGTCCTTTACGGGGAGCAAAAGGAAGCGATCTATGTGGAAATGCGCCGCGAAAAAATGGCGCAGCTCGGCATCTCGCCGAAAGACATCTACAGTACCTTGCAAGCCAAAAACATCGTGGCGAGCGCCGGCAATTTTAACTTGGGCGAGGAATTCATACCGATTAACCCGACTGGCGAATACAAATCGGAACAGGATTTCGGCGATCTGCTGATTACCTCTCGAGGGCAGAAAACCCAAAGTTTGGTGTACCTCCGCGATGTGGCCGACATCAAGCGCGGCTACCACGAACCGCCGACGACTCTGCTGCGCTTCGACGGCCGGCCGGCAATCGGCTTGGGAATTTCGACGGTGCTCGGCGGCAACGTCATCATCATGGCCGAGTCATTGGAACAGCGCTTAAAGGATCTCGAGCCGATGCGGCCAGTGGGCATGGAAACCCACATCATTTCCCATCAGGCGCAATCGGTGGAGGCTTCTCTGACCGGCTTTGTCATAAATCTGGCGGAAGCGGTGGCGATCGTCGTCGGTGTGCTGCTGCTGTTCATGGGCTTGCGCAGCGGCTTGATTCTCGGCGCGGTGTTGCTGGTGACTATCATGGGCACTTTCATCGTGATGCATATGTTCGATATCACTCTGGAACGGATCTCCTTGGGAGCGTTGATCATCGCCTTGGGGATGCTGGTGGATTGCGCCATCGTGGTGACCGACGGCATGCGCATGCGCATGGCGCAAGGACAAAGCGGCTACGATGCGGCGCGCGACATCGTCGGCCAGAACGCGTTGCCGATGCTGGGCGGTACGGCGGTGGCGATTATCGCTTTCGCCGCGATCGGCACTTCCGAAGATTCCACCGGCGAGTATTGCCGCACCTTGTTCTCGGTGATCCTGATTTCGCTGTCCTTTAGCTGGCTGACCTCGGTTACCGCCACCCCTTTGTTATGCAAGATGTTTCTTCCAACCGGCGCCGCTGCCACGAGCGAGGACGTGGACCCTTACTCGGTCGGCTTTTACGGAAAATATCAGCGTTTCCTGATTTTTTGTCTGCGTTTCCGCTGGATCGTTGTGGGCATAGTCTTGGCGCTGTTTATCGCGGCTCTGTTGGGGTTTGGTTTTGTCAAGAAGAGCTTTTTTCCTGACTCCACCCGTCCGCAATTCTATGTCGACCTCTGGTTTCCGGAAGGTACCGACATAAAGGAAACCGACCGGCGTATCAAACAGGCCGAGACGCTGATCAAGAAGCACGAAGGCGTGACCCATCTGAGCAGCCAACTGGGCGGTGGGCAGGTGCGGTTCCTGCTGACTTATACGCCGGAACATAAGTACCACAGCTTCGGCCAGATCCTGGTCGATGTCGACGATTACACCCGCATCGCCGCGATGGCCCCGCAGTTACAGGAGGAACTCGAAGCGCTTTACCCCGATGCTGTCGTCAACTTGCGGCTGTTCATCTTGGGCCCGTCAACCGGCGGTAAGATTCAGCTGCGTCTCTATGGGGCAGACGCCGAGGAATTACGGCGTCTGGGAGGGCAAGCCGAGTCCATTCTGCGGGCAGAGCCAACTGCCAAGGCCGTGCGTAACGAGTGGAGGGACAAAACCAAGGTGCTCAGGCCGCAATTGGCGGAATCTCAGGCGCGGCGCGCCGGTATCGATCGCCCGGAAGTGGCCGAAGCGCTGGCGATGGCGTTCGAAGGCCAGAACGTGGGAGTTTACCGGGAGCGGGATGAGTTGATCCCGCTAGTGGCTCGCTCCCCGATGGCCGAGAGTGCCGATCTGGACAGCCTGGAAGCGGTGCAGATCTGGAGTCCGGCCGCGCAATCGATGATCCCGATGGGTCAAGTGGTGTCTTCTTTCCCGCTTGAATTCGAGGACGCGCATGTCTGGCGCTGGGACCGACGCAAAATGCTGCGCATCCATGCCGATCCGCGCGAGGGATTGCCAGTTGAAGTGTTCACCAAAGTTAAAGCGAAAATCGAACAAGCCGTCGGTGTGGATGTAGCTGCGGTGCTTGGAAAACCTTCCGATGAAGTGATTGAAGAATTCGATGCGTCGACGCTCAAAGTCGGCGATAACGACTTGTGGCCGCTTAAAGGCAAGCCGGGCTATTACATGGCGTGGGGCGGCGAAGCTGAGGATTCCGCGCGCGCCAATTCGCGCCTGGCGAGCTCGATCCCGGTATTTTTCGGCTTGATGGTATTAACAGTACTGGTTCTGTTCAACTCCATCAAACAGACCCTGATCATCTGGCTGACCGTGCCGCTGGCCCTCATCGGCGTTACCCTGGGACTGTTGGTGTTTCACCAGCCATTTGGTTTCATGGCGCTGCTGGGACTGATGAGTCTCTCTGGCATGATTATCAAGGCGTCAATTGTGCTGATCGACGAAATCAACGTGCAGCTCAGCCAAGGTTCGACGCCGTTCCAGGCGGTGATGCGCTCCGGAGTCAGTCGCCTGATTCCGGTGACCATGTCTTCCGGCACGACCATGTTGGGCATGATCCCCTTGTTCACGGACGCTTTTTTCATCGCGATGGCGGTGACGATTGTATTCGGCCTTGGCTTTGCGACGCTGCTGGTCTTGATCGTCGTTCCGGTGTTGTATGCCATTTTTTATAAAGTGGAAGTAGAAGAGCAAGCGCAAACCGAGCATCGTAATGTGGGCGGAGGTGCACTGGAATGACTATGCAAGGTAAGAAGAGCGGCGGCATGCAGCCAAATTCCAGCGTTACCCGCATCCTCCACGGTTTGACGGGTGTGGCCGCGGTGCTATTGCTGAACTCCGGTTGCACGGTGGGGCCGGATTATGACAAACCCGAAGCCGCCGTTGAAACTAACTGGATCAATCAGTCCGATTCGCGGGTCAGCCAGCGCGAAGCGAAACTGGCCGACTGGTGGAAAGTGTTCAAGGATCCGGATTTAGTCCGGCTGGTAGACGAGGCCCGGCGGCAGAACTTGACGCTGCAACTGGCGGGTGTGCGCATCCTGGAAGCGCGGGCGCAACTGGGTATCGCCACGGGCCTTGAATATCCGCAACTGCAACAACTGAACGGCGATTTAAGTTATCAGCAAATCAGCGCCCATGCGCCGAATACCAGCCCGCTGATCGACCGCAATTTCGGCACTACCGGCATAGGCTTTGACGCAGGCTGGGAACTCGATTTATGGGGCAAGTTCCGCCGCGGCGTGGAATCGAGTCTGGCTAATCTGGACGCTTCGGTTGCCGGTTACGACAACGCTTTGGTATCCCTGACCGCCGAGGTGGTGCGAACCTATGTGCTGCTTCGCACCAACGAAGCCCGCATTCAGGTCGCCCGCGACAACGTGAAAATCCAGCAACGCACCTTGGAGATCGCTGATGCGCTATTTAAGGGGGGATTGATCACCGAACTGGATTACTTGCAGGCAAAAAGCCTGCTGAGCAGCACCTTGGCGACCATCCCGCCCTTGCAAGCCAGTGTGCGCCAGGCGAAAAATGCTTTGGGCGTGTTGCTCGGCCAACCGCCGGGACGGATAGACAGTTATCTGGCGCAGTCCCGCCCGATACCTGACGCACCGGCCGAGATTGCAGTCGGCGTGCCTGCGGATTTGTTGCGGCGGCGCCCCGACATCCGCCTCGCCGAACGTCAGCTGGCCACGCAGAGCGCGCTGATCGGCGTGGCCAAAGCCGATTTATATCCGCATTTTTCGCTGCTCGGTTCGATTAATCTGCGCGCCAGCGACGCGGCGCTGACGTTCGCCTCGGCCGGCGGCAGTGAACTCAGTGATCTGTTCAATGCCAAGAGCTTCCAATACTTTATCGGCCCCAGCCTGAGCTGGGACATTTTCAATTACGGACGCATCACCAACCAGGTGCGCGCCGAGGATGCCCGATTCCAGCAATTGATTGCCGATTATCGAAGCACCGTGCTGAACGCCGCCAAGGAGGCGGAAGATGCCACCATCGGCTTCCTCAAAGCGCAGGAACAACGCAAGGACCTGCAAGACACTTATGAAGCGGCCAAGCGCTCGACCGAGTTATCGCTGTATCAATATCAGGAGGGGCTGGTCGATTACCAGCGCGTCCTGGATTCCCAACGCAATCTGGTGAACTCTCAAGAGTCGCTGGTGATTGTATCCGGGGACATCGCCACCAATCTGATTGCGCTTTATAAAGCTTTGGGCGGGGGCTGGGAAACGCGGACCGAAAAGGATTTCGTGGACAAACCGATCCAACAGCAAATGAACGAGCGGACGGATTGGGGCGATCTTCTGGAACCCGGGCAGCTTGATTTACCCGAGAAAGAAAAAGACAACTGGTGGCGCCTACCGGATTGGTAGTGTGATGAGCACAGGGAGCTGGAATAGCCAAGCTCGCGTGTTTTTACGTTAAGTAACTGATGTTACGTATTGTCCGCGAAAACCGCAAAAAGGCAGTTTGATAAAAGTGAGGATGAGGGTAGGGCGTGCCGTGCGCGCCTTGGCTCTCAAGGCGCGCACGGCACGCCCTACAAGAGATGTTCCCAAGCTTTTTTTCGCGGCTGTAATGCGAACAGCATAGCATCAGTTGAGTAAACACGATTTTGGTTTTAACAAGTAATGTTATTTAAACCAGAGGTTACAGGATTTAGTTATCGATTAACTTTATCAAACAGAAATGATTTAACAAATTAGGAGTATCCCATGACTGAAACGTCCTTGAACAATCTCCAACCGCTCGATCAGGAAACCTTGCGCAAGATGCATGCCTACTGGAGAGCCTGCAATTATCTGGCTGCCGGCATGATTTATCTGCAGGACAATCCTCTGCTCAGAGAACCGCTCAAACCCGAACAGATCAAGAGCCGTCTTCTTGGCCATTGGGGAGCCAGTCCGGCATTGAGTTTTACCTATATCCATCTCAACCGTCTGATTAACGATTACGATCTCAATGCGATTTTTATGGCCGGTCCCGGCCATGGCGCGCCGGGCGTTCTGGGGCCGGTGTATCTGGAGGGCACTTACTCGGAAATTTATCCGAACAAAGGCGAAGACGAACAAGGCATGCAGCAGTTTTTTAAGGAATTTTCCTTCCCCGGCGGCATCGGCAGCCACTGTACGCCGGAAACGCCGGGGTCGATCCATGAAGGCGGTGAACTGGGTTACAGCGTGTCCCATGCCTTTGGTGCGGCATTCGATAATCCGGACCTGCTGGTGGCGGTCGTCGTCGGCGATGGCGAAGCGGAAACCGGGCCTTTGGCGACTTCCTGGCATTCCAACAAATTTCTGAACCCGGCCCGCGACGGGGCGGTTCTTCCCATTCTCAATCTGAACGGTTACAAGATCAATAATCCGACTTTATTGTCGCGCATCAGCCATGAAGAGCTTGAAAATCTGTTCAAAGGCTATGGCTGGACGCCTTATTTCGTCGAAGGCAGCGATCCCGAAGTCATGCATCAACGCATGGCCGCCGTCATGGAACACTGCGTCAACGAAATACGTAAAATTCAGCAGGAGGCCCGCGCCGGCGGTGTTCCGGAGCGACCCAGATGGCCGATGATCGTGCTGCGCAGCCCGAAAGGCTGGACCGGCCCGAAAGAAGTGGACGGGCATAAGGTGGAAGGGTTTTGGCGAGCCCACCAGGTGCCTCTGTCCGGCATGAAGGAAAATCCGGCGCATCTGAAACAACTGGAAGACTGGCTGCGCAGCTACAAGCCGGAAGAACTGTTCGATAACAACGGACGCCTGATTCAAGAACTCAAGGAACTTGCGCCCAAAGGCGCGCGGCGCATGAGCGCTAATCCTCATGCCAATGGCGGCCTGATACGCAAGGCACTGCGTCTTCCGGATTTTCGCGAGTACGGCGTGAAGGTAGAAAAACCCGGTCAAACCGAAGTTGAAAATACCAAGCCGTTGGGCGTTTTTTTGCGCGATATCGTCAAGCTCAATCCGACCAATTTCCGCGTGTTCGGCCCGGATGAGAATACCTCCAACAAGCTCGATGCGATCTATCAGGTCAGCAAAAAAATGTGGCTGGCGGATTATTTGCCGGAGGACGCCGACGGCGGCGAATTATCTCCGGATGGCCGGGTCATGGAAATGCTGTCCGAACATACGCTGGAAGGATGGCTGGAAGCCTACCTCCTTACCGGGCGCCACGGCTTTTTCTCCAGTTACGAAGCCTTCGTGCATGTGATCGATTCGATGTTCAACCAGCATGCCAAATGGCTGGATATCAGTAACGATCTTTCCTGGCGCGCGCCGGTTTCATCGCTCAATTTGTTGATCACCTCGACCGTATGGCGGCAGGATCACAACGGTTTTACCCATCAGGATCCGGGCTTTCTGGATGTGGTCGTCAATAAAAGCCCAGAAGTCACGCGCATTTATCTGCCGCCGGATGTCAATACATTGTTGTCGGTCGCCAACCATTGCCTGCAGAGCACCGACTACTTCAACGTGATTGTCTCGGACAAGCAGAAACACCATCAATTCCTGGACATGGACGCCGCCATCGAACATTGCACCAAAGGCATCGGCATCTGGGATTGGGCGAGCAACGACCAAGGCTCGGAACCCGATGTGGTGATGGCGGGCTGCGGCGACATTTCGACGCAAGAAGCGTTGGCAGCGGTGGGCCTGTTGCGGGAGTATTTCCCAGAATTGAAAATCCGCTTTATCAACGTCATGGATCTTTACCGCCTGACGCCTGAGAGCGAACACCCGCACGGGCTTTCCGACCGGGACTTCGACAGTCTGTTCACCGCCGATAAACCGGTGATATTCAACTTCCACGGTTATCCCTGGTTGATTCACCGTCTCGCTTACCGCCGTACCAACCATAAAAACATGCATGTGCGCGGCTACAAGGAAAAAGGCAATATCAATACGCCGCTGGAATTGGCCATTCGCAACGAGGTCGACCGCTTCAGCCTGGCTATCGATGCAATCAACCGGGTTCCGGGCCTTAAGGTGGCAGGCGCCCATGTCAAAGAAAAACTACGCGGCATGCAGATCGCTTGCAGTCACTATGCTTACGAACACGGCATAGACAAACCCGAGTTTGCGTCCTGGAAATGGCCTCAATAACCATCGTGCAGCGAGGATATCACTATGGCTAAAAAGAATAAGACCGCCGAAACGGAAAACGCGGTCGGAAACACCAATGTGTTGACGAATGCTTCAGAAATCAAAAAATCCATTCAGGATCACTTGACCTACAGCATTGGAAGCCCGCCTTCTGTGGCTAACAGGCTAGATTATTACAAGGCTTTAGCATTGGCTGTGCGCGACAGATTGCAACGGCACTGGGTTGAAACAGTGCAAACCTTCCTCGATCAAGATTTGAAAGTGGCTTGCTACCTGTCAGCAGAGTTCCTGATGGGCCCCCATCTCGGCAATAATTTATTGAGTTTGGGCATCGAGAATGAGGTTCGCCAAGCGGTTGCCGAATTGGGCTTTGATCTGGATGAATTGCTGGCCGAAGAGGAAGAACCCGGTCTCGGCAACGGCGGCTTGGGCCGTCTGGCCGCCTGTTATATGGATTCCCTGGCAACCCTCGAGCGGCTTGCGCTCGGTTATGGAATCCGCTATGAATTCGGCATTTTCGATCAGGAAATTCATGACGGATGGCAATGCGAGATCACCGATAAATGGTTGCGTGGCGGCAACCCTTGGGAAATCGCCAAACCCGATGTCACTTACACTGTCAATTTCGGCGGTCATACCGAATATTACCGGGACGACGCAGGTGCTGAGCGGGTGAGATGGATACCTGAGCGGGCGATCAAAGGCATGGCTTACGATACTCCCATCCAGGGTTATCGCGTCAACACCTGTAACACCTTGCGGTTATGGAGCTCAGAGGCCTGCGAAAGTTTCGATTTTCAGGCCTTCAACACCGGTGACTACTACACGGCGGTGAATGAGAAAGTCATCTCCGAAACGCTGGCGAAGGTACTCTATCCGAATGACGAGCCCGAGATCGGCAAGCGGCTCCGCCTGGCGCAACAATATTTTTTCGTGTCCTGCTCGCTGCAGGACATGCTGCGCATTCTCGATATTTTGGGGCAACCGCCGCAGCGTTTTCCCGATAAGTTTGCGGTCCAGCTTAACGATACCCATCCTTCAATCGGCGTGGCCGAATTGATGCGGCTATTGGTCGACGAACGACGGCTGCCTTGGGACGAAGCCTGGGACATTACCGGGCGCACCTTCGGCTACACCAATCATACATTATTGCCCGAGGCGCTCGAGACTTGGCCGCTGCCTTTGTTCAGGGAAATGTTGCCGAGGCATCTGGAGATTATTTATGAAATCAATGCACGGTTTCTTGCCGCGGTTCGTGACAAACATCCCCAGGATGGAGAGCTGCTTAAACGCTTGTCGTTGATTGATGAACATGGCGAAAAACGCATCCGCATGGCCCATCTTGCCAGTGTCGGAAGCCATTCCGTCAACGGCGTGGCGGCGTTGCATACGGAACTGTTGAAGCAAAATGTGCTTAAGGATTTTTATGAATTATGGCCGGAGCGCTTCAATAATAAAACCAACGGTGTGACGCCTCGGCGTTTCATGGCTTCGGCCAATCCGAAACTCAGCGAGCTGATAACCCGCGCAATCGGTGGCGAATGGGTTACCCATACCGAGCAACTCAGAAAGCTCGAGTCTTTCGCGGAGGATGCCGCGTTCTGCAAAGAATGGCGAGCCGTCAAGCAGGCTAACAAACATCGACTCGCTGACTATATCCGCAAACAGACCGGTATCGAGCTCGACCCCAGCTGGATGTTTGATGTTCAGGTCAAGCGCATCCATGAATACAAGCGCCAGCATTTGAATATCCTGCACGTCATCACGCTGTATAACCGCCTGAAGCATAGCCCCAACCTTGCTATTGCGCCGCGGGCCTTCATTTTCGGCGGCAAGGCGGCTCCCGGCTATTATATAGCCAAGCGCATCATCAAACTGATCAATGCGGTGGGCGAGGTGGTCAATAACGATCCGGACGTGAATAAATATCTGCGTGTCGCGTTCGTACCCAACTTCAATGTACAGAATGGCCAGCTCATATACCCGGCAGCCGATCTGTCCGAGCAGATTTCCATGGCGGGCAAGGAAGCGTCCGGCACCGGCAACATGAAGTTTACCTTGAATGGGGCCTTGACCATCGGCACGCTGGATGGCGCCAATGTTGAAATACGGGAAGAAGTGGGTGCGGAGAATTTCTTCCTGTTCGGGCTGACCACGGAGGAAACCGTCCTGCTTCAGCAGCAAGGCTATCGCCCGTACTCTTATATTGAAAGCAATCCGCAATTGGCCGGCGCGATTCAGTTGATCTCATCGGGGCATTTTTCCAATGGCGACACCGAGCTATTCCGTCCTTTGGTGGATAATTTATGCCAGTCCGACCCCTTTCTGGTACTCGCCGATTATGCCGATTATATCGCCTGTCAGGACAAGGTCGCCGGCGTCTGGGAGGACCCGGAAAAATGGACCAGGATGTCCATTTTGAATACGGCCAGAGCGGGCAAATTTTCCTCGGATCGCGCGATACGTGAATATTGCGACGAGATTTGGAATGTCCGAGCGATACCGATTACTAAACATGTTGTTCTATGAGTTATTAACATGAGTTTAAAAATTTATTTACTCCGTCACGGAGAAACGACCTACAGCCAGCGCGGCGCTTATTGTGGCGTTGTCGATGCAGAACTCACTCCGGAAGGCATGAAAATGGCGCAATGTTTTAGCGATGCCTATCGCTCGATACCTTGGACTGATGTCTATGTCAGCCCGATGAAAAGAGCGATAGCGACAGCGCAGCCTTTATGCGACGCCTTGGGCCTGACCATGCAGATCAGGGACGGACTCCGTGAAATCAGTTATGGCATGTGGGAAGATCAAGAGTTGGAAACTGTCAGACAAAGCTATGATAAGGACTATCTGAGCTGGCAGACCGATCCGGCCTGGAACCCGCCGACCGGCGGCGAAACCGCGATTCAGGTTGCCGCCCGCGCCCTTCCGATCATTACGGAAATCGAGTCCAAGTACAAAAGCGGCAATGTGCTGGTGGTATCCCATAAGGCGACCATACGCATCATTCTTTGCAGCCTGTTGGGAATAGACGTCGGCCGTTACCGGGATCGGATCAACGCCCCGGCAGCTTCGGTTTCTATTATCAAGTTTGTGACTTATGGGCCGATGCTGGAAGTTTTAGGCGACCGAAGCTATATGCCCGAGCATTTGCGCAGCCGCGCCGGGACTTGACGGATGTTTTTAGCCCAACTTTATACATTCTCAATCGCAGCATTTTAGGAAGTTGCTTTATAAAGCGATTGTGTCCAGGCCAAAATTTTTATGGAGTGAATTGTAATGACTCTTTCATATAAATTGAGCATCGGCTCGTATTTTCCGCCCGGGGCGACGGTCAGTAACGCCGGCGTCAATTTTTCAATTTTCAGTCGTCATGCGAGTGGAGCCGAGCTTTTGCTTTATGAAGCGGCCGGAAGTCCGGAGCCGTTTCAGGTCATCAGCTTCAACCCCAAAACGAACCGGTCGTTTTTTTTCTGGCATGTGTTCGTCGAAGCGCTTCCGGCCGGAATCCATTATACCTGGCGCATGTTCGGACCGAACGATATGGCTTCGACCGGGCGTCGCTTCAATGCCAAAAAGGAACTCATCGATCCCTGGGCCACGGCGGTCAGCGATGTGTTTTGGAATCGGCGGCGTGCTTCGGATCCGGATGACGAAAGCCGGTCATCTTATCGTGCAGTTGTCGCAAAATCGGATTATATCTGGGCAGGTGAAAGTCCCTGGAAACTCGGCCTGGAAGGAGCAGTCATCTATGAGCTTCACGTCGGAGGATTTACGCGCCATCCTTCGGCAGGCGTCGGGCATCCCGGCACGTTTGCCGGATTGATCGACAAGATTCCTTACTTACAGGATCTTGGCATAACCCATGTCGAGTTGTTGCCGGTCATGGCTTTCGACGAGCAATGCGTGCCGGACATCGTGATGGCAAAGGGATTGAAGAATTATTGGGGCTACAACACGCATAGCTTTCTAAGTCCGCATCCCGGCTATTGCGTAAACCCCGAGCTCGGATCGAATGCGCATGAATTCAAGGAGTTGGTGAAAGCCCTGCATGATGCCGGCATCGGCGTTATTTTAGATGTGGTTTTTAATCATACCGCGGAAGGGGGGCACGATGGCCCGATGATAAACTTCAAGGGTTTCATTAACGAAATTTTTTATCATCTCGATCCGCATAACCGGAGCTATTATCGTGATTACACCGGCTGCGGCAACACTGTGAATTGTAATCATCCTTTGGTCACGCAGTTCATTGTGCATTGCCTGGAGTATTGGGTTGAAAAGATGCATGTCGATGGTTTTCGCTTCGATCTCGCCAGCGTCTTTACGCGCGGCGAAGACGGCACGCCGCTAGCCAATCCGTCGCTGCCTTGGCGCATCGAGTTTTCTAATGCGCTGAACGAGGTGCCGATGATTGCGGAAGCATGGGATGCTTCCGGCCTTTATCATGTGGGGTCGTTTCCGGGCATGCGCTGGGCAGAATGGAACGGCCGCTACCGGGACGTAATCCGGCGTTTTGTCCGCGGCGATCCGGGGCTGATCGGGCAAGTGGCTTCATGTATTGGCGGCAGCAGCGATCTTTATGAAGAAGAGGACCGGTTGCCGCTGCACAGCATCAATTTCATTAGCTGTCATGACGGCTTCAGCCTTTACGATTTGGTCAGCTACAACGGTAAACACAACGAAGCCAATGGCGAAGAAAATCGCGACGGCTGCGATAACAATTTATCCTGGAATTGCGGCGCTGAAGGCGAGACCGATAATGCGGAAGTTTTAGCCCTCAGGCGGCGGCAAGCCAAGAACCTGATCAGCATCCTGTTATTAAGCCAAGGGGTGCCGATGCTTCTTTCCGGCGATGAGGTACTGCACACGCAAAAAGGCAATAACAATGCCTATTGCCAAGATAACGAACTTTCGTGGTTCGACTGGAGCCTGGTCGAAAAAAATCGCGATATGCTGCGTTTCGTGAAGGAACTGATTGCGTTAAGGCGCAGGCACCCGAATCTGAACCGGCGCGAATTTCTGAGCGGAGAACCCGTTTCCGGCCGCGGCCTTCCCGATATCGCCTGGCATGGCTACCGGCTTGACGAGCCGTTATGGTTCGATTATAGCGCCCAATATCTGGCTTACACATTGGTCGGATTAGCCGATGATGAGGAAGACTTGCATGTCATTTTAAATATGTCCGAGCGGACCGTGGAAGCTTCCTTACCCGAGATTTCCGGACGTTTATGGCACTTGGCGTTGAATACCTCGGGTACAGGACAGGATGACATTATGCCGCGCAATCAACAGAAGGCTCTCGAAAGTTCGTCTTACCCAATATCCAGGCGCACGGTCGCCGTGTTTGAGGCGCGCGGATGATTAAAGGCGGCGCTCCTAAAGTACTGGTCATCAATTGCGGCAGTTCCTCGATCAAATACGGACTGTTTGCAATGGAGCCGGGACACCTGCTTGCCAGCGGGCTGGTGGAGTGTATCGGTGAAAGCGTAAGCCTGATCCACCACCGTACAGAAAACGCGCAAGGCGAACCGGTGGAGCACCAGCAGGAAATCGAAGCCCCCGACCATCGAGCGGCTTTCGCCCATATTGCCGAAGTCTTACGCAACGCCTCCGGGTTTGAAGCCGGGCAGGAGCCGGATGCGATTGGCCATCGCGTGGTCCACGGCGGAGAGATCTTTTCGGCATCGGTAGCAATCAATCAGACGGTCATCGATACGATCCGAAATTTGATCCCGCTGGCGCCGCTGCATAATCCGGCCAATCTGACCGGCATCGAAATCTGCCGGGAAGCTTTTCCGTCGGTGCCGCAAGTGGCCGTGTTCGATACCGCTTTTCATCAGACCATGCCGCCCCGCGCATTTCGCTATGCCGTCCCGGAAACCTGGTATAGCAGTCATGGCATACGCCGGTACGGATTTCACGGCAGTTCCCATCGTTATGTCGCCAGCCGGGCGGCCGGCTATTTGCAGCGTCCGCTTGAGGATCTTAAATTAATTACCCTGCATCTCGGCAATGGCGCCAGCGCCGCCGCGATACAACACGGGCGCAGTATCGATACGTCGATGGGCTTCACCCCGTTGGAAGGCTTGGTCATGGGAACCCGGTGCGGCGATTTGGATGCGGCGATACCGTTACATCTGGAAAACGTTCTGGGCCAGAGTGCCGACGAGCTCGAGGAAGCCCTGAACCGGGATTCGGGATTGAAAGGGCTATGCGGCAGCAACGATTTGCGCGAAGTGTTGGCAAGTGAGCGAGCCGGCGACGAACGCGCCCGGCTGGCATTGGATGTTTACTGTTATCGTATCCGAAAATATATCGGCGCTTATTTTGTCGCGCTGGAGGGTCTGGATGCACTGGTTTTCACCGGCGGTGTAGGCGAGAATGCGCCTTTGATCCGAAGTCGGGTCTGTCAGGGCCTTGATAAGCTCGGCATCGCTATCGATCCGGAAGCCAATGACAGGACATTTGAAGAAATCAGCGACATAGGGCGTGGCGGCCACGCCGTTCGCGTTCTGGCGGTGCGCACGAACGAGGAGTTGCAGATTGCGCGGGAAACGCTTTCGGTCTTAACCGAGTAGCCATCTATCCCCCATAAGAGGGTCATCAGCGCTATGTCGATATGACGCGGTGAGTCCCCTCTCCGAGGGTACAAAGGCGCCGCTTTTAACATAGGGGAGCGGCCTGGATCATCTTCTCGGTCAGTTGAAGTTGAATTCAGCTGATGAACATCACTTGGAGATCAATATGAACAGTAATAATCCTCCTTCTACAAAAAATTATTCATTATTAGGCAGGGTCGAGGGTGCTGAAAAAGCCTTTTTGTCCGGCCGACGCAACCGCGAGCAGGACCTGGAAAGCGCTGTGACCTTTTTTCTGGAGTTTTTACGCGGTTTCGAAAGTTTTAACCTCGACCGAAAGTGCATCACGGTGTTCGGTTCGGCACGATTTAAAGAAGACCATCCGTATTATCGCTTGGCCCGCGACTTGGGAAGAGCATTGGCAAAAGCAGGCTTCGCGGTAATGACCGGCGGAGGTCCCGGCATCATGGAAGCCGCGAACCGAGGCGCCAAAGAGGCGGGAGGCGTCAGCCTGGGTTGCAACATTACACTGCCTTTCGAACAAAAACCCAATCCTTACCTGGATCAATTTATAGAGTTCGAGCATTTTTTCATTCGCAAGGTGATGCTGATTAAGTATTCAAGCGCCTTTGTGGTGATGCCCGGCGGTTTCGGCACCCTGGATGAGGCTTTTGAAGTCATTACTCTGGTCCAGACCGGCAAATTGGAAGAATTTCCTATCATCGGGATGGGGGGAGATTTTTGGGAGCATCTTCGACAATTTGGCTATCAAACCATGGTGCAGGAAGGTGTGATTGGGGAGGGTGATTTGGAATTTATTCTTCGTGCCGATAACGTCGATGAAGCCATGCGTATCATTAAGGGCGTCAATAAACCTAAATGAACTTATCGGCGCTCGTTCAGAAAAAGCCCAACCAATCCAGCCAGCATGATGGCAATGTAAAGCTGGCCGCCAACCACTTCCAAATAGGCCAGTGTCCGTGCCAACGGCGCAACGGGGGTAATGTCCCCGTATCCGAGGCTGGCCAGGGTTACAAAACTGTAATAGAGCAGGGTATCCATCGGCGCCTTGCCGTCAATCCCTTGTATACCGTTAAACGAGCCCGGCAAAAATTGAAAGATTAAGCCATACAAGATCGCCCAGATAAGCCCCATCAGCAGATAAACGCACATGGCGCCGAACAGTAAATTGCGGTCGACCTTGGTGCCGCCGAACACATGCCGGGTGGCAATGATCGCGCTGCTAATGGAAAACAAAAGGACTGCTGCGTTTAAGCCTAATTCGATGACGATGCTGTCAAAAAAAATATCGATAGCGGTAAAAGTAACAGTTAACAAAGCAAGCGCTAGTCCGAACTTGAAAAGATAACTTCTCTGAGGCAGGCCCCAGATTCCAAGCAACATCAAAGCACTATATCCAACCTGCAACGTAGCACGCATCAACAAGGCATTCGTGGCCAAGGCAGGAAAAGTTCTTAGTAGCGGCATCAGCAAAAAAAGACTAAGCAGGCCGGATAGAAGGAAAGCGTAATTGCCGGCCTTTGAGCTTCGGGTTGGTGCAGGCATACAGGACTTGCTCCGGATAATGATGTTTTTACCTACGAAAGTTCATTTTATTACAGTACGACATAATGCAATCTCTTTAAGTATTTTTGGCCGAAAATTTTTCGTTGTTTCTTAAAGTCAGCTTGGCCTAAAGTCCAATAGCGAGACCTCTTTGTACCGCAATAGAATGTTAAAGGGTCATCTTAGGATTAACGAATCGGTCTTCTGGCAACCCAGGAACGGGCGTATATGAATGATTACCAGAGCCGCAGGAGTACGATATGACAGTAGAACAAAGTAGATTACAAGAAGCCCGTGAGCACAATATACCCTGGAAAAAATGGGGTCCTTACCTCAGCGAACGGCAATGGGGCACCGTGCGGGAAGACTATAGCGCTAACGGCGATGCCTGGAATTATTTTACTCACGAGCAGTCGCGTTCACGCGCCTATCGCTGGGGAGAAGACGGCTTGGGCGGCATTTCGGACGACCACCAAGTTCTCTGTTTTGCGCTGGCACTCTGGAACGGCGAGGACCCCATCCTCAAGGAAAGGCTGTTCGGCTTGACCAACAGCGAGGGCAATCATGGCGAGGACGTGAAGGAGTATTACTTCTACCTCGACAGCACGCCCACCCATTCCTACATGAAATATCTGTACAAATATCCGCAGGCGGCTTATCCCTATGAAGACCTGATTAAAACCAACCGGCAACGCAGCCGTGATGAATTGGAATATGAGCTTTTGGATACCGGCATTTTCGACGAGGACCGCTATTTCGATGTGTTTGTCGAATATGCCAAAGCCAATGCAGAGGACATGCTGGTCAAAATCAGCATCGCCAACCGCGGCCCGGAGGCTGCCTCTCTACATGTGTTGCCAACCCTCTGGTTCCGCAATACCTGGTCCTGGACGGACGGCGGCAGCAAACCGGTGCTGCAAAAGCTGGAGAATACCGAACGCAGCATCGTGCATGCCCATCATACCGACCTGCTGTTCCAGGAATTCATGGATGACTGCTATCTCTACTGCGACGGCAAGGTTCCGCTGTTGTTTACCGAGAATGAAACCAACAATGCCCGCCTCTTTGCCGGAGAGAATGCCAGTGCTTACACTAAGGATGGCATCAACAATTATCTCGTGCACGGGCAGCAGGATGCGGTCAATCCGGCTCAAACGGGGACAAAAGTCTCCCCGCACTTTCAACTGACTGTAGCTGCCGGAGAAACGCAAGTGGTTCGACTGCGTCTGACCCGCACCGCACCGGCCCGGATGGATCAACCTTTTGACGGCTTTGACAGCATTTTGGAAAATCGTGTGCAGGAAGCCAATGCTTTTTATGACAAGATCACGCCGGCGGCGATTAAGGCAACCGATCCGGATCGGGCCAATCTGATGCGCCAGGCGCTCTCCGGAATGTTGTGGTCGAAACAATATTTCTATTACGACGTGGACGAATGGCTGGAAGGACACCAAATCACTCCCTGGTCGGGAGCGGAGCAGCGCCATCGGATTCGCAACGGAGAATGGTTCCATGCTTACTGCGACGACATTATTTCCATGCCGGATAAGTGGGAATACCCCTGGTTTGCGGCCTGGGACCTGGCGTTCCATATGTTGCCGTTGTCGATTGTGGACTCGGACTTTGCCAAATCCCAGTTGGATTTGATGCTGCGTAACGACTACCTGCACCCCAACGGTCAAATCCCGGCCTACGAATGGAACTTTGGCGACGTCAACCCGCCGGTGCATGCCTTTGCCACGATGCAAGCCTATTTGATAGATAAGGCGCGCAATGACGGCAAGGGCGATGTCGACTTCCTCAAGTATGCCTTTTCCAAGCTGCTGGTCAACTTCACCTGGTGGGTCAACCGCAAGGACCGGACCGGAAGCAACGTCTTTGAAGGGGGCTTCCTGGGGTTGGACAACATCGGAGTGTTCGACCGCAGCGCGCCTTTGCCCACCGGAGGGTGCCTGGAACAGGCAGACGGCACCGCCTGGATGATTTTTTTCAGCCAGCAGATGCTGCGGATTGCCGTTGAACTGGCGATCCACGATCCCCTTTATGAAGAATTTGCCAGCAAATTTTTCGAGCATACGATGTGGATCGCCGGGGCGATGGATCGGCTGGGCGAAAACCAGGATGAAATGTGGGATGAAACAGACGGTTTCTTCTACGATGTCTTGCGCTTCCCTGATGGGACGGCGACGCGTTTGAATGTACGCTCGCTGGTGGGACTGCTGCCGCTAGCGGCTGTGGCGATTTTTGAAGCGGACGATCTGGTGAAAATGCCCAATTTCCGCAAAGGGGTGAAAGCATTTTTTCTCCGTCACCCCGAACTCGCAGTCAACATGCACCTCCCCACCCAAGCTGGCCCAACAGGCCGGTACATGCTGTCGGTGTGCAACGAGCAGAAATTGCGCCGCGTGCTCGCCAAGATGTTGGATGAAAACGAGTTCTTCAGTCCCTATGGCATCCGCTCGCTGTCCCGCCATCACCTGGAGCATCCATTTGTTTTTCACCATGCGGGTCAAGAATTCCGCGTAGATTACCTGCCGGGAGATTCCAACACCGGCATGTTCGGCGGTAACTCCAATTGGCGCGGGCCGGTCTGGATGCCCGTTAATTTCTTGTTCATCGCTGCATTCTATCGGCTCCATGCCTACTATGGCGACACGTTTACAGTGGAATGCCCGACCGGGTCAGGTCAATACATGAGTCTTTATGATGTGGGGCAGGAACTGGGTAAACGCGTGACCCGCATCTTTCTCCAAGATAGCAACGGTCGTCGGCCGGTCTATGGGGGAACCGAAAAATTCCAAACCGACCCTTACTGGAAGGACTTTGTTCTGTTTTACGAATATTTCAATGGCGACAACGGAGCCGGCATCGGCGCCAGTCACCAGACCGGTTGGACCGGCTGCGTTGCAAGAATTATTCAGGGTATGGGTGATATAACAAAAGAAATCGTGACTGGTCCGGATGCTGAGATGGAGGCGCTAAGGAAGACGGTTGGCAAGTGAAGATTGGGGTTGGAAGGCGGAGGTCAGGATGGGCAACAAGCGATCGTTGCGGTTAACTACGCGCCGAACCAAAGTCAGTGTATTTCCCGTTGCCCTTACTAAATGCGGGAGGAGACATGTATCAGCTTAAAAGTTTAATGGGCTCCGAAAGTTATGAGCGCAGTCGCGATAGCCTGGTCTCGCCAGGACTCTATCTAGACTTGCCTGAATGGGGTTATGGGGTATTTAAATTAATACAGAAAAGATAACCGACATTATTTCAGGTCGACATTGTCGCCGACCATTTTGTGACATCCGAGTACCATAATTTCGATTATCAGCAACAGGTTTGTGTTTGGATGCTTACTCAACAGTGTGAATCTGTGTCGTAAATGATGCACATGGACTTGTGTTCACATTCCGATCACTCGACGACGACTAATCCAAGTCTAACCGTTAAAAGATGGACTTTTTATTCCTTCTATACACAAATCCGTTATTCCGACATGGATTCATGTCAGGCTATCCTGCCTGACACCCTTCGGGTTAATGCAAATCCGTTCCAGACGGATTTGTGCCGGAATCCAGGCTACAGAGAGGTTTAGAGCTTACCATCCATGGCCCTGGATTCGGCAATTGCTGCTGCATTGCCCTATCTCCTGCATCTCTGCAGTCGACCCGCTTCCCGGCGGGTATGAAGATTTGTATATAACGACATGCGCTAAGCCAAGGAGCCCAATATCTTCAGCAACATCTCTTTGATTGGAATCTCGATGGCGAATAGCGCCAGCATCGGAATTGCGGCTGGCAAGACCACGGCGAGGATCGCTGTCTTGCCGATGGGCGCCGCCCGCATGTTCGCTACAGCCTCATAAAGACTGACGGCATCGGCTACCGGGCCAATTTCCTGAGCCTCCAGCAAGGACGGGTCTTCCAGTGATTCTCCCAAAATCCAGCGCCGGTGGACAAGGCGTCCGTGTTCGCCAACCAGGGCACCGTAGTCCAACAGTGCTTGCCTTTTGGCCGCTACAAGTTTGGGGATGAATACGATCAATGGCGTCAGGCACAATATGATCAAAAAAATCAGGAATACCACGACTTCCAGTTTCAAGGATAGAACATGCACGCCGTGATAAATCACATCGTGCGCGAGGCGAGAAGCGAGCACAGCGGACAGAGCGAAAGCAAACAGGCTAAAGGCTTTAGGAAGTCTTTGGAGGAAACCGAGGCCGCCGGCTCGGTCGGAATGGGTGGGAACGATTTGCAGATCTAGTGCGGCAATTCGCTTCAAAAGTAGGAATAGCAGGATCAGCCGCCACAGCCACGCACAGAGGAGAGCAAGAAAGATCGGCTGAGCCACGTGATCCAGCCACCAGCCGCCGAATCCCACGTTGAAACGCGTTGGCTCGCCGATGTTAGCCCACACCAGTTCATGTTTATCCTGGCTGGGCGGCTGGAATCCCAGCCAGGCGACGATAAGAGCCACGATTACGATCCAGGGTAAGGAACTGTTGCGCAGTTGGACTATGCCCCGAAGAACCTCCCAGAATGCCTCCCGCTGTTCCTTCCGGATCAGGCCGGAGGTATGGAAATAGGGAATGAGGCGGGTGGTCATGCCATGCACACTTCCCTCGCCGAGGATCAATAACGGCAGCGCGAGCAGGAAGCGAGCATGGATGCCGAAATGCTGGAGCAGAGGTTCGTTGACAGTGCCAGGCAACGCCCGGCCGTTGTAAACAGCCCAAGCCGCAACGGGTAGCCAAGTCAACAGGCTGAAGAAAATCGCCCGGCGGATCAAGCCCAGGCCATGATTAGGAATCAGGCCGATGCGGCGCTGGAAGCGGAACAACAGGTCGTCCCTGATCAGGGAGATTTCAAATTTCGAGTCTTGTGCGTTCATTTTTTGTCTCCCAATCAGCCAACATTAATTAATCTTGTAGTCTGTATGCTGCCTGTGGCAAAAGGATTATTAATAATCGGACAACTGCCTTGGAGGTGTGTGCTTTTTGTAAGCATCGATAGGGTTTTATCCGCTGGCGTATTGCACGCTACGTTGCTAGAGTCTCTTCACCCAGGATTGAACCGCCAATCCTGGGTTGATCATGTGACAATCAGTTCGCAAGAATGCCCCTTACTGAAATTTGGAATGTCCGCGATGCAGGACGCACAGCAACATCATGAAGTCCACAACGCGTAGTTATCCAAAGCCGCGACCAGGCACCTTTTGAAAGGCGACTGCACTCGATAACGCCGAATCAATCGTTTTGTTTGAGCTTTAACTGTTGCTGAAGGGCTGTAGGGGGCCGATAAACTTGTTTTGATCCGGTGATTAGTGTGCGCAGGAGAGTGTCTGCTTAACTTTCAGGTAGACACCATGGACCCGCACACTCCGGGACGAACACTGTATTTGTTTAAAACGGCTATCGATAAGCATCTCTTCGCCCTTGTTCGTAGGCCCGCTGTTCGGATTCTTTGTGTTTGCCGTACAAATACCCGCCCGCGGTGCCTGCGGCTGCACCGATTGCGGCTCCCATGCCGGCATTGCCTGCGATCGCACCAATTGCCGCTCCTGTTGCAGCACCTCCCAAACCGCCGGTTACCGTGCGTTGCTGAGTATCCGACATGCCGGCGCAACCGGCTAAACTGGTAATGGCTAAAATCGCTATGACTGAAATCGAGAATCTTTTCATGTTGTATCCCCTGTTATTTATTTATACATGGCCATTTTTCGGTTAAAAACCTGAATTCCGTTTCGACTGGTGTTTCGTACATGTATTGAGGGTGTTGCTTAGCCCATGAAATAAACATGGCAAGTGTGTCGTTGCGCGTGGGTTTGGGCTCCGGAGGGCAGAACAGCTTCAGCTCCGGTTTTTCTGCCGTTTGGGCTTGATAATAATGATAGGCTCCGACCAAATAACCATGGCAAAAATGAATCGCCTCTCGATAAAGGGGGTCTTGCGGCGAAGCGGTGCAGAGATTGAGTATGTTTTGTGTTTTCTTGGCTATGAAATCCTCGTCGGTAACGTTGGCTTTGGCCGCTCCAGTAACAAATGAAGCGACTAATAAGAGAGGGGCTAGATGTTTTATTGTCATAAGTAATATCCTCAATTTATTCTGGGCTCTTGCTGAATATAGTCTCTTTAGCAGAGAAAAGCATCTCAAAAAGACCTTAAAATTCATGTTCTGTCTTGGCGGTTGAGCGCGAATGATCGTTAATCGACATGTTTCAAGGTCAGTATGATTTTGTTGTCCGTTTTCAGATAGAGACGGTTGTTACCGAATTCAAAATCATAAGTCTTTTCAGCCAGTAGCGCGCCGATATCGGGTATGCTCTCGGGCGTTTGGCAGAACATTCTTGTGCTCGTTAATTTCTTAAAGGTGATGGTATTTCTTTTTGTGGAGAATGCGCCGCCGATACGGTTACAACCGTCGTGTCCGTTTAACCGCCGCTGTCTGGCCGATAATTCAAGCATCGGAAGTCCTTTCATGAATGAAGCCGGTTTGAGCGGTACGCCTTCAACCAGTTCGAGCACCCAAATATCAGTCAGCCGCATATCGGGGACAGTGTCGCCGCATCCGGTAAAATTCCGGTATGACTTGTCTACAGTATGTTTTGCCTGCACCTCTACGGTGTAAGCGAAGCGTTCGCCGGACATCGTATCGGTGCATGGTTTTTCGTTTGCAAAAATAACCAATTCGCCCGATGCTATCTTGGCATGGTAGCGAGTGATTCCGGTGTCCTGCGCCAAAGCTCCTTCGGTCGGCGCCGTGTTCAGGTTCAGGCCGTTCCAAACCGTGAACTGGAATCGCTGGTCAAAATCCATGTCCGGATTCCGGAAAGGTTCATTTCCCCGGGCATAAAAGTCGATTTGAGCAAATTTATTGTTGCCCGGAAGCTTTTGAAGTCAAAAAGTCGCTGAGTTGAGGTTGGTGAAATCCAGGCAAGATCACATCCCTGATGGCCAAAAATTGAGACTATTGGAATCTGAATTTGTGGTTCTAAGCTTGTTCCATCGAGAAGGGCGGGGCTTTTGAAAAATATGCTATTGCGATTAAGAAAAGAATTCTTGATTAATATCAAAGAGCCTCCCACCAAACTTCACCTGCCGTTTAGTGAGAGGCCCTGTATAGCTAATGGGTTCTTATTCAACCTGAAGTTTTTTGAAGGTCGCCCCTTCTATCGATAAATCCCCCATCAGGCCTTTCTCGCCGAAGACGAATGCAACAATAGCCCCTTGAAGATTGGTGGTATCCAGTGAACCGCCAGCTCCTACTTTAGCCACCGCCACGGAAGCATCGGCGCCGATCTCAAATTCACGCTTGCCGGTCCGGAAGAGGTCAAGAGACGCTTGGTCGTTGAAAACCAGAATCAGTGAATACCATTGTATACCGGCTAATAAACCGAACTTCCCGGCACGGTTGGTGTAATATTCAGCTGGCTTTCCCCCGACCTGCATCACGCATTTTCCGCCCTCAATGCCTATAATGAAGCCGCCCTTAGTGATCTCTGGGCAGATGAGAATACCTTTAGCGTGATTAAGCAAATCCTCCGCCCCAGTGGTCTGACTCTTGAACCGTGCTAAAGCCGCTGATGCATCGGCTTCCAGTTTTGTTGCATCCGCGGCCTTAAAATCTGCTAGTGCCTGTCCTGTAAACAGCATGCTCAGTGCCAATATTGTGCCTTTTATAATACGATTCATATCGTTTCTCCTTGTGTAAAAAAATTAATAAATGAAATTACCCTTTCGTTACTGCAAAGTTACAGGGCACCTTGAAAATCCCTGATTTTATGAAAAAACGTCATCATAATTTATTGATTTATTGGATCACTATTGATCAAATTACAGTATTTTGATTTATACACAATGCGTGCAAGTACTTATAAATACGAGACAAAAAAGTCGGCGGCTATGGCTTTTCAAAGCATAAACACGTTTTTAAACAGGTAGTCACCCGATCAAGATTACTGACATCTCAAGGGCCGGTTTTGAGACGCTAGCGGTCTCCCAGAATTTGGACCCAGTGTCTCTTTAGTGTCCAGGCTGACGACATGGACCCAAAAGAGGCATTCGGCGGTAGTGAGCATTTTAGATATGGTTTTATCTGTTGCTCAGCGCTTCCCAAAATAATTGCCGGATTTGTTCCGTCCTAGTTAATTTGCTAAAGTTTGGAAAAGGTTATTTTATTCAGTAAAAGCTCATTACATTTTTCTCTGGCTGAGGCTGAGCTCGGCTTCTCCGTCTTCCGCCCGGTGATCAGCCGGGGATTTTATCGATGAGTTTCGATAGAATCGAGATATAAGATTGGGCAACAGTTTTATCGTTGCCCAACATTCAAGGTTTCGGTTTTTTGAGCTTCATTGCATTCAGCCCAACGGATTGCGTCTTACGAGTTATAACTTTGCAAATCCTGATTCTGGATATTATTTAGCATAATTGCCTTCAACGACGACCGTTTGGGGCAGTAAACTAATTTGCACTGAAAAAATCGAAATAATGGCATCCATCACGGTATCTTTCGTTTGCGCCCGTACTTCCACTAAATTATTTTCTTTGATGAGCTCTTCCGGCTGAGTGACATAAAGCGGAAATGCGCCCCATAACAAATACCAATTGCGGTATTGCTTGTGATAAGCCACCGGCTTCTCGCTGGATAGAACTTGAATTTCTGCATTATCGGGTGCAATCAGTTCGGTATTAAAACACCCCGCCAGCGGCAAAACGATTAATATCATAACGGCCAATTTGTTCATTATTTGTTTCCTTCTACAATTAATGTCCGGCGCGGAAAACCAACCATTCCCGGAAATACATTGTAAAGCGCATCGACCAAAGTATTGGTCATATATAACCGCACCTCTTTTAATTCATTTTCTCTAATAATAGTTGCGGCATCCGGCGGATCAATGGGTTCGCGGCCCCACCATTTAAACCATACAGGTCTTTCCACGCGAACCTCTGTCGGTGCGTCTATTGTTAATAGTTTGACGGACTGATCGGGGGGCGCATTGAGGTGAATGACGCCGCAGCCCGTCAGCCATGCACTCAGCGATATTATTAAAAATGGTCGAAACCTATTGAATTTGGCAATCAAGTAATTTGACATAAGTTTTTTAATAATAAAGAAACAGGAGTCCAACAGCTTTAGCTGTTGATGAATAGGAAATTCAAGCACCTTAACCGAAGTATCCCGATTAATCCCATTACCAAAAGCACCATTTTTGCGACTTTGGATCAATCAATTTTAATACCTTGTTCCAGGGTAACCACATTCTTCGGTATTAGCTATTGGCCTTTAGTCCAATTGGCAAGATTTCGCAAACATGTTGATATTTGTCGCTGTGTATTATTAGAAGCCGATTATTGAGTCAGATTTACAAAAAATTTAAATTAAACGCAGTTGCATAGTCCGGGAAAAATCATGAAAGATATAAATCACACAAATATACGAGATCGCATATTACTTGTTTCCGTTTGCGCGACTAGTATCTTAATGAGTGCTTGTTCGGAAATAACTACAAAACCGGAAAAACTTTCCGAAGCCCAAACTTGCGAGGATTTAAAAGGCTTAATTGCCGACCATCCGAACCAGTTTAGTCATTATAAAAAAAGTCTTTCTACTCATAGAAAACTCAATGTTTGGTCTGCGAAGAAGGCGTTTCCTAATGCCGATACTTGCCAAGTATGGGAATGGGGCGGAGGGCTTTGGAATTACGTTTGCGAATGGCAAACAGGCGGTAATGAAAACCAGGCTATTAGCAACTACCAGGAAGGTGCAAAAACTATTCAAAATTGTCTGGGAGAAGAATGGACCGCTAAAACCAACACCACCCACAGTGGTGGTAAGCGCACGATCTTTAGCACCGCTGACAACGCCACCATTGTTTCAATACGATACTTTCAAGATCTACGTAGCTGGTCAAAACCCTGGCAGAATACAGTTATTATCGGAGATAAAAACACTTTGGAAGCGCCTTTACAATAAAGCAGTGCGTAGGGCGTAATAGCGATAGCGTATTGCGCCATTTTCTGTTTCCCGATCTGCCTAAACATTAATTTGGAATGTCCACGATGCAGGACGCACAGCAACATCGTGAAGTCCACAACGCGTAGTTATCCAAACCCGCGACCAGGAACCTTTTGAAAGGCGGCTGCACTCGATAATGCTGAAGCAATCGTTTTGTTTGAGCTTACGGCCGGCTTCATGGACATCTTGTTTGATACTTCTCTTTGGGTTCAATCTTTAAAGGACCTGATCAATAAAGTCCTATCTTTTCGAAGGTTTGATGTATTTGATCCGGAATTTTTGTGCCGTCTTTTCAAGTTAACTTGGCCTAAAGTCCAATATCCGCGAGTTATTAATGTTGGTAGATTGCCGATTACTATTATTAAGGGATCTTAAGCCAAACAAGCCATAAGGCATCACGACAGAAGTATCAAGAAGTCGGCTAAATGGGTGGAACTGGTATTGAAGGACTGCGGAGCGGGTATTGTCGGTTTTTGCGTTAATAATCGGTGCATTTGGCTGTTAATTTTTTTTTGATGCTTATCAAGAGGAGCGACAACCATGAAAAAATATAATTGGAGCTTAAAACGCTCTGTCCTGTGTGCAATAGCACCGTTGATCATGGTGGGTTGCGCAGAGGAACAAGCGGCAGTCCGGCCGCAACCGCCAGCCGCCGTTGCCACGCCGGCTATGGCGGTGGCCGAAACGGAGCGCGATGCAAAAAAAATACTCAGAAGCATGGCCGAGTTTATGTCCAAGAGCCAGCGGTTCAGCGTGAACCTTAGCAGCAGTTACGAAGTGCTCCAGGAATCAGGCCAGAAGATCGAATTCGGCGAAAGCAGGAGGATCACCGTCAGCCGGCCCAATGGGCTGCGCGTCGAAGTGGAACATAGCGATGGCGAGAAGCATCTCGTCCTGTACGACGGCAAGCAGATCACGACGTTTAGCCCCGCGCAGAATGTCTACGCACAGGTGTCCAAGCCCGGCGGCATTGACGAGGCGATCACTTATTTCCTCAGGGACCTGCACATGCGGCTACCGCTCGCCGCGCTCTTGCTCAGCCGGTTACCGGCCGAACTCGAACGTCGGACGCAGGCACTCGACTATGTGGAGAAAGATATTATTCACGGGACGCCGGTCCATCATCTGGCGGGACGTACCGAAACGGTCGATTATCAGGTCTGGATTCCGGCAGGCGTCCAGCCGTTACTGCTCCGCGTGGTGTTGACCTACAAGAACGCGGAGGGCCAGCCGTCATTCAGGGCGCAGTTTACCGATTGGAATCTCGCGCCGGAAATTCAGGATAACCAGTTCGCATTCACCCCGCCCGAAGGGGTGCGGAAAATTGCCTTCCTCGCACAGTTGCCTCAAATCGCACTTGAGAGCCCCACAAAATCGGGGCAATCCGGAGGACCAAAATGAATACCAAACCTTACTTTGTAGTGATGGCTATTACGGCCGCAATCGTTTTACTCGCAGGCTCCATGGATGATGCCGTCGCCCGTGGCCGTGGCGGCGGTGGGGGTGGTGGCGGTGGGGGAAGGGCCGCTGGTGGAGGTGGCGGATTTTCACGGAGTGGCGCCGCCGCAAGCGGCAGTTTTTCGTCCAGCGCGGGACGAGCCGGAAGTTCAGCGGCATCCGCATCCAGAGCTTCCAGCCGGTCGCAGGCCGCGCAGACCGCTTCGACGAGTCGGGCGGCGACCCAGCAGAGCCGTCAGTCGACTTCGACGGCGAATCAGGCCCAACGGGAGCAATACTCGAGTCAAAGCGTCGAGGAGCGCCAGGAAGGACGCACCGCACGGAGCGGCACGCGCCAGCAAGAAGCCACGGAGCGGACGCAAGCGAGGCAACAAACCGCGCAGTCTTACCATGGGGGCTACCCAGCGTCTGGGTATTACGATGATGACAACTGGGATGATGGCGAAGTCGCTGCCGTAGCGGTCGGAGCAGCCGCGCTGGGTGCGATCGGCGGTTATGCTGCCGGCGAATCGTCAGAGACAACGACAACGACAACGACAGCGCCATCGACGACAGTCGTTTACAGCGCGCCGCCCACTGGGGCTGCGAGTCTGCCATGCAGTCCCAACACTGCTGTTGTCAGTGGCGTGAATTATTATCAGTGCGGTTCTACCTGGTATACCGAGGCATACGGTAGTACAGGCGTTGTTTATACGCCGGTAGCTGCGCCGCCAGGATATTAGCCAAGAAGTGACTTAAGCCATAACTACATCTTTATTAGGGTAGGGGAATAATCATGAAACACAGATATGTATCATTCACAATGGGCGCAAGCCTGCTGATATTCGCAACCGCATTTTCATCAGGCGTTTCGGCACTCACGATAACTCCGATGAAGGGGCAGACGCCGGAACAGGTTCAAAAGGATCAGGCTGATTGCACTTCAATCGCACAACAGTCTGCCGGCGCACAAACCCAGTCCGCCACGCCGTCAAGGGGTGGACGGGCACGTGGCGCGGCGGCGGGCGCCATGGCGGGTGCGGCCAAGGCTGAGGTGCAAGGGCAGCAACACGGCGCCTACGACAATATTAACGACGATGTTAAACAACAACATCGTCAAAACGAAGCCGGATCTACCGCAGCTGCCGGAGCAGTTGTCGGCGGGGTTAAACAAAGGCAGCAACGCCGCCAGAGTTCTGAACAGAGCGATACTTCGTCTCAAGCCTTTGATCAAGCTTTTAGTTCATGCTTGATGGGGAAGGGGTACAGCGTCCAATAAGAACCTTAAGCCGGATTTACAGATCACTGTTTTCCGAATGATCACGACTTTTTAGCCTTAATAATCCTATGAATTATTCAGCCGATAGAAAAAAGTCCGATGATTTTTCGCTGGTATTGGGTGGTCCGCTGTTTCAGTTTTTTATCCGAGCGAGGCTGACCACGGATACGCTGGGTTTGCTCAAGCGTCGCATGATTTTCTTTTCCTTGCTAACCTGGTTGCCGTTGCTGATGCTTTCGGTATTGACCGGTGAAGCGTTTGGCGGCGCTATTAAAGTCCCTTTTATTTATGACGTGGATGTACACGTTCGTTTTCTGCTGGCCTTGCCATTGCTGTTGGTCGCGGAGCTCGTGGTCCATCAGCGGATTAGGGTGATTGTCCGGCAATTTATCGAGCGCGGGATAGTTCCGGAGCGATCCCTCCCGGAATTCGAAGCCCTGATCGACTCTGCGATGCGTTTGCGCAATTCGGTAGTGATCGAGGTATTGCTGATTATCCTGGTATTCACAGTTATGAATTATCTCTGGTCGAGTCAATTGGTGCTGGCATCGGACACCTGGTACGCGACCATCGTGGATGGGCATCGGACATATTCACCGGCAGGGTATTGGTATGCCTTTGCCAGCATTCCTATTTATCAATTTCTTGCTTATCGCTGGGTTATTCGCATTTTTATCTGGGCGCGGTTTCTGTGGCAGGTTTCCCGACTGGATCTGCATCTCGTGCCGACGCATCCTGATCGCGCAGCAGGACTGGGTTTTCTTGGGGGAAGCGCGGCGGCGTTTATGCCTTTACTGCTGTCTCAAGGCGTTTTGCTGACAGGCCTGATTGCCAACCATATTTTCTATGATGGCAAAGCACTATTGGACTTTAAACCGGAGATCGCAGCCGTCGTGGTTTTTTTCTGCTTGCTCGTGCTCGGTCCTTTGTGCGTGTTCTCCCCCCGCCTGGCGCAAGCAAGACGGCAGGGATTGCTTGAGTACGGAGCGCTGGCGAACCGCTATGTTCGTGAATTTGACGAAAAATGGCTGCGCGGCGGAGCACCGCCGGATGAACCCCTGGTCGGCAACAGTGATATTCAATCCTTGAACGATATGGCAGGCAGCTTTGAGGTGGTGCAAACGATGCGGCCGTTTCCATTCGGTAAAACGGCTGTGCTGCAAACCGCCGTTGCAGTATTGGCGCCATTGCTGCCACTGACTTTGACGATGGTTTCCCTGGAAGATATGGTTAAGCGCTTGGTGGGGATTTTGTTGTGATCCGGGAAAAGTGTTTGACGTATTGGATTCCGTCACAGCAAATCCGCATAAGCCTTGTTCTGGCGGGAGAACGGTTGGGGTGAGGGTAGGGCGGGCAATGACGCTCTATTTAAAGAACAGAATCGGCAATCCGGATGTTGGAGAGCAATAACATGGCTTGGTTTAGCAGTCTTTTAAATCGTCACCTGAAATGCCGGGATGCGACCTTCTCGTGGGCTGCACTAGGCCGCCTATCCCTGTTGGCGAGCATCGCGCTCAATCTGCCGGGATGCGCGAGCTTGGGTCCCTCGAGCGTGGATCGCGACCGCTTCGATTACATCAATGCGATCTCGAGTTCCTGGAAACAGCAGACCTTGCTCAATATCGTCAAGATGCGCTACGCCGATACGCCGGTGTTCCTGGAAGTAGGACAAATCATCAGCGGCTACCAGTTACAGGGGGCCGTGACGGTGTCGGGAACGCTCAATAGCGCAAGCGCAGTGGGCGATATATTGAACCTGGGGTCCGCGGCAACTTACATCGATCGCCCGACGATCACCTACACACCCTTGACGGGCGCCCATTTTCTTCAAGTCTTGATGACGCCTATCCCGCCTCCGGCCCTGTTCAGGCTCGTCGAGCAAGGCTGGCCCGTGGACTTGCTCCTTCAGGTCGGGGTGCAAAGCATCAACGGCGTATCGAACCGCAAAGGCGGAGCTAGAGGCCATGCGGCGGATCCCGAGTTCATCGCGCTGTTGGCGGCTTTCCAGCGTCTCCAGAGTTCGGGCGCGCTCGGCTTGCGAGTGGAAATGTCCAAGGAGACAAAGCAGGAGGCTACGGTATTGGTCATCAGTCGGAAGGATCTTCCTCCCGAGGTTGAGGCCGATAGATCGCTGGTCAGGAAACTGTTGGGCCTGCGGACCGATGTGCAGGAATTCAAGGTTGTCTACGGATCGGTGCCTGAAAAAGATGACGTGGTTGCTGTGCAGACACGTTCCGGATTTCAAATCTTGAATTTATTGGGTTCCACTGTCGAAGCGCCGCCCGAGCACATTGCGGAACAGCGTACATACCCACCGTTTCCGGAGCCGGAAGGAGCCCAGCCGCAGCCGCCTTTGATCAAGGTCCATGCGGATAATTCGCTGCCGGCAGATGCCTTCGCGGCAGTCAAATATCGCGACTACTGGTATTGGATCGATGACCGCGACTTCAGGTCAAAGAGCATCTTTTCGTTCCTGATGATCATCATGACGCTGGCGGATACAGGTGAGAAAGTTCAACAGCCGGTTGTTACGATTCAGGGGAATTGAGGAATAATCCAACGGTGCTGTCGATAATCAGAAATGTCCTAAGGAGCCGATCCTTTATGCGAGCAGTGCAACATCCTTCCTGTTCGGATGCCCATAGATGGGTGTCGAAAGTCGTTCTGCTACTCGCCTTGAGCTTAGGTGTGAACGGTTGTAATTTGCTCAAAGGTACCCTGGAGTTGCCTGAAAAGGGTATCCGCTCCCTATTTTCGCTCAACCAGGAAGACGAGCCCGATCCCGTCGAACTGCAATCCCAGCTGCTCCGGTTTGCTGACAATTCTATCGAATCGCTCAATCTCGCCATCGGCAAGTTGCAGCGGGAAGATGACAAGGTCACCCGAAGGCGTACCTTGCTGATGCGCCGCATCAACACGACCAACGATATATTGGCCATCGCCACCGGGGCCAACACTTATGCCAATCTTATCGATATGGCCATCCTTGCCAGCTTGAACCGGATGAATGTCGAGGATTATTGGATACCCAAGCTCTATGGCGAATCGGCCAAACCTTATTTGCTCGCTTCTCAACAGGTAGAGAAGGAGATTTGGCGGATCGCCGCGACGACGCTAAAAGAAGAACAGCTCTCGGAACTGCGCGCCGCCATCAAAACGTGGCATGAACAACATCCGACGGTGCGGTCACCCAGTGATACCGGAGCGCTGAGCTTCGCGTCCGAAGTCGCGCAGAGTAACCGCAGTTCCCGCCCAGGGATAACCAGCAGTGTTTTCAATCTGCTCTCCATCGATCCATTGACGGGACTTGACCCCGCCACTCGCGAACTGGCCAATACCCGGCTGTTCGCAGAACGCGGCTTGTTCCTGACCCGGCATATGCCGACCTTGATTCGCTGGGAAACCGAGTTGCTGATCATACAGACAGTGGAAATGCCGCAGCTGGAAACGCTGCTGGCCAACACCTCTCAACTGTCCGAATCGGCAGACCGGTTCAGTCAGACGGCGGAGAGTCTGCCCGGATTTATCAGCACTGAGCGCCAACAAATCGTCCAAGCCCTGGAAGCTCAACAGCCGGGACTCACCAGCCTTGCCGTCCAGACTGAGAAAGCACTGGACGCAGGCACACAGATGTCCAATGCGTCCACCGCCACTCTAAAGACCTTTCAGGATGTAATGCGGCAACTCCAAGCCCGTCCATCGGACCCGAACGCCGAGCCTTTCCGCATCAATGACTACACGGCCGCCGCATCTCAGATCAACGCTGCCGCGCAAGACTTGGTGAAATTGCTGCAAGCTTTCGACCAGACTCTGGCTTCCGGTAAACTTGACGTACTGTCAGCCCGATTGGACGCGGCGATCCGGCAAACCCAGGCCGGCGGCAAGGAATTGGTGGACTATACGTTCCGGCAAACCTTGCTTCTGGGTTTGATGCTGATGGGCTCCGCGTGCGCAATGGTATTGGCTTCCACTGTTGCTTTTTGGCGGTTGAAGAAGAAATTTGCTGAATCTTGAAGTCGCCGGATCGAGCCCTAGGTTTGAACCGCTGCATCAAATATTCATCACTATTAGACCTAAGTCCAATAGCGACAATAAACCGAACTCGTTACAGTGATCTCACCATGAATAATGATAAGACAGTTATTGCCGTTGTTGACGACGAAGAGTCCATTTGCAAGGGCCTTGAGCGGTTGTTGCGTTCAGCCGGACTCACCGCGAAAACATTCCTTAACGGCGCCGATTTCTTGAGTTTTCTGGAAATTGGCCGGCCGGATTGTCTTGTGCTCGACCTGAACATGATGCCGATGAACGGTTTTTCGATTTTGGATAACCTGGCTCGGATGGGCAAGAAAATGCCGGTTATTATCATCACCGGCGATGATAGTGAGGAAAACTATGAACGCGCCATGAATCAGGGTATTGCAGCATTTTTGCGTAAACCGGTTGATGGTCAGGTACTGCTAGAAGCTATCGATGAGGTTCTCGGTCGTAGCGCGTAAACCCACGCACGGTAATATTTTTGGACGCCTAATGCCTTGTTAGTGAAAAAGAGCATAACGGAGGAAAAATAATGATAAACCATAAGCATATTGCAAAGTGTAGCGCGAGAGTCTGGGCATCTGTTTCGGCAATGGTCTGGGAATTTTGTTATTGAGTGCATGTACAGCGACGTAGAAGGTGCCTATTTGTTTAGTCCCAAATTTAACTGGTTAGGATTCACCGCAAAATCTCCGGCTTTTTATCGAACCATTGAAGGACAGCCCCAGAATAAGAACCATCCGGCTGCATAACTTCACAATTGCTTGTTGAATTTTGGACTGACATGGTGTTTACCTATTCATGGAACAAGGATTGAGCATCGTCTTCCGATAACCAGGCTTTCGCTTCGGCAAGTTGATTTTTCGGAAAAAATTCGATGGCCGTTTTGCGCATTTGTTTTCCCATAAACATAAAGACCTCATCTTTCCATTTCTCGTCACCAACAAATGCAACCTTCGAAATTTGCTTGCCGTCCTCCTTTAAAATAAAGGAATTCTCCCATCCAGATTCCTTGCTCCAACCTTGAAAACCCTCTAGTTCAATTAATCCCCGAAACTGACCGAACCCTTCCAGACTCGACTTGGCCATAGATTGGATCTTCTGAAATTCATTGACAGTAAGTTTGTCACTGAGTTTGATCCAGTTCTCACTATCATGAGATTTGATGAGTCGAAAGGTCATATTTGATCTCCTTTGAACTTGCTATTGCTGGAGGCAGGAATGGGGATTTATATCAGAAACTGCTAAGTAGAAAGCACGGATTGAGCCTAGTACTCAGTCATTCTTGATTTGACGGGTAATTGCCCTCATATACTCCGTTTGTACATTAATGGGGCAGACAGTTGGCAAAGAAATATATAGTGCGACTCACCGAAGAAGAGCGTACTGATTTGGAGAGTTTAATTCACAAGGGCAAAGTAGCCGCCCCTAAAAGACTCCATGCTGAAATATTGCTCAAAGCGGATGTCAGTGAATTAGGTGGAAGATGGCAGGATAAACAAATCAGTGAAACCTTTGGCATTTCGACACGCACAGTTGAGCGCGTCAGGGAGCGA